>Ga0138265_1145023_pt1 | contig 14365 bp, 13 predicted proteins | sample RNAA_120151118_FD_105243 | JGI IMG/M metagenome (GOLD analysis project Ga0138265, IMG submission 105243) | Metatranscriptomics of polar marine prokaryotic and eukaryotic communities from Palmer Station, Antarctica after 192hr light incubation... | ecosystem: Environmental > Aquatic > Marine >... | reverse complement strand
GGATATTATCTATTCGACGTCATTGCTTTAAAAAATACAATTAAGGAATACATGAGATACACTATTAACGATGCCAACCTTCGGAAAACCAACGATGACTCGCACAAAGTATCAGAACAACGACGCGAGCGACGAAGAACCCACTTCCGATGAGTATCTGAACGTGGAAGTCCACAAAAACAATATATACTTTTATGAAGATATTACGACCGAATCTGTTTTGTTTTTGAGCCATCAAATGTTGAAGATGGAGAGTCATCTGCTCAAGATGTCGATGGACTATCAATTGGAAAATCTACCAAAGATACATTTGTATATACACAGCAAAGGTGGAGACGCGTTTGCCGGTTTGAGCGCGATGAGTGTTATCAAGAACTGTCGCGTCCCGGTTGTGTGTATAGCGGACGGAATCGTGGCGAGTGCAGCGACGTTTTTACTTCTCGGAGCCACGAGCGGGCGTTGGATTCGTCGCAACTCGTGTGTGTTGATTCATCAAATCCGGACCGAGTTTTGGGGACCGTACGACGAACTCAAAGACGAGATGAAAAACTCGAAGAACCTTATGAAGAGCATCAAGCGAGTTTACAAAAAAAATAGCACGATGCCGGCAGAAATTATTGAAGAAATCATGTCGAAGGAGATTTATCTGAGCGACAAAAAGTGTTTGGAATACGGACTTGTAGATAAGATTATTTGAGTTCACATCCCTCACCTTTTGCACAAACATGTTTTTGTGATTTTTTACGTACCAAAAATAAAACTCATTTAAAAAAAAGAGCATTTAAATAGATACAAGATGTCTGCTATCGGTATTGATCTCGGGACCACTTACTCTGCTGTGGGTGTCTGGCAAAACGATCGCGTGGAAATTATCGCGAACGAGCAAGGGAATCGCACGACCCCGTCGTACGTCGCGTTCACAGAAAAGGAGCGTTTAATCGGCGACGGTGCCAAGAACCAAGCATCGAGCAACGCGTCCAATACGGTGTACGACGTCAAGCGTCTGATCGGTCGCAAGTTTTCCGACACGAACATTCAAAACGAGCTTCGGAACTTCAGTTACAAGGTGGCCGCGGATAAGTCCGACAAGCCGGTCATTCACGTGTCCTACCAAGGCGAGGAAAAGACGTTTTACCCGGAAGAGATTTCGTCCATGATTCTGACCAAGATGAAGGATATCAGCGAGATGTATCTGGGGAAGGAGGTCAAGGATGCGGTGATAACCGTACCCGCCTATTTCAACGACAGTCAGCGTCAGTTTACAAAGGACGCGGGTGCGATCGCTGGTTTGAACGTTCTTCGAATCATCAACGAACCGACCGCGGCGGCCATCGCGTACGGCCTCGACAAGAGCACTTCCGCGGGGGAGAAGAACGTACTGATATTCGATTGCGGTGGCGGTACGCACGACGTGTCTCTGGTGTGCATCGACGATGGCGTGTTTGAGGTCAAGGCGACGGCGGGAGACACCCACTTGGGTGGAGAGGATTTTGACACACGTATCTCGGACTTTTTCGTGAAGGAGTTTCTACGAAAAAACAAATCGATCGACGAGCAAACGTTCCGATCCAACAAGCGTGCGTTGCGTCGATTGCGAACCGCGAGTGAGCGAGCCAAGCGAACACTGAGTGCGTCGGCCACGACGAGCGTGGAAATCGACAGTTTCTACGACGGGATCGATTTCTCGTCTACGATTTCGCGTGCGCGTTTCGAGGAGATTGCGAGCGACCTCATCGAGCGATGTGTATCCCCCGTGGATCAAGTGCTTCGGGACGCGAAGATGTCGAAGGGCGACGTGCACGAGATTGTGCTAGTCGGTGGTTCGACCCGCATTCCCAAGATTCAGAAGCGTCTCAGTGAATATTTCAACGGGAAGGAGCTTTGTAAGTCCATCAATCCCGACGAGTGTGTGGCGTACGGTGCGGCGGTTCAAGCGGCCATTCTCACGGGCACCCAAGGGGATGGGTCGAGGTTGAACGACCTGTTGTTGTTGGACGTCACGCCCCTTAGCATGGGTCTTGAGACGGCGGGTGGTGTGATGACGAAGATAGTGGAGCGAAACACCACTGTGCCAGTAAAGCGGACCCAAACCTTCTCGACCTACGCGGACAACCAACCGGGGGTGTCCATCAAGGTATTCGAAGGCGAGCGTCAGTTTACGCGCGATAATAACCTGTTAGGTGAGTTTATGTTGGAAGGTATCCCTCCTGCTCCGCGTGGGACTCCACAGATCGAAGTATCGTTCGATCTCGACACGAACGGGATCTTGGAGGTGACCGCGATGGAGAAGGGCACGGGTAAGCGATCGAATGTTAAAATCAAGAACGACAAGGGGCGTTTATCGAAGGAGGACATCGAGCGCATGGTGGATGAGTCGGAACGGTTCAAAGCGGATGACGACAAGCACATGGAACTCGTGCAGACCAAAAACGAACTCGAGACCTCCTTCTACGAGTATAAGAACCTACCTGACGCGGATCAAGAAAAGGTATCCGCGATACAGTCTATGTTGGACGGCGAGGGTGAGGTGACGGTCGAAGAAATGAAGGCACGCATCGACGAGCTTCGGGTCGAACTGGCCGCTCGCTCGGAAAAGGAACCTACCGAAGGACCGAAGGTCGAGGAAGTCGATTAAACACATGACGAGCGTTGAAACAATCTAAAAAAAAGAATTTACAGTTTTCAAATGTTATTGTCCCCTCTCTTTAAAATTTTCAATGACGATATTTTTATAAGTGGAGGGATCAAGATCTCCAAACCGGTGACTTTGCGGACGGACCGCGCGTCGTCGGAATTACGCGTGAACAACGAAGTAGTCGTTACGTACGACAATGTCGTAAAAGACCGTTACGGTGTAGAGATTACGGACATTACACTCGTTCAACATAACGATACACAAATGGACGTATCAATAATCGGGTACGATAACTTTGTAGATCCTAACAACATCTCCTTGAAGTGTAGTGTCGTCGCGATAAGACAGGACGGAACGTATAATTTAAACCAACGACCTACGATCATGTTACTTGAGAGTCTTGGGAAGGAAGTCCCGTTGACCTTATTGGGGTCGATAATACATCCAGTGAGATCCACTGGTATACGGAACGACGCGAATGACAATCGAAGCGTGGGGAATCGAAGTCGTATGTTTCGTGAAACCATTTTCGGACAGTCCATCGAAAGTCATTTGAACGACCACGACGAGTACGTGGACGTTGCGACGAAGCAAACGTTTCCGATATACGGCCCTTATAAGTACGACGTGATTTTCATTTTAAACGACGACAACTTCACGTTCACGTCGATCAAACGTTCTTTATTTGTCCATGGTGTGTACGACATTTTTGTCGAGCCGGTTCGCGAAAACGGTGTGCGCACGGGTATAAATTTGGACGACACCGTCCGGTTGACCTGGAAATTATCGACGAACGATCTGGAAAACATAACGATCGAACTCCGAGACAACGACGGGAATCCGTTAGTGACGGTCCCGCCGGACGGCGTAGTGACCGCAACGAGTCTAGGTACATACAGAGGAACCGTACGCGGGTACGTACAATACAAACATGTTCATTGGAGTCCGTTGAACTATTCGAACGCGATCGTGTTTGAGACGTCCAACAAACCGACGATAATAGAGTTTCGTGTATCGAACGACGAAAAGCACGACATCGGAACCGACCAGTTGTATATCCAATTGATCAAGCTTGATACCGGGACAAACACGTCGGGTGGGTCGGTTCTCGAGCGTGCGGTAACGCTCCGTTTATACGAAGACTCTGCGCGGACGATTCAGATAGGAAACGCGGTGGTATTTAAGAGCGTGTACGAAGCATATATTGTGAGTAATTTAGAAACCGCGACCGCTTATTACGCTTCGTACGATACCAACGACCTTTTGAACCCTATATATTCCGACGTACTCGATGCGCAATACTCTACCCGAACGGACCCGTCGTTGGTCGTGGCGGATACTGATGGACCCGAGATCGAACTCACCATTATCGGTACGAGTCCGATACGTTTTACGGCACGAATTACCGACTCGTCGTACATCGTGAACGTACGATACTCTCTCAACACCGATTTGGAAATGGATCACGTAACGAGCTATCAGCAGTGGACAGTTGTCAACATAGAGGAACTCTATAAGGAAATTGTATTGCAACAAGAGATCTTCATCTTTTACAAAGACAATACGAATGTACAGCCGTTTCTGGTCTCCTCCGACCATGGATACACCTCGTTCAAACTAATCATTGAATCGACCGACTTTCTAAACAATCAAACGGTTAAGACCATTATCATTTAAAAAATTAAACACTTATCACATTCTATACATATGATATTAACCTGTTTTTTTAAAAAACACCTGTATGTGGATAAGGTGCATGTATTAAAACCCATCGAGTCCTCTTTGTGTTCCGGGTCCGTGCCTGGGCATTTATACGTAATCAAGGAGCGCGAGTTTTTGAAAACGAACGAACTGATCTTAAAAATCGGAAAAACGACACGTATAAAGAGTCGTATGCCCGCGTATCCCAAAAACAGCCGCATCATGGCGATTTGTTATTGTTCTACGAACGTTCACGAAGTAGAAAAGCGGCTGATTGCTTTGTTCGACGAACGCTTTATAAAACGAAGGGACATTGGAAACGAGTATTACGAAGGCTCTGAAAAAGAAATGGTGTTTGCTTTTTTACAACACATGGTCGAGTTGGGTTGATATTAACTTGAAATAACATTGCGCGCATTTGTCCACATCGTCTAACGCGCGGTGGGACTGTTTCCAAGAGGCACGGCGGTCGCACAAGGTGTGATACAGATCCACGAGTTTAGGATATTTAATCAAATTGAGTCGTTTCTGTGCAGTTTTCATAGTACAGAACTGGCGGGCGTTCACGAGAGTCTGAACGTCCAGGAAACTGAAACGCACGCGGGCTTCATCTTCGGGTGGGTTCAGGACGATGCGCCAAATTTCGGCGAGCATGATGTTCAGATCGAACTCCATATTATGACTTACCAAAGTATCACACCGTTCGACGTCAATTAAAAAGTTTGCAATCACAAAATCCATACACGAACCGTACTGTTCGGCGGTTTCATGTGTAATCCCGTGTATGTGGCTGTTTTCGATTCGGAACCGGTCCGGTTTCACAAGAACCGATACCGCCCTGACAAGAATGTTATCCTTGTCGAAGATTTTGTACGCGAGCTCCACTACACGAGAGGTATCAAAACTGTTATAATTTTTGGGGTCCGGAAACCGTCGATACATTGATTCTCGAACAGGAAAGCCGGTCGTTTCAACGTCAAATACGAGAGTTCCGGGCATCTTGATTGCCCTTTGTTCTTGCTTACCTTATAGTTTCAGGCTCTTTAAGTTAATTTAAGCAAGAAAAAAGAATACAAATATAATGACTATGAATACGAAAGTGACTATTAAACCGGGCGAGTACGTACGTGTTACGACCGGGCACCATACGCGTTGGTACTATTATTTGGACTGAGGACCATTTTGAGAATCTCGCGCGACCCTTTATGAACCGGTGTGACGCGATGGAGCAGGTCATCGGGCTTGATCAGCACCAGTGTGCCCTCGTGTGGAACGACGCGCTTCTTAATAAAGGGTCCTAGCATGTACTCAAATACCGAATCGGAGTCGTTACGTAGCGTGAGTACGCCTTCGATATAATCCGTGTTCACCGCCAGGCGCTCGTCGCGGTGCCAATCCATTCCGACCGAACCGGTGTAGTACAAACGAAACTCGACGGGAATATCGCGTCGCACGTGATACCCAGGTAACAATGTATCCAAACGTTCGTACAACGCCTTGTTAGAGGTTGGTACCAGGGTAATCGACTTGCGTCCGCCCTGACCGACGTGTGTGTCCGTGGATTGCGTTTCGAAACGTGTTCGTAAAGGCTCGGTAAAATGTCGAATGTCTCGAATGTCACAGTCGGTGTGAACAGAGACGAACGGAGACCACCATTTCCAAACAACTATCAAACACACAAATATAAACAGAACTATCATTTTTTATTGTTTAGTTATGTTTTTTTAACGCCATTTCGCACTGCACGTCTCTCGACAAGCACCCGTCGTCATGACGTTCGGGTCGGTACACGCGTCGTTCTCGTCGATGAACTCGCAATACTTGGTCATCATGTCGCTCGAGGGGATGTCCGGATTTTGTTCTTTAAACGTATTGTAAGTAAATTCGTCCGAACAATTGGTCCCTGTGCACTTTATAAATTCACGATTATTGGCAAATTGACATTCGTGTAGGGTCAAATCATCGGGATCGATCCCGTAACTATTGATGTTCATGTCTTGGGTGTACTCGATCTGTTTACGGAACCTTTTTCCGTCCCCACATTTAGTGTTGCACATTTCGTAAACATTCGTGTAGAAGCACATTTTTTTATTATTTGAAACGTCCGGTGCAGAATCCACGAGTTGGATGTTTTTGGTTTTGTTGACGTCAACACTGCTGTTTACGTCTTCGTCAACACTGTTGTTTTCGTCTTCGTCAACACTGTTGTTTTCGTCTTCGTCAACACTGCTGTTTTCGTCTTCGTCAACACTGTTGTTTTCGTCTTCGTCAACACTGCTGTTTTCGTCAACACTGCTGTTTTCGTCTTCGTCAACACTGCTGTTTTCGTCAACACTGCTGTTTTCGTCTTCGTCAACACTGCTGTTTTCGTATTTGTTTACGTCGTTTGTCTGTTTTTTGCCTGTGTTTTTCCAGAAATAAACACCGGTCATGATGATCGCCACCAACAATAAAAGTACTATGGAAATCTGAATTTTAGAATTCATGCTATATATATACTTCTCGTCAGGAATTTTTTATGAAGATACGTTCGCGTTCGCGTCCTCGAATTAGTATTTAACTCTGTCAAAGTCATTTAGGTGCTCATATTTCAATGCGGCCCACCATGTTCCAGTGTATGGTCCTTGCCCGCGACGCGATGGACTTGCGTGGGTTATTCCGCGTGTTGCGCGAGACACACGACGTGGCTGCCAAAAGTCCCGGTTCTTTGGGACAAACGGTACCGAACACGGACGATTATCAAATCGGGTCGTTGTCGCTGAAGATAAACACTTACAGTGTGTTTGTGTTTAAGACCAAGGTGAAAATATCCGGCGGGAGCAAGGGATTCGAAGGCGGGGACCACAACCAATGGTTGGACGAGCACGTCGTGTCCCCGGTGATGCGCCTTCTTCGCGCCGAGTGTGTGAGTTGGAAATTGTGTCTTCTAAACGGCTCGCATCTACTGGAAAACGTCAACGCGAAGAACTACATGCATTTGTGCAAAGAACTTCGAACCACACACCTGTTCTCGCAAGTGATTCCACCGACCATGTTCACCGCGCCAAACAAGCGAGGACGCGTGTGCAGCGTGTGTCTGAAATGCGCGCAAGGAGGATCCATTAGGTTCGATCATAGCGGGAAAGCGCAAATGTTCGCGTTTAGATCGTTACGTGATATGGATGCGTGTGTAGAACATTTAATTGAACTTATCAAAATAACTTAAAGAAACACAGAGGGATTTATTAAATGGAGTGTGGATACCCCATGTTTTTATATGATCCAGCCAATAAGATTCGTCAAAGCGCCCTTCATTTCGCAATTCAAGAAATTGACGAAGATGCGCGTTTATTTGAACTTTTACCAAACGCTCGTGACTATATTCACATGACCGATATTTACCAATTGTCGCCTCTTCATTATGCGGTACAATACGATCGTGTAGACTTAACTCGATGGTTGTTGCGTAACGGTGCCAGCGTGCGTCAAACCGATATGTACGGGGAGAACCCGCTCCGTTTTGCAAATTTTTTTTATTCTCAAAATCCGTACCATAAAGATATCGTACGGATTTTGTGTTTATTCGAAAGAATCCGACGACTAAAATTCAAAATTCGGTTTATCGGCACTTTACTGTGCGCGTATTATCGGTCGGTACATAATGTATGGAAACCGTTAGGTGTGGGGTATTTTATCGCGCTTCGTGATTTTAATAATAATAAGTAATATGAACGTTGATCAATTGGCCGAAGCGATCTTCGTGAAAAACCGGTATAACACGGAGATGTCCTTCGATCTCAATGTATCTGAAAAACAGCTCGCACATATATTGTACGCCATGTTCATGAAAGGGTTGGTGTTATTGTTCGGTCACAATGAACGAATAACGTTAAATGAAATCACCGAAGAACAATTGGAGATCGTGTCCATGAAATTACGACTCGCACACGTCAAAACGAATATCCAAATCATAGATACGAAAACGGCGGTTATGCTAGATTATCTCCCAGAAAATACACACGGGATTCCTTTAGAACTCTATGTCATAAAAGCGAACCAACAGGAGAATCACAAAAAAACGGTCACTGACATACGAGACTATGTCTTTCAATTGTACATGAATAGATGTTTAATACGTCTATCCTTTGATATCCTCCGAGGTGTTTAGTTAAACAGTACGTTAAATAGTTCACCTTTAATCGCCTCGTCCGTGAGTTGTTTCAGCATTCGTTTGAAAAGAACCGTGTATGGATTTTTTGATGTACATGTTTTGATGTGAATATGCACGAGAATGTCGAAAAGCTCCGAATCGATGTTCAAACTATTAATATTATTGTACATGTATTCGGCTTCCTTTTGTTCGAGTTTACCAACGGACTCATCCCATTCTCGCACAGTACGTACAAACCCCACCACGTCGTTTGTCGTGAACTGGACCTCGTTGACGTTGAATAACTCTGTCACAGTTTCGACCATATCGATAGTTTTCGCTTTTTGCTTTTTGCTTTTCGATTTTCTAAAACCTCTGAGTGTATCTTCTAAATACAAGAAGAGTCGTTTTTCCACTTCATTAAGTTCGACTTCTTCTTCTTCTTCTTTCACTTCTATTTCTTCTTCCACGACGACCTTGGCCGGGCATTGTTTGTACCATGCGAACAACGCGCACACAACGGCGATCGCAACAACGGACAAAAGATATATTCTATTCATTTTTTATATACCTAGTTTTTTTTTTGTATCAATTTACGCTTGCCGTAAAAGTGTCCACTTGTTAAGTTTAAAATCTAAAAAAACAATTATTAACCGGTTCCGGTTCTGGTTCTTCGGAATTGACCGGAATTGAAACAACGCGCACATAACGGATATTTTAGATTCATTAGCTTTTTTATAAATGTGTAAGGAGTAGATTGTCACCTCTGTGGTACGTCGCCGTATTTCTTAAAAGTGGTAATATTAAATGGTGCGTGTTTTCTTGCTTCCATAAGTCCATGCGTTGTTCCATATGTAGACCAGACACCCCCGCTAAATTACTTACCATTTCGGTGAATTTCGTTGTTCGGATAATGAATAACTCGGTATACTGCCATGATTTGTGAGATTTACTTTGAAATATAAAATCAATTCGCGGGGTGATAACAGTGCTATCTAGTGTGTTCTGCAGTTCGGGTAGTTTATATTTGCATGTTAGTTTGATAACGAACTCGTATTCTCGTATGATATCGACAGCCTGTTTTAACGAATTGATTTCAAGAATGGTAGATGATTCTTTACCAGAAAATCCCTGTTCAGTTTGATCAAACTGTTTTATTCGGGTTCTTGAGTTTTCATAGATATCCCGGGCAAACGGGAAGTTACCCGAGTCAATTATAACTATGTTATATGTAGAGTTTCGAAGCCACCAGTTTATAATTTGGTTATACATCGGAGACCTATCCGACGTGTTGAAACACATAAGCATCAAACAAAACTTGTTATTCATTTAGTATTGTACATGTATTTTACTTGCTGGCGGTGAGAGTGTCCACTTTGGCGATAAGCTCCTGTACGGCGAGGGCGAGAATAGAGACCATTTTGGGGTAGTCCACGGACTTGATCCCAGTGTTAGGATTGGTCTGCACGAGACTGGGGAAGCCCTCTTCGACCTCCTGTGCGATGAAACCGTACTCCATGAGCTGGGACTTGTTCTCATCCTTCCAGTTATAGGTCACGGAGCGCAGCTTTGAAACCAAACCAATCCCGTTCTCCATCGATACGATGTTCTTCTTCAGGGTTCGGTCGGACTCGGCTGTGATCGTGTTCGCGGTGATGTTCGTGGTGTAAATATTGGCGTTCGCACCCTGGCGCTCAAACACGGTGTTGTTGATAACCACCTTGGTGTTGTCGTTGAAGGACTTGATATGACTGTCAATTTCGGAGAGGTTGAAGTCAATATCCCCGTTAATCTGGAGAGACTTAGTTTCTCCGTTAGATAGACCATTTTCCCCGACACCGGTCTCGTACCTAAGGAGTTCGGAGTTCACCATAACCTGCTTCTCGTCGGTCGAGTCGAACTTCATCGCGAGACCGCCCTTCTTAAAGGTGGCAGCGACGTCAATGAGGAGCTCCTTAGTCGTGCCCTGTTCGTTCACGAAGGCCAATTCGAAATCGATGTTGTTAAACTCGATCCATTCCAGTTGCATGAGAGAACCAGTGCTTCCGTCAATCGTCAAACCACGGACGTCAGGAGGCCCCGCGAGGACACCGAGTTTGATGGGATCCTTGGAGGTCACCACAAACCCGTAGTTCGCGCGGGAGGTACCATTCTTCACGTAGGTGTACGCACCGTTGAGAACCTCGGCGCTCTCGTTCATATCGAGCGCGCGCGTCATGGTCATGGTTTTCCAATTGGCGACATCGTTAGCCACGAAGGACTCGATTTCCCAGATACCGTTCAAACCCTTGAGATCGGTCGAATCGTGAGCAAATTTGTTAGGGAACTCGGCGCCGGTGTAATAGGACGTTGCGGAGTTAATGGAGTTTTCGTCCAAGTACATAATCAGCACGCGCTTCTTTGGGATCGCGGGACCAGTAGCCTCGGTACCGGACGCGGTGATGGTAGCCAGCTCGGTTGGGTTGAACGAAAAACCATCGATCGTTACGAGTTTGTCACCGACCGTATCTTCGAAATGAAATTTAAACTCGCATGTATCGTTACCATCGGCGTCAGGATCGTTCTTCACAAGCTCCATGGCGTAACTGGTGAAAGTACCGAAAGCGTTGTCGGTCGATTTGTCAAAGTCGCTTGCCGCACCGCCTGCCAAACCGCCAGAAAGACTACAGTCGGTCGCCTTACGGGGCTTGAGACCCTGGACGTTCTCCTGGACGGCCTCGTTCACGTACTTCTTGTTGGCCGCGTCCGAGTCGTGGATAGGCGTCGCGAGATTGGTGATGCGGATGGCAGCATTGCCCGAGGATGAGTCGGAAAGGTCCAAGGTGGTGGCGTTGATGGTGACACTCGCGGAGGCGGTCTTCGATTGGATAACATCGGTAAACACGTTCGTCACGGTGAGATCGTCACCGTTGAAATCGGTATTCTCCACACTCACCTTAGTAGAACCATCGAACTTACTTATCTGTGTGGTCTTGACCGTGTCGTCGTTGAACTCGGTTGATTCGACCTTAACAATACCACCAGCGTTAACGTTCTTCAGCACGTTCGATTCCATGTTCATCGCGCCGATGTTAATCTTCGAGGTGCCTGTCATCTCGAGGGTACCGGCATTTCCGAAGTCGATGGTACCAGTGCTCATGTTGAGTGTACCACCGGTGGTCATGGTTTGAGTCAGAACGTCGGACACGGCACCATCGCTCAGGCTCATGGTGGCGGCGTCACCCGTGGTGGTAAAAGTCAGATGTCTCACCTCGGTCATCGCATTTTCCTGGACTTTCACACCCTCCACAGTGATTTGACCGCCGTTATTGTGCTGAAAGGTTGCGGTTGGACCGAGAAGATCAACGGTACCCACCGTCAGAGTGTCCGTCATCACCATATTTTTGAGATCCAACATATCGCTCTGGTTCATGTTCATCACCCCGTTCGCGGTCATGTTGAGCGTATTGAGATTGTTGAACGTACCATCGTTGAGGTTGATCGTTCCAGCCGCGTTGAAGGTCATGTTGCTTACGAGGCTCACGTTCTTGTTATTGAATAGAACACCCTCGAGGTCAACGGCACCGGCAGGGTTCTGAATGGTCGGTGCCGAGGATTCATTGACTGAGTTATCCTTGTTAATCACGAGAGACGACCCGAGAAATATATTCTCCACGTTCCGAACGTCACCGTCCTTCATGTCGAGGACACCGCTGCCGTCGGATTTCATGTTGAGGACATCTACGTCGTTAATCGTACCTTCGCTCATATTGAGTGTGGAAGCACCTCCGAGGGTGAAGGTCGCCGTGGAGATGTTAGCCATCGTCTGTTCGTTGAAAAGGATCTTTTCGAGATCCACCACACCGAGTGGGTTCTGAATCATGGGAGCGTTCCCATCACCGCCCTCCCTGTTGATCACGAGCGTAAGGCTAGCGTTGGTGGCACCGAATGTCATGTTTTCCAAGTGCTCAAGGTCCCCGTCCTTCATGTCGATGACACCGCTACCGTCGGTCTTCATGTGCAGGTTGGTGATGTTCTTCATTGAACCGTCGACCATATCAAGCACGCTGTTTTGGTCGACAAAGGTGGCGTTTTTAATTAAGGTGATGTCCTGGTTCTTGAAGTCGACACCTTCAAGAACGATACTATTACCCGCGTCGTTGTTAATCTCGTTGATGTTGTGGAGACGAATATCGCTAACAAACAGATCCGTTACGTTAATAATAGAACCGCTCGCCATGTCGATGTTACCACCGCCCATTTTTAGGGTACCTCCGTTCAGATCGATGCTACCGATATCCTGCGTAAGGGTCATGGTTTTTACGTTATTCACGGCACCGTCCGAAAATTCGGACACGCTATCGACAGCCATGGTGATGTTTTGAATGTTTTGAATATCACCCTGGGTCATGTTGAGCACACCGGTGGCCTCACCGAATACGATCGAATCGTTCGTAACATTGAGCATGGTCGTAGCGCCGTTCTCGTAAAACTGCATGGAAGAAACCTGGGTAATCCCTCCCTGGTTCATGTTAATTGTACCCGTACCGGTGTCGGTCATCGACAGGCTGGTCACCTTCGACACCGTATCCGTTTCGATGTTGGAAACGAACAGCTGCTGAGAGTGGATATCTGCGAGATCGTCCGGGTCGTACGTCAACGCATTGACGTCCGCTTCGTTGGTGCTAGTGACATTTCGTTTCGTAAACATGAACCCCGCCTGATCAACGCCGTTTTCCGGACGAGCGACCAGTGATAAAAAGAGCGAGCCGGCTTCGTTAAATTTTTCGAACTCCATGAGTTCTGGTCGAACCACACATGTATCGGTACTAGAGGACATTTATTTGTTATACACTATTACACACAAAAAAAATGAGTTCAACCTTAATATTCCATTCCCCGCGGATCGAACGCGCGCTATAAATTAGATACGGATGCCATTCTCTTACACAACTCCGATTTGGTACCGGACGTGCTTACTCGCATTTCTTCCGCCAGATCCTTCAGGAATTTGAGAGGTTTCTTTTCACATATGGTCGTGCGCTCCCTTGTTTTAGAAGGCCCGGTAATCAACGGGCGACCTTTCGCGTTCCATAAAAGTGCGATGCGGTCGCAAATATCCTTCTTGGTTCCGCACGTACTCACCCCACCGTCTTCGGCAAGCGTTTTTAGTTGCGCCAGCGACTTCGACGCGCAAAGGACTCTTTTGATTTTTGCAGTGACCGATTCGACTACATGATACGAAAACTTGCGAACTACACGAGTTTTCGGCTTCGTGACCGAGACGTTGTTATGATTACCGAGCCAGTTCAGACGGGCCTCGCGGTTCGCGTAATCGTTTTTCCACGCGTTCTTCGCCATGTCCACAATTTGTGTTAACGTCTTGTTGGGATTGTTGTTCTGAAGACGACCAATGACATCGCGGTGTGATACGAAACGAAGCATCGCCGCCTCGCTATTAGGATCGATTCCCGTATTCGTATTTCCGATTAGGCGAGCGAGTCGTTCAATTTGGACCTGCCGACCTGGGCTTGGTACCGATACCGGATGATTTTCAAGCCAATTACGACGGGCGTCGCGATCATAATCGTTCTTCCACGCGTTCTTCGCGATATCGACGAATTGATTTGCCGACTTGTTCGGATGGTTGTTACGAAGACGTGAAATAACGTTACGGTGGGTAATGAAACGAATCATCCCATTGTTGCCACTCGAAGAAGAGGATGCGTTACTGTTCTTGGAAAGATTGGAACGCACGCTATTGCTCTTGTTATTGTTAAACCCATCCAAGAAGGATCCGCTCGGGGTACGGACCGACGAAGAGGATGCGTTACTGTTCTTGGAAAGATTGGAACGCACGCTATTGCTCTTGTTATTGTTAAACCCATCCAAGAAGGATCCGCTCGGGGTACGGACCGAAG
>Ga0138265_1064016_pt1 | contig 14524 bp, 28 predicted proteins | sample RNAA_120151118_FD_105243 | JGI IMG/M metagenome (GOLD analysis project Ga0138265, IMG submission 105243) | Metatranscriptomics of polar marine prokaryotic and eukaryotic communities from Palmer Station, Antarctica after 192hr light incubation... | ecosystem: Environmental > Aquatic > Marine >... | reverse complement strand
GTTTTTATTTATTTCACTTATTTTTAAGGATTAATATATATATATATAAATTGGAGAAATACAGTGTCTTTAGGTTTATTAGGGAATAAAATTGGTATGACTCAAATTTTTGATGAATCAGGTAAAATAATACCAGTTACGGTTCTAAAAATTGGGCCATGTATTATTACACAAGTTAAAACTGTTTTAAAAGATGGTTATAATGCCATTCAAATTGGTTATGGAAACGTTTCAAGAAAATCATTAACGCAATCTGAATTAGGTCATTTACAAAAATCAAATATTCAACCTCTAAAATATCTTAAGGAATTTAGAATTAATAATCCGGAAGATTTTCAAATCAACCAAGTTTTAAATGTAGAAACTTTTACAGCTGGACAACTTGTAGATATTAGAGGAAAAAGTTCAGGAAAAGGATTTTCAGGACTTCATAAACGGCATAATTTCGCTCGAGGACCTATGACTCATGGCTCGAAAAATCATAGAGCGCCTGGATCAATTGGAATGGGAACAACTCCTGGTCGTGTCTTACCTGGTAAAAAAATGGCAGGTCAATTAGGAAACAAAATTATAAAAATTAAAAAATTAAAAATTATACAAATAGATACTAAAGAAAATATTTTAGTTGTAAGAGGCTCAGTACCAGGTAAACCGGGTAATTTATTAAGTATTATTGCCTCACATTAATTTTATTTCTCTTTTCTTAAATATGATTATAGTAAAATAAATTATGGCTGTTCAAAAATTTGTAACGTACAATGTGCTCGATAAGAGTGGTCAAATATTAGATAATCAACAAAAATTGGAACTAACTGTTCTGGAAACATCTGGAAATTATCTAATACATAAAGATATTTCAAGACAACAAATACAACAAAAACAAGGAACAGTTTCGACTAAAACTCGGGGTGAAGTTCGAGGTGGTGGCCGTAAACCGTGGAAACAAAAAGGAACCGGCCGGGCTCGAGCAGGGTCAAACCGTTCACCATTATGGAAAGGTGGGGGAGTAATTTTCGGCCCAAAACCAAAAGTTAATTCACTAAAATTAAATCAAAAAGAGCGAAAATTATCATTACAAACATTACTCTATAGTAAAAGAAATAATATTTCGGTAATTGATAATTTAGAAAATTTATTAGAGATACCAAAAACTAAAGTTTTTTGTGATTTTTGTAAAACTTGTAGTATTGATTTAAACCAAAAATTATTAATAGTTGTTTCTAAAAAAACTGATTATTTAAAATTATCAACTCGTAATTTGAAAAATGTTGAATTAATTTCAGCTTCAAATTTAAATAGTCTTTGTTTGCTGAAAGCTAAACAAATTTTATTAACGCCACTAGCAATAAATGACATAAAGGAAATTTATTATGAATAATTCCTCATATTTTGATCGAAATAGTGCTGATAATATTAAATATCCTCTTATTACAGATAAAGCGACAAGATTGTTAGAGAATAATCAATATAGTTTTATTGTAGACCCAAAATCTGATAAAATTACAATCAAATCTGCCATTGAATATTTATTCGATGTGAAAGTTATAAAAGTTAATACTTGCCATTTACCGAAAAAGAAAAGACGTGTAGGAAAATATCTTGGTTGGAAATCGCATTATAAAAAGGCAATTGTAATTTTATCTGAAGGAGATACAATAAATTTATTTGCAGAAAATTAAAATCTATAAAATTATAATCTTATGAGTATTCGTATTTATAAATCATATACTCCAGGAACGAGAAATCGAGCGCTTTCATCATTTGATGAAATTACAAAAGTTAAACCAGAAAAAAAACTAATAAAATCAAATCATCGCAATAAAGGTAGAAATAATCGCGGGGTTATAACAATTAGACACCGAGGTGGTGGACACAAAAGAAGATATCGATTAATTGACTTTCGGCGTAATAAACACGATATTGAAGCAACAGTTGCTGCTATTGAATATGACCCAAATCGTAACGCACGAATTGCATTGGTTAAATATAAAGACGGGGAAAAAAGATACATTTTACATCCAAGTAATTTAAATGTAGGTGATTCCATAATATCAGGTACAAACTCACCATTTAAAAATGGTAATTGTTTACCATTAGAACAAATCCCATTAGGTAGTCCGATTCATAATGTAGAATTGAGTCCTAATCGAGGTGGACAAATTGTAAGAGCTGCTGGTACTTCCGCTAAAATACTAGCGAAAGAAGGTAACTACGTAACATTACGCTTACCATCAAAAGAAATACGATTGATTAGAAAAGAATGTTTTGCAACGATTGGTGAAATTAGTTTTGACGATGCTTTTTTAGTTAGAAGTGGAAAAGCTGGACGAACTCGTTGGTTAGGAAAAAGACCCACTGTTCGTGGTTCAGTAATGAACCCATGTGATCATCCTCATGGGGGTGGTGAAGGAAAAGCTCCTGTCGGGCGAACAAGACCATTAACACCATGGGGTAAACCTGCATTAGGTATGAAGACAAGAAAAAAGAAAAAATTAAGTAATATGTACATACTTCGACGGAGATAATTGAATAATTACTCAAAAAATTTTAATTTATTATAGATATGGCAAGATCATTAAAAAAAGGACCATTTATTGCTTATCATTTATTAAAAAAAATTGATAAGGTAAATGGTAGTAATAAAAAAAGTACAATTATTACTTGGTCACGTAGTTCAACTATTTTACCAGAAATGGTAGGTCATACAATTGCTGTTTATAATGGGAAGCAGCATGTTCCAGTATTTATTTCAGATCAATTAGTGGGTCATAAATTGGGTGAATTTGTTTCTACTAGAACATTTAGATCACATATTAAAACAGATAAAAAATCAAAACGTTAAAGAAGACAAATATGGGTATACTTATACCACATCCAAAATGCAAAGATTTTTTTCGTATTTATCCAGACCCTATGATTTTAAAATTTATTACGGTAAATACAAAAAATACTGAGTTAATATCTCAAAATGTAAACGGTATATTAAAAAGTCTTAGAAGACGATCATTTTATAATGCATTAAAAATCGTTTCAGAAATTGAAAATATTGCAGAGCAAAATGAAATCCTACAAATTTTATATTCAGTCTCTACATATAGTGAAAATAATCATTCTACAAATCTTTTAAAACTTTGGATTGAAGACATTTATGTTAAAAAAACAATAAATAATAATCAATTTATTCAAAGAGATTCGCATAATTTAAAATATACCTACAATATAATCATTAAATTAGGTTTTGAATATAAAGCTCCGCCTATAAAAAAAGAACCTTTATGGTAGAAATATGATTTTTACCTTTTTATGTAAAGATTAATATTAAAATTTAAAAAATATTAAGTAAAAAACTTTATGTCTAATACTCAATCGGTAAAAGCAGTAGCTAAATATATTCGAATGTCACCCCATAAAGTAAGACGGGTTTTAAATCAAATTCGTGGACGTTCTTATCAAGAAGCTTTAATGATCCTAGAATTTTTACCTTATGGTGCAGGTGGCCCAGTTTGGCAAGCAGTTTACTCTGCAGCAGCTAACGCACAAAATAATCATAACTTGGATAAAAGAAAATTATTTATTGATGAAGTTTATGCGGATGAGGGGCCAAAATTAAAACGAATTCGACCTCGTGCTCAAGGACGAGCATTTCGTATTTTAAAACCAACTTGTCATATAACGGTTGTTGTTAAATCTAAAAATTGACAACATTATAAAATTTTTAATTAAAAAAATTAATACCATGGGACAAAAAACACATCCATTGGGATTTAGATTAGGTATTGTACAAGAACATAAATCTTCTTGGTATACTAAACTAAATCAATATTCAAGCTTGCTAGAAGAAGATGATAAAATTCGTACATATTTAAATAAATTAACAAAACAAGCCAGTATTTCAAATATTTTCATTAATCGTAATGGATTAAATGATCAGATTGAACTTAATATTGAAACAGGTCGTCCCGGTGTTTTAGTTGGGAATAAAGGGTTGGGGATACAAATTTTATTAAAAAAAATAAAAAAAATGTTACCCTCTAATCGACAAATAACAATAAATATCCTAGAAGTTGAAAAAGTTAATTTAAATGCTTCATTACTTGGTAATTTTGTTGTAAAACAATTAGAAACTCGAGTTGCTTTCCGTCGTGCTATGCGCGAAGCTATGCAATATGCTAACAACGATCAAGTTAGTGGAATTAAAATTCAAGTTTCTGGTCGATTGAATGGTGCTGAAATTGCACGTAGTGAATGGATTCGAGATGGTCGTGTGCCATTACAAACATTGCGAGCAAACATTGATTATGCAACTAAAGAAGCTAATACTATTTATGGTGTTTTAGGTATTAAAGTTTGGTTATTTAAGGGTGAAATTTTAAAAAAATAAAAAAGTTTATATATTAATTTCTTATGTTGAGTCCAAAACGAACAAAATATAGAAAGTTTCATCGTGGAAGAATGAAAGGAAAAGCTACTAGAGGAAATGAAATATCTTTTGGTGATTTTGGTTTGCAAGCTTTGGAACCAACCTGGATTACTTCACGTCAAATTGAAGCCGCTCGTCGAACAATTACACGTTATACAAAACGTGGCGCTTCCTTATGGATTCGGATTTTTCCAGATAAATCAGTTACTGCCCGAGCAGCAGAATCCCGTATGGGTTCAGGTAAAGGTACTGTCGATTATTGGGTTGCAGTTGTTAAACCCGGAACAATTTTATTTGAAATAGCTTCTGTTCCTGAAGATATTGCACGTGCTGCCCTTAATTTAGCAGCTTATAAACTACCAATCAAAACAAAATTCATTGTTAAAAATAATTTTGAATAAATTATGGCTATACCAAAATTTAATGATATTAGTAAGCTTTCAAATGATGAAGTATCGGAATCAATTGTTAAAAATAAAAAACAATTATTTACATTGAGATTTAAAAAAGCTACTCGACAACCATTTAAATCTCATGAAATAAAACATACAAAACGCCGATTAGCTCATTTGAAAACTCTTTTAAATTTAAGATTAAATTCAATTAAAAAATAATCCAATAATTTATCTGATGAAAAAAGATTAAGGAATTTTAAATGCCAGTAAAAGAAAAAATAGGTATTGTAATAAGCAACAAAATGGAGAAAACAGCAGTTATTAAAATAGAAAATCGATACCCACATCCGATTTATAATAAAACTGTTGTCAAAACAAGAAAATATTTAGTTCACGATGAATATAATACATGTAATATTGGTGACCAAATCTTAATTCAAGAATATCGTCCCTTGAGCCGACGAAAACGCTGGTTAGCAATGAAAATGCTTTCAAAATCAGCTATAATTAATTAATAGATAACATTAAATTTATATGATTTATCCCCAAACTGTTTTAACAGTGGCAGATAATACTGGAGCTCGAAAAATTATGTGTATACGAGTCCTTGGTGGGAATCGAAAATACGGGCGAATTGGTAACACTATAATTGGTGTTGTTAAAGAAGCATTACCAAATATGCCAATTAAACGCTCAGATATAGTTCGAGCTGTTATTGTACGAACTTGTAAAACAATTAGACGTCAAGATGGGATGTATATTCGATTTGATGACAATGCTGCCGTAATTGTGAATGTAGAAAATAATCCAAGAGGAACACGGGTTTTTGGTCCTATTGCTAGAGAAATCCGTGATAAAAACTATTCAAAAATTGTTTCATTAGCACCGGAGGTTTTATAAATGAGTAAATTACAAAAAATACATGTCAAAATTGGCGATATTATTAAAGTGATTTCTGGTTCAGAAAAAAATAAAACTGGTGAAGTTATAAAGTTGTATAAAAATACAGGTAAGATTGTAGTAAAAGGTATTAATTTTAAATTTAAACATATTAAACCAAATAAGGATAATGAAGTTGGAGAAATTAAACAATTTGAAGCTCCAATTCATCATTCAAACGTAAAATTAAATTCAAAAGAGCTTCAAAATAATTAAATAATATGCGTAATTCTCATTTATTAGAAGAAAAAGCTGAAATTAATCGTTTATTAAATAATATCAAAAAAGAATACGACGAAGGAATTCAACCTGTCTTAATTTACAATCACTCAAAAATGTTTGGGAATTGTCATAAAATCCCGAAATTAAAAAAGATTCAAATTAATCGTGGGTTAGGTTTAGCAGCTCAGAATACCAATATTTTGAAAAAAAGTATTGAAGAATTTACAAAAATTACTGGTCAAAAACCTATTATAACCAGATCAAAAAAGGCAATTGCTGGGTTCAAAGTTCGAGAAGATATGGAATTAGGACTGACTGTGACTTTACGTGGAGAGAAAATGTATACATTTTTGACAAAACTCATCTTTTTTACTTTTGCACAAATCCGAGATTTTCGTGGATTATCAGTAAGGAGTTTTGATAAAGCAGGGAATTATACATTTGGTTTAAAAGAACAACTTATATTTCCTGAAATAGATTATGAAGATGTAGTTCAAGTACAAGGTTTCACAATTACATTAGTTATTGGTTCACATTCAAAAAAAACCATTTTTAACAATATTTTTAACGGAATGGTCCTTTTAAAATTCTTAAGATTTCCTTTAAATGATTCTGGATATTATGAGAGATATGAATCTTTACAAGACATAAGTCAAGTTTGGGATCGTAAGAAACATTTACGCCGAAAACGATGGGCACAAGAATAATAAATAATTCTATTTATACGTATTTATTGAAAAACCTATATTAAAAAATTATGGTTACAGATACGATTTCAGACATGTTAACAAGAATCAGGAATGCTAATTTACTAAAACATCAAATTGTACAAATTCCGAATACAAAAATGTCATTAGCAATTGCGTCAATTCTTAAAGAAGAAGGATTTATTGAAGATATTAAAAAATACGAAGAAAAACCAAATCGTTATTTTATTATTTCGTTAAAATATAAAGGAAAATTACGCGAACCGGTTATACAAACAATAAAACGAATAAGTAAACCTGGGTTAAGAGTTTACAGTGGAGTAGACAATCTTCCTCGAGTCTTAGGAAATTTAGGAATTGCAATTGTTTCCACTTCAAAAGGAGTAATGAGTAATTTTACGGCTAAACAACTTGGAATTGGCGGTGAAATTTTATGTTATATTTGGTAATTGGAGATATTTTATGTCACGTATTGGAAAATTACCGATTAAGATACCAGCAAATGTAGATATTACCTGTAATGGAACAAAAATTAGTGTTAAAGGAAAATTTGGACTATTACATAATACATTGCCTAACTGTTTAAATATAAAACAAGATAATGGTATTTTAATTGTGGGTTTAGAGAATGAATCAAAAACAAATCGGGCTTTGCATGGATTATTTAGAACATTAATTAACAACATGGTAGTTGGAGTTTCCGAACAGTTCACAATTCGGATGCAGTTAATTGGTGTTGGGTATCGGGGTGTAATTCAAGGAAAAAAGCTTGTTTTAAACTTAGGGTATAGCCATCAAGTTATTATGCAAATTCCTGATGGAATTTCAATTGAAAGTATTCAAAATACTAAATTGGAATTAAAAGGATGTAATAAAGAAGAATTAGGTTTATTTGCAGCAAAAATCCGGTCTTGGCGTCCACCAGAACCTTATAAAGGTAAAGGTGTACTTTACGAAGGCGAACATGTAGTAAGAAAAGCAGGTAAATCGGGTAAAAAATAGTACGTATTAAAATTTTGAAATATCTCACATAAATTGAATTAAAAAATATAAAAGTATGAAATTTTCAAAGAAAGTTTTATTAAGACTTAAAAATAAAAATAAAAAACTAAAACCTGCAAAATATAAACAATTAAAACGTGAGTGTTTACGAGGTTCCTTAAAAGGAACCTTAGAACGACCTCGATTATCTGTGTATCGTTCAAATGAAAATATATATGCTCAAATAATTGATGATATAACATCTAATACATTAATTTCTTGTTCAACATTAGATAGAGATATCAAGCTTGATTTGAAAAATGGTCGAACACGTAATGCATCGAGATTGATGGGTCAAAAATTAGCAAAACTTAGTCTTCGCCAAAATATTACTAAAATTGTCTTTGATAGAGGCCCTTATCTTTATCATGGGCGAGTTAAAGCTTTAGCCGATGGGGTAAGAGATGGTGGCTTAGAATTTTAATAAGTAAAATAAATCTAAAGAAATAAAATTTTATGGCTACTGATTTAAAAGAAGTGAACAAACCGAAAAAAAATCGTCGACGTTCTGATAATTTAAAATCGCCAGAATTTTTGGAACGATTAATAAAGATTAGTCGAGTATCAAAAGTTACAAAAGGTGGTAAAAAATTAAGTTTCCGTTCTATCGTCGTGATTGGAGATGAAAATGGTGTTGTTGGCGTTGGAGTTGCTAAAGCAAATGATGTTATAAATGCTTTTAAAAAAGCAAAAACAGACGCCAGAAAAAATTTAATTACAGTACCGATTACCAAAAGTTTAAGTATACCTCATAATGTTATGGGTAATTTTGGAGCATGTAAAATTATTATGAGACCTTCAATTGAAGGATCAGGTGTAATTGCTGGTGGAGCTGTTCGAACGGTTTTAGAAGTTGCCGGAGTTAAGAATGTAATTGCTAAACAATTAGGGTCTGATAATTTATTAAATAATGCACGAGCTTCAATAGTTGCATTGAGTAATTTACGAACAAAATCTGATGTAGCGAAAAAACGTGATCTGAATTTAGAATAAAAAGCTTTTAGAAAAAATTGAAAGGGAAATGAAAAAAATTAATTACAATAATGTTTTATTAAAACGTTTTTTATTAAGTTTGGCTATATTAATTTTTGTCCGCCTTGGTACTTTTTTACCAGTTCCAGGAATTGATCATGGGTATTTAGCCTTTTATATTCAGCGGCATTCCTTAACCAGAAGTTTAGTAAGTACTTTTTCTGGTAATGATACATTTGTGATTGGGCTGTTTACTTTAAATATATTTCCATATATTAATGCATCAATCATAATGCAATTATTGGTAACTATTGTTCCAAGTTTAACAAGATTGCAAAAAGATAGATCAAGTGAAAATAAACGAACGATTAATAAATTAACCCGTTTGATTACTTTAATTTGGGCTTTTATACAAAGTTCTGGCATAGCCTTTTATTTAAAACGCGTTTTATTTAATTGGACTCCATTTCTAGCTTTTGAAATTATTCTTTGGTTAACTACAGGTTCAATGATAGTTCTCTGGTTAAGTGAGTTTATAACTGAGCATGGTTTAGGTAATGGAGCTTCATTATTAATTTATACCAATATCGTATCGACTCTTCCAAATCTAGGAAAAAAATTAATTTCCGAAAATAGCGAGAGTTTGAATTTTGAGTCTTGGTTACTGATTAGTATATTATGTTTCACAGCAATTTTCGGAATTGTTTTATTACAAGAAGGGGCAAGAATTATTCCGTTAATCTCTTCTAAACAATTAAGTCAATCATTGTCGAATTTTTCACCATTGCCAGAAAATAATTATATTCCCCTACGTTTTAATCAAGCAGGAGTTATGCCAATTATATTAACAACTGCAGTTCTAGTTATTCCAAACTACTTTAGTAATTTAGTTATATTACCCGTCTTGAGCCTTCCTTCAATAATACAATCTTCAAAAATAATTTATTGGGTTAGTTATTTTACATTAATCTTGTTGTTTAGTTCATTTTACTCAACAATTGTATTAAATCCAAAAGATGTTTCAGATGAATTGCAAAAGATGTCAGTTTCTATACCTGGCATCAGACCAGGTATAGAAACAACATTTTATTTAAAACAAGTAATGAAACGTGTTACATTGTTAGGCGCTTTTATACTGGCAATTCTTGCAACTTTACCTAATATTATTGAAGCAATTTTGCCTGTTTCAAGTCTTAATGGATTAGGAACTACCTCTCTTTTAATTTTAGTAGGTGTTGTTCTTGATTTGTTGAGAGAAATGCGTAGTATATTTTTATCAAATATTTACAATGACATGTTTGATTAAAGAATTAAAAATATTAAGTAATAAATAATTAGAGTTTGTTTTTTTGTAAAAAAGATATGTAATAAATATCATGCGATTAAACGACATAGAAAAATTAGGGTAATTTTTGAAAATGGTAAGCATAAACAAAGTCAAGGTTAATAATTTAAAGGAGTTATTTACGTGATAAGATTAATCGGTATTGATTTACCAAGAAATAAACGAATTGAGTATGCTTTAACTTATATTCATGGAATCGGTTTAACATCTGCAAAAACAATTGTTGAAAGAGCTAATATTAGTCCAACTACTCGTACAGATAACCTAACAAATGATGAAACAATTGCATTACGTAACGAATTAGAAAAAATTGATTTAAAATTAGAAGGTGATTTAAGAAGATTTAATGGTTTAAATATAAAACGACTAAATGAAATTAGTTGTCATCGAGGTAAACGACACAGAAATACTTTACCTGTTCGTGGACAACGAACTCGAACAAATGCTCGTACTCGAAAAGGTACTAAAAAAACTGTAACAGGTAAGAAAAAATAAGAAAATATGAATATAAAGTAATTAATTTTATTGACTATGGCACAAAAAATAAGAAAAACAACCCCTAAAAAGATTAAGAATATTAATACTTCGGGTATTGTTCACATTCAATCAACCTTTAATAACACAATTGTTACTATTACAAATTTAGCAGGTGATACAATTTCTTGGGCTTCGGCTGGTAGTACTGGATTTAAAGGAACAAGAAAAAGTACTCCCTATGCTGCACAAACGGCGGCGAAAAAAGCATCTTTAGATGCTATGAGCTTTGGATTAAAAAGTGTAGAAATACAAGTTAAGGGACAAGGATCTGGTCGTGAAACAGCAATTAAGGCAGTGCAAGCAGCCGGATTTGAAATTAATACGATTCAAGATATTACTCCCATTTCACACAATGGTTGCCGACCACCAAAACGTCGTCGAGTTTAATTTATTGTTTTTAAAATTTATATAATAAATTTAAAATATGATAAATCTTCAAATTAAATGTTTGAAATCAGAAAAGACTGAATCAGAAACCGTATATGGCCAATTTTTAATTAGTGGATTACGCCCCGGTCAAGGTATAACTATTGGAAATTTATTAAGAAGAATTTTATTAGGTGATTTAGGAGGAACTTGTATTACAGCTGTTCGGTTTGCTAGTCTTAAACATGAGTTTTCTACAATAACTGGAGTACGTGAAGATATATTAGAAATTTTATTAAACTTAAAAGGAATAGTCTTAAAAAGTAAGACTAAAGAACCACAGTTTGGTCGTTTAAAAATTCAAGGTCCGGCAGTTCTTACTGCTAATTTGATTCAACTATCTCCATCAGTAGAGATTGTTAATCCAAATCATTATATAGCAACGATTTCTACATCAAATTTACTAGAGATTGAGCTTAAAATTGAGTATGGGACTAGCTATAAACTTGCCAAACAAACCTTTAATAATCAATCTGATGGTTTTCTGCAAATAGATGCAATTTTTATGCCAGTTAAAAAGGTAGATTTTAAAATTGAAAATGTTTATGATAACTCTAAAAATGTTAGTGAACGCTTAATTATAGATGTTTGGACAAATGGTAGTATAACACCAGAAGATGCGATTTCTGAAGCGTTAGAATTTGTTGTCAATTTTTTTAATTCACTTATAGAAAGCAAAATAATCGATGAAACTACTGAACTCATCTCCGATAATTTACCAGTTCCATTAAATCCATACACAAATATTCCGATTGAGGAACTAAAATTATCAGTTCGTCCATATAATTGTTTAAAACGTGCACAAATTAATACTATAGGTGATTTATTAGAATATTCTCCAAAAAAACTGCAAGAGCTTAAAAATTTTGGACGTAAATCAGCAGACGAAGTTTTTATGACTCTAAAAAGTAAATTAGGAATAGTCCTAAAATAATCACCTTTACTTTTTAATAAATCATATAATTTATGAATGAAACATTTATTCCAATTTCCAAATACAATTCTAAAAAATGGTATATAGTTGATGCTAAAAATAAACCGTTAGGTCGTGTAGCAACAATAATTGCTAAGATATTGCAAGGAAAACATAAAGTGGATTATCATCCATCAATAGATACGGGCGATTATGTCATTATAATAAATGCTCAAACAATGCATTTAGATTCTTGGGCTATTGGACACCCTAAATATCGTGTATATAGTCCAGGAAGACCTGGTAGTTCTTTAAAATTAGTTTTTGAAAAAATTCCAAAACGAATTATTGAAAGTTCTGTTAAAAACATGTTACCAAATGGTTTAAGACAAAAATTTTATAAACGTTTACGGGTTTATAACGATTCTCAACATCCTCATGAAGCTCAAAACCCGGTACTATTTAACTCGAATTAAATTATAAATATAATTAAATTTATGAACTCTAGAATAGAATCAATTTTTCAAAAAGATAAAGTAGGAATTGGAAAAAGAAAACAATCAATTGCTAGAGTCTTTTTGGTTCCAGGAAATGGGAATATTATTATTAATAATATTCCAGGTGAAAAATATTTACAATACAATTCTTCTTATTTAAATAATATTTGGTCACCTCTTAAAGTTTTAAATTTAGAAAAACAATTTGACATAATTACAATTGTTAAAGGGGGTGGAATTACAGGTCAAGCAGACTCTATTCGATTAGGTATTGCAAGATTATTATGTAAGATGAAAACACAAAATCGTATTCTCTTAAAGCCTTACGGATTTTTAACTCGAGATTCTCGTATAAAAGAACGTAAAAAATATGGGTTACGTAAAGCAAGAAAAGCTCCTCAATATTCAAAACGATAATATTACAAAATAAAATATGTCAAAGCCTGAAATTCATCCAACTTGGTTTAAAGAAAGTCCTGTTTTTTTTGATGGGAAACTCATTTGTTATGTTAGTTCAACAAAGCCTAAATTAAATGTGGATGTTTGGCTTCAAAATCATCCATTTTATACTGATTCTCAAACGGTAATTGATACTGAAGGTCGAGTTGAGCGTTTTATGAAAAAATATGGATTAAATACAACAGAGAATTAAATAAAGAATTTTATATTACTTTTAAAATAAATGCCTACTATTCAGCAATTAGTACGTTCAAGACGTATACAGATTAAAAAAAAGACAAAGTCACCCGCTTTAGTTGATTGCCCACAAAGACGTGGAGTTTGTACAAGAGTTTATACAACAACGCCAAAGAAACCAAACTCTGCTATTCGAAAAGTTGCCCGAGTACGATTAACATCAGGATTTGAAGTTACAGCTTATATACCAGGTATTGGACATAACTTACAAGAACATTCAGTTGTTTTAATTCGTGGGGGGAAAGTTAAAGATTTACCTGGGGTCCGTTACCATATTATTCGTGGAGCTTTAGATAGTGGGGGAGTTAAAGATCGAACACAGCGTCGTTCAAAATATGGAGTTAAAAAACCTAAAGGGAATAAGTAATTTAATCTATATTGCAAAATCAGAAAATATAGTGTTAACTAATTTATTGATTTCAATAGATTAGTTCATTGCTACAATTATCATTAAACAAATTATTTAACATCTAAATACTTTAAAAATATTTTATGTCTCGTCGCAATATTTCAAAAAAAAGATTCCCTGATGTAGATCCTAAATACAATAGTTATTTAGTTAGTTTACTAATTCAAAGGATATTAAAATCCGGTAAAAAAACGATTGCGAAAAATATTGTTAACGGAGCCTTTGAAATTATCAAAACTAAGACAAAAGAAGATCCGTTAGTTATTTTTGAGAAAGCAATTAAAAATGCTAGTCCGATCGTTGAAGTGAAAGCTCGTCGTATAGGTGGCTCAACATATCAAGTACCAATTGAAGTAAGTTCTTTTAGAGCAACAAATTTAGCTTTACGGTGGGTTATTAAAAATTCACGAAGTCGGGTTGGTCGTAGAATGTCAATAAAGCTAGCTAATGAAATAATTGACACAGCTAATGATATTGGTAATACCATAAAAAAGAAAGAAGAAACACACCGGATGGCAGAAGCAAATAAAGCCTTTGCACATTTCCGGTATTAAATCGTTAAAATATGTACAATATTATAAGTAATCTATTTTTGACTTACTATTCTGATATTTGTATTTTTAATTTTTTCATAAATAAATAATTAAATTGATGTCAACAAAAATAAATAAAAAAGTTCGTGTAAGGTTAGAATCGTTTAATCATGAACTCTTACTAATTTCATGTCGTAAGATTCTTGACTTTACTCAAAATATTGATCTAGATAATGTTGGAATTATTTCCCTTCCTACTAACAAACGTATTTATTGTGTTTTACGTTCTCCCCATGTAGATAAAGATTCACGTGAACATTTTGAGGTAAGAATTCATACAAGAATTATAGAAATCTATTATGATTCAAGCGTTGATATTTTTAATTTGTTATTAGAGTTTGATTTACCATCAGGAGTATTATATTCTATTAGGTTATCCTGATCTTCATTCAGTAAATAAAATTTATAATCC
>Ga0138265_1082869_pt1 | contig 14714 bp, 20 predicted proteins | sample RNAA_120151118_FD_105243 | JGI IMG/M metagenome (GOLD analysis project Ga0138265, IMG submission 105243) | Metatranscriptomics of polar marine prokaryotic and eukaryotic communities from Palmer Station, Antarctica after 192hr light incubation... | ecosystem: Environmental > Aquatic > Marine >... | reverse complement strand
TGCACATTAAATCTTTATTCTGAAGTTATGCTTAAAGGAGTCAATAATTTTTCCTGGTCTGATGAGTATTGGCACTCATTCGCCTTATAAGTAGAAGATCCATGGGGGAAGTCCCTTGGTCGTAACAATCATGCGGCCCGTTGTGGGGTAATCAGCCTTGCCGTCGTACTTGATGGACAAGTTTACAGTCTTTTGAGGGTCAAGGGGACCGGGCAACTTGGAGGCCAGACTGTAGTTGAGGTTGTCGAAGGTGACAACGAACTCGCTCTTCTCGTTGAGGGGGTTCTTGAAGTCCACACCTTGAGATTTGGCAGCAACGGTGCACTTGATGGGTCCTTGGGGTTGAGGTGCAGAGGACTTTCCGAACAGAAGGCAAGAGTACTCCATGCCTTCGGGGCTGCTAAGCTTAAGCACGCCACGGCTATCTCCAATTGTGAAGGGCTCGTAGCGGATGTTGATCGAAAGTGGGACTCCCTTGCTGGAGTCGGCAGCAGCTGCGGGGACGGTGGCGACTTCGGCCTTGAAGTCACAGGCGCCTGCTCCGTCAGTTCTTTCGACCTTGACGGTGTAAGTTGTGGCCTTCTTCATGAAGTGTGTGAACTTGAATGCTTGCATCTAGTCTTGGCCGAGGGCGCACTTAAAGGCAAGGGATCTCTGGGAAGTAGGAGCAGTTCCCTTCAAGTTGAGCTTGTACTTAAAGTCACCGAGGATGGGGTTCTTCAGGATCAAGTCACACTGGCTCTCACTCACCATCAGAGGTCTGAAGCTGATCTTGAACTCTCTGGACTCACGGGGCTTAAGAGTCAGCTCATCGGGAGTCACCTCCACGTATTCATTGGTGATGGTGAACTGAGCTTGGTTGATCACGACCTGCTGGTTGGTGGGGTTCTCAATGACCACTCCTTGAGAGACGCTTTCGCGGATGGGGCTGAATAGGTCAATGGCCTCAGTGTCTTCAGTCTCGATCACAGTGACATTTACCTTGTACACAACGTACTCTCCAGTGGACTCTACCTTGAAAGTGCAGGTGAGCTTGTAGACGCCAGCACGCATGGCCATGAAATTGAGCTTGTAGTCCTTGGAAGTGTTGCCACTGATGTCAAACACCTCAGCACCGCGTTTGAATAGACTTGGATCGTCATCACCGTCGAGAGCGAGGGTGGATCTGAAGCGCTGAGTCTAACGAGACCAGTTTTTGACTGGAATCACGATGTTTTCGGTGTTGCGAGCAGTGACGGTCTTCTCAATGGTATCCTCAATCTCAGGTTCAGTGGAGAGACCCTTGAGTTGGTAGAGGATGGCAGAGCCATTGGGCAGAGGGAAGAACAAACTTCCAGTGTGGGGGACGTCTTCCATGTCTTCAGAGTCTGCCTTCTTCTGTTTAGCGGTCATGGACTTGGGAAGGTAGTTGACTTCAAAGTTAGCTTTGCCCTTTGCTGGGACAACGAGTGTCTGCTTACCAGTGAAGTAACCACGTGCCTAGTCGCTCTGAGTGCTAATAGTGGGGTTGATGGCCCACTCCTTATCGTCCGTGTTCACGATTTCTACCGTCTGCACTGTTGCCTTGCGGACCACAGTCTTGAATTCGAGATCCTTCGTCTCGGAGCTCTCTTGAGAGACAGAGTTTCCAACGAGGTTGATCTTCATGGGCTCTCCTCCTTGTACTTCACAGGACACATTAGCCTGCAAGTTGCTGTCAACATTCTTAGGGTGGAAAGTGATTTCCACATCCATGTTGGCGTTGGGGTTAACGTAGCCGGTCTGAGGAGTAATCGTGAAATTCTTTCCGAAGGCCTTGGCGTCCCAGTTGAAGTTTGCCTTCACGTCACCGAAGTTGCTCATCTGCATGGTCTTGGTGAGTCTACTGTCCTTCACGACGTTTCCGAAAGCCAAAGTGTTCTCCATAAGTTTGAGCTCGATGCCATGGGCGACACCAGTGACAGAGAAAATGACGCGATCATCTTCAACGCCTTCGACTTCCATGATGACTTCACAAGAGAAGGGAGGGAGTCTGGTCTTGGGGTTGAACCTCACAGTCACACCGAGGGCTTCTTTAGGCTTTAGAGTGTTAGTGGCGTTGGCGTCAACAGACATGGTCATGGCACAAGCTGCAAAGGCCGCGGGGTTGGAAGGTCTCAGCTTAAACTTGACCGCCTTCTGACTCTTGTTAAGGATGGGGATCGTCCTGGAAGCTTGGCCTCCTACAGACACGATGCCGAGGTCAGTGATAGCCTGGTCGGGGTCTCTCAAGTCAAGGTTGAGTGGGATACCCTGAGCCTTGACTAGGATGTCAACCTGGTACAGATTGTTGAAGTCCAGTCTGACCTTCTCCTCGTACTTGCGGCATTCACGAGGAGTGAAAAGGATTGGCACCTTGAGGATGTTGCTGTCCTTGTCAGGCATGAGGACCTGACCAGGAGTTAGGGGCACGTCAAGGTAGTTGGTCTTCACGAAGTCAGACTCGATGCTGAGAGCTTGAGTGTCGAAGTTCTCCATGATCAATTCCTTTCTGATCTGAGCAGGTTGGCCGGTAACGAAGCACTGGCCGAAGTCGAAGACGGTGGCATTGCACTTGACACCGGGCTTGCGAGCGACACCATTGAGGTTGAACTCGTACTTGGGTCCACTCACGATGTTTAGAGTGCACTTGTGGTTCTTCAGAGTGTGCTCATTAGGAGGGTTATAGACAATTTCGATCTCCTTCTCCGTTCCTTGCTCCACAGTACCAGAGTCGGGGACAATGCTGATCGAGGACTGGAACTTGGCTTTCCAGGCGAAATGGAAGCTGAATTCTCCATTGTTCTGGAGGGTGATCTTGCGGACCTTGCGCTCGTTGATGAAAAATTCTCCAAAGTCGAGGGGGAAAGGCTAGGCTTTTTCAATTTGAGCAAGGGAGCTGACCTCAACTCTTTGGGGCTCACCAGCAAAGACCTTGTGGTGGATCTTGTAACCTTCTCCCTTAATGTTGAGAGTCAGGGGTCTGGCCTTCCTCTTCACGTTGCAGACCAAGTTGTAGTTATAGGTCAACTCAAACTTGGGGCTGAAAGTGACTTCCAGAGGGAGCTCGCCTTGAGGGGGCACGACTCCGGACATGGGGAAAACTTTGAGGGAGTCACCGTAGTCACCAGAGCCGCGGACGCTGTCACGAGCGAACTGGAAGGCGAATGGGATCTCTTCCTGGTTGATGATTCTGATGGTCTCTTTGTTCTTTCCTTAGAGCAAGAGAGGTCCGAATCTAACCTTACCGGACTCAAAGAGGACGTTAGGCTCGTTAACGCGTCCGACCACCAAGAAGTACTGCTGGATGTTCTCGGAGGGGATCTTGAAGAGCCAGCGGGACTCGTGCTCGCCAATGTTGTCTGGGGTATACTCAAACACCATTTCACTCTTTTTTCCGGACAAGATTAAGCCCTTGGGGTTGACACACTTGAACATAGGCTTGAGAGCCTTGCCTTCCTCCTGCAACTCCTCCCACTCGTACTCGTACCCACTGGCAGTTGGGTTGACAGCCATGAATCTCTTGGTGTTGCGGATGTTGGTGCCAAGACTGTCAAATTCAATAATCTTGAACTTAGCGTCAACGGGAGTCATGTCCTTCTCCTTGCGCTCCCTGTAGTTGGTAGGGGGAAGCTCAAAGTGGATAATAGGGCGTTCAGCGATACCATTCACGTTGATGATAAGCTTCTCCTTCTCGGGATCGAGGTTGCGAATGTTAGCAGACAAGAGGCGCTTGTTGTCAGCCTCAACTTCAATGGGGGAGTACTTCACGATGAAGTTGTCGTCGCATCCTGGGGCGATGGACCCCTTCTTAGGAATGATGCTGTATGGACCAGCGTCTAGGATTCCAGTAGAAGTGTTAGCGATCTTGAAATTGAAGTCCAAGTTGATGAGGGACGTGTTCTTGATGGAGAATTTGTAGCTGCGAGATGCGTACATCAAAGTAGGCTTGAAGGCAATCTCCTGACTAGCCATCTCATAGTTGGTGTAGTCGATCACGCAACTGGCCTTCAGCTTCACAACCTTGGGCTCGCTGCCTTCGATTTTGTTGTTTTCTGGCTCGTCGATAACTTCAATTAGCTCCACGTTAGCGTCCTCACTCTCATCAATAACGATTTCTTCTTCCGCGACTTCGCCCTTGGCAGGCTTCTTTGCGGGAGCGGCTTTCTTTCCAGCTGCGGCCTGGGCACGAATTTCAGCCTGTTCCAGTCTCTCAACTTCAGCCTTCTCGCGGTCACGCATAATTTTCTTGTGCTCAGAAGGTCTGACCATGCGGAGAGTCTTCATGGTGTCGTCCCAGTCTTGGTACTCTCCAACGTGGGCAATGTTGGTTAGCTCGCAGTCAAGGTCAGACTTGTCATATTTCTGAGTCTTGGTTCCCTTAACCATTACCTTGATGCGCTTGTTGCTGTGAGCCTTGAGATGGCCCTCAGAAGGGTAGAATCTGAATTCATCCTTCTCTCCCTAGTTCCATCTGAACTTCACGTGAGAGTCGCCATTGTTGGCAAGCATGAAGGACACAGCCTTAGCCTTGCCAATCACACAGTCTCCGATGTTCAGCTCATCTTCAGCTTCGTCGGGTAGGCCTTCGAAGGTAACCGATTCTTCGTAACCAGTTCCCATGAGGAGGACCTTGTGCTGTTCGTAAACATTGTTTAGAGTGGAGAAAGTGAGCATGAACTTGTCCTGGTTGGCCACCTTGGGTCTGTAGCGGATATCAAAGCCATTGTAGGCTTTCTAGGTGATGGTGTGAGACAAACTGCCACCCTCGAAGGTGAAGCAATCGTTCGTAATGGCATCAAAGCGGACCGTGGCTGGCACCTGACCTTCATTCTTGAGAACGATGGACATGATGCAGTCCTTTCCGATGCGAGTTTTACGGAAGCGAAGAGCGGGGGTTCCATCTGCTTCGGCTTCGGTTGGCTTCTCAACTTACAAAGTTGGTAGAGTGCCTTCACCACGCAGCTCGAACACGAGCTTACCCATCTTAGATTCTGGGTCACCATTGTCGACCATAGCCTCGAAAATTCCTCCGTATTGCATCATAGCGGTGGGCAGGAAGTTTACAGTCACATATTTGTGCTTGTGAGGCTCGATCGTAAGACCCTTAGGCTCTACCTCGAAAGCGAATCCTTCAGACTTGCTCTGTCCTCTAGGCTTCACTTCGAATTTAACGGTGCAAGGAATCTTGTTGGGGTTCATAATCTTGAACTTTTCCTTAGCACCTTCGGGGTTCTTAGACGCGACCAGAGTACCGAACCAGAACACGTTCTCTTGGACAGAGAAGAGGCTGGAGCTGATGACAGTCTGGGTGTTGATCGAGGGGTCGAGAGAGGGGATGACAGTCTGCTCTTCGAAGATCTGCTCAACGTCCTTGGTGTTAATTCCAGGGTGAGAGCTCTCAGCCATGAGTTGGAAGGGGATTCCATCAGGCATGATCGTAGGATCTCTGTTAGCAATGTCTAGAGCGAGAGTGTTGTCATAAAGCTAGTCTCCTTGGGCGTTGAAGACAACGGTGATGATGGCGCTCTGACCAGGCGTGACAGAGCCGATGGCTGGGGAGATATCATACTGAGTCACCTTGCAGACGGTACCATCGGGGACGGCATCTTTACCACCCTTACCTCCTTTAGCGGGAGCCTTGGGAGCTTCCTTCTTTCCCTTAGCACCCTTGTCATCTTTAGCTTCTTCTTCGCCGCCAAGTCTAGCATCGAACTCAGCCTTGCGTTCCTCCTTAATCTTGGCCTTAGCCTCTTCGTCCTGGCTATCGCAGATGTTATACTTGAAGTCAAACAGGCCTTCATTTCTGATCTCAAAGGTGCGAGTCTGCTGCTCTCCAAACTGCATAGGTCCGAAGTTGATGTTCCTGAGAGGGGAGATGGAGTACTTACTGAAGACAGCATTGACGTTGACCAAGATAGGGATGGACTTGAACTTGTCAAGTAAGTCTCCTTCAACAATGTTCAGCATAATGTCAGAGGTGCTGGTGTTAGTCTTCAGTTTGAGCTCCTTCTGGCTGAGGAAGCGCACTTGGATGTTTCTCTCCTGACCAGGCTCAAGCTTCTCTTCCATGGGTTCTATGGTGAAGTTCTCAATAGTAGATTACTTTAGCATAGTGAAGTTGTACTTGATGGGGTAGATGCCCTGGTTCTTAAGGGGAATTGTGAGCGTCTTGGGTTCGCCGACCCTTACGGCTTCAAAGTCTAATTCCTGCTGGAGCTCGCTGAGAGATATTTTGAAGGACTCGGCCTCAAGAACGATGGTCTTGTTCTCTTGCTTGATGCCTTGGTCTTCCACATCTTCTACTTCAAGCACAATATTCTCCGTGAATTTCTTTTCTTAGATAGCTTTGAAGGAGATGTTGATCTCTTGGACTCCGCAGGGTTTCAGAGGCTTGTTAGGCTCAGACTTCTGGATGGACACTTCGAATTCTTCAGGAAGCTTATCACACCCGGTCAAGCGCCAGTGGACTGGGATAGAACTGGTGTTGGTTAGGATCAGAGTCTTCATGTTAGTCTTATCGATCAGGGCACGCTCAAATTCAATTTTCTCCTGGTTGACGGTAACCACGGGCTTAGCTCCCAAGCACTGGACGGGGAAGATAGCAGGGTTGGGGTTATCCTTGATGAGCACGATTACCTGGTCGTTGTATGGGACAGCTTCTTGAGGGAAAGCGAACACGTTGAGGTTCTTTGTTTCGCCAACACCAAGGGACATCTCCTCAGGGTCCATAATGAAAGGAGATTTGTCGGGGTGGATACCTTCGTCAGAGGCGAGTCTTTCTTCAGCAGGCAAGCTGGATTTGAGGACAAAGGTAGCATCTAGCTTGTACTTTCCATTGTTAGTAATCTAGAAGAAAGTGCTGTTAGGCTTGGCAATGTCAGTGCTTCTCTTCTCCGGGTCTTTCTTGATGAGAAGGGGTCCGAAATCAAAGCAGCCTTCAGAGTTGATATAGCACTTGGACAAGTAGCTTTCAGGAGCAGTAGGTGGTCTGAGTCTCTTCTGGGTCAAGAAGACATTTCTAGGAGCTTGACTGACAGTGGGGAACTCGCAGGTTCCTTGCAACTTCAGCTTGAAGGGCCTGTAAGAGCCGACAATCTCGAATTCCAGGATCTGGTTGAATGAGCCAACCTTGGTAGAGAAGAATTTAACGTAGAGTTTCTTGGTCTCCTTGGACCCTAAGATCCAGCGGGTGGGTTTCTCAGTCATCGCAGGGAGCTTCTCCTTTCCTTCTTCGTCTTCATTGACATCTCCTTCCAAGTCGGCTTAATCCTCGAGGTCAGGTTTAAGATCTTCAGGCATGGGAGTCCAGATGGAGTAGCTGGTGATCTCAGGGCGGTCTTCACGGGCAGGAACCTTCTTGATGATAGAGTTAATCAGAGCAGGAGGGAGGGGTTCCTTGTCGGGATCGGGCCACATAGGCTCAGGGACGATGTGACAGATCTTCTCACACATGTAAGTGAAGTCATAGTCAATGAACTTATCACGGATAGTGCGGCTTCCGTAGTTGACGGGAATTTTCTCTTCCGCGGGCTTCTCCTCAGCCGCGGGGTCGATTTAAGCTTAAGAATCTCTAACAGAGGCCTCTTGCTGTTGAGCGATAGCTTCCTCCCTGGTGAGGCCAGCTTTCTGACGAGCGATAAGCTCTCCGAAGAAGGTGGACATCTCCTCAGCGTATTTGGCGTAAGCATCCTTATCTTCAGGCGTGTAGTCCTTGGGCTTCTAGCTTTCGCGGGCAGCATCAGCAGCGCGTTTACGCTCAATTTCAAGTTCCTTCTTTTTGCGCTCCATCTCAGCCTCCTCAGCGATTTTCTTGTTAGCAGCATCCTGGGAAGGATCCTTCTTTTCGCCTCTCTTAGCGGGTCCCTTCTTAACGACAACAGTCTTCTTCTTGCTGGGAGCGAGCTTCTCAAGTTCCTCCTTGGACTGCTCGTTGTCCTTCTTGTCGTCTTCGACTGCCACCTTGAATTTGGGGTCGTTTCTGCGCTGGTAGCGGTAGTTAGTGCACACAGCCATGGGCTCTTCGTCTTACTTGATGTGGGACTCTCTCTCCGCTTTCTCTTCCTCTTCAGGTGTGAGAGGCTCTCCCTGTCTCTCAGTCTGGAAGTTGAATAGGACCATCTGGATGTTCTGCTCTGGCTGGGTCTCGCAGATAATCTCAATGGCGGCCTTTTCGTCCTCCCAGTATTCAGAGGCGAGGCAGTCGTAGATAGCACCGGCGTTGCAGTCCTCTTCTTCAAGCCTCTTGTTAAGCATACGTATGATGAGTTCTTTTTTAAGGTAGCCGTACTCAGCTTCGTTGATGGCGGACTCGTCCACTTCACCAGGCTTCAGCTTCTTCTTCTTTTTCTTGGACTCCTCAAGCTTCCTTTCTTCAAGCTCAACTTGCCTCTCATCCAGGTACTCCTTAGCTTCTTCGTAAAGGGGGTGGTTACGCTTCTGCCAGAAATCCACAATTTGGTCAAGGCGGATGACACACCTCTGGTGCTCCTGAGCCATGTAGGTGGCAGCAGTAGTCTTTCCGCACTTGTCAGGTCCGATCAAGAAAACATTCAATTTGTTCTCGTTTTTGACTGGAGGAGGGAGTTTTACTTCGATTTAGTCCTGAAGGAGTTCATCTAACTTTTATTAATGTTAAATTTTCTCTTCGTTAAGAGCAGTGCGCTCTTCTTCGACAGCCTCGAGTTCGCGGGTAGGCTCTGCGGGAAGCTCAACGGGCTCCTTAGCTTCAGCTTCGGCTTCGACGTTAGAGGCGGCGGCCTGGCTCTTGACCTCTTCAGCGGGAGCGTCCTCTCGCTCCTTCTTGAGTCTGTAGTACTCATTGTAAGCCTCAACCTCGTCGTCGAGTGCCTTTAGCTTGTCATCGCAAGCCTAGATCTGAGCCTTGACGCCTTCTAAGGCAGTCTTCTTCTCATCCTGGTCGCGGATAGAAGGCCAGAAGTCCATACCAGGGCGTCTGAGAGGCAGGAAGATAGGCTCGTTGGCTCCGTGGATTTAGAAGTTATCCATGCGGCGGAGAATAGACTCTTCTTCATGGTACATTTTGTCAAAGTCAAGGGAGTAGACTTCGATAGGGTTCTCCATGTTGTTGGTCAATTCAAAGCACGCGATGGCTGAAGAGTCGTAGGGAAGGACGGGATCGAGCTGGATGGTGTCTTGGTTGAAATCGACCATGTAGTTGATGCCCTGACCCTTGGTGTTCAGGATGAACTGGCGAGGGTTATCTGTGCACTTGAAAGCCAGCTTCTGGGTGAAGGGCTTATCACCGTTAGGTGTAAAGAGCACGTCGATAGTGGTGCGTTACCCGGGGAGGAGGAGACCAGAGTGAGGCCACACCTGGAATCTGTCACCTTCCTTGTCAGCACGCGCGCCGCCACCAACCATCATCACCTCAGGCATGGGGCTCTTGGCGCAGAATTTCCACTCGCAAGGGACTTCCTGTTTGTTCTCGAGTCTAATTTTAACAGTCTTGCGTGTGTTGACGCAGACCTTCCCAAAATCGAGCAGCTCTGTAGACATGCTGAGCTCAGGGATAGTGAGCCTAGAGGTGAACTTGATGGTGTAGGTAGGACCATTCTTAATCTCAATTGGCACGGGCACGCACTGGGGGCCATAGGGGTTGTTCTTGCGGGTGGAGTAAGTCACGTTGAACATGACCGACTGGTTAGCAAGCACCTTCACGGCCTTGTCGGGCTCAATGGTGATCTGAGCGTTGTTGAGGACCTTCTTGTCAAATTGGAAAGACACGGGGATCTTACCAACGTTGGTGAATCTGAAGGTCTTCTTGCGCTGGCTGCCTACTACGACGTTTCCGAAGTCGCAAACGTATGTAGAAATGTTGATGTTATCAAGGTTGATGGTCATTCCACCGAATTTGATGCCGCCAGCACGAGTCTGGTCCATCTCAGAGAAGCCATTGGATTTACCAGCCTTGCTCATAGTCTCAAGCTCTCTGGTGGTCTTGGTGCCTCTTCTGCCACCAGTAGTGTCCTCCTGCTTGTCAGCGATGGACTCAAGGAGGCCAGTGGTCATGCTAGGCTCTCCCATTACGACGTTCTCCAGCTGCTCGTTAATTCTGCTGACGATCTTGGAGCACAGGAGCTGTCTGTCGCACTCAGCTTCAACCTCCATCACTGGGGGCTCTTTGAGGATGACGACGACGTCCTTGTCGTACTTCTTTGACACTGGGGGCATCAACTTCATGGCGTCGTAGCCACGGAACACTGAGGTGTAGGAGATTTGCTTCTCAGCCAGTTGGTCCTGGACGGTGTTGTATCTGTCCTGGAACTCGTCCTCATCCTGTCTAGGGAATGACAGGAGGCATCCGGGGTAGATTCCAATGGCTTTCACAGTGAACCTCTCAGCGGGGAAGTGAGCGCACTCAACCAAGAACATCTCCCTGATGTTGTCGGGGATTCCTGGGAAGAATCTGACTGAAACTCTGAAGCGATCTCCAGCAATGACTTTACCAGTCATGTGACTGCACTCGACAATTCCAGCACGAGAGACAGTGCCAAAGTTGATGTTGAATTCGAAGGGGACTTTGCCGATATTCTCAATGAAGAAGTCCTTGGAGATGGACTCGTTATAGGCAACTTCGCCGAAATCTAGCTCGTTGGTAGAGAGCTTGAAAGAGACGAAACTGGAGTCTCCAGAGATAGGGACATCGTAGTCAGGACCTCCGTCAACTGAGCAGACGGCCATTCCGGAGTACTTCAGGCCACTGCCGGCGTAATAGGTGAATTCTACGTTCTCGGTCTCATGAGGCTGCAGGATGCCACTGACGGGTAGGATGTCGAAGACCTCGTTGATGGGCAGAGCCTTGGCCTTCTTCTTACGCTTCTTCTTCTTGCTGTCGTTCATCTGGTCGATTTCGTCCTGTTCGTTCAGCAGAGGAGCTTCTTCAAGGAAGGACCACTCGTAAGCGACGGGCATCTCAGAGATGTTGGTGAGAGTGAGGTACTTCTTCTTACCGGTGTCGTTGAGGATGCAGCCGAAGTCGATGTTTGGAGGGAGGATCTGCAGGTTAGGGAAGCAGACTTCTCCTTAGAGGAGCACGGTGTCCTTGTGGGGATGGTGCTGGTGGGAGATGGCGAGCTTTCCATTGAGGTGGTCAGAGCAGCGGTTCTGTTGGATGCTGGGGTCGAAGTCAATTCTGACAGTATCAGAGTCTCCGGACTGCAGGGTCAACTTGTCGACGGGGCAGCTGAAAGGCTGGTCAATCTTGAGCATGATAGCAGTCAAGAGAGGGCCAGTGTTCTTGATAGTCAAGTCTTTTGAAATGGGCATGGCGGGCACTCCCTTTTCCCACACATATTTGAAATCAAGTTTAGGGGGGATGATGCCTCCACGCTCACCTCTCATCTAGGCCTTCTCGATGTTGTTGAAACTGAGAGAGGGGGTGATGAACTTGCCGTAGACCTTGGAGTTGAAGACGGGCTTAGGCTTGCGCTCGGCTCCGATCTGAACTGAGCAGATCCACTGCTCCTCGATGGTGCCAACTTTCTGAGAATTGGCGCGGAATTCGATCATAATTCCCATCTTGGGGTTGAGAGTCACTTTTTCCGGGACGACTGTGTAGACGAACTGGAGCTCCTCCTCGACCTTCTCGGAGATGCCGGCTAGGCCTCCGGTAGCGTTGGCTTTAGCGACGGTGTCCTTAGCAGCGTCAGTAGGCTTCTTCGAGACCTTCTTGGTCTGTCTCTGCCACTCAATTCGCATCTGCTTTCTACCGCGGTTCTCAAGGAAGAACTGCTTGGGGATGTTTTTGTAAGTGTACTCAGTACCAAAATCGATCTTGTCAAGGCCCTGCTTGCAATAGAGGGTAGAGCCGACACCACGGGCTTTCAAATTGACCTCCAAATCACTTCCATTGTTAATAATGATGTGGAGGGTGTCCTGGAATCTTTGGACTTCGTCAGCGTGACAGATAACGTCGATCACCTTGTTCTCGCCAGGCTTTAGGATGCCGTGACGTTGGACAACTTTGAAGATGCTCTCCTTGGTCTTGGTGAAGGCGGTGTATTCGGCGTCAATTTAGGAAGCGTTTCTGATGGTGAGCTTCTCGGGGACGTCCTTGAGCACGTCAACGGCGTTGAAATCAATTTCCTTTTTGTCGACATCGACGATAGGTCCGATGGACTCAGCCATCAAGGTGAGGAGGACGGGCATGGGGGTTCCCTCAAGCTTGATGTAGACTGGGATTCTGATTCTGTTGAGGATCTCCGTGCAGAGTTGGAGCTGAACCACTTGAGTAGAGTAGGGCTCAATGACTCCAGACATAACGTCGGCAGAGTACTTTCCAATTCGCTGGGATTGTTCATCCTGCACGGTAATTTCAAATTTAGCCTTGAGGTTGTCGGTGTTGATGATGCGGATCTCCTTGGTGCTCTTGTGGCGCAAGAAGCAGGACTGGTAGTCAAGGAAGTCTTTCGGCTCTACGTTGACCTTAGGGACGTGGCATTCGGCCTTAATGGGAACGGCCAGCATGTCTTGTCCGACGCCTTCCAGGTCGACGACCAGAACGTTATCGTAAGTCTGGGCGGTAGCAGGGACGAATTCGATGGTTATTTCGGCTTGCTGCTCCTGGCCGAGGCTTCCGCGCTCGTTGGTGATGTTAAACTCGTTCTTGAGAGAGCGGCCATCTCCAGGCACACGGACCACATAGTTGATCTCGACGTCAGAGGTGTTGGTCAAGAAAAGTGTCTTCTTTACGGGGAACTTGTAAGACACTCTTCCAAAGTCAATCACCTCCTCCGAGAATCTGAACGTGGGCGCGACAACGTGACCCTTGAAGGTCAGGGTTAGCATCTCAGAACTGCCTTCAAGAGCGAAGCGGAAGGTTTCGGAAAACTCTCCTAGGATATCGGACATGAATTTCACGTCGATCCGCTCAAGCTGGTTGTCTTTGACGCCGAGGGTGCCTTCCTGCTTGTTGAACTAGAATTTGGAGCCGAATGGAGTTTCAAAGGGAATGAGCTTCCAGTGGCAGTCGATTTCTCCAGTGTTCTCAATGCAGAGGTTGAAGGTCTTCTGGTTGGTGACGAAGATATCACCAATGTCAAGCTCAGTAATAGATAGAGAGGCTTGGGGGCCTTTGCCCTGGCCAGTAAGGTTAAGAGCGAGGCGGTCTTGAGCACAGGTCGTGTTGCAGAAAGCTGTGCAAGAGTAGTGGTAAGGGCCCTGAGGTCTGAAAGTCATGCAGAAGGTCATCTCAGTGTTGGGCCAGATCTTGCCCTCGAGTGGCTCGATAGAGAAGATTTCATCCTGGAATAACATTTTGTCTTCCTCGACGGCCTTCTTGATGCTGGCGTACTTGCGGTTGAGGGTAATCAGGGATCTCTCCTTCTTCCTCTGGGCCTTGGCCATCAACTCAGACTCGTCGTACGAATCATCGGAGTCTAGGCTGCCATCATCGTCGTCGTCGTCTTCGTTCATCTGTCCTTGGTTGATGTCCATGCGTTCTTCGTTCTCTTCCTGGCTGAGTTGAGCGGTCAGACGCATCTTCTTTTCGTTCTCTTCGAGTTCAGTGGCAAAGGCTCTCCAAGAGAACTCAATGGGGACTTGACTCTTGTTGTGGATCTGGTAGTACTGGTGGGAGAACAGCGTGATGCTCGTGGCGTCAGCGTGGATGTGGGTCTTCGAGAGGTAAACGTTGTCGTTGTGGGCTTCGCCGACGACGGGGATAATAGCCTCCATGTTGTCGTAGCTTAGGACAAGCTCTTCGCGGACCTTGCGAGCGTGCTGGGGCACGAAGGCGAAGTTAAGCTGTTCGCTCTTGCCTACTTCTAGGATGCCCTCGGTCTTGTCAATCTTGAAGCCTTGGGGGGTGTGGATCTGCCACTTGGTGGTCTTCTCTCCGATGTTCCTAATCATAACTGCTTTCTCAGTTTCGAATTTAACTGGCACCAGGCCGAAGTCCAGGGAGTCGGGGAACTCGAGCATGGCGCGGCAGCCAATGGCTCTGATGGGGACGATGAACTTCTCCCTCTCGGTCAGCACCATCAAGTCGAAGGCGTAGTCGGATTTAGCCTCGGGTGCAAATTTAACGATGTAGGAAATCTCCATTCCTGGAGCAACTTTTGTGCTCATCTGATCGAGTCCTTCTTGCTTGGCACTCGCTCCCATTGAACTTCCGCCGAGGCCCGATCTCTTTGCGCGGGCAGGGGTAACGGTGAAGAGCTTCGAGTCTGGGGGTACGATCCTTACGGACCTCGCTACTTTATCTTTATTTCTTAACTTCAATATCTATTCCATGGTCTGGAGCGGCTCGTAGTTCGTGAACTGGATTACATGCGGCTCAGGTGAGAAAAGGGGTTCATCGACGTGCACTTGGGAGTCGGTGTGTATAGAGTTGTCTCCAATGTTCAGGAACTGGATGATCTTCGGCTTTGGGAACTGTTCGATGATGCTCTTTCCTGATTCTTGGTCCTTTATTAGCTGGCTCGGCACCTACACATAAATTACAGCAAGTTAGAGAATGATTGGTCGCGTTGCCCCAGATATCCAGGCTTTTGGCTGGAGCTAGTGCGTGTCTGGGGTGCCACTGAGGCCGGTAGCTGGGAACCTACTTTCTTCATTGACTTATTCTAGGGCTTGGTGCCCGTAAACTGCTACTGCTGTTGCTATGAAAGATTGCTAGTCATGCTTCTATGAATACTCTTTAAATTTTATACTAATAATCTTAACGAACGCGTTACAAGTAAATTCAAGTTTCT
>Ga0138265_1033324_pt1 | contig 14967 bp, 2 predicted proteins | sample RNAA_120151118_FD_105243 | JGI IMG/M metagenome (GOLD analysis project Ga0138265, IMG submission 105243) | Metatranscriptomics of polar marine prokaryotic and eukaryotic communities from Palmer Station, Antarctica after 192hr light incubation... | ecosystem: Environmental > Aquatic > Marine >... | reverse complement strand
CTAGCTATGGGCTATGGGTATAGTATAGAATAGAATACAGCACATCAATATTACAGTGCATCAATCAGTATTAGTTAGTGACAGTATTGTAGCGCATCCTCTACCTTACTTAACTCTTGTTGTATCGCTGCATCGCCGTATCAATCAATCGATCAATCAAGAGTGTTGCTTTGAAACTAGAATCAAGAAGAACAGAAGAAGCTGAATTGACCAATCCATTCGAATCCAATCCGATTAATTCACCACGACGACCATTCAATTGAATTGAATTGAATCGAATCGAATCCACAATAATAGAACACAATCAGAATGCCACCAAAGCGCAAGAGGTCGAGTGTTGGCAGCAATGATGGCGGAAGGAAAAAAGTAAATTCTTCCAAGCCAAGGAGTAGAAAGAAAAAGAATACATCAGCATCGCCACCATCATCATCATCGTCGTCATCATTGAAAGACGATTCTTCCTCGTCTCTTTGTTTGGTATCCTCCATCATTGCTAAATTAGCTTCCATTCAAGAATCAAGAAGTCGATGCCTTGCCGCCATTCAAGCCATTCCTACCGCTTCACTCCAACGTCCCTCTATTGCTACTGATACTAATACTGATACTGCTGTTGGGGGTAATAATTATATTGGTAGTAGCAAGAGTAGCAGTGATGATGATGCCAATATTATACTTTTGGCCACCATACTTTTACACAAATTCATCAAATACTCGAATCAATCAAAAAATGATACTGATACTGATACTAATGTTGCCAATGATACTGGTGCTGCTAACGATGTGACTCATAATGTTGCCACTGATGTTGCAATCGTACAGGCGCGCATGGCATATCTAATAGCACACATACTCATGACCGATAAATCAATCCTTGAACGAACCATCAACAATAACAGTCACAGTCATATCCACATACACGATAATGACAACAACACCAACAACACTACTAATTCGAAACAAAGAGATGCGAAAACGTTATTGTCCAAAACAATCCTAGCAACATTGGCCACCACACTCCATTCCTACCAACACTTTACCTCCATCTCTTTGAATGCTGCGAGTGCAAGTGCAAATAATCATGCAAAGACAAAGGCAATCAACATCAAATCCAGCATCCAACAAAATCTTTCTTCTCTGGAAACCTTGCTCCTTGTTGCAAAACGGAAAGTCACACCTGCTTCTTCTTCCGTTTTGCATATACCCGTCACCTCCCAACATGCACATTCCATACCTATGAATTCACAAGGGGAGTATGCTTGGAATTCTTTGTTGAATTTATTGGATGGAGGGGATGCTACTTCCGGAGATGATGACGGTGACGGTAATGGGATTGATGCACATATTATAACAGAGTGTCGGGCTGCCAGCACATGGTTGGAATCGCTCAAGGGCCCGAATTTAAATAGGAATGTGACGGGTGGTGGGACAAAAAAGGGTAAGAAGATGGAACAGGAACAGGATGATGAAAAGGAGGGAGGAATTGAGTGGATGAAGCCTTTTGTGGGATTGGAGGGGGTAGGCGGTGATGAGGAGGGTCGGGATATTCCACCCGTGAAACGAAAGAGGAGGAATAAATCTGGTACTCCTCCCAAACCTGTTGTTGCTAGTGCTGCTGCTTCTGTTTCTAATACTACTACCACAACTAATGATGTTGCAGAGGAGGTGTTGAAGCAAGAACTTTTGAATGGGAATGTGATTGAGGGGAGAATTACGGTGAAGAAATTTGCGAGTATGGCGTTTGCTCATTGCTGTGCTGGACAATATCATTTGTTGAAGGGGTTGATTTCTTTACTGGAAGACGCGGAAGAGCATAATGATGGAGGAGAGAAAGTTGCGGCTGCTTCTTCCGAGAATGATGGCGAGAAAGGAGATGTGGAGATGGAGCGAATTTGTTGGAAGGATATCATGGGGGTGCCAGATGTCCTGGAATGGTCGAATGTGCCCTCGTCGATTCTTCCATCTACGAAACGGAATAAAAAAACGTGTATCGAGATTCGTGCGATGCCCTCTTTGGTATTATCGGCGCTTGCGGTACGGATTGTAGAGATTATCCAGGAGAGTGGGAAGTTGTGCGGGACGGTTTTGATCAAGAATGGTATGGAAGATTATATCCAAGACCTTTATGATGCGTTTGATGGTGTTGTTTTGCCAGAAAAAAAAGGGGGAGATAGCACCAGTTTTTACAGTGGTGTTGTATTGGGGGATCATACCAAGAGGCCGAGTCTTTATAATTTGGTGATTTGCGTTTTGAGATTGATGATTCTGAACCATGGACAGTGTCTCAAGGATATTGCTCTCTTGGCGGAGGAACGCAGTCAGAAGGGCACTGGGCTTGAAGATTTTCCATTTGATTTAGTGGTGGGGCAGGATACATGTAGTGGTGTTGTAACTAGTTTTGAAAATGGCCCGGTCGTTGGGCATGTTTTGGTCAATGAAGAGGAGCTGGTCAAGGAAGCTATCATTAAGGAGTATTCGCATTATAATCCAGTGATGCATAAGACGATCGAGACCTTGATTCGATGTGGCATTGCATCGTATTCTTCGTCTGGGAAAAACGATTCCAAGATTTTGTACGCATTTGCTGCAGCCTTTGCGTTGAAGGCGAGTGTCGTAGAACATAATTTTGAACCGCGTGCGCGAAAGAAGAAGGGGGCTAATTTAGAGTCCGTTGTGGTGGTGGATGCAAAATTGTGCTCCTTTGCCGTTCATCACTTGACTGAAATTTTGGTCAATATTGTCGCCTTCACCAAGAATTCGTTCCGAGGTGATGAAGTGGACAAGGGTGCAAGCATGAATGCTGATATGATTGGTCACTTTTATCTTGACAATCCCATTGTACTGGATCAAACTTTGAGTCAAGCTGGACTCTTCACTGTTAAGTCCAGGAACGACTCTCAACGTGTCGAGACTGCAGATGAGAAAGGATGGAGGAATGGTTTTCTTTTGTCCTTGTTCTTCCGGGCCTTGCTCCCGACAAATAAGAAGGCTACAAAGGCAACCCTTGTCAAGACTCCTTTTGCAGTTGTTGATGGAATGATGAATGCTGTCAAAGCCTGCTACTCTATACAACAAGATACTGTCGCGATGGCTGTCGGGAAGGTCAAAAAGAGGACTCGTTTCACGAGATGTGCCCTAGCTGCAGATTGCCTTGACGCTGTCCGAAAGTGTATTGAACAGATTCCTTACAGTGTCGCAACGCCAACAGGATTAGCTATAATGACTGTCCGAATCCGAGCAACTGTGAGAAAGCTAATCCCAGCCTCCATTGTAGATTATTTTATCGGGTTGGGCCAGATGTTGGAATTTAGTTTGGTTGGCCAGAGATTGCTCTGGGATAGCACCTCAAGCCAAAATTCGTCTTCGTCTGTATCCGATCGTGTAGGCGGGAAGCTGGAATTTGAAAGTTGGGAGCGACGTTTATGGGCATCGCACATCAAGTCTTGCCTTGCATTTGTTCGTGGAAGGCCTTCGTATGCTTCAAGAATGTCCAGCACCTCGGCAGCATTGAAGAAGTCGAGCTTGGGAACACCGAGCGAGAGATTGAGTCTATTCCAAAATATTGCAAAAGCGACAACCGGTAGTGTAACAAAGTGGCCACTATATTTGTCACCATTGCATCATGCCATCGTTACGGGAAATCTCACATCAGATCCATTACCTAGAGCTGTGAAAGATGCTTCACCCGAGAAATTCATTTGCGAGGGATTCATTGAAAGCATTCTTGATGCGTTTAGTGATCCAGAGACGAACATCGTGAAGAAGTACAAGGTTGAAAGGAATCGAAAAATTCAAATTTCTGATGAGGAAGTTCCTTTGTCAATTCGTGATGCGCGTCTTTTTGCGGTCGCTCTCTCGAGGACTCCTAAGAAGGAGCGACGTGTCCTTGTGTCAAAGTTGGTGAACATGCTACATGATAGCCTCGAGTCATTGAGTTCTGACGAGGTATTGAAAGCAGTACTAATGTCTTCTCCCCTCTATACAAGTTTCGTTGCAAGAATTTTGACAATCTGCTCAACGATGATTGACATGGTTTCCTCCGGTAAACTGCTTGTAGAACATTTATGTGAATATATTGGGCAACTGCATTATCACCTCCCAAGCTTTATCGAGACTGATGAAAACATTGATACACCCACTCAAGAGTGTGTCAATGATTGGTATTCCAGAGAATCATGTTTCATGGGGCTTTGGCCAGATTGGGAATCGGCAGCACTTCCACACATGGAGTTGCCCCCGAGAAATGACTTTGAACCTTTGTCTAGTGATGACATTATTAAGTATAGGGCATTGTTGGCAAATGCAATGGAACTTGGATTTCAGAGCGCAAAGAATGATAAATGTCACCTCGTATTTGCTTCTTGGAATGCATCTGCAAAGGTGTGTGGCGTCGACAGTGAAGGATGGACCGGGCCTACGAGTTTTGATACAATGGTAGATCTTGGAAATGCAATGAAATTGAATCATATTAGAGATGATATTTGCGAACTTTACGACGGCCTTGCGAAGGATGAGAGTTCAAAGCCGAATTCCTATTTATCTTGTCTGTTACGTCGGAAGCGTAGCAAAAATCCAGAAAGCTTTCACCCGAATCGTTCAGTTGACCATCTGAAAAATGCCGCATCTGAGAGTGTCAAGATGTTGAAGGGCATCACCAAAGCAACTATTGAAATTGAAAGAAATGTAACACCTGGTGACTGCGTAGTTGCAGAAGCTACGTTGTCATACATTTCATTCTTGGCATCAATGTTTACAACTACGGAGACTGAATTGCTGACAGCACTGGTCAAATGCGATAAATCTCGAAGAAAAAGAAAAAGTAGTAGCTTCTCGGCCGACTCCATGGGCGAAGGAGATGACGGTGAGTGCTCAGACGAGTCTGGTGAATCTGACGGTTACCATGACTTTGAGGTTGAAGAAGACGAAGAGGAGGCTCAAATGGATGGGATCGCCAAACTTCATCATGTTTGCAATGTTCTTGGAGCGTCTCCTTTTCACCCAGATTGGCTTGATGAAACTTGCCACTTGAGGTCAGGGATCAGTGAAGCAGCAAGCGTAGAATTTGCAGAGGAAATGTTAAGAGCATTGACTGGGTTTGGAACAGCAGTGTTCACCCAATATTCGAGGACTCTTGCAAAAGTGCTCTCTCACTGTCCTGGTAATGATCAAGAGAGTACTATTGGTGGGTCATCTGCTCTTGCTGTAATTCGCGGAATTCGTCATGTCAGTGCTGAAACTGCGAGTGCTGCTACACTAGACTGGCAAAATGATATCGCTACGGCATTTGGTATCGATCCTGATCTTGTCAAGTTTATTTTCAACGGTATCAAATGTAAGAATGCAGAAGCAGTGAAAGAGTCCTATGCTTTGAATTCAGCCCAAAGAATCAAAGGGAAACTGCAAGATTTTGTCGCGTCTGGCAGTGGATGGTTACCAAATGCCCCGGAGTATAGAGCTGGAGAGGAATGGGAGCTTTTGCTCTCCGACGCTTTAATTAGTCCATGCTCCAAGATGGACTTGCAAACTGACAACCCTACCTTGCTTAGCCTTGGCAGTGACTTGCTCCGTTGGAAGCGAATCTTACAAAACACTGTAAATGCACTTGTCCCAGTTAATGCACTGTTGAGGTTTGGTCTGAACGGGGCGAAAGGACGTAATCAGCATCGCGCTACAAACGTCGAGAGTGGCGAATTTGTAAGCGGTTCAATGCCCCATGTAACATATCAGACCTCGCCTATCCGTGCACATGTTCGCACTAGAACTGCTTCTGCCGCTAACATTGCGCCATCACAATTGAAAACTACTGTGAACAAAGCCTTATGTGTGTTAGCTGAAATTCAATCCTGTGGATTCTCAAGCCAAATTATCCAGCAAAGTGCTCGAACGGCAACATGCCATCTCGTCACAGTCGATGATGACGTCCTGAACCTTGAAGGCGTACATGCCATTAGAAACTCCCTTGTAGCTATGAAAGAATTTGCCTCTGCTCCAAAACTTCAGTCAAAACGTAGAGCTCTCCATCTTCTTGGGAAAATTTTTGGGTCCATGGGACCTTCAGATCCCACCTCATCTGAATTCGAATCAAAAGTGCTCTTTTGTTTAGGGTCCCCTAATGATCTGAAAATTAGCACTATAGCTGAATTTTCAATCGATTTGAGGACAACGCTCCGGAAATATGGAGAGAAGGATATCTACAGTGATATTACAGCATGGGATTGGAACGCAAGCCCAACTAGCGAGATACAGTTCCTTTGCGAGGCTGTCCAAGGGAGGCACAAGAATATCACCAGTCCCAGTGTCCGATCGTCACTCATATCCTGTGTCAAAGACGCATTGGATACCGAAGACAGAAATATTGCAGATCTTGATTTCATTCCGAGTGTCACTGTGAAGCATGCTATACTGAAGAATTGGTGCAAGTTGGGAACACAGCAAATACAAGTTGTTGTGAAGAACGACATTTGTGCGATCGGAAATAACGCCATTGCTGCGCTATCTGGAAAGAATTTGATTATATTTGATATCAGTCAGCAGCTTTGCTCCTTGCTTGCTTCTCTGTTAGGTGCTATGTCTGGAACAGATTTCAGTTCGGAAAAAATGTTCAACTCAATTTTGAAGACATTAAAGAATACGATGCAACATTGGGTTGCAAAGAAAGAACTTGGAAGTGTCATGTGCTTCATGTGCGTCCTAGCACTGCGTTTTGGAGGCGTGAAAGATGTCAGTAAGGAATTACTGAAGATTGTCAAGAGGAAGAAATCAAAGGAAGGGGACCAAGATCTTTTCGTTCTTGAATTATTTTATCGGTTCCTTCAAGAATCGCGCAAAGCTCTATCTGGCGGGGTTGACCTAGGCCAAGAGAATGCTGAAGCATTGGTATTATCGGAAGCACCGACCTTCAAGATTGCGGGAGCTGATAAGCAAGAGCGACAGTCCTGTAGCTTTGTGTCGACACATGGCGAGTTTACCGAGCAACACTGGTATAATTGCTACACGTGTGGCTTAACATGGGACAAAGGTTGCTGCTCTCTTTGTGCTCGGATCTGTCATAAAGGACACGACGTCGGTTATTCCCGAAAGAGCTCCTTTTTCTGCGATTGTGGGGCGGAAGTTCGGACAACTGCTGGAAGAATATCATGCAAGTGCCTATCACCTCAACCAGTTCTTTCTTCCATAAACGAGTCAAAGCTATCGACAACTAGTGCTCAATGTAAACATACTCGCCAGGAGAATGCACCTGAGTCTTTGAGGGATAAAAGTTGGAGAGAGGCAATTAATCTTGTTCGCAAGTATTTTGCCTCAATAGCCAAAAAATCATTAGACGATTTTGTCGCTTCCGTAGACTCTGCTCTTATTGGTGATCTGCTCGAAACATTCAATGTTCAATTCGACTTGTGGGCTAACCAGGAATCTATGCCAGGGCTTCTCTCGAATGACACATGTTGCGTTGATGGTGATTCGAATAGTTCCGAAAATAATGTCTCGATCCTTTCACGAGATGGAACTCCTCTAGAATTGACAAAGTTCTCGGGAACATGTTTCTCTCCTATTCGAATGAGCAAGATAAATGCAATTGACACGAAGGTCGTCACTGAGTTAAGTGTTGATAAAGCAAAAAAAGTGTTACTGACAAAGAATGCTGTTGACCGCCGCAGTATTGCTATCGATTCCAGAGGTCGAATGGTAATTGGTGAGGCCAAAGCACTTTCATTTTGCGGTGCTCTATCGTTAGTGAACACCCGGCATGTGCCAAATCCCTTGGAGACTGCTTTGCTTCGGCCTCAATTGTGTATCCTTGGTACTCATAAGCTTGATTTTGGGGTTGTTGGATTGTCGCTCTGCCAGGGAAGAGATCGTCATCTTGTTGTATGGGGATTCACTCAAGCAAAGTTTTTGTGTCTTAACAATGCAAGTGACAAGGTCGATCTATGTGTTGATTTAGCCATGGACCTGGAGATTGACGACGCAGATTGCGAATCAGACTATGTTATCAAAGTGGAATGGATTACAGAGACAACCGTTGCTGTCTTTTGCGCAACTTGCATCAAGCTTTATGACATTGAAAGTAACACTGTTGATAATTCAGGAAAATTCTCATGCCTACCATCTGTGAATTTTTTGATGGCCTACGATGACGTTCTAATCAAGTCTGGAGTTGTCGTACCAACCACTGCAAAGAGTAGAGATATAGAGGATGACGATTCTGTGGAACCTGCGTCAGCGATGAGGCGTCTCATTGTTCTATTTGACACTGGCCGACTGCATACTATTGATATTGCTTTGGACAACAATGGTGCTTTCGATTGTGAAGGAGATGTGAGTTTGGAGTATGGGGAAGGAACTTCTTTCCCAATAACTGGTGTTCGACGGTACACTGGTACAATCCCAGAAATTGTGGGAACAACATCAAAGTCTTTGGGAGAGGGATCTACACTCGTATTCCTGAGACAAAGTAGAATTCTACTCTACAAATGTGTTTCTTCAGCTATGGTTGCCTTTACGCTAGATGACAGTGGAGCCATTAGTGGGAATTTTGAATTCCTGCCTCATATCATTAAACCGGAGAATATCGATGATATCGATAACGAATCAATAAGTGGCCCATATTCAAACTGGACAGAACTTGGATGTGTCGAAAAGGCTGATTCAATATACTATCGTGCAGCTTTTGTTGGGAAATCGACCAGGAACAATAAACCGGTGATGATGTATATTGAGTACAACCATGACCGTTCAAGGTTGAGAAAAATTAAAATGCCTGGCAATATAGGTCTTACTTTGAGCATGATGTCTTCATTTGATGGCATGGCTGCCTTTTCTGGTCCGATGGTGATTGGAAATAAAAGGGACGATGGAATGCTTGGTCCACATGGAACATTCAAAGAAAGAATTTACCTCGCTTCTGTAATATCAAATGGCATTCTGACATTTCACGGAGAGGACATGAATGCGGACTCTAAGAATGTTACATCAACAACTTCCATTATGTCGAACAGGCGTCGGGCTCTTAGCGACTCTGGGTTGCATCGTCAAGATATTTCAAGTGATCGAGTGAAATTCAAAGATGCTCCCAACCCATTTCCTTCCTTTCCTCTGACTGTTTTTGAGACATTGCAAAATGTGACTAGTGCTGACGAACTCGTTGTGATCGTTGATGGTGTTGAGGATACCAGTGCAAACCTTAAGAGGAAACTTCTAACAGGTAGTAGCGACTACATAATTAGCAAGTCGAAAGATGGATGTACTTTCATCATGAGTTTACAGACTGGAACGAAGTCAAAGACAAACAACGATTCCGCGAAGGTAAAGCTCGATGATCCATCAAAGCATGCTATTGTGGCGGTGCGGATCCTGTTGGGAACAAATAATTCAGACTTCACACCGAGGGATATATATGTTATGGGAAGAGCAATCAAACCAGCTAGACAGAAGAAGAGATGGTACGACGTCCCTTTGAGTGACGAAGAAATCATGTTAGGAGTCCGTAGTGGTTTTGTTCCTATCGTCATCAGTGGAGGTGCAGAGGGTGATCGCAGTCAGGCAATTGTGGATTCTGTAGAGGTGTATGCTGAGGAGAGAACAAAGTTGTCACACCTCTTTCCAATAAAGACTCATGGAGGTATCGATGTTGGGAATCATTCTCCCGTTGTCAGATTAGGCGCGGAAGGGCGGAGAGAGTCATTGGACACATCGATTGTTGTCATATCTCATGTTTTTCAACTTCTTCGAGGTACACCTGGCCTAACCTCTGGTATTACTGAAGATTCACTGCAGAAATTAATCCAGGTAACCGCATTAGACCCTGAGAAAGAAGGAAGTGTTCGGAATCATGTTGTTGAGCTTCTGAAGGAACTTGAACCTGATACGCATACAATGCAAGTGCTCCTCGACAAGGGGACCCTCCAAGGTATATGCAATGTATTAAAATACCTTGATACTGTCGTCGTTGAATTTCAAGAGACCAGCACTGATAATGACAACGCTGATACTAGCGAGCAAGAATCTGCAGTGATTACTGGTCGTTCTGGTTCAAAAATACTGGCAAGAGTGAATGATTGTCTCATGGCAGCAGGATCAATAGCGAAAGAGCGCCCCAGCAACTACAAGAATGCGATTGAAAGCTTAATAGTAGGCAAGACTGCCAACTCTTCTATTGCGTTGCATGCTAAAGCTCTCCTGGAAGCATGCAGTCAATGCCCAGGAGTGGTAAATGCAACTTCTAAACTTGTCGAAATGACTTTGCATGAAATCTTGGCAGCCTCCGTTGATCACGGTGCGCAGAATAATGGGTCTCTTGCGAATTTGGAAACTCTATCGGAAATTTTACGGTCTTCAAGCCAAGATATTGTAAAAAGTTGCTGTAACACAGTTGCAAAGGTAGTGAAGAGTCTCAAAGATATGTCGACGCAAGTGTTGCTCCATCAGTGTGACTGTTGCGGAATCCTGCCTATCACAAAAACTAGATTCACAATGGACGAAGAGGGCTATGACACAGATCTTTGTCAGGGATGCTATCAAAAAGGAATCTCTTACGCAGTCCAAAAACAGTACAATCCAAAAATTTCTGTTCTTGTAGACAAGGGGCCAATCTACATAACCCAACATGACAAAAATCTCAGTTGTCATGAGATTTGTCAAATGAGTTCGAAGCCTGTTCCAGAATCATCGATTGACCAGCTGCCTAACTTCCAGTCCCAAGGGCGACACAAGTCAACTAAAGGCGACATGGAAGTCGACGACGATGACGAAGACGAGCAACTGCAGATTGCATTAAAGATGAGTCTCGAAGAATCTCAGGAGGATATTACTGATGATCCCTTAGCACCAACGACCTTGACATCAATGATATTCAAAAAATTACTTGATGATACCGTTAACGATCTATCCGCTCTGGACAATCCCAGGAAGTCAAATAGCTTGCACGTTATGAGCTTACTTCTGACGTTGGTGGTTCAGTGCAACAAGAATGAGGAGAGGATTGAGCTCGCACGAACCATGTGTAAAATTTTGTGTAGAGAAATATGCACACTATCTGATATCTGCACTATTTACTCAGACGAAGAATCTCCCATTTCCGTTGTAAAGAGGGGACGTCACGCTATTGTTTTGTACCTCTGTGCCCTCACGTCCCTCATAACAAAACAAGGAAGTATTTCGGCGAATTCTATGACGCCAACTTTCGCTATTGCTGCGCCTAAAGTTGTTCTTCAAGTTTCACCAAGCAAGAGTAAGACCGATCCGCGTTTTATTTGTGAAGCTCACGGTGTTCCTGCAGTGAGAAGGCGATGTTCGCACGGAGAGCATAAGGATCGACGATTTTACGTCTGCGGTATGAGTCGCAAGAATAGATGCAAATACTTCAAATGGGCTGACGAAGTCGATGACACAGCAGCTCCAAAGGGGAATGCAGCGCCCGAACAGAGTAACTATTCACCTCTGACAAAACCTGTGGTTGATATACATTTACGATCGATTTTGTGGAACCTTTTGAATGAAGGGAATCCTCCTCTTCATAAAAAACTATGTACGCTTCTCAGGAGATTCATTAAGAACTCAAAAGCTGCAGTTTCTACGCAGCTAGAAATTAGCTCAAATAGTCCAGCATCGAATAAGTCAAATATTGTCCTGCAACACCTGCATTCTACTGGTAATACAAATTACAACGACGATGGGGTTTTCTTATCTGTGGAAAAACTGGGGTTCTCAGGCTTTCCAAATGGATCCCAATCTTCTTCAAAGGTTTCTCAATCTGTCAGCTTAGGCTCAAGTGAATATTTGATCGCAGAAGCATCGCTGGATTTCCTTGCACTTGTGGGAGCACATACATCCGATATCACGCAAAAGACTTATGCATCTTGGGAGGCATGGTACTCACCTTTATGTCATATTATTAGCAAGAACTTCTCACCTGACCTACGATCTCGCGCAAAGGAAATGTTGAAGTGCATCACAGGAGGTAGACGTGCAACCTATCGTCAGGTAAGAGATCGCTTTGTCTTTGCTTCGCAATTCATGGAGTTGCTTTCACATTGCGAGAGTCCTCTACAAGCGTCGTTGTTTGTCAGAGAAAAGGCACGACAGTGTGGTCCACAATGGCGACTTTCCAATGTAACCTGGGAAACCTTGAGCTCCGGTGGTCTGCTGGGTGCACAGGCCCTTATATCTGAAGATTATTATGCTGTCACAGTTATGGAACAGGTCACGAAGATGCTTGATACATTGACATCAACTATAGGGAAATCAAGATCTGATAATTGGCGCCACTTTTGCTCTCTTGAAAAGTTACCTCAACAAGATACTGACTTGGGGGGCAATATCGCTCCCTCGACTTCTCTGATGAAAGACGGTTTGCATAACCGTTCGCCAGTGTGCTTGCTATTATGGATGGCTTGCTCTGTGCCTGAAAGTTCCCAAGTGAAACTGTTGAATTTGATTAATGTGGCTTTGACTGATGGTATTTCTGGGAAAACTAATGCAAAATCAAAGAGACTGTCCGTTGCCTCTTCCAATTTCGAGGATAGTCATGGCATAATGAGCACAGATGGCGGTACTGATATTGAATTTTCAGCACTCGCAGTTCAGCGAGTGAACGAAGAAACACCAGAAAAAGTGCTGCTTAGCGGCGCAAGCGGTTTGTCTTTGAATGATATTTGTGCCTTCGTCACTAGCTTTGTTCTTAATGGGGGAAGCTCAGAACTGCGTGTCAATGCTAAAAATATCGCAGCGATCCTCGCTTCCCAATTTCCATCTGACAATCTGTACTCGTTCTTTCAACGAATGGCCACCGTATGCTTGAGAGAAGTTGGGTCATTGGGCAATCACAGCATTGAATTTTTGCAAATGCTGATTGATCTTGTCTCAAATGATGGTCTCATGTGTGGAATGGACAATAAACACCTCGCCCAAGTCTCAATTGCCTGCTTCACTAGCCAGACTTCAACAAATACAAATGTTATGAATACGCATTGGAATAAAGATGTTTATAGTGTGTCATCCGAAACGTTTGACGTCACAAAATGCACTCATTGTCAATGTTGCTACAAAGGCGACATTCAAGAAAATCCAAAGAAAGTCCTCGCATCAACTTCAAAGATAGCCGCCTCCTCATCTCCCGGCGCAAAGAAGCAAGGGCAACCAAAGGAGAAGAAGACTGAATGGGCACTCGAACAATTAACAGATTATCGCAAAATGCGCCTCGATCAGCATCATACTGTTTCGGCAGAGTTTAGCCAATACGTCCAGTTGAAAACTCGCCTTGCAATACACGAATTATATGTAAACGTTTCAGAGCAAAGAGGACGTTTTGTAAAATCTATTGCAGTGCATTTCTCACCACGCCCCGTCAATGATGTGAATGCATTGAAAGATGGAGACTATAACGCTCTCTGGCAACAATGTGGAACTTTGGCATTGCCAAGAGGTGCGAGCAGGGCCACTTTACAATTTCCAGAGGGAGTTGTTGCGGCCAACTTAAAATTCGAATATGTGGACTTTTACGAAAAGATCACGGGTCCTCGGAGCTCCACTGGCGCAATGGTACTTCATTGCCCTCGTTGTACTCGTGTTGTCAACAACGCCCTTGGTGGAGTTTGTGGACATTGCGGAGAAGTTGCGTTCCAATGCAGGAAATGTCGTCACATCAACTATGATCGATTGGATGCATTTCTTTGTGTCGAATGTGGATATTGTTCCAGCGGCTCGTTTTCCTACGAGGTTGAAGCTGGAGAAGCCGTGTCAGCTGTGGCAATCCTTGATGAAAGAGATCTGGAACGCACAGTGGCATCTCTCCACTCTCGCAATCGGAAGTATAGTGAAGTAAAGGCCCTTTTGAAGAAGCAAATTTCGAACGAAACTGATTTATCGGGAACAAAGAGAGCACTGAACCAGTTTGATATCACTGATAGAATTAATTGCTACAGTGCACCCCTAAAGCGTGCATTGTTAGGAGAATTCCCCAAAATCACCGTCAACAAATCTGGTTCTGATAAGAAGAAAGAGTCGAAGCGTTCCGAACCTCCTAGCCGAGCATCTGCGAGCACAAGAGCTAGATCCCTCCTAAGCCTCGCACGGCAATTGCGAGGGGATTCAGAAAGTGACGTTCGCGCCAGCCTCGGAGATCTTTTGGCCCAACAAGCTAGATTGACTTCTGGATCTGGAAACAATTTTCCATTTGATGACGGTGAAGACGATATGATCATTCGCAGCCCTGGAGAAGGGAATGTACACTCATTTGAGATACAAGACCCATTGAGCCGTTTAGTTGCCAACATTCAAGCCAGAGCTCGTGGCGAAATCGACTCTTCTGCACGTCGTGATGAAGGAGAAGCAAAACGCGGAGGAGGAGATAATGATGGAGGAGATGCAAACAATGCTAAAGCGTTGGACCTTGCAAAGAAGTGTTATAAGCAATTGAAGGGCATTGAAAAAGATTGCTCTGAGATTTCAAAGAGGATTATTGCATGGAAGAGATTGAATCAAGATGCTCTTGCCGATTATGGTGCCATTATGTCTGGCATCAATTACGCTCCGGTGCATTGTTCCAAATGTGCTCCAGCCGTGACCCACAAATTCTTGGAGTTGGTTTATGCGTTGCTATTGTGCAATATGGAATCAGCCGAAATGGTATTGAGTGGAGAATTCATTAGGTGCCTCTTTGACGATCAAATGACGGACGATCCAGAATTTGTGGAATTGAAACGTGTAGTCTTGGTGAATATATCAAAGAATTCAATGGTTGGCTCCGGAATGATTCTGGAGGAATTAAAGCTTCGTCTAAATGGAGGAAAAGATCCAATCAGCGCAGAGATTCTTGGTCGGCTAATTGGAGAAGACAGTGTGAAGTCTCATGCGAGCTATTTAGATTTGGCCGTCAAGACACTTGGCGGATAATGAATGCTAGTACCAATGCAGTACATCATCTAAAGAGGAATAGACATTGCAATACAAGAATAATAATTTTACCTAATCATG
>Ga0138265_1038389_pt1 | contig 15177 bp, 2 predicted proteins | sample RNAA_120151118_FD_105243 | JGI IMG/M metagenome (GOLD analysis project Ga0138265, IMG submission 105243) | Metatranscriptomics of polar marine prokaryotic and eukaryotic communities from Palmer Station, Antarctica after 192hr light incubation... | ecosystem: Environmental > Aquatic > Marine >... | reverse complement strand
TGCTATAATTTCTACGGCATGTCTGATACGATGTAGAGTCAAGTTGGTAAATGAGAGACGCGTTATGTAGATTGGCAGTTATAATTTCCTTGTTTTTACTTTGATCGTTCGTTTAGTCGGGGGAAGATGCTATTCTATTTGTTTGTGTGGCATCATTATTTGACTGGGCACGTCACTACATTGAATACTCTGATTCTTCGGTTGAGAGTGGGCCCGATACTATTCTACGGCAATGTGACTCTCGAGAACGCTTGCACCACATCATGTGTAGATTTTCAATTGTTAAAATTGCTCATGCGTTCGAAAAGCCTTTCAAGGCTTCGCGTAGTTCAGACATTGCTCCAATGGCGCTCTTCAGGGCATAGTTGGGAATCAATTCGGTTGATATTTGTTGATTCGTTTTGGGAGAACGAGAATTATTATTGAACCACATCTCAATTGCCTCTTTTTCGTACGTATGTCCGTCCTTTGCAATCACAGGATCCTCCATGATATCTCTTGTGATTGGGCAAAGGAAAGAATCGATGCCTCCCAGGATATTCTTAGTATTTTCCTTTAGAGAATCAATTTGACTTGATTTCTTTGACAGTTTTTCTTTGAGAGAAAGGTTAGATGCCATCATTGTCTTGACATCATTATTTAGCGATAGATCAGCAGACTTTAGAAGATCATCGACTGCATTGAGGACTTCCTCCTTTCGAATGGCACCCATCTCTATAGTTCCTTGGGCAAGAGAATCTTCTAAGATGTCGCCCTCGTCACGGTTAGGAAGCAATACTCCAGTTGCAACATTAATAATCGGTTGTGCAGACGAGCTTGAGACATGATCTTCTTCAACTCTCGGCCCTCTCTTCAAAGAATAAACCTGCGAAGAAAGAAATGATTTTTCGATACCATCTCCAACGCATACTCGTAAACGGGACAGGGACGATGCATCTTGCGTCTCACAAATGGTTCCATAGATGAGCTGCGACGAATCGTTTGTTTCGCGGATGGCAACAATTTCGTTATGTTTGAACATTTTCAAAGGTTTAATCTCAATCAAATCTAAGTCAGTCGCCACAAGAGGATAACCAGGCTCGCCCCTGAAAAGCTCGTCGTTATTTTGATCAAAAAGTCCCATCATTTTTTGAATGTCTGAAACCCTGGAAGCCTGTGAACCAAGAAGAGCGGAAAATCCTGCCACATGTTCTCTACTAATCTTGTACTTTTCACAAAATGCACTTGCGACAGCAAGCTCGCAGCTGATTCCCACCGGTACTCGTGTGAGAAGAATTCTTTCCTCGTCAATGAAACATAAAGGTCCTTCAGTTGATGCGGTATTGGATATATCTTTTTTGAAGTTATCATTTTCATCTAGGATGATAAATCGAGTTTTGATAGTCTCAACTCCGACGCACTTGAGATTTTTCAGGGAGGAAACATGAACCAACATCGTTCGAGGCATCAAAGTTTGAGCGATCTCAATAAAAACATCAGACTTGAGCATATTGCTGACTCCAGCATGGCTAAGGGATAAATCAATGCTTCTTAGACTGAACCTTTCGTCAAGAACCTCAACTACTCTTTCACTTATGCATTTGATACGCAGTTGACTGCAAATTTCTTTCGTCAATTTGGGATGGGCTAAGTAAATTGAGTTCTTGTCTATCCGTCCACTTTGGAGAAGCCATGGTCGGTCATTTTGCATCAAATCACTAACACTGATAAGTTTACCACTTTGATCTGGTGCGTAAAGTACATCTGTATCGTCGTCCACTATTTGATGCCTCTCCGAAGCAGCAAGATTGACAACTTCAATTACCGAATTCAATTCATTCGCATTTAACTTCGCAGCACCAATCTCACCATTCAATTCCTTCAATGATAGTGCGTAGTCGCCTGACTTCGGGGTATCTCTTACCCCGAGCTGCCTGAGAAGAACATCATATGCTCCAAAGGCTCGAGGCACTTCATAAAAGAAAGGAGCTAAATCCTTTGCAAGTCTGAAGAATAATCGATTTGCCTTCACAAACGAACTCCCGACAGGGACAAGTGGTCTATCAGCTAGAGCGTCCTGTACTCGAGGACTGAGATCAGAAAAGTTGTCCTGAAGACAAGAAAAGATTTTCGAGAACACTTGCTCTATGGTACCATATTTGTACGTCCATGAATCTAAAACTCCCTGTATCTCTGTGAGTGCACGAACTTGCCGAAGTACTACAGCGATGCTTGGGGGTGACACAATTCCGAGAGTTGAGAACATTACTTGAGGAGGGGCACACGACTCATGCATCACTGGCATCACTTTGAATGTGAGATGTCTATCCTTTGGAGCAGCAGTTTCACGGAATCGATACAAACCAACTCCTTCGCCGTCAATTTCACCTGGTACGCATCGTATCTCTCCCAAGGTGCTTGTAAAGTCTTGGTTGTTATCGTAAAAGTCACCAAAGTGCTCAGTAAAGTACTCAAAAAGGACAATTGCTTTATCGACGTCTTGCTCTTCCTCCACGATCCACGCGCATTTGACAAAAGTATCTTTATCCACCTTTGTCTGCAAACCCACAATTTCAAGCACATTCAATGCTTTCGTACTACTACACTCTTCCGCTGGGAAAAGAGACTTGTCTTTGTCGAAGATCTCACCGAGAAGTTGATGCCTAGGATCGAAAAGCTGTGACGGTTTCACAAATACAACCTCGCCAAGGCCTTCTCTCTGTGTTCGTTTGACGAAGGCAGTTTCTTTTAACACAGCTACAAGATCATCTGACAAACGAAGGATTTCCCACTTATCAAAAATGTTCTTTATCACTGCTTCCTTCTGCGCAAGTGGCATATTGGGAAATTCTCGCAGCACAAATTTTTGTAATATTGTGGCTTCGTTGAGGACCTGAACATTCAAATCCTCGTACAACTCTTTAAATTGTGGCTTATCTGCAAGCAGTTTGCTTTGGAGGGAGAGTGGCAAGTAAGCAGAGATGCTATTGACATCCACAGAAGCATCTACTGTGAAATTTGCATCTCGTTCCTGAATAGATATATAGCTCCCCGCAAATGTTTTGAATATCGGCAATGTTTTCATCAAAGAAAGATCGGAAAGCATTAAAGATAAGCGATTTCCGTCGTGACTTGACAACGAAGATAGGAGAGAATCAAAGTCGCTTGTTTCAAGTACTGACCAATTCAGTCGAGGAACACTTGACGTGGCAGTGGCCATGGAGGTCCAATAATTGATACATTGGTTCAAAGTAGACATAATTCCGCGAGAAACTCCAAGATTATCAGTTGGTAAACACTTTTTCAATTCTTCTTCAGGAAAGAATGATCCGTCAATTAATGGACAGCGAATAGAAAGAAGAGTTTCATACAGTCTCTTGAAGTCAGAACTATTTGGATCGTAACCCAAAACATGGACTTGCCCTTCTTCTTCGTGCGCCAACTCAGGAACTGCTGGTCCAGGATCGTGATTCTGATCAATTACCTCGGCAGTGATAGTTTCGGGTATGTTCTCATTCGGCAGTAATCTTTGATCTTCATTACCTGTATCATTGCCGTCAGAAACAGGAGTCTGAATGCTAATTTCGTCGATCTCAGGATCTTCGCTACCGCCAACTAAATCAACTGTTACGATTGTGGTATCAGTGACATTATCATCAGGTGCTCCCATATTCCAAAAGCTTTCATCAAACGCTGGTTGGCTCTGTTCAACAATTATATTATCAGTAGCATTAAGGGCCAATGCTCTCTTTGTCTGCACTTCCGCCTCCTTTTGAATAAGTTTGTGACTTTTCGACAAACCAAGCTTCAAGGATTCATCAATCGCAGAGGCGCCGATATAGAGAATAAAGCGAGCATTTCCGCAGCTTGCTAATTCACCAGTCTTGGTTGGAATTAAGGGCCAACGACGGAATAATTGTACTTGATCGTGACATGAAATTGAAATTTCTCTCCAGAATTGATAGATCCACAATTTGCTAGGGACAATAGGACTATCAGGATCCCAAGATGCAAACTCTTTACCTTCCCAACTTGGAGGTAGGACTTTGTTGATATATTGTGCAAGGAATTTAGGTCCAAATCGTTGCAAGCCTAGTGCTTCTACAAATCCTGTCTGGTCTAAACACGATTCAAGCACTTTTAATGCATGGAGAGATAGAAACTTATGTTTCAGCATGGGCATCATTGCCTGTTGCTCTGCATTGGCAAGGATGATCTGATCCCCAATTTTTCCAACGCTTCCATCTGCTAGAGGCAAGACTTTCAGCCCAGTAAGTGCTCCACGGGATGCCAATGCGATGCCCACATCAAAGCCATCTTCAGTGAAAAAGTCTGCCATGCAATATTGCAGTACTGTAAGCCCCTCTCTTGGATTTCGAGAAAGGTCCATGGAATAATTGGTGTCCTTTAACAAGGACCTTGCAACGGATGGGGTTAGCTGCTTCACACTGATTCCATAATAAGCAAGATCCTCGACAACAAGTTTCGGTGCTGTGAATAAAGCCATTCGTTGTAGGAAAAAATTAGCCGCTTCTCCCAGTTGATAATCAGGGCTAGCAAAACATCCTTCATCTATTGATCTGAATCCATCGTTTTGAGTCAAAAATATTTTCATTGATTTGTCTGCAAGCGAAACATATAAAGTTGCATCAAACAGGTCCTTGAATTCAGGATGTACTCTTCCGCGGTAAGGCCAAAATTTGTAAAGCAGCTTAGGATCCCTCGACCAAGAATTTTGCAATGGTTCTCTAATGTCGCAAAGCATTTGGGGGACCAACTCCTTTACTGCTGAAGTTAGTGCCTGACGATTCCAAACGTACAATGCCAAGGACCTAGCAGTCGAATTCTGATATTTGTCAGTAATCACGACGTTGCGTATGCCAGGAAATGCCGCCTTGAACGTAGAATCATCTTCTTGTTGGAGCAAGACAGCACCGGTCCATTCATGCAAAAAGAGTGGAGCATTGATGAGGAATGGAAGTCCTGTTTTAATACCCGTATCAAATCCTACAAACAAAGTACCCTGTGGCGGATCAAAGTCCATCGATTGAGAACGAGAGTTATGACTCCTGTCAAGGTGGGTGGCAATAGACACTGTTGGAATCAAATTCAATGCTGCAAGACTTTCGGTACAAGCCATTTCTCGAAGTCTAGGTGGACCTAAAATAGAATGCACAGCATAAGTGTCAACAAATTCATGCGAATCCCCTCCTCTCCGAGTACTCAATTGAAGCATGTGAAAACCACGTTTTGGAACCCAGCTGGTCTTGAAAAGTTTACCAATCTTACTCTTTTCTTTTCTCCAAGAATTGGAATCTGCTTGTTCTTCCAAATGACTACGACGAGCCAGTGGTGAACTACTAACTCTGGAACTCAAAACGGATGTTTGTTGAGAATCAAGAGCTTTCCAGGTGTCGAGACTAACACTTTGCAAATTATAAGAAAAAAGCATTGTCTTTGGAACTGCTTCTGCCAGTAATGAAAGCATTTTATCTGTGTCAGTGCTGAAGAAAGTTCTGTCGCAAATCTGAGAGGATGGCCCATCTTTAGTGCGGAGAGGCATCCTCACCATTGTCCCGCGAAAGAAAGGCCCCGAAAGTGAGTCTTTCCCATGAATTAGAGACTCTTCAACTCCCGCAGACAGGGAAAAAAACGGGTTGAATTGATCTGGAAATTGCTTACAGAACGAGTCGCTGAGTCCGTAGTTTCTGGCATTCGCCATCTCTCTTCTTGGTTCTTCATCGAGTAGAGAGCCATTGGGAGAACTATTCGGTTGACCATCTTTCTGTACTTTATCTTCAATTAAAAAGCTTCCCGTTGGATCAAAGATAAGTAATGACCTTCCAGACAGAACTTGGAGACAGTCTGTTAATTCAAAGGCCCCGCAAAATCCTCTACCGTATCGAGGGAAGCCACTTCCGCCTCCTCCACCGCACCCTGATATGGTGCTTGAGTAGTATTTAGCAGGGGATGTCAAACGGACTACCTCGTCCACTTCCATTGAAGAATCATGAAAACAAATGACAATAGCTGGTCCTTGGGCAGGAGCCAAGCAGGGATGTACAAGAGACATCGTTCCATGGGATCGATTATCAATCGTGACACTGACTTGCTTTACACCTTTCATTTCTGCAATCTCGATCATTTCTAGAATGGTTCTGCAACATTTTGAGTCTGTGATATTACGATGATCTAACAGCTTATGCAAAGCATCAAATTTTGGACAAGGAATTTTAACCATGCCGTTCTGGTTGGCACTCAGTACATCGCGTAAGCTCTTCGCACCTAAATTGCGTGCCACCTCATTACCTACGTCTGGATGGACGAACACATGGCGGGTTTTCTTAAATATTGCAGATAGCCATGGCGCATCATCATAAGTCATATCACCAGCTCGAAACATTTCTCCATCCCTTGATGGAAGGCAAATCTTCGTTTTGTCCAATATCTGAAACTCATCTTGAGGGATCCTACTCAAGTTTCTTGCCACAAAAATTGCGAGGTCCAATTGTTTCGAATCGCATGGGTTACCTCCGAGTTGACTAGATAAAGACCACAATAGACGAACATAATCTTCCCCACTGAAGGAATCTCTTACACCGCAAGCCTTTAATAGAGTCTCGTAACAAACCATGTTTTCAGGAACATTGTATAGAAATGGTTTTGCATGTTCCGGAGCGTTCAAAGCTACTTGCGAAGTTGTAACGAATCTATCACCAACCCAAATCCATGGACTTTCTTGGAACAGTGCTAATACCCTCTCTTTATCCTCTGTTTCCAAACCATTTAACTGCTTATCAAGAATCTCGTAGATTTGAGAACTGACCTTTGCAAACTGTTGTTGAATAATGTGAAAATCCGAGCATGCTTGACTCAATCTTGAGAGAGCAATCAGCTGCAATGAAACTACATGAATACTGGGAGGAACGTTCCATTTGAACAGTTTCATGAGTTCGTCAGACTTGATGTTGGTTGACAATATGTCTAAAGAACTGCTACAAAGCCACTCATCTACTTTTGTTCTTGCTAGTTTCGGAGGCGAAATACCGATGCTCGACAACTGGTGCGTCCGCCTTGGAGGATCAAGTTCTGACGTCCTCGTCGAACTTGATCGATCCACAGGTAACCACGAAATAGAGCTCAATTCATCAACAATACTAGAGTTCCCACTAGGTGACATGTTTTCTATTTCGATTCCCTCGTCTTCACTACCGGTACCTGTAAGAGCGAGGCCTGAATTTGATTGATTCCAAGTTAGAAATTCCGCAATGGTATCGTCATTGTCTAGAAAGTTTAAAAGAGCGATCGCCCGCTGCCTAAGCGCCGTAACATGAGTTTCTTGAATTTCATCGCCAAGCGATAAATTCTTTGCTTGTAACTCGATTTGACGTGCGCTCTCTAATATACCATCACCAGTCAACTTTGAACTCATCCCTAATAGCCTGAGGCTCTGCAGCAGGGCAGCATTTCTCAATACCTTGGCGGGCAACATGGAGTCATCTACCAGATACACAAGTCCAGCTTCCTGGGGATCATACAACTCGTCAGCTCTAACAAACTCGTTTCGGGCATTAGGAACAAACTTTATGGCCGAGAGATTTTTGATAAAATCTTGACTATCTTCCTCTTCGGATAACCTTAAGGTGTCTTGCAACATTTTAACAATGAGACCCAGGCTTCTCTCTGCATCGAGTGTTTTTGCAGAGAGCAAACTAGGAACATATGAAATATAATACTCCTGGGGAGACATCGTAGAAACTCCGATCTGAGCAAAGAACTCAGTATCTTTTCGTGAGCCTGCTTTGACAAACCGCTTATCTAGGTGAATCTTATCTGCACAAGATGGAGGTAAAACGGCATGGTCTACCAAATGTGAATATGCACTTTTGCTACCAAGATGGAATACTTTGAATATTGGAAGTGCTCGCAACATCGTGACCTCGTCAGGAAGAAGGTCGTTTTCGACAGAGTCGCGTAAAAAATTACGAAACACCATTCTTTCAGAATCATCAATGTACTTGAACCTGCCCTTCATGCGGTCTACAATTTCGGAATCAGCAAGTTGGCCAGGGAATGAATTAACCATAGCAGCAATAACACCTCTTACAGTTGGCGGCTGGATGTATTCTTTCAAAATACGAAAGATGCTAGGCTTGTCCTTCCCATGAAATGCAGTAGTATCTAAAGTTCTAATACCGACAGTGCGCAACACTTTTGCTACTTCCTCATCGGCAACTTCACCAGTTTGGGGATTGGTGACGTTGATGACTGCCATATTCTCAAGCAGAACTTGCAACGTCCTATCTTTTTCACCAACTAAAGCAGGAATTATTTGCATATTACCAAGGAGTAGATTGATATCGTCATTGCCAACACTTTGTTCAGAAGCAATATAATCCCAAAGGCGGGAAAGCCATAATGAGGTGTTTGGTGTGGAATCTGGTGCACTCTGATCGGGCTGCCAGTGCACTTCGGGTAAGCCCTCCCATTCAGATGGATACGCATTGACCAGTAAGCGAACAAAACTTTCACCATTTATTCTGCTAACATTTGTCAGGTGGTGAAAATCTTGATTCATCAGGTAGCCGTTTAGTCGTGTATCTGATGTCCATACATCAACAATTTTGTGGGACCCTGTCTCAAGCAGATACTTCTCTTCTTTCCCTGCAACAAAGTAGCTGTTATCTGTATCATCTGGATCAACGATGTATCCAAGGTCTCCGTTCGCCAGAGGTAAAAGAGGCAGCCCGTACAATTGTCGAAGGCGTTTACCTTCAAAGAGATCATCAATACAATAGCGAAGTAAGAATACAGCACTTTCTCTATCGACAAGAGATGGATGATTTAATGGTTTTTTATACCACTCTCGAACAAATTGTGGACTGACTTCATTTACTTCACAGGCTTCATCTTTCATACATTTCACAATCGACGACGAAATTGTGACAATGTTCAGATTTTCTTGGAGAAGAATGTCAAGCAATTTTTTCTTTGTCAATGAAAGGGCGCCGCAACTTTGTTTGCTCTCTACGTCGTTGGCAGTTTCCAGGAATACTGCTGATTTGATTGAAACCCATTTCCCTCCAAGTTTACGAGTGTACATCAACGGCAAATTCTCAGAAATCTGATAGACTCGACTTCGTACCACTTTCCAAATGTCTGATGTGATGCTTGTTGGCCAAAGACGATTGAAGTCTTCGCCAGGTCCAATGAGCCGACGGGCGGCAAGTAGGACCTGTGTGTACAGAGGTGATATTACATCCCAGAGGAGTAAACGATTCCACTCGGATCGTACTTGACCCGCTCCTGTCATATCGCTACCATGCCAGATATCTCTACGATTTGCAGATATTTCGAAGTAACCATTGATGTGGACTGCAAACCCTGTTTCGGCTGGAAGCGGAAGGAAACAAAAAGCATTTCCTTTTACATTTGGTGGGCTCTTACCATTTCTGGTTAAATGAGCAGCAACATTGGCCCATGGGAGAAATTTCAAATCTCTATGCTCAGGATTACAAGCCATAGCTCGGCATTGACCAGCGCCAAGCGCAGAGCAAACCAAATATTTATCTACCGTCATAATTCCTTCGACTGGTACATTATAAGGTTCAGCTTGAGGGTGTTCGGTCCGATCGACAAAATTGATTGTTACAATATGTTTGGTCTTTGGAAGCTGGCTCTCAGGCGTTCTAAGAAGTTTGCTGTAAAATCCCTCTTTGCTCATCGGCTGTGACTCATCCCCACTAATAAAATTCGCAATTGCATTCCAGTCGTTCGACTGCTTTGTACCAAAAACAGCATTATTAGCAAGACTACGAATACCACTCAATCCATACTGTTGCTGCTGCGATGTCTCGTCCTGTAATTCCTCGCGACCTGAAACTTCAGCATAAAATTGTAATTGTGGCCCTCCTTCATTATCTTCCGTGTAGAACTCAACACGTTGCACATGTCGCAGAAAAAGGAGAGTCTTCGTCACTACCTTGCTGAAATTAGAAATGAGTTCGTCCAAGACTTCCTCTGCTCCATATTGCATTTTGCTTATCTCGCTATCGGCAGCAGTTACTAAGTTTCTGAAAGGAAAACGGAATAATGTCCCATTGAAACGACTTTTCATATCATTTCCAAAGAGGCAGTACGGAGCCATTTGATCTGGAAATTGTGATGCCAGCTCAGTATTTGCAAATCGAATCTTGATACCTCTTGACATATCCGTTGCACCTGGTACATACTTTGCATGAGGGTCGAACATAACCAAGGAGTCTGCAGACACCACGGATGGAACATCCGTCCAGTGAAACACTGAATTAAATCCCAGGCCAAATCTACCTGTTGTACCGAGCTTTTCGAGTTTGCTCGCTTGTCCAATTTGACTGAGACTCTTAAAATCTCTAGCGGTAAAGGTGGCATCGTTATAGCAATAAAGTGCTCCACCCTGCCACTCAGACATTTTTTGCCCAAGCAAAGAAGAAGTACCATGCTGCTTTGTACTGACGACAAACTTAACAACAGTCGCCTTTGCGTCATCTGCGTTTTGAATCAATTCACTGAGTTGCTGAGTTCCCTCTGGATACATCTCAACAATGTTCTTGAGTCTTCTTGTGAGGGATTCTGACTGACCAAAGGCTTCATGGACTACCCCGTCGCCAAATGTGATCATATCGGCATTATTTTGAAGCAACAGTTTACGAACACTTTTCACCCCAATCTTATCACACACACTGGCCGAAAGTTTTGGATGCGCATACACAAGACCCTTCTTTCCAGGAAGGTCTTTACTGAGCCATGGAGCATCATCATATACTAAGTTACCGACGGGCTCCATGTCACCATTTTGTGTTGGGGCGTAAATTTCTAGGTCATTTAACCTTAACACATCATCGCTAATTTTCTGGACCAAGTTGACTGCCAGTTCAACTTGTTCGAGACCCCAATCGTGGGCTTGGTTATCCTTGATTTCTTTCGCCATTCGGATTAGGACCATGCAATAGTCAGAGGATCCAAACTTCTTTCGAATGTTGAAAGCAGATAAAAGATTCCTAAAACATGCAAGATCAGGAGGCACAGTAAATAAGTATGGATGTGCATTGATGCTTGACGTGTAAGCAATATGATCGGATGACACAAATCCATCTCCCATCCAGAGCCAAGAACTACCGTGTAGACAAGACCTTATCACATCCATTTCATATTCAGAATCCGCTCCATTCAAGATATGGTACATACGACCGACCTCGGAAGAATATTTTTGACAAATAGCACCAAATACATCTTGCTGAGTTCCTTCCTTGCCATCTTCAAGATCACCTTGCTCTTTGACCGATTGGAATGTTTTACCCATCATCCTGAGCTGCAAACTAACGTCTTTTAGAGACGTCGTATCCAACCATCCAAATAATTGTTTCAAGTGATGCGAGTGTGCATCTCCGTCGACCAAACGTTTGCTATAGGATGTCAACCACATTTTGTCAGAAGTGACAGTATCAATTGGGGCAGCCACAGAATCACAATGCTCTGGCCAAGGAAGAAATTGTTGTGGGGGTTGTGTATAGATAGGCATCCATTTGATGTTCAAGAGATCTTGGACATCTTTCGCATGTTGTTCCTTCTTGCGTTGCTTTTCCTCGGAATCGTCAAAGAGTGCTGCATTCATCTTACGAAATAATCGTCCTGTGCGGGAAGTTTTACTCTTGTCTGAGAACTCAGGGAAAAATGTTTCAACCTGCATATCTAGAAAAAGCAGTAGCTCTGATCCACGCGCCTTCGCCGAGAATGCAGCATCTTTGTTTTCGCGAGTTGCTTCCTTTTCTATTGATCGTGCACATTCCAAAACTGTATCCCAAGAAAGGGTAGACTGTAAGCCAACTTTGCGAAGACTGAGTAAAATGTCTGGTTGCATGTAGTACTCATCTGGAAATGAATCATGATCCATTAATGCAAGGAGCATGGGGACCTCAGGATCGTAAAGCTCTGATGGACTCCTTAACGTTTTCCTATCTGATGACCGAATAAATTTTGCATTTGAAAGGAATTCTGCAAAGCCCTGGTCATCAGCACACAACGAGGGGAGATTCAAGAGCATTTTTCCAATAACTTTATCACTAGTGTCTATATTCGCTTTAGAAAGTTGTGGGAGGACCACCTTTTCGAAGAACATTGGCTTCGTCATGACTTTGGCACCCAATAAAGTGAGCAGCTTTACTTCTGTGGGCGATGAAGCTTTCAAAAAGTCAGAAGTCATTAGCATCTTTTCCTGTTCTGTAGCCCCTTCAAGAATGTACCACGACGAGTTGGACATCACAATCAAGTTGGTCTTCAAGTCTTCAGCATTTGAGTATCTTCTAAAGATGGGAAAGTTTCTAATCATAACCTTGCACGGTGTAGATATTGGGCAATGATCTCTGCTTGCAAAGAATTTAAAAAGAGTATCTTTCATTTCATCACTTCCTCCTTCCAGGGAATTCATCCCCGCATGTTCGCGCCGAGATGCGGCATCAATTGCCTTGATAACCCCATCCCGTGTTGAGTCGTAAATATAATTGTAAATTTTAGGGGGAACGACCAAGTCTGACGGCAACACATCTGGAAAGAGCATTCGCACACCTACCCGAACCAGGCTGTCTTTAATATTGCTATCTAAACCTTGGGTGCTGACAATTGAGTTTCCAGGAGATAAAGAGCAGACCACACCTTGATTTGTTGGAACAATACAGAACTGCTCTGCAACAGCGCTGAGGGAAGTGCCAACATCATTTGATGAGCAAATGAAACGCCACAGATTAATGAACCACTGCACATCGGGAAATTCCCTTTGGGGATTCCAAGGCGCTGAGTCACTTCCACGCCAGTCGCGTGGTACCGCTCTTGATACAATGTCAGCAAGCATATCATCTTGTAATGGTAATATGTTGAGAGCTGCCGATACTGCTCCTGAACTAAAGAATTTCTTCAATCCTGGATCAATAATGAGTTCAAGATCAACAAATGTATCTGGTACGCTCTGCCTCAACAGAGAAGCACTATTTTCACTACATACAAGATAAGGATCAACACCATGTTGCACCGACACAGCTTCATCACTGTATCTATTTGTCAACAACCATTCCATCGCATTATCCACATTGTTTTCAGATGTTCTGAGTGCATGGATGCATTGTAATTTCGAGAATCCCATGCCTAGCAACTGAGAGAAGCTGGATTGATCATATGCAGGTAACGTACAGAATCTACCAAGCCCACCACTGGCGAGGGGCACAAATTGACATCCAGAAAGAGAGGAATACTGCGCTTGGCTCAAATCTGATTTACAAAAAGTCAGTAGGTATTCTGCATATTCCAGTTTTTTTGTCAGATACTTCAAGGCATCCATCAGACTTCTCTTTTCTCGTTGCAAAGTATCGACGTAAGAGATCAGGAGTCGAGGTGTTCTTACATGCCCCAGACTGCAAGAGCATCGACTTCAGGTCAGCACTCTTGAACAACACCAATGGCACCCGATCTGATGACAGGATTTCACATAGCTTCTCATCTTTGTCGTCATGCATCAGTAACGATTTTCTCGGCGCGACCCAGTCACTATTAGATGCACATTTACTATACAACACAGGTATCTCTCTCACCCCATGTAGAACCGTCTGCCCCAGAACCTTCCAAGGCCCAGAAAGATCCTTTTGTGGAAATAACATCTCATATGTCTCTGGTGTTACCTGCTTGGTTTGAATAGCTGCTGAAATAAGCCGAATATAGGACGGAGCGGCAAGATCAGCAACGATACTTTTATTCCATTCCGCACGAGCTTTTCCATCTCCAGCCATATCATCCCCCCACCATACATCTCGCCTATTCGAACTCAATTCAAAGTATCCATTGACATGGACTGGTAATTTTGTCCTGACTGGCAAGGGTAAGAAACAGTAAGCATTTCCACCGTCCACTTCGCAGACAGGAGATATGCGAGCCGCAACACCAGCCCAAGGAACGAGCTTCATATGCGATAATGCAGGATCATTCGCCATAATGGACGCATTCCCACCTCCAAGTTGATTGCACACCATCCATCTTTCCACAGTACTAGAAGGTGTAGTAGCTGTATTAGCAGTTCCTTTCCATCCCTTAATGTTCATTTCTCCACCACCACCATTATTTTCAGCATGTGTATTTATCAATGCTGTAGTTTCAATGTCAAGAATATAATCCACCGGCTGAGGCTTGGACGGCACCCTAGATGGAGCAGTCAAGACATACGATCTCATCATGCGAAGTTTATCACTTGCATTCGCAAGTTGAGTCCTGGAAAGCATAATTGGACTTTTGTCACTTGCCTTCCAATCATAAATCTCAATACATTCCACATTCTTCAAGAACAAAAGCATAGTCGGCGCGGCAACAGCCATCTGCCTCAACAAACCCCTCGTATCCTCCAATAAATGCGCCTGCCTCGACAATCGCGAGACTTCCGCCTGATCCTTCGTTCGGAGTGCAAATCGAAACAGAGTCCCATCAAAATCTGTTCCTGATAAATCACACCCAAAGACCTTCAGGGGATCAAACACATGCGGGAGACTTTCCACCAACGCCCTCGAGTTCTTATTGGAGCAATCAATCATTTTCCCTGGGTTAGCGGGATTAATCCCCGGTACGAAGCTCGCCTGCGGATCGAACATGACAATTTTTTTGCCAGAAGTGAAGATGGGTACGTCGGTGAGGTGATAAGTGGAGTTCACGCCTACACCAAAGCGACCGGTTTTAGTCCCGTTCTTGTCTTTTTTGAGTGAATCGCCGATGCGCTGTATGGATTTGAAATCAACATCTGTGAATTTAGCGCTATTGTATGCAAGCAGCGAAGGACCCTTCATTAGTTGACTGAGTGGATCATTGGAAGTCGAAGTGGCATTGGAATGTCGTGGTTCTGCAGTGACGAATTTGATGGTTCTTGCTCCTGCATCGTCGGCATTTTGGATGAGTTCCTTGAGGATTGAGAGGCCTTCTGGGTAATTGCGCAGGATCTCTCTGATTCGAACCTTTGAAGTCGATGTACGATGTCATTGATTCCGAGTAAGATGGACAGAAGAAAAAGAGGTGAGATGGTGAGATCATTCGAATGGTAATTGACAATGGATTAACTTTGGTCTCTGATTTACACATCTCAACATCAGCAGGCCATGATACCAGCATACAATTATCACTTTTCCAATATTG
>Ga0138265_1369886_pt1 | contig 15375 bp, 17 predicted proteins | sample RNAA_120151118_FD_105243 | JGI IMG/M metagenome (GOLD analysis project Ga0138265, IMG submission 105243) | Metatranscriptomics of polar marine prokaryotic and eukaryotic communities from Palmer Station, Antarctica after 192hr light incubation... | ecosystem: Environmental > Aquatic > Marine >... | reverse complement strand
ATTATTAAATTTAAGATTATCTCATTCGTTGGCATCGGCCTTTTCCTCTGCATTAATTTCATCATCTTCTTTGTTATTCTGTGCGTCATCTATGTTTTCAGCCTAATTATCTTGGGCCCCATCATTTGGAGTAGCCAAAGCAGCTTCGTTCTTTTCAATGACCTCGGCAGCTGCTGCTTCCTTGTCTTGTGCCGGCTCGGCATCTCCCTCTGCTGTTGCTGAAGCTTCCACTACCTCTCCATGTCCTTGACCTGCTGGAGCCTCCACATTCATCACGTTGGCGGCGCTTGCATCAGCACCATCTTCAGCTGGCGTTGAGCCTGGTGGCTGAGGTTATGAGTCTGCTCCTACTTCAGCGTTTTCAGCCGCTCCTGGTTGCTCGTGTAGTTGTGCGTCGGTCGATGATTGTCCATTGCCCTGCAGCGCAGAGGCAGGAGAGGCCTTGTGGTCAGCTTGCTCTCCAAGAGGACTGACACCATTGGTTATTAGCGCCTGAGAATGGCTTTGGCCTTCAGGAAGCTCCAAGAGTGGAATGTGAACTGGAATGTCCCTAAATGATTGGTTTGGAGCAGCATCGCTCGTCTGCTGAACTGTTTCGTTTATTTCTTTGAACTCTTCCTCGTTTTGGCCTATGGCTGCTTCGACTTTGACTTGCTCAACAAACGTTGTTCCGGTTTCACATGATTTCTCGGCTACGATATCTCCTTCATCATCTGGATGTTGTTGAGGCTGCGAAGTTGCTAGGTCCTGTTGGGATTATTTATCTTATACAAGTGGGCTCTCGTCCAGAGCCGTTTCCAGATCCTTGGAGGTACCGATATTTAGGGGACTCTCCTCCAGCTCAGCCACGTTCTTGTCCAGGTCTTTCTGGGAGCCTTCAAGCTTACGCTGAATACTCGTGGCGCTCTTTGGGGCGTCGTCGGTCTATGGTGGTGAAGCTCCTTCTCTTGGAACTTCCAGGCCATCCTATGAAGCACTGACCTCGCTCGGCTCGTCAGCTCGCATAAGGTCAAACTTTAGACCCTGGTTCTCTGCCTTCGACGCCTGCATGAATTACTTATAGAGCGACCGTTGAACCTCTGATTTGATTGTACTGTCGATGAGCTTGACATTATTTGGAGACTCTGGTTCGTCAGCATCCTTAGGTCTAACTGAGCCACTTGACTCAGACATCTCATCGCTTCTGCTTTCCTCTTCGACTGCTTCCTTAGGTTTTGGCTTCTAGTCTTCAATTATTGCAATTTTCATTGCTTCAATTTTTTCTTCCAACTTGATGAGAACTCTTTCGTCCAGAATAGTAGACCAAATATCATCAAAGCCTTCAAATTCTTCGGTATTCTACTCTGTCATATGGAAAGAGATGGCATGATCGAATAGGAATGAGTCTGATATATCATTCTATGCATAACCTTGAAGATCAAAAATTATCCTGAACTAATCATCAATAAGGCCGGCATCTCTGAGCTCCCCGAGCTTATCACAGGCCTTCTTCCAAAACTGTGGGAACCTGATTGTTGACACGAGCACCCAGGAGCCTGATTTTGCGCATCTCTCAATCAGCACAACCGGATCTTCTTCGTGCTCTCCCGAGAGCTTCTTGTCTGGGTTGTCGAATTACTGCCTTAACGAGTTTTACATGAAGTTGAGCTTACCAATTGGTGCCTGAACGTCTGAGCATATGTTTCCTTCCTTGAGGTAACCAGTGGCCATCGTTCGAAGTTTTTGATATCGTTGTTCCTCAGTCTACATGCAGACTGCGGTGTGATCCTACAAGTTGGCTTTTATGACAGCATCGACTCGGATGTTGATTCCTCTTTTCTGCTCAAAGACTAGACGGTCAGAGTCTTAATCTGTCCTTACAACATCAAGGCCCACACCATAGTGTTGTGCGACAGAGCTAATTGTATTGATCATGTTTACATGACCCACCGAAAGAAGTGCAATAGGGTTCTTCCACGAGGCCCTGCTCAAGAACTGGTGCAATCTTGAGTACTCTTCCGAAAAGTCAAATACTTCAGACAACTGCAAGTAAACAAATTGGGTCAATTTAGACTTGAACTCGTGGTCTGGACACAAAAATCCGAGACAGATCTCCTGAATCAAAGACAAGTTCTTAAACAATGGATCCTTGAAAAGCTTAAAGAGGTGAAGTGAAGCATCCTGGTACTTGAATTAATTCCCTAAGTCGGACTCGAGTCTCTCCACGAACTTCTTTCCGAAGTCTGGATATAGTTTGGAAACATCTCTCTTGATTTATAGCAGTCTGCTTCTTGGAATTTCTTCTTCCATATTCACAAAATCGATTTCAGTTTTCCTCCAGTCTTGGAAATCTTTCAAGAGCAGCAACTATTAGAAAAAGAATGTGTTCTCCTTGTTATTGATTTTATCTTGGAGAAGGGCCACTCTCATCGAGAAGATGAGATTAAACAATGGTCCACTTGAGTCTTGGCGAATCGAGGTGACCAAGGTCTTGTGGAGTTTTGGAATCAAATTCTTCTGGAAGAACTGGAGATCGATGTCCACCTGTGGCTTGGCTGGGCCCTTTGCTGCGTTAGTGAATGTTGATTTCTTCTATTTAGTGGAGACAGCCTCCTGTGCTAGATTCTTAATGACTTGCTTCAGAATTTACTAAAGAATCTGCTTGAACATCTGCCAAGAATATGTGACTTCATTCATGACCTTGCTGAGCACCTTAAGACTCAAGAACATGTTAAGTATCACCTTGGAATAGTAAGTTAAGATTTCATATTTCTGGATCATCTCCTCATAGAGCCTCTTGTATAGAACTCGCTCTTCAGATTGACTTTCTATATCCTCAATGCTTTATTTCAAGTTCGTATATTCACTGATTCTTTGCAGAGTATCATGATTGGCCACCAGGAAATTGTTCTCGTATGCTCTATTCAACTGGCTCTTATTTTCGTCGTAAAACTTGATCTGATCTTTGACCTCCTGTAGCTGCTTCCACTCATGGTTATTGATTTATTCAAGCATCAATTCCTTTAGCTCCATCCAAGCATTAACACCAAAGCTATTATTGAATATATCTTCATTGGAGCTCATGGCTACAAAACAAGAGCCTTTGGCCATAGTGAGCACTCCATTTTGGAAATCAAAGCTGGGAGAGAATATCTAAACTTGATATAGAGATACGTTATCCAAATTAGGCTCATTTACCGGCATCTTTTTGTTTAAGCAATTGAAGCTGCTAAATATATGATCTTCAATACCTGGTACTTTCTTCCATAGAGCTGATCTCTCGTAGTTGAAGTCGATGCCATTATAGAATGTGTCACTCAGTCTATGAAGAAGAGACTGATCCTGAGTAAGTCCAAACGAGGCTTTTCCAAAGTTGTTCACGTCGTTTAAGAGACCAAAGTTACCTTGTGACTTGAAGATGCTTTAGATCTGGGCATTGATATTCAAATCTGAACCATAGATCTACTTAACGTGAAGATCAGAGATAATCTTTGATCTGATATATTCTTGAACTTCACCTGTGGGGTCAATGATCAATGGACATGATGGAGCAAAAATCATGTGGAACAGAGTCTCGCAGATTGTTGATTCTGTCAAGATTCCGGAGTAATTGTGGGGTAATAGGATTTGTCTGAGTCCATATTCCTTCAAAATTGACTTGAACATTTTATTCTATATCTTTGGGTTAGGGTTTTTGTTCTCGATAGTCCAATCTTTACTGCAATTGATACCTTGAACTTCACTGACGAACTTCACTATCTCATGCCTGATCTCCATCCTTTCATCTGAGGAGAAGAAGCCAAGGAGACAAATAGAAGCAGCAAGTACAATGCAGTCACCTAAGAGAGCCTGCAGCCTAGAATTGATTCTATCGAGCTTCAGCTTTACCTTTTATCCATATTCTTTGACGCTATCGAATATATGCTGCGTTCGCATGTGAGATATCTCAGCCACTTCAATCTTTTTACTCAGCTTGTTGTCTCTTGATTTAACCCTTTTTATTTTTTCGTTAAGAATTTAAAGCTCTTGTTGCTTCTCCTTGATATAATATTCAGAATAGTTAATGCTGAAATAGTTTGAATCGATGCTCGCTTTGATTTCTGCAATCTGATTGAACTACTGAGACATTGTATTTCTAACGTTCAACTTACGATACAGCTCAGAAAGATATGCATACAGAGATTTGAAGATAGCTGGTTTAGCATACTCAGATGGTTAGGACTTAATGATGAATTCTTTGAGTCTCTTGAAGCAGGCATCATTGAATTCGTACTGACGTCTATCGTTAAGAATGCCACAGAAAGCTTCAGGTTCAATAAAGTAAGACTCATGGAGGTCCTTGTCAAATTCAGAAGTTGAATCTCGTTTGTCTATGATCATAATGATGACATCAAGCAATGATTATTCAGACTTTGATAATTCTGTCATTGAAACAGCTTGAGCAATGTCGCGCTCTCCAAGTCTCGAAATGTCATCAAGCACTTCATTCAGAGCAGCATTTTTGTCTTCCAAGACTTAATCTACTTCATCTCTTTGATTTTTTAGCTATAATTCAAGATCATCAATCTCAGCTTTTCTGTTGGTGATTGTCATCTTTTTATCTTGCACAGACTTATTGATCCTGTTGATCTTATCTTGAATCATAGTCATCTTGTAATTGATATTGTTTGAAGCCAAATGCAAGTCTTTCTTTTTCGAATTTATTTCATCAAAGAAGTTGTTGAATTGCCTTGTCTTATTGATAAATGTTTCAAAATAGTTCTTCCTGATTGACAGATTCAATGACAAGAAATCATATAAGAATCTAAACACTTCCAAGTACATGATGAATCTTGCTTTCATCGCTACATTCAACTCTGCTCGTAGATTGTAATTGACCTATTTCAAAAGAGGATCGTAGACCTTGAAATTTCCGTCCTCAAACATGTTGAAATGTGCTTTCTTTTCATTGGGATATACCGTTTCTGCTCCTTGGCCATTGAGGTAATCATCGCAAACGTACATCTTCAGAGCTTCTTGTGTGTAAAAGTTCTCGAAGATTTTGGCTTTGGCAATTTCCTTTGCTTGGACGATGCTCTTGACCAAATTCGTTTGCGCGTCTTCTTCCATATCGTCATCGATCTTTGACCTTTCCAAAAACGTTCTGGTGAGTGCATGGTAGCCTTCTGCATTCAGATCATCTAGAAACATTGCATCGCATTTTGTTTCAAGACCTGGAAATAACGAGAACCACTCATGATATGTCTGCAAGTCGTTGATCATGAAGATGATGTGGGTGTTTTTCATCAGCTTCTTCACTCCGTTTTTGAGGCAGGAGTCGAGATTTGGTTTCTTGTTGGCGTCATATTTGAAATTCTCTTTGTTCTTCATGAATAGCTCCACCTCGACGTTAGTAATCTTGGTTTTGAAGTCTTCGTCCATCAAGATGCACTCTTCATCTTTGCCGATGTTTGAGATGTAGTTGTAGACGAAGTCGATATATAGTGGGTCTCGCAATTGTTCATCATTGATCACGATGTAGCAATTGGTCTCGTCCAACCGTATCACGTTGAGCAACGCTTGCTTGAATGCCTCAGCAAACTTGGAGGGCTCGTTGTATTTGGGAGCATTGAGCTCCATCATGACGACATCGTTCAGGATTGTGGCAATCTGGAGGCATTCATGCTTGGATGAGCTTGCTGATCCACAAAGTATCAAATGCTGCTGCTCCTTGAACAGGATTCTACTCAATTTGAAGACATCTCGAATACCATTGGGAGTATCGAGAATACTAGCCAAGAAGTGATTGTTAGATTTCTCAGCAATCTTTTAGATTATCATATCCTTCACTCTGTCTTTCTTGTCTGTGTTATTCACGAATTTGCTGTATGAGCTTGTTTGCCTCTCGTGGAAGTTGCCGATGATCATTTAGTCAATGTACTCCAGTTTGGCATCCTTCATTTAGAATTCATGTCTGAATATTTCGACTGCTCTTTAAGCAAATAAGAGTCGGTCTTTTGGCTTGTAGATTCTATCAGCATAGTTTCTGAAGACTTCATACAAGACCACATTGGCGATTGCATCCTCTTCTCGTTGGTCCTTCAAACCAATTTCTCGAGGATCGTCTGAAATCACAGTATTCATCACCAAGCTGGAACAGAACTTGGCCAAAATATCGAAGCTGAATAAAGGAGAGAAACTTGAGTTATTCATTGATTCGGTTCGTTTTACTCTCTCGAGAAGTTGCATGAGCCCATTTGTGATAATGATGTAATATTTCTGCAGGAGCTTGTTGGGAGTCCACATCTTGGAGGTTAGCCAGTGCTACACGAATGACCTGTAGCGTTCAATGGGCATCTCATCAGAGTACTGAGTGTTGGTGTAGAACAAGAACCTGTTCTTGAGGGGCTATCTTCCCTCAAGTTTGCATTTGTCAACTCTGTAAGATGAGTTCTAGGCCATGATGATGGAAAAGTCTGTAATTCTCTTGAAGAAGCCAGCTCCAACATCAAAGTAGCCATTGCTTTAACACCACGTTCTCATGAATTCGACAATATTGATTTTCAAATTGCTTTGGAGATGCAAATCATCGATCATGATGACAACCTTCTTGGCTTCGTTCTTCGGTGTGAATATCTTCTTCCGCTTGGCGACATATTATCTCTCCACCACTTTTCTGAGTCTATCGAATGACAGATAACAACTCATTGGAACCATGATTGAATCAAATTGATCTTGCGATCTATGAATGAAAGTGTTCAGGATCACAGATTTGCTGGTTCCTTGAGGGCCAAGAACTCTGAAGTTTTTGTTTAATTCTCCATCAAATTTCAGGTAGAATGTGAGTTGCTCCATGATGAAGTAGCTCAAGGCTATGCCTGGTGTTGGAACGAGCAGGGCACTCATCTTGGGATAGTATCCCAGCTTGAGTTTGTATTCAAGTTTCTCCTGAATGACTTCCCAGCTGAGCCTGTCAACATCAAAATAGATATCGAATATGGTGGGTCTTGATACTGCTTGAGAATTGATGTGGATATTGAACTGTCTCTTGTATGGTTGGAATATGTCTTCAAATATCTTTTGGAGCTCATTGTTCAAGCAGACGCCAAAGGTCATCACAAATGAACAAAGAATCGTGGACCAGATTGTTGCCCGCTTCATCTCTTCGATGGGGAATAGCATTGGGTCCTCATTGCCGAGGTTCCTATCACAGGCTTGGTGAAGTCTGTGCGTCATCGAGTTCAAGATTTTGAAGAATTATAGGACTAGCGATTTCACGTTCCAGAGAGACCAGTCTTTGACTTTCTCATTTGCATCAAGCTTCCGGATCATCGGCACCAGGAAGTCTTTCTCACAAGATGCAAAATGCTCTTGGATTTGCAAGTGATGAGGCCTCTCTGCTCCCAATTTCTCATGCTTCATGAAGTAAATGCTTCGATTCTTTTCGAAGAGGTCTTCCCATCGAACGTCACTATCTTGTGTAATGACCAATCCAATCTACGACAAGAATAGTGGAGACGCATTGCTGAGATCATCAGTCTCAAAGAAGAAATACAGATCGCTTGGAAGCATGATGACATTGCCATTTGGCAAATTGATGGGCAAATGCTGAATGAGCGTATCATGAGCTTGACCCAAAGAAGAGAGATGCAAAAGGAATTCTTGATCATTGAAGTATTCTCGCTCTCTGATATTCGATTTCTGAAGGAACTGAATGAGACTATCCATAAAGTATTGATCGATGTGGTCAGAATCAATGAGGAATGATTGTATAAACCGATTCCGTTCATCGGGCTTCAAAGAGAGTTTTTCATGTTGGTAGTTGTCAAGAACAATTTGAAAAATGCTCTTCTTCTTCAAGGCCTCGTCTTGGTCTTGCTGGTTCTATGATTCAAATGCATTGATAGGACCATAAAATTCCTCCTTTGTGAACGTCTAAGGATTTACAGCAGAAGTCCTGAAAATGATATCGTAAGCTATCTTGAGAGTCTATGAGACAATTTTGAGAATTTGAGTCTTGCCAGAGCAGACAGGACCAACAATTGCCACAGCCTTCTGTCTTCTCATGCATTCAATGACACCAAGACAGTGATATAGCTGTCTCTCACTCACCTGGAGCTTCATGGCGTCAACCACCTTGTCAAAAGCCTCCTCGATATGGCTCATGAAATCTTGTTCATCTTTTTGTCGTTTGGACGCAAAGTTCAGTTCAGTTGTAGACGAGTGTGTAAGTCTCCTTTTTTGACCCTTTTTGTTTGATATCGATTGCCTTGTACCTGACCCAAGAGGATCAGGTGCTTCGTTCTTCTTCTGTTCTCTGGCCATCTCGTCATCTTCCTTCTTGATTTTCTCTCTGATCAAATTGTAGGTATCCAAAATCAACCCTTCTAGCTCTTTTTCAGCTTCGCCTTCATTGATTTTGACCTTGGAAGTTCCCTTCTCGGTGGACAACTTTTGCTGCTTGACTGCCCTCCACTCGTTGAAAAACTTGGTTTTGAGAATATTCCTGAATCCTTCTCTCATTGTATCGATTTCAATATCCTCTTTGTCTTTCAGAATTTTTTCTTTCTATTGCTCCAACAGTGCAAGCTCTGCTTCTTTCTCGACCAAGGTTTTCTCGTAGAGTTGAAGCTCGAACTTCCATCTTTTCTGCTGGCGACTGAAGATCTTCTCACGATAACCAGTCCATTCCTGGTCTCTGAGCAAAATTGAGAACCTGACTGCGATCCTCAAATCTCTGACAACAAGTTTTTCTGTGATTTGATCGATATGTTCAGAGTCAGCTGCCTCTTGACCGTACAGAATTTCGTTCTTCTTGCTGATGAATTCTGAGATAAACTGAGTCGTGATTCGAGACAGTTTGTCATAATGATGATATCCTTCTGACTTGAGGAGCATCTTGATCACAACGCGCATATCTGGCTTTGCCAAGGAGACTGTCCTGAAAGTAGACTGGGCCTGCAAATTGAGATTCTCAGCAATGTCGGGATTCTTGATGATCATTTGACTGGAGAGACTCCCAAATATACCAAGAGATGGTCTTGTGATTCCGACCAGCTGTCGCGTTCCTTGGTTTGCCTGCGTCTTCTTCCTCGCATTGTCCAGGATTTTCTCCTACTCGTCCTTTGAGAATGCTAAATCATCCTTTGCTTCTGACTTGTTCTCATTGATATGAATTCCTTTGCTAATAATATTTCCATCGGTCATCAAATCATAATCACCCAATTCAGCAATGATGTATTGCTGCTATACCATTTGAATTTCTTTGATGAAAATCTGGAAGTTGACGAGTGGAAGATTGTCGAGGTGCTCGAAGAATACCCAGAACTTGGCCATGGCTGCTCCATTGATGACTTGCATCAGTTGAGAAACATTCATGTCTTGATTGCATTAAAAGCCTTTATACGGCATATGACATTGATGAGCGAATTCTTCGAATACATCTGAGGCATGTTGATGACTTTGATTGCATCTGAAGAGCACTCCAGATTTCTCTCTCAATGCTGATGAGATGAAGACATAATATCGATCTGTCAAAGGACTCAATGGTATCCGTTGTTGTGAACCAAGGTACTCTGTGCCCAGTTGCTGCTACCAACCACCACATTGGACAACTGGGCCTTCCTGGCTCATCGGTCCAGCTCCATCTGGAGACTCATTCCACAGCACTTTGACCTTTGAGAGCCATTCAAAGTCATTTTTATCATGAATATCTAGAGTGATCATTTTATCGATGGAGTCCCTCTGGTGGATAAGGAAGAGTATGACGTTCCTCATGACCATCTTCTGCACCCCAGTCAACGAGAAATCAATCGTTTTGTCTTACCAATCGCTCTTTCTTTCATCATTTAGAGACCTGATAATCTTGTTGATCCAGAATTGAATACGCAAGAATATGCCGTAGAAGGATTATTGACCAAGTACTTCCATGACGTAGTCCTTGTACACAGCTCTCTTTTGATTTCTTTTGGCTGCTTTTGCTGCAGCAGCAGCAGCACTTCCAGCTGCAGCATTTGCTTGAGATGCCTGAATCCTTCTCTGTCGAACATCTTCGATAGCTTGATCGATGGCTTTGGTGAACCTGTCATCAGGTCTGAAATCATCACCAAACAAGTCTGTCTACAGGCGCCTTTTCTACTCTTCAGCACTGAGTTTCAATTGCGCAGTTCCCTTCAGAGTCTTTTTATCTGTTGCAGCAGCATTGTCATCACCACCTTCTCTATTGGCCGAGTCTCTCTGTGTCTCATTTCCAGCAGCAGCAGCTGCACTCTTGGATTTCTCATCACCTCCTTCTTCTTTATTTGCTTCTTAGTCATCATCTCCAGCCTCCTCGACAATTGCATCGTCATCATCTTGATTTTCATTTTCATTTTCGCTGCCTTCTGCATCTTCCAGCTCCTTCTGTCTTTGTCTCTCATCGAGAATATCGTTGATCTCATTGGTAAGCACCAAGTTGAGAGTCGTCATGATAACCTGTTGTGGATAGTCCAACACCCATTCATCCAGAGCTCTCGTAGCAAAGGACTTGACAGCATATTGCATCTATTTCTACATCGTCTCCTGCATAGACTTCTCCACCTTTAGGAGCCACTGTTCTACGTTTCCTGTTCCAGTTCCACTGACTTCGTATCCTTCGATTTCTTTAATTGCTTTGTTATCATTTTCAATCTGAACAGGTGATTCGAACAAGAAGAGCTCCTTGTTCTGGGAGATCATACCAAGTACCTGATACTGATTTACTCCTTCGATTCCCATTTTACTATTTTCGACGCTCTGTTGACCCATAGCTGATTTTCTCTCGTTTATAGGATCCTCATCGCCACTCAAGATTGAATCTTCTTCCTCGGAGATCTGGTCGCTCTGAGTTGCATCATCTGGACCACCGCTTGCTCCTTCATTTTTCTACAGCTTGACTTGGTCTGCTGGCTGAATGTATAGATTTTGAGCACCGACAAATAAAGTATTGACATACATACTAAAATCCTAACTTGTGTTCGCCAACGTCAAAAATTCGAGGAACTGAGAATCATTCAGAAAGAAGAATCGGCTGAAGACGAGACGCTTCTCTTCCAAGAATTCATGCACTTTCTTTTGCAGAACTTGGAAATGCTGAGTCATTTCTTTAAAGACCTTGATTCTGGAGTCGATCATCAAATTGTAAATGGCTTTTGGGTTTTTGTAGCTTGACCACATAATTCGCTAGAATTGAAGCCTTGTATTAATGAATTATTTTGTGGTGTCTCCAAAGATGTTTGTGAAGATCGCACTGTTGTAAATGATGTCCAAATTGATCCAGTATCTTTGTGCATCAATCCAAATCTCCAGGTTCTGATGCATGGTCTTTAGTTTGTGAATCCAAGCTAGGATATCTTGCTTTATGTGGGTGGCAAATTCACTCTGTGAGATGACCTCCAACGTGTTCAGGTTTTCTTCGATGGCTTGGTTGAGAGTCTCGGTGTTGACCATGATATATGAGTTCGAAGTATCCTTGAATGGAATGATTTTGAGCTCCAGCTTCTCCCATTCATCGCATATGCACTTGAAAATTGTTTCATACTTTGCTTCAGTATTCGCATGCTCAATGATGTGATGAATATCTTCTTTATAGTCTTGGATGTTGTATTCTCTAAGCTCCACTATAGTGAACTTATTCTGAGTTTTCAAATGAGGTGCCTTAATAAGATCAAAGATTTGCATCCAATGACGATTCTGCAGAGAATCTTTTCTCAGATCCTTGACGAACTCAATGATCAGATTGGTGTCTTTTACCTGCTGGTATATCTTTTTGCAGATACGTCGACTCTATCTTTAGACAAACTCATGTTATGGGAGCTTGTCATCGAGATATTTCATGACTTTGTGAATGGATTTGATTATCATCTGAGTATCAAGGTTCAAGAACGGAGTGTTGTAGCACATCTATCTTCTTTTCTTCCAGTACAACAGAATTTTCCAGAGTCTTATTGAGTGCTTGTGGATTTCTTGAAGATTCTCGAAATCTTCAGCACAGGACAGTTTATTCTGGGCCATTTTCTCTTCTGGCTTCTCGTCGTTCTCATAGAGCAGCTTCAAAAACTCTCGGTAGAGAATCACCTTTGACCTTATCTCGTGAATGGCTTTGGATCGCTTGAATAGCTCCTCCAGTGTATCACCACAGTCGTCAAGTCTTGACTCATCATGCAAGTAAGTCTCTACATATTTCTTCTCGAATGCCTTGATCTTCTTCGAAAGCACAGTTGAAGAGCTCTTCATGATTTTCTCCATGGTGTCCTTGTTTTGAGCCAGCTGTTCTCTTGAGGTTTGTTCCAGTTTTGGTAGGTTTGCATGCAAAGTCCTGACTTCTTCGATCGCTAACAGTAAGCTGGCACTCACTCTAATGTTATCCTGCTTTGACTGTTTGTTGATTGTCTCGAACTTGGCTTCAAAGTCCGCTCTTTTGTGGTTGATATATTTCAAAGTATTCACTTACTCTACATAAGTGTTCAAGCTGGTCGGCAGCTGCTCAAGAATCTCAGATGTCTTGCCAAGTTCCTCTCGAAGTGTCTTTGTTTCCTGCTCCATCGTCTAAGTCACGTTGTCTCTTATGGCTCCCATGACTTGCCTTGGCATTTCTGTCAACTACTTTTTCAGGGTATTTGTTTCAATTGAAAGAGTTCCAGATCTTGCTGTGCCTCCAGGAACCTTTGCGATCATATCAGTGAACTCACCCATCTTCAACCATGTCTCTTGGTAGAAGCCTCCTTCGAGAGAAATCTGACCATCTTTTCTACCATGAGTCCAATTGCGGCAGAAATCATGCACTTCTTGCAGATGCTTGTATGCATCTATGGTGCTCTGACACTTGTTGATATCTCTATCGAGAGACTCAAAAATCTGAAAGTCATTCTTATGGTATGCTTTGTTCTGTTTAATAACCTCTCGCATATTTCCGAAGATTGATCGTGTGAACGTCGATGATTTTCCAAAGAACAGGTCATTCAAATCATGCATAAGAAATTACAAGGTCTGGTTGTCAAAGACGGCGCGCTCCATATCTTCAAAGACTTACTTGAAAGTAGCACGGTGCTCCTCCATTGTGGGCTCTGAGTCGAGAGTTCCTTCTGGACTTAATGAGCCGTATGTGAAGCAAATAGACACTTCAAATTGAGTCATATTCTTCAAATTGCTGAAGATAGTATTGAACTGTTGCTTGGAGTCAAAGAGCAATTCGACGACCTTGGCGCTCCAATACCTGAATACCATGAACAACAGCTCATCGTATTGAGTATGCCTGAGTCTTTTGAGCCGATACTGCTCTTCGATTGCTTCCATCTTTACCCTTTGCTTGTGGAACATGACCAGCTGGTTGTTGTGCTTAGACTTGACCATTTCCTGCACTTTGGCTTCTTTGATGTCATCTTCAAATCTATCATCATCTGCAAGTATCTCCTTCTTCAATTCAATCATGAAGTCCTTGACGGCTGTCAACAACCCTTCTAGTGCTTGTCGATTTTGATCAAGTACAGTTTTACACTTATCCTCCAAAGTTGACTGCTACTTTTTACCATATGTCACATTGGGCTGTATTTCAATCAAAGATAAATCACTGATGCAATTCATAGCAGGAATTAACTTTCGATATTTCTCAGAGAATACTGGCTTGGAGAAGATGTAATTTTCTGCAAGCTTTTGCCTTTTTCTTTCGTAGGCGTTCAGTCTCATTATGGTCTTCCATTGTTTGAAGAATCTCATTGGCTGAAACTTTTTGAAGAATGGTATCTCTTTTAGGATTTGATTGGTGACACCGTCTTCGATGTACTGGTCGTTTGAAATGAAGTCTGTGATTTGGTTTTTATCTTTGGCGACGCTGACGAAACCATTTTTGCTGAAGACGACGGTACCTGCGTTGTTCTCTGGAGGATTTTTATTCTCCTTGAACATAATACTAGAGTTCTTATCCTTGACCTGTTCCAGAGGAAGGAATATTTGGCCTCGCTTTTGAATTTATCTGAGCAAATATGCCACTTGTTCAGTAGCCTTGGGCTCCTTCTACGCAATATTTCTGTTTCCTAAGAGTGAGACCTGAGTCGTCTGTGACTGAGGACCAACTGATAGCTGGGCATGCTTATCAAGAGGACTTCGAGTGGGTCCAGTCGTTGCTGATTCTCGCTAATACTTGCCTTTTGTGCCTTTGGTCACCTAGGAGGCTCTCGCTGATGCTGATTGGTCATCAAAGCTCTGCAGAGCTCGGTGTCCAGCGATGTTCTGGCTATATTGTGGCTACCGTCCATGCTAGTTTGGTGGCTGAGCGACCAGTTGAGACTCATTCTACCCATCCTTGTTGACGATCACACTGCCATAGTCGCCTAACGGGTCCAAGGTGTTGGCATATTGCTCCAGGGAATTTTAATGGGACCCTTGGTTGAAGAGAGATCGGAGTCTTGGGTTCTTCTTCCTATGCTGGACGCTGCTGATGACCTTGCTGATGTAGTTCTCAAAGGTTGGAGGCTGCTGAGCGTTCGTGGCAGATTATGGTGTATCGCTGATCTTTCTGAAATCGGCTTCGTCTGCGTTTGTTTGAATTTGCTGGATATGCTTCTGGTTGTTGCCTGCGCTGGCTGAGCCGTGTTGGATTGTTTATTGTTTGTTGTTTGTCTTGAATCTTGATGAGCCTCTGGAGCCTCGGCTTCTGCGTGTGTCAGAGTCTTGGAGGCCTTGTAGACGTGTGGCGACTACAGGCTCAATGGTAGTCATCCGGACCTCGTGCCCCATATCGTTAGGACCAGCAGCCTCTCGGGCTTCAGCTCTTGCCTCTTGAATATTGAAGGCAGGACCTCCAACAGCAAAGCTATTCTGCACATTGAAATCCATGCTTCCTAGTCTGTCTTTGTTCTTTTTGCTCATCAGCCCAATATATTCATTCCCAAGGTGAGTCCTGAGCCTCGAAGACGACCCTGACTGGTTCGTGATGTTCGGCAATCTGGATGACCCGGGATTGTTGTCGTTGGCGGAGTAGTAAAACTTTTCTTCGCCTAGCGTCACGTTTAAATGATGATGAGTTGCAGCGTTTGCCTGGGCCTGCTGGTTCATGGGAGACCCAAATGCCGCGATGTTCTCCAGGTCCTTGCCTGCCTGGTGCGCGTTCGTGCCTCTCGCGATGATCGGGAGCTTGAAGGGATCCGGTCCTCCACCCATTGCAGCTGCTGCACCCTCCTGCAAAGCCGTCCAATTTGGTGGCCCACTCTGCGCTGGAGAGCCGATGGCTTCCCTGTCGGCTCCCCTTCCAGGTTATGGAGCACCTCCCATCATTCCTTCCTCAAGCTTTTGGTTCAAACCAACGCCGCGCACCTCCCTGAGCGCATGGTCTAGGCTGGCTAATTCCTGAGCTTTTCTTGTCTTGTTGCTATCCATATTTTGTTGGAAATCTACCAAGTGTAT
>Ga0138265_1055584_pt1 | contig 15443 bp, 27 predicted proteins | sample RNAA_120151118_FD_105243 | JGI IMG/M metagenome (GOLD analysis project Ga0138265, IMG submission 105243) | Metatranscriptomics of polar marine prokaryotic and eukaryotic communities from Palmer Station, Antarctica after 192hr light incubation... | ecosystem: Environmental > Aquatic > Marine >... | reverse complement strand
TTCTTAAAATGATTAAGAAGAATACTATATATATGTCTATTAACCGCTATTTGTATAACAAATAAAAAAATACTGCTATGACTATAGGAATTCTTGGTACAAAAGTGGGAATGACACAAATATTTGATGAATCTGGTTTTGCTGTACCTGTGACTGTTATTAAAGCAGGACCTTGCGTCATTACTCAGATTAAAAAAAACGAAAATGAAGGGTATAATGCAGTGCAAATAGGATATGCAGAGTCTTCCCCCCAAAAAATGACTAAACCACGTTTAGGACATTTAACTAAATCTAATTTGCCTCCTTTAAAGCATCTAAAAGAATATAGAGTTACTTCAACAAATTCATTAACCGTTTCTCAAAAGATTAATGTAGATTCATTCAAAATCGGACAAGTTGTTAATGTTTCTGGTACAACGATTGGTAAAGGTTTCGCGGGTACTATTAAGCGTTATAGTTTTACTCGAGGCCCTATGACACATGGTTCTAAAAATCACAGAGAACCTGGTTCTATTGGTCAAGGAAGTACACCAGCCAAAGTTCATAAAGGTAAAAAGATGGCTGGTAGATTAGGAGGAAGTAAAACTACTATTAAGAATTTAGAAGTAATATATATTAATTCTAGTGATAATTTATTAGTGATTAAAGGTTCTGTACCTGGAAAATCGGGTAATCTTCTTAGTATTAGTTAGTCTTTTACTTAGATAATGTAAAAAAATAAGTTAGATATAAAGGAACTACAAATACGATGGCTGTCAAACAGGAAATTAAATATAAAGTTCGTAAGAATGATGGAACTGATGGAGCAGATGGAACAATATTTCTAAATGCTGTAAAAGATGGAGCTCGTTATTTAGTACATAGGGCTGTAGTTGCGCAGGCTAATCAAAAGAGACAAGGAACTGCTTGCACAAAGACAAGAAGCGAAGTCTCAGGTGGAGGAAAGAAACCTTGGAAACAAAAAGGAACTGGTAATGCAAGATCAGGATCTAGTAATTCACCTCTATGGGCAGGAGGAGGAGTGGCATTCGGTCCAAGACCAAGATCATATGCTCACAAAATTAATATCAAAGAAAGACGTTTAGCAATAACTACTGCTTTACATCATAATTTTACAAAGGTAATTGTTATAGGAAGTTTATCTGAGGAGATAACTAAAATAAATACTAAAGCAACTTTAGCAAGTCTTAGTTCTTTTTTTGATCTGTCACAACCTAAACAAAAGATACTTATAATCACAGATCAGCATGATAAAAGGTTAGCTTTATCAGTGCGTAATGTGAAAAATCTTAAATTGATTTCTTCAAGTTCTATCAATATCATTGATCTTTTGGAACCAGACCGAATACTAGTAACAGAAGATGCACTAAAACATATATGTGAGGTTTACAGTGAATAATAAAAATTATAGACAGATTATTGATCTGATTAAATATCCAATAATAACGGATAAAGCTACTAGATTACTTGAACTTAATCAATACACATTTGCTACTGATATTAAAGCAAATAAAGGACAGATAAAAACAGCTATTGAGTATTTATTTCAGGTAAAAGTGACTGCTGTTAACACTTATCACGCTCCTGTTAAGAAGAAGAGAATTGGAAAATTCATGGGCCAAAAACCTAGATACAAACGGGCTATAATAAGTCTTGAATCAGGTAGTTCGATTGATTTATTCTCTGAAAATTAAAAACACAATTTCCTATAAGGAATGAACTAATTTATTAAGTTATGGCAATACGTATTTATAAGTCAATTACACCGGGCACACGTAACCGCTCAGTCTCTGATTTTACTAATTTAACTAAGAAAAAACCAGAGAAGTCTTTGTTAGCTAAAAGAATCTCGAAAGCAGGTAGAAATAATAGAGGTATCATAACAATTAGGCATAGAGGAGGGGGACATAAAAAAAGGTACAGAATTATCGATTTTAAAAGAAATAAGATTGAAATAGAAGCTAAAGTTGCATCTATTGAATATGATCCTAATAGAAATGCAAGAATAGCGTTATTACATTACACAGATGGTGAAAAGAGATACATCTTACATCCTAAGAAACTGGTAGTTGGATCAATTGTGGTATCAGGTCCAATAGTTCCAATAGAGATAGGTAATGCTTTGCCTTTATCTAGTATTCCACTCGGAACATCAATACATAATATAGAACTTATTCCTGGAAGAGGTGGTCAAATAGTAAGATCAGCTGGTACTTCAGCTCAAGTTGTAGCTAAAGAAGGGAATTTCGTTACATTAAAAATGCCTTCTAACGAAGTTAGGATGGTCCATAGTCGTTGTTATGCAACAATTGGCGAGGTTGGTAATGCAGAACAAAAAAACTTGGTTTTAGGTAAAGCTGGAAGAAAGAGATGGTTAGGTATTCGTCCTACTGTTCGTGGTGTCGTGATGAATCCATGTGATCATCCACATGGTGGTGGTGAAGGAAGATCTCCAATTGGAAGACCTAAACCTGTTACACCTTGGGGACGTCCAGCTTTAGGATTAAAGACACGAAGAAATAATAAGTATAGTGACTTCTGTATTATTCGTAAGAGAAAATAATTTTAATAAATAAGATATAAAATTAAGTAGATATGACTAGATCATTAAAAAAAGGTCCATTTATAGCTTCGCATTTGCTTAAAAAAATAAATGCCTTGGATAAAAATAAAAAATCAGATGAAGTGGTGGTAAAGACTTGGTCTAGATCATCTACGATCTTACCGGCAATGGTTGGTCATATTATTGGTGTCTATAATGGTAAGCAGCATGTTCCTGTTTATGTGTCAGAACAAATGGTAGGAAATAAGTTAGGAGAGTTTTCGCCTACAAGGAATTTTAGATCCCATGTCAAAAGTGATAAAAAAACACGACGTTAAATATTTTTAATAAACATGAATTTAGCTTTAAATAGTATTAGTGCAAGGGCAAAATATATACGTATGTCTCCTACAAAGGTTAGGAGAGTTTTGAAGCAGATTCAAGGTAGATCATATAAAGAAGCTCTAATGATTCTAGAATTTATGCCATATGCTGCTTGTAAACCTGTTCTTTTGGTCGTTCAATCAGCTGGTGCAAATGCACAAAATAATAATGGTCTAGATAAGAATGAACTGATTATTGAATCAGCATCTGCTGATGATGGTCCTGTTTTTAAACGCTTTAGACCACGTTCTCAAGGTAGAGGATTCAAAATTAAGAAACCTACTTGCCATATTAGAGTTTCTCTAGCTAAAGTATAAAATTTATAAGGAGTTTCAAGTGGGACAAAAAGTACATCCTTTAGGATTTAGATTAAGAATTACTCAGAGCCATAGGTCATCATGGTTTGCTAATCAAAAGACCTATCCTTCAATATTAGAAGAAGATCATAAAATTAGGACATATATCAAGCGTGAGTTTTCTACTGCAGGAATCTCAAAAATTGAAATAAGAAGGAGATCAGAGCAGGTAGAGCTCGAGATCCATACTTCGAGACCAGGAATCATTGTTGGTAGATCTGGTATTGGAATAGATAAAATTAAAGAAGATCTACAAAAGGTTTTAAAATGTAGTAATCAAATAAGAGTTAATGTAACAGAATTAAAAAATATGGATGCTGATGCCAATCTTATTGGAGAATTCATAGCAGAACAGTTAGAAAAGAGAATTCCATTTCGAAGGGCTACTAGACAAGCCATTCAGAAAGCACAACGTGCTAACGCACAAGGGATAAAAGTTCAAGTTTCAGGTAGACTAAATGGTGCTGAAATAGCTAGGAGTGAATGGGTGCGTGAAGGAAGAGTACCATTACAAACACTTAGGGCTGACATTGATTATGCTACAAAAGAAGCAAACACAACCTATGGTATTCTAGGGATAAAGGTCTGGGTCTTCAACGGTGAAATAGCTCCCACAATGCGTAAATCGAAAGCTGTTGAATGAGCAGATAAAGACCAAAATTAATTTAAACATATAAATATAGTAATGCTTAGTCCTAAAAGAACAAAATTTCGAAAACCTCACAGAGGTAGATTGCGTGGTGTAGCTACACGAGGTAATACTATAGTTTTTGGTGATTACGCTTTACAGGCTTTAGAACCTATTTGGTTAACATCACGTCAAATAGAAGCTACAAGAAGAACGATTACCCGTTACGTGAAGAGAGTAGGAAAACTTTGGATAAGAGTATTTCCTGACAAGTCAATCTCAAAAAAACCTCCAGAAACAAGAATGGGAGCGGGAAAAGGTGCACCCGATCATTGGGTAGCTGTTATAAAACCTGGTCATGTTCTTTTCGAAATGGCAGGAGTTCCACAAGGTGTTGCTTATGAAGCTATGAAGAAAGCTTCTTATAAATTACCGATAAAAACTAAATTTATATCTAAAACGGAAGCATAATATATGTCATTTCAAAATTTTTCGGATTTTAAAGATTTGGATGATGTTAAATTGTCAGAAGAGATAGTAAATGCTAAAAAATATCTCTTTGAGATGCGATTAAAAAAAGCTACTCGTCAAACTTTTAAACCTCATGTTTTTAAACATACTAAACGCAAAATAGCTCAGTTAATGACTATTGAACAACAAAGAAAAGAAAATAAAAATTAAAACCTTAGAAGGATCATATGCCTATAAAAGAAAGATTAGGAGTGGTTGTCGGTGATAAGATGGATAAGACAATAGTTGTATCAATCGAGAGTAGAGTTACGAACAAACGATATGGAAAAATTGTAGCCAAGACAAAACGATATAAAGTTCATGATAATAGTAATGAATGCAATGTTGGTGATCTTGTTCTAATTAGTGAAACTAGACCACTTAGTAAGACAAAAAGGTGGGAATTAAAAGAAATAAAGCAAAAGTCATTAAAATTAGATAACCAAGCACTGGGGGAGTAAGCAGTATGATACAAACACAGACATATTTGAATGTTGCTGATAACAGTGGTGCAAGAAAAATTATGTGCATACGTATTTTAGGTGGTAATCGTAAATATGCGAGTATTGGAGATATCATAATAGGTGTAGTTAAAGATGCAACTCCAAATATGCCTATAAAAAGATCCGATGTCGTAAGAGCGGTTGTTATGAGAACTAAAAATACAATACGTAGAAAAGATGGTATGTCGATTCGTTTCGATGATAATGCAGCAGTTATTATCAACAAGGAGAATAATCCTAGGGGAACAAGAGTGTTTGGACCAATTGCTAGAGAGTTAAGAGATAAAGACTTTACAAAGATCGTGTCTTTAGCACCGGAGGTACTTTAATGAAAAAAATTATTCAAACTCTTTCAAATCATGTAAAGCAAGGGGATACGGTAAAGGTTATCTCTGGAAAAGATAAAGGTAAAATAGGTGAAGTAGTTAAAATTATAAAAAATGAAAATAAAGTAGTTGTTAAAGAAATAAATATAAAAAGAAAGCATGTTAAACCTCGTAAAGAGGGGGACGTCGGGAAAATATCACAATTCGAGGCTCCAATACATAGTTCCAATGTAATGTTATACAACCAAGATAAACAGTTAGCTAGTCGTGTAGGTTACAAAATTGATGACTCAGGAAACAAAGTACGTGTTTTCAAGAAATTATTAAGCACTAACTAAATAAATGAATCAGAATCTTAGACAAAGTTACAGAGAAAAAGTTATCCCAACATTGATGGAGCAGTTTAAGTATAAAAATATACATGAAGTTCCAAAGATAACTAAAATAACTATTAATAGAGGATTAGGTGATGCCTCTAAGAATAATAAAGCACTTGAGAGTAGTATTCGTGAGATAGCAACAGTAACTGGACAACAGCCCGTAATAACAAAAGCACGGAAGTCAGTTGCAGGATTTAAAATTAGAGATGGTATGCCCGTCGGTCTAGCTGTAACACTGAGAAAAAAAATGATGTATTCTTTCTTAGAGAGATTCGTTAATCTTTCACTTCCTAGAATTAGAGACTTCAGAGGTGTTTCTATTAAACATTTTGATGGTCGTGGTAATTATAATCTTGGTGTAAAAGAACAGATTATCTTCCCTGAAATTGAGTTTGATAAAGTTGATCAGATAAGAGGTATGGATATCTCAATAACAACAACAGCAAAGACCCAACAAGAAGGGATTGCGCTTCTCAAAGCTATGGGAATGCCGTTCAGTGAAAATTAAAAGAATTAATAAAATTAACTATCTGGAGTCATCGTGGTAAATGATACAATAGCTGATATGCTTACAAGAGTAAGGAATGCAAATTTAGCTCGTCATAAAATAGTTCAAATTCCATCTACAAAGATGACGAGAAGTATAACTTCCGTTCTGTTAGAAGAGGGGTTTATACAAGATTTTGAAGAAATTGGTGAAGGGATCGATAGACAATTACTGTTGTCACTGAAATATAGAGGAAAAGAAGGGGATCCGGTCATTACTGCTCTAAAAAGGATCAGTAGACCTGGTTTACGTGTTTATGCAAATAGGAAAGAATTACCAAGAGTTCTAGGTGGATTAGGAGTTGCTATCATTTCCACATCAAGGGGGGTTTTGACTGATAATAAAGCTCGCCACCAAGGATTAGGCGGCGAAGTCGTATGTTATATATGGTAAATCAATAAGATAATTAAAAATATGTCTCGTATAGGTAGATTGCCAGTAAAGGTACCCAATAAAGTTACTGTTAGTATTGATAAAGGCGTAATATCTGTCAAAGGTCCTAAGGGAGAATTATGCATGCCTCTATCTAATCAGATAAGCATAGACCATAAGGATGATGTCATTAGTTTCCAACCAATAGATACTTCTCCGAAAACTAATAAATTACACGGAACTTATAGAGCTAGTGTAGCTAATATGATTCAAGGTGTAACTGAAGGTTTTGAAAGAAAATTGGAACTACAAGGTGTAGGTTATCGATGCCAGGTTCAAGGTAAGGCACTTATCTTAAACGTTGGTTATAGTCATCAAGTCACGATCCCTGCTCCTGAGGGAATTAGTTTATCAGTTGAAGCTAATACTAAAGTAACAGTCAACGGTATAAGCAAACAGTTAGTAGGACAAATTGCTGCAAATATAAGATCAGTGCGTCCACCAGAACCATATAAAGGTAAGGGAATACGTTATGCAGGTGAATACGTAAGAAAGAAAGCTGGTAAAACAGGTAAAAAATAGAACCACACGGAAATAATGAGTAACAAAGAATCAATTAATAAGACAAGAAAAAGAATTCGAAACAAAATTAAAGGAACATCTGACTGTCCTAGACTCGCTGTCTTCAGGTCAAATTCACATATATATGCTCAAATCATAGATGATGTTAGTGGAAATACTTTAGTCTCATGTTCTACGTTAGATAAGGAGATTAAGGATATGATTTCTTCTAGTAGAAATTGTGAAGCTTCAATTTTTGTAGGTGAAATCATAGCTAAAAGATCTATTCAAAATAAAATAAATAGTGTTAATTTTGATAGAGGTGGAAGAGTTTACCATGGAAGGATAAAAGCTCTTGCTGATGCTGCAAGAAAAGAAGGACTTAAATTTTAAACAAAGTATATACACATCATGTCTAATCAAAAAAAGTCTAACAAATCCAGAGAAAAAGAATCAGACTGGCAAGAAAGGGTGGTTCAAATAAGAAGAGTTACAAAAGTTGTAAAAGGAGGAAAAAAACTAAGTTTTCGTGCGATATTAGTCATTGGTAATGAAAAGGGAGAGGTAGGCGTTGGAGTTGGCAAAGCAAGTGATGTTATTGGGGCAGTGAAAAAAGCTGCCTCTGATGGCAAAAGAAATTTAGTGTCTGTCCCCTTAACAAGAGATAATTCGATTCCACATATTATACAAGGAAGATCTGGTGCTGCCAGAGTTATTATGCGTCCCTCAGCTCCAGGATCAGGAGTTATTGCTGGAGGATCTGTAAGAACTATTTTAGAGTTGGCAGGCGTAAAGAACATTTTAGCAAAACAACTAGGTTCCAGTAATCCTCTGAATAATGCGAGGGCAGCTACAGATGCTCTTACTCGATTGCAAACTTTTACTGAAGTATCGAACAATAGAAATCTAACGACATAATTAATTTAATCTCCATTGGTTATTTATATAATCAGTGGAGATTAAATTAGTTTATATAATATTTATAAAAAGTTATGCAAATAGTTAATCGTAATATAAAAAAGAAAGGTGTAGCACAAAGGATAGTATTAACACTAATCTTGTTATTATCAAGATTAGGGACATTCATTCCAATCCCAGGCGTGGATCACGATGCTTTTTATCAAAGTATAGCAACAAATCCAATTGTCAGTTTTCTAAATGTCTTTTCTGGAGGTGGTTTTGCATCAATTGGGATCTTTGCGTTAGGAATAGTACCTTACATTAATGCTTCAATTGTAATGCAACTAGCAACAACTTCTATACCAAGCTTAGAAAAGCTACAAAAAGAGGAAGGTGAAGCTGGTAGGCAAAAAATTTCACAATTTACTCGTTATATAGCATTATTTTGGGCAACTATACAAGGTATAGGTGTCTCACTATGGGTTAGACCTTATGTTTTTAACTGGGATACTACTTTCGTATTCCAAATGTCTCTAGCATTAGCAACAGGATCGATGATGATAATGTGGTTCTCTGAACAAATAACGGAAAAAGGAGTAGGTAATGGTCCCTCATTACTAATTTTTATTAATATTATTGCTGGGCTACCTAAATTAGTACAACAAAAATCAGCTGTGATAACATCTGACCCTACAATAATGGATCTAGGTGTATTGGCAAGTATATTTTTTTTAATAATAATAGGAATTATTTTCGTTCAAGAGGGCACTAGACGTATCCCCATTGTATCAGCACGACAACTTGGAAAAGGACAAACCCAAAACAAAACGAGCTACCTTCCTCTAAGATTAAATCAAGGTGGAGTTATGCCAATAATATTCGCATCTGCAGTATTAGTACTGCCTGCTTATCTACAACAGATCATAAGTAATGAAACTATTAAAAATTTATTATTACAATTATCCCCTGCAGGTACGAATAAATACATTTACACAGTGTTTTATTTCTCATTAATCTTATTCTTTAGTTATTTCTATTCGTCATTAGTTATAAATCCTAGCGATATATCACAAAATTTAAAAAAGATGGAATCTAGCATACCAGGAGTTAGACCTGGGAAAGCTACTGTCAGTTATTTACAAAAGACTTTGAATAGACTAACATTCTTAGGAGCACTATTCTTAGCTTTCATAGCAATTATCCCAACTATTATAGAAAGTATTACTAGTATATCTACCTTTAAAGGATTAGGCGCAACTTCATTGTTAATTCTTGTAGGTGTAGCTATCGATACAGCAAAACAAATACAGACGTATCTAATATCAAAGAATTACGAGAACATAATGAAATAATACAGTCTGATCCCTTGATATCAGTTGTAAAAAAACTAAGAAACTTTTATACTAAACTTTCAACGAAATCCGTAACTCAATATTAGTTATTACTGTGAATAGGACTTTATAAGTACTCGCTAGATGTAAAATTTTCTTAATTTATTGAGTAAAGTTTAGGATAGAGAATAATCAAAGTATAAAATTAATAAAATCCAATGTAGTATCTACAGGGTATTTATTTAATGAATTGTCTTAAGTATTATCCTTTAAGAGTTAGTTTTCCCTAAAAATAAATTTCCAGAAATAAAAAAATGAAAGTTGTAAGCTCCATTGGTACCTTGAAAAATCGAAGTAAAGACTGTCAAGTTGTAAAAAGACGAGGGAGACTTTATGTTATTTGCAAAAGTGACCCAAGACTTAAAGTCAGACAGGGAAGAGCTAAAATGAGAAGAAAATAATCAAAACTAATTAATAAAAGTCATTAGGAGGACTACAAATGGCACGTATAGCAGGAGTTGATTTACCAAAGAATAAAAGAATAGAAATAGCCTTAACTTATATCTATGGGTTGGGTTTATCTAATTCACAAAAAATCCTAGAGAAAGCAAATGTACATTGTAGTATCAGGTGTAAAGACCTAAATGACGAACAGGTAAGTACTATTAGAGGAATCATTGACGAGTCTTACTTAGTAGAAGGTCCAGCTAAAAGGATCGAAACCATGAGTATTAAAAGATTAATGGAAATTAACTGCATTAGAGGGCAGAGACACAGACAAGGATTACCTCTAAGAGGACAAAGAACTAGAACAAACGCAAGAACACGTAGGGGAGGAAAGAAAACGGTTGCAGGTAAAAAGAAATAATGACTTACTACTAAATACACTTAGCAAATAAACAAAGAAGAATGGCTAGACAGATAAAAAAAAGCGTCGGTAAAAAAAATAAGAAAACAGCGACAAACGGCATTGCACATATTCAATCGACGTTTAACAATACCATAGTTACTATTAGTACTACGAATGGTGAAACAGTATCTTGGGCATCAAGTGGAGCAATTGGATTCAAAGGAGCAAAAAAAGGAACTCCTTTCGCCGCACAAATTGCTGCAGAAAAAGCAAGCAAAGAAGCTGTTAGTCAAGGTATGAGAAAAGCTGAGGTTCTTGTAAATGGTCCTGGAGCAGGAAGAGAAACAGCAATTCGTGCTCTACAAGCAGCAGGACTAGAGATTGTGCTAATACGTGATATAACTCCAGTACCACATAATGGATGCCGCCCACCTAAAAAACGACGTATTTAAGATCTATTAAAAAAATTGACTATAGATCAATCTAAATTAATCCTATGCCTAATTTTGATATCGCATGTATAGAGTCTAGAATACAAGGTCCAAGGGATTATTATAGTAAATTTATTATAGGACCTTTAGAGAAAGGACAAGGAACCACACTAGGAAATGCTTTACGACGAACATTATTGTCTGATCTAGAAGGAGCTGCTATTGTAGCCGTTAGAATAGCAGGCGTAAGTCACGAATTCTCAACAATTCCCGGTGTGAGAGAAGATGTTCTAGAAATTCTTCTTAATTTAAAAGAAATTGTTTTCAGAACAGAAACGAAAGAACCAATGGTTGGTCGCTTAAGTATACAAGGACCAACCATTGTCACTGCAGGTAATTTTGATTTACCTTCTGAAGTTACTGTTATGGATAGTAATCAATATATTGCAACAATCTGTGGTAATAATACCCTGGAGATGGAATTTAGAATCGAAACAAATAAAGGCTACCAATTAATAGAAAGAGGAAGTGATGAACCTTCTATTGATTTTTTACAGGTTGATGCGGTATTTATGCCTGTGAGAAAAGTTAACTATAAAGTGGAAGATTCTAGACAAAACAATGAAACTATGCAAGATGAGCTAACCTTAGAAATATGGACTAATGGTAGTATCACACCCCACGAAGCAATAAGTGAAGGATCAGAAATACTAACGAATTTGTTTTCACCTCTAAGAGAAATAGATTTCAAGTCTAAAGAGAATGATGATAAATCATCAGAAGCTAAGGTAACTCAAATTTTAATTGAAGAGCTACAATTATCAGTTAGAGCATACAATTGTCTTAAAAGAGCACAAATCCATTCTGTTGCTGATCTATTAGATTATTCTCAAGAAGATCTGATAGAAATTAAAAATTTCGGTCAAAAATCTGCTGAGGAAGTTATAGATGCATTACAAAAAAGATTAGGAATCAATCTACCTAAAGAAAGAATTATTAAAACTATTTAACGAGTTAAAGAATTTGGAATTAATCTCTAATGATATCTAAATCAAAAGACAAACAAAAAAATGAATAAAACAACCCTTTATCCTAATATTACGCATGACTGTCAATGGTATATAATTGATGCAGATTCAAAGACACTCGGGCGTCTTGCTACAGAAGCTGCAAGAATCTTAGTTGGTAAGAATTCACCTGAATATAACCCCAGTAGAGATATAAAGAATGCATTGATTATTATCAATGCTGATAAGATAGAGATTAGTGGAAAAAAAACGGTTTGATAAGTTTTACCGTCATCATTCGGGACAAGTAGGTGGAATGAAGTTAGAAACATTTAACGAACTACAAAATAGAATACCAGGTAGAGTCATAGAAAAAGCAATTAGGGGGATGCTCCCAAAAGGACCTTTAGGTCGGCAATTATTTACTAAACTTAAAGTATATAAAGATAGTGAACATCCACATAATGCTCAGCGACCTAAGATTGTAAACATATAATTAGGAAAACAAAAATGGTAGATAAAACAGTCTATTTTGCCACAGGCCACAGAAAAGAATCAACAGCTAGAGTAAGGGTAATACCTGGTTCTGGAAAAATGATTATTAATGGAATTATTAGTGAAAAGTACTTACAATACAGTCCAAATTATATTCGTATTTCAACGGCTCCACTGAGTACTCTTGGACTAGAAGGAAAATATGATATTCATGTAAATGCAGAAGGGGGCGGGTTGACAGGACAAACTGAAGCTATTCGATTAGGATTAGCAAAATCACTATGTAAAATTAATCCAGAGAATAGAACTGCTCTAAAATTTGAAGGATACTTAACAAGAGATTCAAGAAAAATTGAAAGAAAGAAATACGGACTAAAAAAAGCAAGAAAAGCTCCTCAATTCTCAAAGAGATAATAATATATTTGTTCTTAAATAAAAAATATTTAATTATGCCGAAAAAAGATATACATCCTAAATGGTACGATGAAACGAAAGTTTTCTGTGATGGTCAATTAATTATGACTGTTGGTTCAACAAAACCTGAGCTTAATGTAGACATATGGTCAGGTAATCATCCTTTCTATACTGGATCAACAAAAATGTTAGATACAGAAGGTAGGGTAGAAAGATTCATGAGAAAGTATGGGATGTCTACCAATGAGTCGTCGTCGTCGTAGTTAGATTAAATACAGATAATACTAAATGATAAGAAGAACAATCCTAGAAAATCATAAATAATACAATTCAAGGTTATGCCAACTATTCAACAGTTAATTAGATCAGAAAGAAGAAAAATAAAGAAAAAAACTAAATCTCCTGCCTTGAAAAGTTGTCCACAAAGAAAAGGAGTGTGTACCAGAGTCTATACCACAACTCCTAAAAAACCAAATTCTGCACTGAGAAAAGTTGCAAGAGTACGTTTGACTTCAGGATTTGAGGTCACAGCATACATACCAGGAATTGGACATAATATCCAGGAGCATTCTGTTGTGTTACTAAGAGGGGGAAGAGTAAAAGATTTACCAGGTGTAAGATACCATATTATTAGGGGAACTCTAGATGCATCAGGGGTAAAAAATAGAAAACAGAGCCGTTCAAAATACGGGGCTAAAAAACCAAAGAGCTAAACCTAGAATTTTATAAACAATAAGAGCAATCATTATGTCAAGACGGACAACTACAAAAAAAAGATTAGCAATTCCAGATCCTGTATACAATAGTCGGTTAGTAAGTATGCTAACTGTAAGAATTTTAAAGGAAGGAAAGAAACATTTAGCACAACGAATTATTTATCAAGCATTTGATATTATCAAAGAAAAAACAGGAGAAGAACCACTAACGGTACTAGAGTCAGCAATCCGTAAGGTTACTCCACTGGTGGAAGTGAAAGCACGTAGGATCGGTGGTTCTACTTATCAAGTACCGTTAGAAGTAAGAGCCTTTAGAGGCACTAACTTAGCTCTACGTTGGATTACTAAATATTCCAGAGAAAGAGCTGGAAAAAGCATGGCAATAAAGTTAGCTAATGAACTAATTGATTCAGCGAACGAAACTGGAAACTCAATAAGAAAAAGAGAAGAGATACACCGCATGGCAGAAGCCAACAAAGCGTTCGCTCATTATCGATTTTAAATAGTTAGGAAACAAAAGCAACAAGAGTGTATAACATATAAGATATATAACCCACAAAAATGGCAAGAGAAAAATTTAATCGTCAGAAACCACACGTAAACATTGGTACAATTGGACACGTAGACCATGGAAAGACTACGTTAACAGCTGCAATTTCTGCAGCTTTATCATCATTCACAGGAATTACTAAAAAGTTTGACGAAATCGACTCTGCTCCTGAAGAGCGAGCTAGAGGTATTACTATAAATACTGCTCACGTAGAGTATGAAACAGAGAAACGTCACTATGCACATGTAGATTGTCCAGGTCACGCAGATTATGTAAAGAATATGATCACAGGTGCAGCACAAATGGATGGAGCTATTCTTGTTTGTTCAGCAGCAGACGGACCTATGCCTCAAACTCGTGAACACATATTATTAGCAAAGCAAGTAGGTGTACCGTACGTTGTTGTATTCTTAAATAAAGCTGACATGGTAGACGATGAAGAGTTACTAGAACTAGTCCAATTAGAAGTGCAAGAATTATTAGATAAATATGATTTCCCTGGTTCAGAGATACCTTTTATATCTGGATCAGCTTTATTAGCTCTTGAAGCAGTAGCAAATAATCCTTCTATAAAAAAGGGAGAAGATAAGTGGGTAGATACTATATTTACACTTATGGAAAAAATAGATGAATATATTCCAGATCCTGTTAGAGAAACTGATAAGCCATTCTTAATGGCAGTTGAAGACGTATTCTCAATCACAGGACGTGGAACTGTTGCGACAGGACGTATTGAAAGAGGAAAAGTTAACGTTGGTGATACGATTGAAATCGTAGGCTTACGTGAGACACGTAATACAACAATAACTGGATTAGAAATGTTCCAAAAGAGCTTAGATGTAGCTTTAGCTGGAGACAATGTTGGTATATTAGTAAGAGGAATTCAAAAGGATGATATTGAGAGAGGCATGGTTATGGCAGCACCTGGTGCTATCAAACCTCATACAAAGTTCGAAGGAGAAGTTTATGTGTTAACTAAGGAAGAAGGTGGTAGACATACCCCTTTCTTTACAGGATATAGACCACAGTTTTATGTTAGAACTACTGACGTAACTGGAACAATTGCACAATTTACAGCTGATGATGGAACAGCTGCAGAAATGGTAATGCCAGGAGATAGAATCAAGATGACAGCACAATTGATTCATCCTATTGCTATTGAAAAAGGCATGCGCTTTGCCATCAGAGAAGGTGGTAGAACTGTAGGAGCTGGTGTAGTATCTAAGATACTAGAATAAATATTATTAACTAGTAGGACAAGATTCACTTATTAGTAGAGAAAGTTATACTATAAAAATATTATATATAAATATAAAATGCAAAAGCAGAAAATCCGTATACGACTAAAAAGTTATGAGATATCACTTCTTAATGAATCTTGCGAGAAAATAATAGATACAGCATCAAGAACCGAATCGTTAACGATGGGACCAGTTCCGCTTCCTACAAGAAGGAAAATTTATTGCGTTCTACGGTCTCCACATGTTAATAAAGACTCAAGAGAGCATTTTGAAGTGAGAATACATAAACGTGTGATTGACGTTTATGACCCATCATCTAAAACAATAGATTCTTTGATGAAGTTAGATCTTCCATCAGGAATTGACATTGACGTTAGACTCTAAAACAATCATTGAAAT
>Ga0138265_1082895_pt1 | contig 16039 bp, 21 predicted proteins | sample RNAA_120151118_FD_105243 | JGI IMG/M metagenome (GOLD analysis project Ga0138265, IMG submission 105243) | Metatranscriptomics of polar marine prokaryotic and eukaryotic communities from Palmer Station, Antarctica after 192hr light incubation... | ecosystem: Environmental > Aquatic > Marine >... | reverse complement strand
CGCGAAGAACCTTACCAAGCATGTGGTTTAATGCGATAATCCGCGCAAAACCTTACCAGCTTTTGACATAAAAAAGATAAATTAAGCTCTAACGCTTTTTTTTATTATTAATTTTATAAATATTAATATACTTTTTTACAGGTGTTGCACGACTGTCGTCAGTTCGTGTCGTGAGATGTTTGGTTAATTCTTTAAAACGGGCGTAACTCTTATTTTTAAGAATCTACTTTTAATTTCTGAATTTTAGTTAGAAATTATGTTTTAAAAATACACAAACAGTTGATGGGTTAAAAAAGGAAGTAAAAGAATTAAGTCAAGTCACTGTGGCCCTTATAAGCTGGGCTACACATGTGCTACAATGAAAATAACAAAAAGTAACGAAAACTAAAAGTTTTAGTCAATCTTTAAAAATTTTCCTAGTTCGAATTGTAAACTGCAACTCGTTTACATGAAGATGGAATCACTAGTAATCGCAAATCAGAACGTTGCGGTGAATAAGTATCTTGGCCTTGTACACACCGCCCGTCACATGCAGAAAGTCAGTTTTGCTTGAAAATTAAAATTTTTTACTGTTTGGTTTATTAAAGTTTTCGTTTTTAACGTAAAACCTAAAAAAAACAGGTTAAATTAATTTATTGAGAGATTGACAATTTGGATGAAGTCGTAACAAGGTAGTTGTACGGGAACGTGTAGCTGGAACAAATGAAATAGTTTAGTGAATAAAAATAAAATTTTTTCATTTTAAATTGAAGAGGTTCAAACCTTTTTTCATTAATCGATTAAATTTTTTCTTTTATAAAAGTCACCGTATATTGGTATTAAAACTTTTAAAATTTAATCAAAGAAAAACTCCTGGTTTTTTGCGATAAAAGGTTCGAATCCTTTCTTTGATTAATGATAGTTAATTTATTATTTTATTTTTTTTCTTTGATCTTGATTCTTAGTTCTTTAATGATTGTTGTTAGTCAAAATTCAATATATTCTGTTTTATTCCTTGTGTTAAGTTTCGTTGCTTCTGTTTGTATACTTTTTTTGTTAGGCTGTGAGTTCATTTCTTTGATGTTTATAATCATTTACGTAGGAGCTATTGCTGTTCTATTTTTGTTCGTTGTAATGATGTTAGACGTAAAGACAGTTAATTTAACAAAAGATTCTTTAAAATACTTTCCATTTGGAAGTTTTGTAGGGATCGTGTTTCTAACTGAAATCTTAATGTTAATACCTGAAACTTTCGATAAAGTGAATCCTTATACTGATAGTTTTTTATCTAATTTATACGTAGACTGGTTTTTTAGATTAGATCATCTTACTGATATCGCAGCTATCGGTCAAATTTTATACACGGACTATATTTTGCAGTTTCTGATAGCAGGTAATATCTTGTTGCTAGCCGTAATCGGCCCAGTAATTTTAACATTGACTACTTCTGTAAAATCTTCTAGAAAACAGATTACATTTAGACAACTTTCTCGTTCTTATAAATTTGTTTTGTTTTCTAGATAATATACCTCTAAAAATCATAAGAGAAATATAATATCTATTTGGAAGAAATAATACTGTTGTTAGTTCTTACCCGATTCCAATCATTATACTGTTTTAAACTGATATTAGTAATATTCAGATAATTAATTTAAAAATGTTAATATTTAAAGAAATACAATTATTACCTGAATTATTTTTGGGTATTTCTATAATCTATTTAACTATTCATGGGACTTTTTTAGTTACCAACAAAAAATATCCATTAATTCAAAATTCTGTGTCGTATTTAAGTGTACTATGTCTTATTATGTTTTGCTTTTTATTAGCGAATAATTCTGTAGAATTAAACGAGCATTGTGGTTTAAATAATACTATTGTTAACGATTACTTAAGTTTTTCTTCAAAGTTTTTAATTGGTATAGTATCTATTTTTTCTTTATTAATGATTCGAAGTTATTTAACAGTACAAAAAATTAATTATTTTGAGTATACTTTATTACTACTATTTGCCTTGTTAGGTATTTTTTTGATTTGTTCATCTAATGATCTAATCACTGCTTATTTATCGATTGAGTTACAAAGTTTGTCTTTTTATATCATGGCCGCTTTTAAAAAAGATTCAACATTTTCGATTGATGCAGGTTTAAAATATTTTATTTTAGGAGCATTTTCTTCTAGTTTATTTTTATTCGGTTCTTCTATTATTTATGGTGTAAGCGGGAGTACTAATTTTGATGATTTTAAAAGTTTATTTTTATTATCACAAATTGATAATAGTGTTTATACTTTTTACAAAGAAATTGCATTTGATGCAGGTTTAATGCAATTTGCATTAGTGTTCATATTTGTTAGTCTTTTATTTAAGTTAGCTTTAGCGCCATTTCATTTGTGGTCTCCTGATATTTACGAGAATTCTCCAACTAGTTCAACATTTTTTTTTGCTGTTGTACCAAAACTAGCGATTTTCGTTTTGCTTATCCGTATTTTTTATTACAGTTTTTACGCATTCGTAGAAAAATGGAGATATTATATCGTAATAATTGCTCTAGTATCTGTTATTGTAGGTTCATTTGCTGGTTTAGAACAAAGAAAATTAAAAAGTTTGTTAGCTTATAGTTCGATTGGTCATATGGGTTACACGTTAATTGCTTTTAGTACTGGGACGCTAGAAGGGTTTCAAATACTTATTTGTTACCTTATTTTTTATATGGTTTCAAGTTTATGTATTTGGTCGGTTTTTCTGCTATTGCGATTAAAGAATAATTATACCAAAAAACAGAACAAAGATTTAGCTGACTTAGTTTTACTAAATAAATCCAATCGTACTTTGGCATTATTTCTTGCAACCGTTTTATTGTCTATTGCAGGACTACCCCCAATGGTTGGTTTTTTAGTTAAATTAGGGATATTTTTAGTATCTATTGAAGCCTCGATGTATTTTATTGCAGCAGCAAGTATTTTATGCAGTGTTATATCTACTTTTTATTATATTAGAATATTAAAGATTATGTATTTTGAAAACGTTTTAGTGGGGAAATTATATTACCCAATTAATTCTAATATTTCTATATTAATTGTGGGTCTTTTTTATTCTTTACTTTTTTTATTCATAAACCCTACATTGTTTTATTTATTTGTGTATAAAATGAGTGTTTTAATTGTCATTTAATTCCAGTAACTTTTGAAAAATAAATTTTTCTGTGAGCACTGAATAGGCTGAATCGCATAATTTGGTTAATGCATTAGATTGCAAATCTTAGAATATCGGTTCAAGTCCGATTTTAGCTTTAAAAAACCTCTGGTATTGAATGTACTAAAATTGAAAACTTAAAAAAGATTGATAATATTGTTAAATCAATAAACAAAACAATCTAGATCTCATAACTGATTTTTATACTCTCTTACTACGATCAAGTTTTAAAACATTTTAGCATTTTTAGCTCAGTAGGATAGAGCAACAGCCTTCTAAGCTGACAGTCATGGGTTCGAATCCTATAAAATGTAAATGTTAGGAATTTATATATTAGATGTTAAAAGTTTATTAATGGTTACGCTAATATTACCGTTGTTAGGTGCATTTTGTTTGTTGAACATTTCTTCTTCGAATCGTTCAATGTTAAAATTTATAGCCTTAAACACTTCATGTATTACTTTCGTAATTTCGTTATTTTTGTGGGTCTTTTTCAACAAATCCATTGGTTCTTTCCAATTTGTAAATGATTTATTATGGATTAATACTTCAAATTTTAATTCTAGTTTTGGTATTGATGGGATTTCATTGTTTTTTATTCTTTTAACTACGTTATTAACTCCTTTATGTATTTTAATAAGCTGGAACAGTGTTAAAGTAAATTTAAAAGAATTTTTAATTGCTTTTTTAGTAATGGAATTTTTTCTAATTGGTGTTTTTTCAGTTTTAGATTTATTACTCTTTTATATCTTTTTTGAAAGCGTGTTAATCCCTATGTATTTGATTGTCGGTGTTTGGGGTTCTAGAGAAAGAAAAATTCGAGCAGCTTATTTCTTCTTTTTGTATACTCTGTTAGGGTCTGTATTAATGTTACTTTCTATTTTGTATATTTATTATCAGGCTGGAACTACTTCTTATGAAGTGTTATTAACTTTTGTTTTTTCTGATATCGAACAAAAGTTTTTATGGTTCACTTTTTTCACTTCATTTGCTACAAAAGTTCCTATGATTCCCGTTCATTTATGGCTTCCAGAAGCTCACGTGGAAGCTCCAACAGCCGGGTCAGTTATTTTAGCTGGTGTTTTGTTAAAGCTAGGGACTTACGGTTTTATTCGATTTTCATTCCCGTTGTTTCCAGAGGCATCTTTTTATTTTGCTCCTTTTGTATATTCTTTATCGATTATAGGGATTGTTTATGCTTCTTTCACTGCAATTCGACAGACGGATTTTAAAAGAATTATTGCCTATACTTCTGTAGCACATATGAATTTGGTAATGGTGGGTCTTTTCAGTTTTAACACTATTGGGTTAGAAGGTGCTATTTTACAAAGTTTAAGTCATGGGTTTGTTGCGAGTGCTTTATTTTTAATCATTGGAGTTGTTTATGAAAGACATCATACACGAATGGTTAAATATTATGGGGGTTTAGTTCATACTATGCCGATTTACGTGCTAATATTTTTGTTTTTTACTATGTCAAATATTGGTTTACCTGGTACTGGGAGTTTTGTAGGTGAATTTTTGATTTTAACTGGTTCTTTTAAAACAAACACAAGTGCCACTTTTATTAGTGCTACTGGGATGATTATTGGTGGGTGTTATTCGTTATGGCTTTTCAACCGAATAGCTTATGGTAACATTAAAACCCAATATTTCAAACATTATATGGATCTTAACAAACGAGAGTTTTTTATTTTTCTACCTTTAATTTTAGGAACTTTCGTTATTGGATTATATCCAAAAGTTTTTTTAAATTCAATGCATATGAGCGTTAATATGTTAATTGAGTTTATGTATTATTAACTAAAAATCATAAAATACATATGGTGTATATATTAGAAACAGAATTGTCCGGTAAAAAATCAATTTATTTTGCATTAACAAAAATTTATGGCATAGGTAGGTTTAGCGCGTGTATGTTTTGTAAAAAGTTAGGGTTTTCAATCAATTATAAATTATCAAAATTAACTGATGATCAAATTTTTAAATTAATTAAGTTAGTAGAAACTTCTAATTTGGTAATAAATAACTATTTAAAAAAATCAAAGATTTTGTTGGCAAAAAAATTAGTTCAGATTAAAACTTATAGAGGAATACGTAAATTGCGAGGTTTACCAGTCCGAGGCCAACGTACTCACACTAATGCTAAAACATGTCGTAAGATTCACTAAACTGTAATCGAAATTTTCAGTGAAAGGATTACTTTCAAAACAAATTTATGTTTATTATTTTATCTATCTATTCAAAAAACTCGGTATCATTAACAAATTTTTTAAAGTTTTTTTACAAATTAAGTATGAATAAAGGGCTGGGTTTGAGCGCTTTCACATCTCAATGTTCCGTGAAAAGAAAAAAAGTATTTTTTTCGGTTCTAAAGTCTCCGCACGTTAACAAAACATCTCAAGAACAATTTGAATATAAATTGTTTAAAAAACAAATAAAAATAGACGTTTTTCAAATAAACAAATTGTTAGTTATTTTGAAATTACTAAAAGCTAAACTATTTTCAGATGTTAAAATAGAATTAAAATTCTCATTTCATCAGAATTCATTCCGAAAACCTTTTTTAAATAAAATTAATCCTGATCAATTTATTTTGAAACAATTCCAAAACAAGGGTTTAGTTCGATCAAAATTAGTAGGCCAAACGTTTTTGAAATTGTTCGATATTTATGGAGAAGTTTTTATAAAGAATTCAAAAAATAAAGATTTGTTTTCATAGTCTGTGGTATTAGGTTTTATACAAAATATTTAGGTTTGGATAGCTCAGTCGGTAGAGCAAAGGACTGAAAATCCTTGTGTCGGCAGTTCAAGTCTGTCTCTAAACAGTTTTAAATTTTTCAATGAAAAATATATTATATAATATGTTCGTAAATATAAAAAATGGCCAAATTGCTCAAAGAAGTTTTGTTTATCAACCAAAAACAAAAGCATGTGTTGCTTTTTTTAAACATTCTCTGGAATGAAGGTTTTATCCTAGGGTATAAATTTTCCAAATCAAACCCCGGTGTGTTAAAAATTTTTTTGAAATACAGAAATGGAAACCCGGTAATAAATTCATTAAAACTTGTATCAAAACCTACACATAGAATATATTATTCTGCGTCACAGTTATGGAAATTAGATTTCAGAAAAGGAGTTGTAGTGGTGACTACTGTAAAAGGTTTAATGACTATTAGTGAGTGTAAAAAATTAAAAATTGGCGGAGAGCCTTTATTAATTATTAAGTAGAAATGATTGCTGAAATAAAAAGATACACGATAAAAGTTCCATCAAATATTTCAATATACTATTGTGATAAAACTCAAATTATTATTTTTTCGAGCCCTCATAAACGAAGAGCGTTGAAATTAAAACTAAAATTAGTCATAAATCAAACAAAAAAAAACATTCAAGTCACACAAAATTCTTTTTTTAGTGTTTCTAATCACGATAAAAAAAATTTAAAAGTTTTACAAGCTACCTATGTTGTCCTAATTAAGCAATTAATTTTAGAAGTTGAAACTTCTTTTTGTAAAAGATTAATTTTAGTTGGGGTAGGTTATAAAGCAATTTTATTGCAAATTTCAAACACTGATGTATTGCATTTAAAATTAGGATATAGTCACAACATTTATATTAAGGTTCCAAAAACTTTAAAAATATTTTGTTTAAAAGCGAATAAGTTTTTTATCAAAGGTGACTCTTATACATTTGTAACCCAAATAGCAGCAGTAATTCGATCATATAAGACTCCTGAACCTTACAAAGGAAAAGGAATCTTATATTCAACAGAAAAAATTACACTTAAAGAAGGTAAAAAAATATAAACAATGAAAATAGATATAATTGAAAACAAAAAATATAGATTATTTAAATATAACTTATTAAAATTGCAAATATATTCAAAACAAAATAAAAAGAATTTATCATATGAATTTACAAACAATTTATTAGAATTTTTAGAGATTCATTTAAAACAACTACTAAAAATTATTCATGAGTATCACATTAATCATTGTCGAATTTTATTTGTAGGTTTCCCTTTGATTGCTAAAATAAACCAAACAAAACTTGTTGACCAAACTAATCATAGTTTCATTTCTGAGAAGTCATGGGTTAGTGGTATTTTTCGTAATCGTTTTTCAATATTACGTTATTTAAAATTTTCTCAACCGAATAATTTTTCTAAAAACACCAATCCTTTATTAGCTCTTAAGTCAAAACCCCATTTAGTTGTGATTTTTGATCATAACTTAGAAGCATCGGTAATTGATGAGTTTTATAAGGCTAAAATACCTATCTTATCTTTTGGATGCAGCTCAGTTATGGACTCAAAAATAACTTACAAAATTTTAGGGAACTTTGACTTTTTAAAAACAAATCTTCAAACGATTTATTTTTTTCTACTTTATTCTTTACTAAAACAAAAACCAATTTCTAAAAAAAAAATTCTTTATAGACTTTCAGTATTACGAAATGTTTCGAAAACAATTTAATCGTTTCCGAAACGAGAGAATTTAATATTTGTTCAAAAGAATAAAATCCTCTCCAAGATTATTTATAATTGTCTAAAAAATTTATGTTCTTTACAAAAAAACGAAGATACAAACCATTATACAAAAAATTTTTAAGATTGAAAAAAAATATTCAAAATCGTAAAAAATTATTACGTTTTAAGAAAAAAAAATGGCAAGTACTAAGGTATTCTATATTGAAATATAAAAAAAAATTAAATTACTTGAAATTCAATGATTCTAGCCAATATTTTTTATCAAATTTTAACACTTTTTTTAGTAATAGATTTCTTTATAATCTTTTAAACAAACAAAGATTGAGTCTATATTACGGAGGGTTAGGTAAAAACTATTTGAAAAGAATGGTAAAAGAAGCTCAGTTAGATTCTAAAAATACTAATAAACATATAAGCTTATTATTTATTGAAAAATTAGAAAGACGTTTAGACACTACTTTATATCACTCTCATTTTGTATATAGTCTTCGATGTGCTAAACAACTTATTTCTCACCAAAAAGTGTCCGTCAACGGGAAAATTGTTAAATCCAGCTCTTACAAATTAAAAAAAGGAGACTTTATTACAATAAATAAAACATCTTTTAATTTTGTAGTATCTAATGTTATAAATTCCGATTTATGGCCGTTACCTCCCAAACATCTTTGTGTTAACTACAAAATATTGCAGATAACAGTTATTGAAGACATGCGGTTTACGAATTTTTCAACTAAATATCCAAGTTGGATTGATTTTAACTCATTCATAAAGTTTTATGAACGATAATTGTTCTAATCCTTCTTTAGTAGCTCAGTGGTAGAGCGAGTGGCTGTTAACCACTAAGTCGTTGGTTCAAGTCCAACCTGAAGAGACATTATTGCAAATTATTTTGCAGTGTTTTTGGAAATAATCGGATTTGAACCGATAACTTTATGCTTGCAAAGCATACACTCTACCAATTGAGTTATACTCCCTTTTGTAACTTATTGCATGAAAAGTTTGTAATTATTATTAGTTAGTTTTTTATCATTTGATAAATCTAAATTAATAATTGAGATATATTTTGTATTTTTGATTAGTTTTTTGGTTCTAAATTTTTTTACTTCAATAAAGTGAGGGATAGCGGTGTTAATACTAAAATAATAAAAAAGAAATAAAGTTGCTAAAAGTCCAAATACTTGAGCGCCTATAGTTAAAATATCAAATTGCGGAATTTATTGCTCGTTTGGTGAAATTGGTAGACACGTCAGACTTAAAATCTGATTCTTATAAAAGAGTATCGGTTCAAATCCGATAACGAGTATTTTACTTTAAAACTGCCAAAATGATGGAATTGGTAGACATGCTAGGTTTAGGTTCTAGTTCTTAATAAAGATTAAGGGTTCAAGTCCCTTTTTTGGTATGTTAGGTTAGTTTTATTATCTCGCAACTAATAGTTTTGCAAAATAAGTTACAAATAAATGCCTACTATAAATCAATTATGTCGTAACAAAAGAAAGAAAAAAAGAAATAGAAATAAAGTACCTGCGTTAAGTGGTTGTCCACAAAGAAAAGGAGTTTGTATTAAAGTTTTTCTAAGAACTCCGAAAAAACCTAATTCAGCACTGAGAAAACTAGTTCGTTTACGCTTAACTAATGATAAAAAAGTTATGGCTTATATTCCCGGTGAAGGCCATGATCTTCAAGAGTATTCTACTGTTATGATGAGAGGAGGGCGAGTTAAAGATTTACCAGGTATTAAATATACCTTGGTTCGAGGTAAATTAGATTTTAGTGGATTAAAAAATAGAAAAACCTCACGTTCTAAATACGGTACCAAAAAACCTTCTAATTAAAATAATGAACAAAAGAATAATTAGTCAGTTAATGCTTAATGGAAAAAATTCAATTTCAGAAAAAATATTATTAAAGAGTATAAAATCAATGCAAAAAGTATTGATTAAAAACCACAGAAAATTAATTAAAATTGCTTTAGTCAATTTAACATCTTTAGTAAAAGTAAAGCAACTAAAACAAAAACGTTCTCAGTCTAAAGAGTTTCCTTTTATAGTCAATAAAAGAATCCGAATACCGATGGTCTTAAAATCAATGTTTAAAAGCTTTGATAATAAAACGGAAGCAAGAATCGAAAAACAGTTAGTCAACGAATTGTTACAAGCTTCTAAAAATACTGGTTCCAATATAAATAAGCGTAAAAATACATACGAATATTCATTTATAAAAAAGAAATACTCACATTATAGATGGTTTTAAAATAATTATACGTCTAACAGGAGTTGAACCTGTAACCTTTGGGACCGAAATCCAACACTCTATCCAATTGAGCTATAAACGCAAAAAAGATGATTCAACAACAAACAATTTTAAAGGTAGCTGATAATTCAGGTGCTAAAACCGTAAAATGTATTAAAGTACTTAATGGGTTCAATCGTCGTGTTGCGTTGTTAGGTAACGTAATAGTAGTATCTGTACAAAAACTTCGTAATAAATCTAGAACAACATCAAAAGTACAACGAGGTGAAGTTTACAAAGCTCTTATTATTAGAACTAAAACCCAAAAAATTAAAAAAGATGGGTCTATTACTTCTTTTAAAGAAAATGCCGTTAGTCTAATAAATAAACAAGGGAAACCTTTAGCATCACGTATAATAGGACCTGTCCCTCGAGTTCTAAAAAAGAACAAGTTTTTGAAACTTTTAACCATTTCTGCCGGGTTTATCTAATATAAAAATGTATTTTTCTCAATTATATTACAAAAAAATAATACAATACGATTTATTAAACAAATTTTCTTTTATAAATCAAAAAAAAATCCCTAAATTTAAAAAAATTACATTAAATTTTGGTTATAAAAAATCTAATTTCAAACAGTTAATATCTGGGTTACTTGCTTTAGAATTTATTTCTTTTAAAAGAAGTGAATTAACTAAATCAACTCAAATCAATATTGTTCTCAAAATCAAAAAAGGAACTCCTGTTGGCTGTAAAGTTGTTTTAAGAAAAAACTTTATGTATCTCTTTTATCTAAAGCTTATCACTTCTATTTTTTTCAAAACGAAACTCTCTCAAGAATTTGTTTTAAGAAAAAAAAACAAACCCATCAATTCCATATCATTTAAAATAGAAAACCCTTTACTATTTCTAGAACTTGAAAATCAATATCAATTTTTTAAAAATTTACCGCCTTTGAACATAACAATCACTACTAACACAACATCACACAATGAACTTTTTTTTTTACTTAAATCTTTTAAATTACCCTGTGTTGTGCGATAATATTGCAAATGTAACTCAATGGTAGAGTGTAATCTTGCCAAGATTAAAGATGAGGGTTCGAGTCCCTTCTTTTGCTTTTTAGGATAAGTGGTCGAGCGGTTTAAGGCGTTAGTTTTGAAAACTATTGTATTAAAAGATACCGTGGGTTCAAATCCCACCTTATCCTATAACTTTTAAATTATAAATGATTATATTATTAATATGTACTGTACTAAAAATTTTGAGTATTGTTATTCCTTTATTAATCTCCGTTGCCTATTTCACTATAGCTGAAAGAAAACTTATGGGTATTATACAAAGACGAAAAGGGCCTAATGTTATCGGTTTTTTAGGTTTACTTCAACCTTTGGCCGACGGTTTGAAGTTATTTGTCAAAGAGACAATTTTACCAAGTAATTCTAATATTTCTATTTTTTTGATTGCTCCTATGTTAACGTTTGTTTTAAGTTTAATTGGGTGGGCAGTAATACCGTTTTCCAAACAAGTAGTGTTATCAGATCTAAATGTAGGTATTTTATATCTGTTTGCCACTTCTTCATTAAGTGTGTATGGAATCATTATGGCAGGTTGGTCTAGTAATTCAAAATACCCATTCTTGGGTGCTTTACGTTCTGCCGCACAAATGATTTCTTACGAAGTATCTATTGGATTTATAATTATTAACGTATGTGTTTGTGCTGGATCTTTCAATTTAAGTTCTATAGTACTTGCACAAATTAACGTTTGGTATATTATTCCTTTATTCCCAATGTTTGTAATATTCTGTATTTCTATGCTTGCAGAAACAAACCGTCACCCATTTGATTTACCTGAAGCAGAAGCTGAGCTAGTTTCAGGTTATAATGTTGAATATTCCGCAATGACATTTGCTCTTTTTTTCTTAGGGGAATACGCCAACATGTTATTAATGAGTGCTTTTGTATCTATATTATTTTTAGGTGGTTGGTTACCTGTATTAGATATATTTCCTTTAAATATATTACCAGGAAGCTTTTGGTTCAGTATAAAAATAGCTTTCGGTGTTATATTTTTTATAGTTACAAGAGCTACATTACCGAGATATAGATATGATCAGTTAATGTATATTGGTTGGAAGAGTTTTCTTCCTTTATCTTTAGGATATTTATTATTTACTGTTGGTATATTAATTAGTTTCAATTGGTTACCTGCTTAAATTAATTTGGTTTTTAAAACCAATAAAATAACTATTAGTTCATAAATAATTATAATACTGATGCCAGTAATTAACTGAAAAACTATTTCAGGCGGAGTTAAAATTGTAGCAAATAAAAAGCAAAGGAAATAAAAAAATTTCCTGATTCTTTTTATAGATTTGATATTTGTTTTAATAAAATAAAATATAAGAAAAATCAATACAAGTGTTTGGCAGATAAAATTAGATAAATAATAAATAGACTCGTAAAAAGTTACGTATTCACTTAATTTAGTTTCAAAATGAAAAGTGCAGTTCTTAATGAATGACTGTTCTTGAAAGCCCAAGAAAAACTCCCAACTAGTAGGAAAAATGATATAATTTAAGATTATGAGCGAGAAAACCCAGCAAAACGTTATTGTTAACAAAATAGTTTTCATATAAACGTATTCAAACTCGTATAAACCCTCAGACACAAAAATAAAACTTTGATAAAATATAAATAAAATTATTATTTGATTACTTATAAAGTATGATATTTGAATATAAGTGGTAAAAATTTCAGTTATGTTTGTTGTTACAAAATAAAATAAATTTTTGTTAAAACTTGAACTTGGTCGAATAAAAAGGTACAGTAAAGTTTCTTTAAAATAATAACAAATAACGAGCATAAAACACCAAGCAATAAATGAAAAAAAAAGGCGATATTGAATTTCTTTTAAATATTGTAAAACCATAGATTTTTAAAATTATTAATTTTACAAGGAAAATAGTTCAGTTGGTAGAGCAGTGGTTTCCAAAACCGAAGGTCAAGGGTTCAACTCCCTTTTTTCCTGGATTTTTTTTTCCTAAGGTTTTTAATTAAGTTTGTTACGTTTCTCATTATTTTTGAAACATCGCTAAATAAAAAAAATCCTAATAATATGATTATAATAAATTGACCTATACTTATGTTTCTCATGATATATTTATATTAGTTTTTTCGTGTGTATTTACACATAGGCTTATAGTTTAGAGGTAGAACGTACCGCTCATAACGGTTTCGTCGTAGGTTCAAGTCCTACTAAGCCTAAATAATAAATGGACTTTAATTTAAAAACTTATAAACTTTTAAAGATAAAACATTACATCAGAACAAGAAATGTGCTCTTTTTTTTTCATGGGGTTTCTACAAATAATAAAAATTGGATTAAAATAGAACAAACTTTAGTTAATAACGAATTAGATTATTATCGAATATATAATTCTATAGCTAGTAACACTTTAAATAATTCAGTATTTAAAAGTTTAACCCCGTTAATAAATGGGCCAATAATACTAATAAATGATCAAAATTTTAAGAAATTCAGTATAGTCCCTAAAAAATTGAAAAAGGTTAATTTACCTATGCATTTTTTATGTTTAAAACTAAACGATAAATTGTACACTAAAAAACAAATTAATAACCTTACTAAATTAACATATATCGAAAATGTTTCAAGTTTACACACATCTTTATTGAATATTTGCAAAATTCCTTACTTTAAATTAAAAAAAAAATAAGTTTTTTAAATTTTTCGAAATAATGTGATTTGAACACATGACTTCCTGCTCCCAAAGCAGGCACGCTACCAAGCTGCGTTATATTTCGTTGAAGAAAGTAGGATTCGAACCTACGATAGGAAAACCTAACAGATTTACAATCTGCCACTTTAAACCGCTCAGTCATTTCTTCAGAAATTTTTTAGTACGAATTTTAATTCGTTTCTTTTTTCTCAACCGACACCCATTATGAGGACGATATTTATAACTTTTGATTGTTTTGATAAAAATCTTTTGTTTTAATCTTTTCGTTATAAAAGATTCGTACGTTGATAATGTATTACTGCAATGTAATGCTACCGCTTTCTTTTTTAAAAAATTAGATTTACTTAAAATTAATTTAAAAATAGCAATTATCGCTGTAGGTTGTTTAGTTTTTTGTTTGCTTTTCAAATTTAACATTCCAGCTGAATAGTAAATTTTAGGATTACCTTTAATATCGCTTACATTGATTGAAGTATTTGTTAAAGACAGATTCACGTTTATGATATAATTAATTGGTTTTTGATAGTTTGAAAAGTAAGATAAAATATTCAAATAAGATGAATTAATTTTGGACTCGATATTACATGAGTTAATTATATTTAATATAACTAAATTATTAAGACAGCTGTAAAACGTCTTCTTTTTAGTAAATTGTAAAATTTTAGTTTTTTGAAATAAATATTCTAAATATAAAAGTTTAACAGAGTTTGGTGCAAAACGAGTTTTATTTGTTATTTTTAATAAAAGCATAGATTTGTACAAATTTTTTTTAAATATTTTTGAAATACTTTTTACTCTAATGAAATCAGTACAAAATTCATCGATATTTTCAACTCAAAAAACTATAACAAAAATTTCTAAAAGAAAATTAAAGAAAGTTCCCCTAATAAAAAATAAAATTTCTGGTAAAAAAATAGAGCAGGAAGAAACCACACAGGGAGAATCACAATCCGACACCAAGGAGGAGGTCACAAAAAACGATACAGAGAAATCGACTTTTATAGAAACAAAGATTCTATTGGAGTTGTCACTAGCATAGAATATGATCCATATCGAACAGCATTTATTGCTTCAGTTTATGATTTTCTAAATTCTTGTTATTTTTACACTATTTCTCCAAAAGACTTAAAAATCGGTGACATTATAAAATCAGGTTCTAACGCTGAACCCAAACTAGGTCATTCTTTATCTTTAATAAAAATACCAGTTGGAAGTTTTATTCATAACGTGTCTTTAAAAGAAAATAGTAAAGCACAATTGACTAGAGCAGGAGGAACCCGGTCACAATTAATTGAAAAAACATCAAAATATTGTAAAGTTCAGCTTAATTCTGGTGAACATAAACTTTTATCTACAACATGTCAAGCAACAATTGGTACAGTTTCTAATGAAAACCCATTTTCCCGTATAAGTGGGAAAGCGGGTCGTTCCAGATGGTTAAACAAAAGACCAACTGTTAGGGGAGTTGCTATGAATCCAGTAGATCACCCTCATGGGGGTGGAGAAGGTAAATCCTCAGGAGGTGGGTCTTCTGTAACACCGTGGGGTAAACCAACAAAAAATGGTAGTACAAGTCGATCAAAAACCAAATTATTTAAAAACAAATGAGCAGAGTTAAATGGAAAGGGCCTTACGTAAAAACTGATTTATTAAAAAAAATTATTGACGATTCGTCGGTGACAAAAAAAATTATTAAAACCGTTTCAAGAAATTCGTTAATACTGCCTAAATTTATAGGAGTTACGGTAACAATACACAATGGGAAAACTTTTGGTGTTTTGAAAATTACGGATGATATGGTGGGTTATAAACTAGGAGAATTTTTTCCTACACGAAAACAATTTTCATATAAAAAAAAGAAAAATAATAGAAAATAATATGGGTCAAAAAACAAATGCATATCTTTTTAGACTAGGAACTGGTAAAAAAAATTGGGATTATAAACATATCGAAAAAACTAAGGAAGAAGCTTCATTTTATTTATATAAAAATGTAGAAATTCAAAAATATATAAATCGGTTTTTTAGGTTATATAGATTAAATCTACATAGTTTTAAAATAAACTATTCGGATAACTTATTACAGTTTTTTATTTCTTATCATATCGCAATAAAAACTATTTATATTGTGAATAAGATTCATTCGAATCAGAATTTATTGATAAAGGACAATAGGAAACAAAAAAAAACTAACTTTATATACAAAAGGATGAAAATTATTAAAAAGATAAAAAATACTTTATCCCATAAAAAATTTCAAACAAAACAGACTTCTCATTTGAATAATTTCGGAGAAGTTTTGCTTGAAAGCTTGAGCATTTATACTAAAAGAAAGGTTAATATTGCTCTTACACTTCAAAATTTAAATACCAACTCGCATT
>Ga0138265_1057010_pt1 | contig 17025 bp, 1 predicted proteins | sample RNAA_120151118_FD_105243 | JGI IMG/M metagenome (GOLD analysis project Ga0138265, IMG submission 105243) | Metatranscriptomics of polar marine prokaryotic and eukaryotic communities from Palmer Station, Antarctica after 192hr light incubation... | ecosystem: Environmental > Aquatic > Marine >... | reverse complement strand
TAGAGAACGAACGCGGCCACTATAAACACCTGCACTGCAACGCATCATATTCAAAATAAAGGCCAGCATAATATCACAACATAAAGCTGATCCCCGTTTCCGAACGACCATCATCCAGAAGAATCCATTCACGTTAGCGAATAGTTTGAAACAAGAAGAGCTGCACAATGAACAGCATTCGGCCATCCAAGCGGCTCAACGACATCCTGGCGACCTACTTCGATTTTGATCACAATCAGCTAAAACTAGGTCTTTGGAGCGGAGATCTCAAAATCGAGAATGTCAATCTGCGAAAAGAAGCTTTTGATCCTTTGCTCAATGATTGGAAGGACAAACATGCAAACATTGACCTTGCCGCTTTCCTCAGTAAGGAAACCTTTGTCGATAAAGAACCCTCTTTCTCATCATTGGTAGATCTGGAGCTGATCAATGGCGCTATTGGATATTGTAGGGCTACCGTACCGTGGAAAAATCTTTTACTCGGTGCAGGAGATACGACGGTTCAGATTGATCTACGCGATGTCACCATACGGCTTAGATTGGAAAGTTGCATGGCCAAGGAATTACAGAATAATCACGGTGGGTTTGCAGGGTATCATGCAAAGAATAAGAAACCTGGCAAAATTGGTCGATTGCATGGAGATGAGCGTCGATGGAAACAAGAAATGATTCGAATTGCAGAGCAGTACCATCGAGAGAAGAAAGATATTCCTACCCCTGCAGAATTTGAAAAACGCAAGAGTGACTTTTTCAGCGAGCAGAATGCCACTGCCCAAGAAGATACAGATGATGAAACTGAAGTGAACCAACCGACCTTTTTGCAAGAGTTTGTAAAGTCTTTTGCATCTTCTGTTGGTTGGCATGTTGGAAATGGGCTCAAGGCATCCATGCGCAATATTCAAATTATCATGGTTCAAGATGGAGTCGAAGTGGGAATGCATACCGATACAATTGAGATTGATGAGTACTTTTATGAAGAAGATGACAGTGGGATCTTCTCGACGGCGGATGAATCAGGATCTCTTTCCTCACCAATGAAAATGGATGGGAAAAGATTACGAGAGTCAATAGCCATATCCAGCGATGGTTCTTGTATAAAGAAGCAACTGAAGATTTCAAACTGTGGCGTGTTTGTGAAGAAATGCAGTCATAATCAATCCGATGCTGTGGAACCCGTTTTGGATGAGTACATTGTGCAGCCAACAAATGCAAAAGTGTCCATGTGTCTGAGAAAAACTGGTATAAGTACTGTCAAGGTTGAAGAGGAGAAGCCGCATCAAGAAGATCACGCGTCATCTGGAGATGATTCGTTCTTTCAATCAGACGCAAAGAGTAGTGTCGAAAGAAAGAAACCTCGTCGGGGTAAGAGGGAGAAGGGAAGAAAGCTGGCAGAAGGCAAAGAAGATAGTTTAATCGGTTCAGAGCAGCAAATAGAATGCGAAGGCACAAAACCAATATCTGCAGTGGACAATGCTGCTGCAGTAGATGAATATTCCATGATGAAGAAAAGCGAATCCCAATTATCTTTCGAGGGCATCAACTTTGCTGAATCGTCGGCTCTTTTTTCCACGGAGATACGTTTAGATACCGTAGTAGCTGTCCCAACTACACGGTCGATAGCCTTGTTAAGCGTCTTTCTGACTCGTGTGTCACATATTAAACAAGGTCGACCGCACGGAGAATTGAGTGATTTTGAGTATGGATCTCGAGCAAAAATGCGATTTTGCAAGCAAATGGTTTATTATTCTCTGCTTAATGGTGTCCTTAAAGATGTCATGCACCGGCGAGCGCTTGTAAATTATTTTGCCAAGGTAGGGGAAGGCTATCACTGCTCAGCTTCCAGTCGGTCTTATCGACGAAAAATTATTACCTATTACTCTGAAGTGGGATCATCTGCTAAAGTGCGGCCGAAACACTTAATGCATGAAAATGTTCTGATTGCTAAGAAAGAATTCTTGAAAAAAATAGAGGATATCTTGCCTGTGGAACAAATACTTTTGTATCGTGCTTTGGCAAAGAGCGGAAATACATTCAATGGATCTTTGGAGAGGAGACGAAGCATGCACAGGTCTTCGTCGTTACAAGATTTTGACTTTTCTCTCGAGGGTAGTATTCTCAGCACTTCGGGGTCCTCGGTTTCTACCTCTCCAGAACGAAGTAGGGGACATAGGCTGTCAAAATCTATGGCACTTTCTCGATCGTATAGTGGAAAACTAAGGAAAGCACCCAAGCATCAGCGAAGAAAAACATTGAATATTGACAACATGAATGATGTACTTGATCTTATTCCGTCTGGTCGGCAGGTTCGCTATGCTGCTGGTGATTTGAACGCAATTGAGGAAGGGAAATCTTACGAAGAAGGTACCGTTCGTGCAAACCTTGAAACAATGTGCCAGTTTGATAGCATGCTCATGAACGATGAACAATTTGAAGGAAAGACACAAATGATGGCTTCAGAATCTTTTCTTGATGCTCAGCAGACCATTGCTGTGTCATTTTCCATCACATTTGCGTTATCTGAATTGAAATTATTCCTTTGCGTGGATAAGAGCTGTGACGATTTTGTGAATGACTCTACTTCAGACGATATTTCTATTTTGTCAACTTTCACGTTTGATGAAAAGCTCGATAATGACGACGGGGACTCTTTTGAGAGAGGCCTTCACATTTTCGGTACGAACCATATCATTCTTCTGTCGTCGACGCTTTTGAAGACGAGATTGTATAGGTTTCATGACTTAGGCGAAAACGCAAAAGTCACGGCCTTCTCTGTTGAATACGCGATCTGCAAAGTTAAGGATGTCACAGTTTTGCAAACAGGGAGAATTCCAAGTTGCATGGTCCATTCCTCGACAAATTCTCCTGCTCGTGCATTAAAACCAGGCAGTATTGATGATCTTATAGATTACAATATTTGGGGAGAATCGGATTCGCATCTTCCATTTCTGAGGGCGAAAATTACCAAAAAGTCGCACGATACCTCAGATTTACAAAGGATTATTCAAGTCTCTGTAGCAAAGATAAGTGTACTGGTGAATAGCCCTACAGTGAAAGAATTAAAAACCGCCACCATACTCTTCACGAAACTTCAACCTCTTGCTTTTGCATCGCGATATGAATATGACTGTATCCGGTATGAAGCTGCAAAGTCTCTGGTACAACATGTTCCCAAAGTGAATTCATTAGATCTTCTCATTCAGCTTGAGGGTGTCGAGATCAACTTTAATTTGTCGGTTGAACACAGTACAGTTTGCCGAACAACGCTAGGAAGAGTAGAATGCAAACAAGGTTCCTTCTTGAAGGAACCTATGGCCGGGGTTGGCAAGATTTCGACTGAATTTCCGTCTACTTCATTCCACAATACTTTAATCACATATCAGGACCTTCAGATGTATTTTGGTGACAGCAAAATGTTCGACATGCCTTTAAAAGGTGAAGTTCTGCTCTCCCAGAACTCTGAGGTTTTCTGTTCACAGCGAGCAAGCCAATATTTGACAATTATATGTTCTCCCATACATTTAGTAGTGACAGAGAGTCTCGTTGAAAAGATGGCATTGGCGTTGTCTACATTTAAAAAAGAGAATCGTTCTCCATTTCGAGGAAATAAAGTTTCCATGCGCTCGATGTTACGTTTATCGGTCTGCGCAAAGCTGAAGAAGACGAAGTTCCAGCTTCAAATAAGATCAATCCGCATAGCTCTGGCACAAGCAAATTGTCCTGTTGATGAAGCGGAAGGATCATTGAAAAACATGCGAAAGATTGCTCTTCGAGAAATTTTGGTGGACCTGTTATCACTCTTAGTATGTTTTCCACCACCATTCTCAAGCACTGCTGCTTTGGAGGGATTAGGTATTGCTAGGGGGCGCATCTCTTCTCTTGGATTATCACATGATCAAGTCGAGAACTGTTTAGTTTTTGTCGTCGATCAATTCATCCGGAGTATTGGAGCAATGGAAGCAACTGCCCGTTGCACGAAAGAAGTTTCCAATTCTATCGGATTGTCACCTGGCAATTATTTCTTCAAAAATAAATACGATCAAAACGAAGACAGTGACACAATCGTTGACCGTTTGATCAACAGCACTGCTTCCGAAGCTGTTGAGCATTCTTTGAGTCTAGGACCAATTGGTTCGGTAGAATGGTCTAATTCTCTAGTGCTAGAATTGTCCTCAGGATTTGTTCTGGACGCTGAGAGTTTTGAGTACGACTGGAGTCTCTCGGGAAGAATAAATTCGTTTTCTCTTCGTAATGGTGCTGGAAGGAATCTCGTGTCTGTGTCCACCTGTCCAGGTCCCTCCAATTTTGGAGCACAAGTGCTACAACATGCTCCTTCTCCTTCAGGATTTTTATTTGCTGTAAAGGAGCATGAGGCTGGATACGAGCTTGGTGCAGGAGGATTGAGTTTAAATGACCTTTCTCGTGATACTTTAATTAAATGTCATTTGGAGCGAAGGGGTTCTTCTATGCATTTGGTGCGCTCGCTTCAAGCAAATATCGGTTTATTTGATTTGCACTTCTCAGATTTAGACTTCACAAACGCAATAGAGTCCTTATCGTTGCTGAGCCGTAGCATCTCTATTGAGGACCAAACATCATCATATTCAGCTGTGCATGAAAGACGATCAGTTGTGGAATCTATGTCTGCAAGTGTAGATTTTGAAAAGTGTCAGGTGTCATTATTCACTGACGAATTGCAACCTTTTGCCAAAGCACATCTTGATGATTTTTCGGTAGATATTGTGTCGAGTAAGTTTCTGAAGGATCAGATGAAGAAGCTACAGGTGATAGCTAGAAGCGACACAATCTTTCTTTATGATTTGTCTCCAGAAGGCCAGATCTTTGAGGCGGTTATTGAGCCGGAATCTGTAGCTTTGGCTCAAGATTCTGCATTTGAGATAAGAATGACAATATCCAATGATACAACGCAGATCCCAAGTGAATTGTTAATCCTCTTCACAGGTATTCGACTAGTCATTCTCAGGCGCTTTCTCACGGAGCTGTTTCAATTTTTTCTAAATCCTCAGTATGGCGTTGGTCATTTCGTGTCGGTTCATTCTGATAATCTTACTGCTCCCAGTGAAAACTCAACCTCGCCACATCCATTTAGTTACCAGGTGTATCTATTAGAATCCTCAATAATTTGCCCCAAGACCAGCAAAAGCCCCGACCTAATCGCATTGAAATCACCAAAGATTGTTCTGTCAAACAGCTACGAAGCTGAGTCCTTCTCGCTACCAAACTTTGGCGTTGATGCAAATGATACAGTTGACACAGAGAGCAAAGATGAAATCAACGATTCTGAAGATAAGGGATTATTTGACTTTATGTTCGACCTCAAATCTGAGTCTGTCGTTTATGACGACTTAGACAGTGACGCAATGAAACCCTTTGACCAGTGTTCAGTACTACGAATACACGTCTCAGCAGAACATTTGAAACTGTACACTGGGCTGTCGAGTGAAGTCTGTGAAGAAGGTAGCGAAAGCAGAGATTTGTATTATCTTGTTGGTTTTTTGAAAATTCAAGATATTTCGGATGGTGCGACCGTATTCGCTCCGTGTGGCATACTTCCCGAAGACTTATTTTCAAAGAGGCAACGGCTGTCACGCTTGTGCAACCGGAAATGGGAAGAAGTAACCATTGAACCTGTGAAAGAGTTGGAAGTATTTGCAGACTTTTCGCCATCAAATCTTCGGATACTTGTCAAGGATCAAATTACCTTTGATGGAGAAGGAGCTGGAGACTGTGCGCCAGTCAGTGTAAAGCTGCGTATGTCTCAGTTTTACGCATTACTATCTATGTGGTATGGCAATATGCAAGAGATGCCTGTTCTCTTCCCATACTCAATATCGACGATTGTTAATGCTATTGAGATACCCCCATGTCCCTCTCATTGGCCTGAATATGGAACATCAAGTTTCATAGAGCGTATGGTTTTTGGTATTGATAAGAAAGTTGAAATGTTCATTAGTGTTAAGGTTTTTTCCTGGCATTGTTCTTTTGATCATTCCGAATATTTTCCCAAATCTCTTGGATGTGCTTACATGCTTGAACAAATGAACGATGGGATCAGTCTTGAAGCTGAGGAATTTCTCCTGAAGGTTGATTTTGATACGGAGCGGGTCATGAGAGTAGGTTGCGCATCCGGAAGTTTCCTTGTCAAAGATCACAGAAACAATTCAACGCGTTTTGAGGATTGCTTCATCATTCCAAAGAAAACAACTAAGCTTGGCACTGTTCTGGACATGAACTGGGGGTTATACCGGGGTATGAAAGACTTCTCTGATAATCTCGGGTCCCCTTTTCGGTTTACAGTTTTTATGACGCCCGACCAAAATTGCCTTATAAATGTAGGATTTGATGGACTTGATTCATGTACCAGTGACCTTGCTTTCTTCTGGATTCTTTTGGAATATTTCAGCGCCTACTTTCTATATTGTGAATTTGGCAACCCGTATTTCGAAGCGGAGAGAAAGCGCATTGAATACTTCAAGGGCTGCAATAAAGGAACAAATGATTCTAACGCAAATCAGCGTCCTTGTTTGAACTTGGATGTGCGGCTTTGGTTGATACAACCTCGTATAGCAATACCCTCTGATGCTCTGGACAAAGATTGCAGCAAGCTTATGCTAAAGAGCCAATTGGGAGGAATCTCGTATAGATACAGAACCGTCGACTACGGTATGTCTTCTCAAAATATTTTCACAAAAAATATGGAGATGCTATTTCTTTCCAACCCTTTGCCAGATTATGACTTGAGAAAGCTGAAGAATGCAGATAAAAGTGTACAGATCCTCATAACAGATCTTAATATGTGTGTCATTTATGACATGCACATTGATACGAATCATATGAATGTTTCTCTTTCTTCTTTAACCCCAGATGACTTTCACGAGGATCTTGAAGGAATCGAACCATCCTCTAGTCAAGCTGAACCTATTATCTTGCCAGAACCTACTGTCTGTAACCCAAGAATTAGGCAGCCTAAAAAATGGAATAGACAATCTACATCCGATATCGTGTTATGCCCAGAATATTTGAAACACGCAGTGGCCATGTTGTCAAATTTTGTTGGTCCATATCCGGAAGAGAAGAATGTTGAAAAAATTCCAGAGGCTGATGATAAAGACCTCTCGTTTAGCGTCTCTGCCAAGCTTTGTAATTTTCGATTCGTAATCTGTGAACCTGTCCTAGGAATGCATTTGCCAATAGCAAACATCTATATTTCACAGCTACAATGCAGCGTTTCAGATTTCAAAGCAGAAAATAATAATGGTTGCGATTTGGATTTTCAGGCTTGTGCTGACATTCAGTTATGGATAGATTATTATAAGAGTGGGCCAACGAGAAGTTGGGAACCACTTTTAGAGCCCTACAAGTGCACTGTTTTATACGACAAGTCTTCAAAGCGAGGACAGGGAATAACTGTGAACTCGGAGAGCCCATTTCATGTGAACGTTAGTGGTGCATTTCTTGAAACCATGGATTTTGCCACTGGGGCTCTATTTACCTCGATCTTTAAGGTGCTTGATAAAGAAGAACAGGTGACAACTCCTCTGCCGAAAAATGAAAAGAAAGCTGACTTCTTTCAAGGTCGCAAAACAGAGATATATTTCACTGAAGAGCTATGTGGCTCCAGTGGTGAGGCGATCCCTATTGAGCATGAAAAGGTGCTCACTCTGTCCTCCAATGAGCGTGTAACCTATTCACTTGCAAATTTATCTGGTCATCACATCCGTTTTCATCAACACAACAGTAATAAAGAAGACCTTTCTGTGGGTTATGTGGATCATCTCGAAATCACTGCGCTCTCGTTTCCTTCCACGAGAAGCGTTTTCAGAAACTTAAAAGTTGTCGAAGTATCTTCGGATGCTTTTGAGGATGAGGGCTCCCCTGCGAACAAGCAATTTGACTCAAGTCACTTTATTGATGTGCAGGTCCCTGGAATGTATTGGTGCCACTCGATCTGCGTTGATAAGACAGGAAAACAGTTTGTCGGCCTTTCTCCTCGGTCTGATTTATTATTGGCAAAATTATCAGATGACTGGCAACTGGCCAACGCATTCGCATTGTTGACAGAAGTTTCAACGTTCGAAGGTGGTCGACAAGTATCTCTGACAAGTCCTATGGTGATCGTAAACAAAACTTGCCATAAAATCTGTTTGGCATTTCATATTGACCCAAAGTGTTTAGATAAACTGATGTCTGAGTGGGAGGTGAATTCAACAGATAATGACAACCCAAGTAACGACTATGATGTACAAAATGTCCACCCTGGTGAAACTCACCATGTACCAATATCACTGATGGAAGCTGCTCTCCACTCCGAAGGCGCAAATCTAGGATGTTTTTGGATGAAACCTGAAGAAGAACATTTAAAAGAGTTGCAGGATTTTCATGAAGGCAATGGAAGTACAAAAGAATACAATTCTTCAATCGGCTATTGCTCACGCCCAGTCGAGATTAATAAAATAGTCGAAGAGTCTGCGGTGCTTTTCAAGAATGGTACTGTGTCTCCAGAAGAATTGAATACTCAATATCATCTCTTTTGCCCCATTATTACAAAGAACGATGGATCAGTTTCACCCTTCTGTTACTGTGTTGAGGTTAAAAGAAGTCCAATTGTCTCTCCATTTCCTGGGCATGGCGCTGTCACTCAAGTTTATGACGATGCAAAGAGATCAAAAACCTCCAGGAATGTACCGATAGATCTTGACATTTCTCAATTCGTCTCAGACATACCAAGCTTGCCATTATCTTCGAAGAAGGCATCTTCTCCTCGCAAGAACAATGGTCATGACCCAAACTCCTGTAGGCATGGCCCGGTTGCGTATTCACTAATTATTCATCCTCCAATAGTGATCGAGAATCTGCTTCCTGAGCCAGCTAGATACGAACTAATGCATGCTACTAGGCGAACAGTTGTTTGGGTTGGAGATCTTGAGCCTGGAGAAAGTGCACCAATTCATACTGTTGGTCTGGATTCCCCATTACTAATGCTGGTGAATTTGGGGTATTGCAGAACACCCAGCGGTGAAGGTGCGCTCATTCATCATGGATCAAATATTATGAAGCATATGAGTGATCAAGAAACCCGAAGTAATGACTTTGAAATGGTGACAAGTCGTATGAAAAGTGAAACCAACGCCGATCTTGAAAACCAAAAGGTCACACTGGCCGACATTGCATCTTCAACTACGGTCGTTGATTCTATTGGCCAGCGACTAAATCTTGACATTGACAACAAACATGGAGCCGGAGGTCAAAGACAGATTACTGTCAGTTGCCCATACTGGATCGTGAACACCACTGAACATTCGCTTCAATACAAGCAAGAAAAATCGTCGCACTTTGTGAGTGGGTCTATCCAATCAGCCTCTAAAGATGGTTCAAAACCTGTGGATTTGAGCAAAAGAAATAGGTTCAGGAAGAATGGCAAGCATGAAACAATTTTTCCTGGAAGACCTGGGGCATTGTGTGGTGCAAGAGAAAGTTTGAGCATGGACGAGTACACAAGATTACTCGGAAATGAAATCCCTCTTGAAAAAGTGGCAACTTTAGCATTCATGTTTAATTTTAGAGAATCTAATCCCTTTGGTGGATATAACCGATTATCATTCCAACTTGTGGACCCGCATTGGAGATCCCACCGATGTTCAGAATGGTCAAGAGGTTTTAGTCCTGATTCAGTTGGAGTCACTCAAATTGTCGGCATGCATTGCTTGGATGGTAGACAGCTGGAAGTGGCTGCAATAGTGACAGTTGCTCCAGGTGCTTTATCCAAGTATACAAAGATTGTCAGGATATGCCCTCGCTATGTCCTGGTCAATCAGCTTTCACGACCAATTCGAGTTTGGCAGGATAGCTCACTAGTACACCCCTCAAGGGTTTTAGATGCAACAAAAGATACAACAGGAAGCAATAGTGAGCATCAGAACTGGAGGATGAACACGTCGGGGAAGGACGGCAGAAAGAAGGGGGGCAGTACACACGAAGATGATCTATCACTCTGTCAGTACGATTTTCTGTTCGGTCAGCCAGCAACTCTCGATCATCAGCCAAACACCAAAATGCCACCAAAAACTGTGGCACAAAAGTCTGCTTTTTATATCACTACAGCTGGAACTCACGAATTACCTATTCCATTTCATTTGCCAGATACCCGCGCAGATAGAGAACTTCGTGTTGATTTGGGATCCTCCTGGAACTTATCTGCGAGTTTTCCTGCAGATATTATTAGTGACTATACTATCAAATTAACGCGAGTCGTAGACTTAAGGACACTCCGACATGTTGATAACAGGGGCGCACCGAGATATAAGGTGAAACTTCCTCCTACCGACACCTCTGAATTAGATATGGAGCACTGGGATGGAGAGCTTGGAATCTGGTTTGAAACTATTCAATGGAATGGAAGTACAAAATGTGTCGTAAAAGGCACTAAACCCGGAAAATTCTCCTACAATAATACTGACATCCATGTTGGAGATGAGTTGTTGGCTATTGATGGAAATTTAGTTGCAATGATGGAATTTGCAGATGCAATGAAACTATTGAAAGAAAAGCTAGATGACGTAGCAAATACATACAAAAAGAAAAAGGCCCGGAAAAATACAATGTCCGGGAAGAAGCCTAAGTTCTTGAAACGCTTTGATCGCACAAACTCCCAAGAAATATATGATACTAACAGAGAAACAGTAGACGAAGACACACAATCTCTGAGGACCCTCGAATTAGAATTTCAAACGTTAGAATTCCGAATGAAGAAGGTGCGCGACAGAGCACTTCGTCGACAAACAAAAGGTAATGTTAGGAAAAAGAGTGGATCAGAAAACATTTCTTTCAGTGATGGCTCTAATAACAACAATGTACCTGTGCAAGTTGCATCAGAAGTAGGCAACTTTCAACCACCAAGGATACGGAATAATGAATTTCATATCCAAGTGAGCATGAAGCTGTTAAATCAATCCGTTTTTGTTCTCATCAACGAGAAGAAAGATAGTGCTCCATATAGAGTTGAGAACCGTAGCCTGAAACATTTCATTTACTTTCGTCAACGAACTTGCGAAAATCATCCATGGAATGCTCTCTCCCCTGGCGAAACAATGAATTATACATGGGAGGAACCTCTGAAGACAAACAAATTGTTGGTTAAAGTTGGAAATCAACAGCAAGTTTCACAAGCCGAGAAGCGAGGGAATTATTTTCTACCATTTGATTTAATCGACAGTGAAGACCAGGCAGGTTTCGGCTCAACTAAAACAGTTAAACTTAACGAAGTTGGCTTTGAAGGGATCCTTCCCTGTCCTGAAAACGGTATTTCTCGCGAGGCACAATCCCTATATTGCAATATCGATACAGATGGCGCTACGCGAGTTTTGGTTGTTTCTGACTCTAATACAATGACAAATGCTGAAAATAATTTTGAGTTTTTGGAAAAACACCGTCATGTGCTAGCAGAAGAAATCAATTCTGAACAATCAACATTACGACGATGGCTTGAAACGAAAGCAATTCTAGAAGCAACTGGAACAATTGAAACCACTGTCACCAGACCAACAGTATCGTCTCAATCGCTGCCTACTGTACAAGAAGATTTAGAAGCAATTCCAACAAAAGAAGAGAAAGCCGACGATGTGGATTTGGACGATATCGAGCTAGAGTCGGATAACGAGGAGACCACCATTATCCGTAAACATCAGCTCTTTGTGGAAGTTATTGAAGCTTCTGGCTTGCAGACTGCGAATCACTCCGCTCTAACCGGCCTTTGCAGTCCTTACTGTTCGGTTCGACTCGAGGAAAGAACAAAAAAACTGCGACCAAATTTGTTTGCTAAATCTGTAAAAGGCAAAAAAACCTACTTCATTGAGCGATGTGGAAATCCAAAGTGGTCTGGCATGAAATTTGTGTTTGATGTGCCTGGACCAGCAGTCTCCGACCCGCATGGATTTGCGCTCTCAGTAAAGGTTAAGGACCATAGATTTGTAGGGCGTAATCGTCCATTGGGGCGAGCCGAAATACACCTCAGGACCCTTAAAGGTCAGAAGGAGGTCTTGGGTTGGTTTCCTCTACTGCTGAGAAGTGGTCGAGGAAGTGATCTCGGCAATCCTGCTGCTGCTGGTCGTGTTCAAGGATCCGTAAAACTTCGTGCTCAATGGATTTATACTACACCCGCTTTGATCGACTACTTCATACTGCTGTCGGAACGTTATATTGTACAGTTAAGAGCAAATAGCGAGAGTACAAGATTGTATCATGAGAAAATGCTCTCCGAAGAAGAAAAGACGAGAGATCTGAAAGAAGATTCCATATTCTTGCCAGTAAAGACGCGAAATACTGATGGGGTGTTGGTCTCCGCAATGAAGAAAGCAACGAAGCTAAAGTCCATTTTCAAGCGACCACAACACGATAAATCTTGTCCAGAGGATCAATTTGACTCCTTATACGACGAGATGAAGGAGCACAATTTCCAGCATTCAGGGACACCTCACTTGCAAAAGATAAAGACAAACCTTGACTGCGAAGGCATGGGTGCACTTTTTCCAAGCGGGATGAGCTCAAAGAATGCAGCTCTGTTCGATAATAATTTGAATGACCAGAATTTCTTCCCTCCTAATCGGGGTGTAGCATTCAGCGAAGGAGATCTCTTGCGACACATTCTGCCTCCAGTACAGGTAAACTCTGTCCACCTTGACTATGATCCAAATGGCTTTGATTTGCAACAAGATGCACTCGACATGCTATATTTAACCAATGTTCTTCATAATCGCCGGGGAGAGTACTTTCACCATGATCACCTTGACAGTAGCATCCTATCATATGGTGATGTCATCAAAATTGCCGACAGCTATCCCTCAAAGTTGAATTCATGGGTTTCAGCATACGATGTTGTCAACAATAAAGAATTGAAATGTCTACTCTTTCCTCAATCTGATGCTCGTTACAATTTTCTGAGCATCCCTAAAAGCCCAGAGAAGAATCTTTCTCGTTTTGAAGTGATTTATCCAGCATTATCACTCCCTTCTAGGGCGACGTCCAATATGAAAGAGAAGAATGCCTCTTTTCAGAAAAAGCTGCAAAGTTCACGGGAGCGTTTCAATAAGACTGCACAGCGTTCGCTCAAAGCCGTCCTGAATCCAGGAGGGCTACTAATATTAAGACCAATAACTGCATTATGCCTGCCCAAGCCAGATAAACAAGACAGTTACACTGGAATGGTTGTAAGAGCTAGGTATGGATCTGAAAGCTGTTCAACATCAACTGTAGAAGCTAAGGTCACGCCTACGTGGACAAAGGAATCGCAGGTTTTTGTTCCTAGGACTGAAAACGACTTGCATGTTGGAGTTGAGCCATTAAAAACCAGTGGGATAGTGAAGTTGTCTGTTGTGGGGACCAGATTGAATTCAAAGGTTGAACTGGGTGTACTACAGATACCTCTTGCAAATGCAATTAGCTGTTGTACTGAAGCAACCGATAATAAACTGAATGGCGACGTGGAGGGTCCCGGTGTATACGTTAGATGGTTTCCGTTAAAAGATCCCAAGGATTGTATCGAGGGGGATGGCCAAATCTGCTATCGCCCCCATGAGTCTGAAAAAACTTCCGACGACGACTTCAAGACGTACATGACACCCTGTATCAAGATAGCAATGTGGTGGAAGCAAGGCGCATTGAAGGATAACAAGCAAAAAAACACTGACTTGGATACAGAATCTCCCAAAAGGGGTGCAGAATCAATCCCCCGATCTCTGACCGACAAGTATTTCCATGCTACTATAGATGCCATATCTGCATCTCTGATTGACTCTTTTAGAGTTCGAGAACTTCTTTCTTTGACAATGACAGATGCCGATTTGAGGTACTCTCATACACAATCGACTACACATGTTGCGTTAGTCATCGGCAGAATTCAAGCAGACCAACATTCCGAGAATGCGCTAGAACCTGTTATTTTGAGTCCCAGACCAGTTGCTAACCCCAAGCCCACATTTATGTTACTCGCAATCAAGAATAACATTCAGAGCAAGAGCAACTTAGACGCCTTTAAGCACATTGCAATTTCCTTGGAAGAGATGGATTTTCGCATCGAGGAAGCCTGTATGTTCGATGTTTGGGAGTTATTTTATCACATTCTTCGCAGACACAATGCCACTAAAGAATCTATGCTTTTTGCACCATCCAGCGCCTCGAGAATTATCAGTCATTCCAATTGCTTAAGCTTTGCCGACTATCCTAAGACGAGCTTTTTAAACGAAGTTATTGAAATGATGAATGCAGTCCATGACAATGCTGCCGGCAAAAAAGATCAGAAGGTAAAGCAAATATACATTGAGCAACTTCTTCTGAATTCAGTGAAATTCAATATTTCATACGTGAAATCTCCAAGAAGGCCAGATGACGTCCGCGATGATTTGGTCACTATCTATCAAGGCAAATACATCCCTCAGATATCAATTGGTGGCAAGAGGCGTGCCAATGAAGAATTCTTGAGCTCTTCGAACTATAGAAGAGCGGAGACTTTCAAAAGGTGGTCCGAGCTTGGACTCGACGATAGCTGGTCAATGTCTTTAGATGAGAGGACAAAAAATTTCCAGAACGTCATCTCGGCTGCATTTCCTGCAATAACAGACGCTCCTGTTAGAGTAAATGGAAAGTTCATTGACAACATTTTCGAGCCGTGGGCAGAAATTATTGCAAATCTCAAACACTTTTACATGAAGGAAATGATATTTCAAGTGCACAAAATACTCGGGTCGGTTGATTTCTTTGGCAACCCTACAATGGCAGTGAATTCAATTATGAAAGGAGCACATGACTTTGTGGTATTCCCTTTTCGTGAATTTCTTCGAAGTCCAAACAAGTTAGGCATTGGTGTTGCGAAGGGCACTCTATCATTGCTATCAAATTTCTTTTCTGGCGTTTTTGGGTTTGTCTCAAATATAAGCGAGGCAGGAGGAACAGCTGCCGCTGCTCTTTCTTTCGATGAACACTTCCAGCGTTGGCACAAGCAGCAAGTAGCCGACCACTTTAGGCATATGCATGGTGCACTTCGTCCACAAGGCTGCGACCTTGTTTTATCTGCTGTAGCTAGACCTCTTCAAGATATCGTCGCAGGACTCTTCTTTGCTGCATCAGGGGTTTTGGTTGAGCCTTACAAAGGAGCTCAACTAAAAGGGATGGCAGGATTTTCCAAAGGTGTTGGCATCGGCACAGTCGGATTAGTAGCAAAACCTCTCGTTGGTGTCTTTGATGCGTTTGCCCATGTCAGTGAAAGCATCCACGATGTGGCTCGATCTGCCAATGTTTTAGAAAAGAAGCCGTCTTCGGTGAAGAGATTGAGGCTTGCATACGTTTTTGGACTTCACAAGACTTTACTCCCTTACAATTCCGTTGATGCCTGCAGTGCAAATCTCCTCCGCCTTTTCCCACTCAAGGATGGGAAAAGATCACAAACAGAGGAGCGGGAATGTCTGATACTTTCACAGCTATTGCAAAAAGGACCTGGACTAGGCTGTTACCTCGTAGTTACAACAAGACGCGTTTTGAAATTTTGTGTCAAGTATAATGCCTCATTACATCCTATAATGGAATGGGAAGTAAAGATGAGCGGTGACGTCCAAATTACCTCGAACGTGGAACATATTACTCATGATAAAGTTGTACTTCAGATCTTAAGCGTCCCCAAACGCTCCTTGTTGTCACTGGTGAAGAAAGACAACAGGAAATCTTTCGAGAAGTCAGAGCATGATCGTTTGCGACGGACTTTAGAGGTTCCACAACCTAATGCGTCATTAGACTCAAAATATCGCAAGTCGCTGAAACAGAACCCTGTTCAACACGCTTTGGGTGCGTTCGCTTCGAATAAGATTAAGAAGAAGGAGAGAGTAGAGCACTATGTGCCTGGCGACTTAACAACTGAAAGAGATGCACTGATTCAAATTCACAATGCAATTTGCTGTCTTACAGGACAATTTGGCTCTGTCCTTCCTAGAAAATTCGGAAGTTCTGGCGGAGGAAAAAGTGACGTGGAGGGCCTCACATCGTTTGGACCATTACATTTTGGCGAGGAATATGAAAATGTCACTGCTCAAGAAAACGATGTATCTGACTTTCTTGAATTGATTCCATGGGTGCACTTTGGTGATATCCACAAGATGAAGGGTAGAACGGAATGGACATTTCAGGATGAATTACAATCCACAAAGGCCGTGGATGATAGTCCATCTTGGATTGTTGACGCTAGGGCTCGATCAACGTTTGTGGCTTTGCCTTTCCCCATCATTCCGTCTACACAAATTCAGGATCAAGAAGAAGTACAAAGACTATCGAAGGAATTGATGTTGGGAACAAAGTCACTCAAAGAAGTCGAAGAAGAATTAAATTTGTATCATCATTTGGACCAGAAAGGTGATACTATACGTAGTAGGAATAGCGACTCAATTGAAGAGTTTGGCGAAGGCGGTTTGACCTTTGATGCAGAGGAGGAACCAAGCAGAATTGATGCTACAAATGTGACTGTGGAAGACAGGCTAGAACATGTTGAATGTATGTTGCAGCGACTTCTGGCGAGTCAGCCAAGCGTTGCACCCAATGGTGTTACAAGCAATCCCGTGTTCCCACCGTCTAATGTCAGCGCAGTCAGCGCACTTACTGGCAGTGGAGATCATTTTCTAGAAATGGGTACCACCACCAATCCGTCGTCAAACGAGACAGAGCAATTGAGACAAGAAGTACACATCTTGCGCAGACAATTGGCCCAAAGAGATATGAAGGCTCCATGGCAAGGAGATGATTTATCATCAGGCGCAGATGACATTGCAAATGGTCAGAAAAAGAAACGCAAGTTGAAGAAGTTTTGGAAGGCATGACACGTTTCCAAAAGTCTGAGGATCTCCATTATTGAGACAAGTAAGTACTTGCGCGAAAAATAAACAATAATGCAACAAAGCTAACATACGCCTTAAAATATTGATTTGAAACATGGTTTAAGTTTGATTCAATGATATCGAAGGATTGAATCATCAT
>Ga0138265_1314458_pt1 | contig 18500 bp, 32 predicted proteins | sample RNAA_120151118_FD_105243 | JGI IMG/M metagenome (GOLD analysis project Ga0138265, IMG submission 105243) | Metatranscriptomics of polar marine prokaryotic and eukaryotic communities from Palmer Station, Antarctica after 192hr light incubation... | ecosystem: Environmental > Aquatic > Marine >... | reverse complement strand
TCCATTAGAAATGAAAAAACCATCTGGATTCCATGACTTCATTTCCTTATAAGACGTTTTAGCAGGGAATACCTTACAATAACAATCTCTTTGTACAAAATTCTTTAAAATATTTTGTTTGACACCTAAGTCCAAAACAGCTACTCTAAATTTAGCATCTTCCTCACCAATGAAATAAGCTTCTTTAGTAGATACCTTTGATGACAACTCCAAACCAGCCATAGAAGGCACAGTCTTGACTTGCTCTTTTAACTTATCTACATCAAGATTATCAGAGGAAATGATTGCGTTCATCGCTCCTTTATGACGTATGTATCTTACTATCTCTCTAGTATCAACATCTGATATACCAACAACTTCGTTGTCTAAGAAATAATCATTCAAGGTACCATCACCATCAGTTCTTGATGCAATACTTGAAAATGATTTACAAACTAAGCCACTAAATTTAATCGAATTAGATTCAGTATCCTCAGATTTCACTCCATAATTACCAATATGTGAAGTTGTATTAACGATGATCTGTCCGAAATATGAAGGGTCAGTATAAATTTCCTGATAACCAGTCATACCTGTATTAAAACAAATCTCACCAGTAGTAGTTCCTATTTTCCCGACAGCTTTACCTTCGAAAACAGTTCCGTCTTCCAAAACTAAATAAGCCTTTTCTCTAGTAGAATATTTCATTTGATATAATTTCTTACAAAAATAAAAAGGATTGAGCGAAAGCCCAATCCTTTTTAAATTTATCCAATATGTAGTGCAAAATTATTCTGCACTTTCAGTAGTTGAATCTGATTCAGAATCAGTTTTAGATTCAGTAGATGCATCAACATTGTCTGTTGCTGCTTTAACTCCTCCTTTACTTCTTCTTGATCTTTTTGCTTTAGGAGCATCAGATTTAGCTTCTTTAACTAATAATTCGTTATAGTCAACTAATTCCATCAAACACATCTCAGCATTATCACCTTGACGCTTGCCAAGTTTGATAATTCTTGTGTATCCTCCTGGTCTCGTTCCAATTTTCTCAGCTACTTCACCAAATAAAGTCTTTAAAGACTCTTTGTTTTGTAAATAAGAAAATACAACTCTTCTAGAGTGAGTTGAATCATTCTTTGATTTAGTAATCAAAGGTTCAACATATTTCTTAAGAGCTTTCGCCTTAGCAACAGTTGTTGTAATGCGTTTGCTTTCAATTAACGAAGAAGCCATGTTAGATAACAAAGCGCTTCTATGAGAAGCAGTTCTTCCTAAATGATTAAATTTTTTTCCGTGTCTCATGATACTTAATCTTCGTCGATTTTATACTTAGCGAGATCCATTCCGAACGTAAGATTCTTATCAGCAATTAATTGCTCAAGTTCTGATAAAGATTTCTTACCAAAGTTTCTGAATTTCATCATATCAGATACTTCTAACTTAGCAAGCTCACCAAGAACCTTGATGTTTGCTGCTTTTAAACAGTTATAAGCACGTACTGATAAATCCAATTCATTAACCGGTGTTTTCAATAGTTTTCTCATATGAAGAACTTCTTCATCAACGATATCATCATCTTCTGACTTAGAAGCTTCAAATGTCATTGTTTGATCTGAAAACAACATGAAATGTTGGATAAGAATATTAGCGGCACCTTTCAATGCATCTTCAGGGTGAATAGAACCATCAGTTTTGATGTCAAGAATTAATTTCTCGTAATCAGTTTTTTGTTCTACTCTAGTATTCTCAATTGAATATTTCACATTCTTAATAGGTGTGAAAATAGCATCAATTGGAATAAATCCGAAAACTTGTTCAGATGGCTTATTCTCTTCAGCTGGTAAATAGCCTCTTCCTTTTTCGATAGTAATTTCTATCTCCAAGTCAGCTTTAGTATCTAAAGTACAAATCACAAATTCAGGATTCAATACTTCAAATGCTTCAGTGTATTGACTAATAATACCAGCATTAAACTCTGTAACACCTTTCAAAGGGATAGTAACAACAGTTTTAGCATCCAATTCTTCTACATTCTTTTTAAATCTAATATTCTTAAGATTCAAAATAATTTCAGAAACATCTTCAACAACTCCTTCTATGGAAGAGAACTCATGCAAAACACCTGGTATTTTCATACCTGTGATAGCATACCCTTCAAGCGAAGAAAGTAATATTCTTCTTAAAGCATTACCGATTGTAATTCCATACCCTTTTTCAAGTGGTTTAAATTCGAAAAGCCCCTGAAAATCATCGGCTTTTTCCATTACCACCTTATCAGGCATTTGAAAGGCTAAAATTGACATAAAATATATTTTAATTACTCTTATTTAGAGTACAATTCAACAATTAATTGTTCCTTGATGTTTTCAGGAATTTCTGTTCTTTCAGGAATAGAAAGGTATTTACCTGTCAAATCTTTAGCATCAAATTCTAACCAGCTATAACTAGCCACTGTCGAAGATGAAACACTATCAAGAATTGCTACAACTGTTTGTGATTTAGATTTCACAGATATAACGTCTCCAGCTTTTAAAGAATAAGAAGGTACATCCACAATTCCTCCATTGACAGTAATATGCCCGTGAGAAACCAACTGACGTGCAGCACGTCTAGTAGATGCTATACCTAATCTAAAAACAGTATTATCTAATCTAGCCTCCAATAATTGTAATAAGTTTGCACCTGTCACACCACCTTTAGCAGCAGCTTTTTTAAATAAATTACGAAATTGTTTTTCCAACACTCCGTAAGTATATTTAGCTTTTTGCTTTTCCATCAACTGGATAGCATATTCCGATTGCTTCTTTCGTCTACCACGTCCATGTTGACCTGGTCCGTAAGCTTTTTTTGCAAGAGCTTTACTAGCTCCGAAAATAGGCTCATTAAATCGTCTAGAAACTTTTGATCTTGGTCCTGTAAATCTTGCCATGTCTTTCTAATTAAACTCTTCTTCTTTTTGGAGGTCTACAACCATTATGAGGCATAGGAGTAACATCTTTGATCACTGTTACTTCAATACCTGTGTTTTGAATTGTTCTAATTGCAGATTCACGACCAGCACCAGGACCTTTAACAAACACTTCAGCTTTTCTCATCCCTAAATCATGTGCCTTTTGGGCACAATCAGCAGCTGCAGTTTGTGCAGCATAAGGAGTGTTTTTCTTAGAACCACGAAATCCCATTTTACCAGCAGATGACCAAGAAATAACTTGACCAGCATTGTTAGTAATAGAGATTATAATATTATTAAATGAAGCTTTGATATGCACCTGACCTTGAGCCTCTACATTTACTACACGCTTCTTCGATTTTTCAGATCTTTTTTGTGCCATTATCTACCTACTTGCTTTTTATTTGCAACAGTTTTTCTCTTACCTTTTCTAGTTCGACTGTTGTTTTTAGTATGTTGCCCTCTCAAAGGTAAACCTTTTCTATGACGTAGTCCTCTATAACAGCCAATGTCCATTAATCTCTTAATATCCATTTGAACTTCTGATTTAAGAACACCTTCTACTTTGTATTCAGCAGTAATGATACTTCTGATTGCCAACGCTTCTTCATCGTTCCAATCTTTAACTTTCTTGTTTACATCAATTTCAGCCTTAATAAGAATCGCTTTAGCAGCGCTTCTACCAATACCAAAGATGTAAGTTAATGCGATTTCACCCCTTTTATTATCAGGGATATCAACACCAGCAAATCGAGCCATACTCTTAACCTTGTCTTTGTTTAAACTTAGGATTCTTTTTATTGATTACGTAAAGCTTTCCCTTTCTCCTTACGATTTTGCAATCAGCACTTCTCTTCTTGATCGACGCTCTTACTTTCATTAGTAACTATTTATAACGATATCTAATTCTTCCTTTAGTTAAATCATAAGGCGACATTTCCAACTTTACCTTATCACCAGGTAAAATCTTAATATAATGCATTCTCATTTTTCCTGAAATATGCGCTATTACCTCATGACCATTTTCTAGTTGCACACGGAACATAGCATTTGATAATGCTTCCATGATAATCCCATCTTGCTCTATTGATGCTTGTTTTGCCATGATTATGCTACCGCTAAACTACTTGATTTACCTTTCAACTTCCCAGTTTTCATCATGCCATCGTAATGAGACATTTGCAGATAACTCTTAATTTGAGAAATTGTATCGATAACAACCCCAACCATAATTAAAAGAGATGTACCTCCAAAAAACTGTGCAAACTTACCTCCAACACCGAAGATCATTGCTACGCCTGGCAATATAGCGATTAATGCTGTATAAATAGCACCTGGTAATGTAATCTTTGACAACACATTATCAATATAATCAGCTGTAGGCTGCCCAGGCTTTACACCAGGAACAAAACCACCATTCCTTTTTAGATCATCAGCAATCTTATTAGGATTGATAGTCATCGCAGTATAGAAATAAGTAAAGAGAATAATCAACACTCCCAAAAACACCATATACCCAAAGTTAGCAGGGCTACTAAATGTTTTTTGTAAGTATAAAATCGTTTGATTTGTATTCTCATCATTCTGAAACTGACCTAATAACATACTAGGTAAGAACATTAAACTTTGCGCAAAAATAATTGGCATCACACCTGCAGCATTGACTTTCATAGGAATATAATTCCTCTGTCCACCATAAACCTTATTTCCGACAACCTGTTTAGCGTAACTAACTGGAATATGTCTTGTTGCTTGAGTAATTAAAACTACTCCCATAAAGATGAAATACAAAACAGCCATCTCTAATGCTACAAACAACATCCCTTCAACTTTCTTATCTAGCACCTCAGCAATAAATGACGCAGGTAATCTTGATAAAATTCCGATCATAATAAGCATCGAAATTCCGTTTCCAATTCCTTTCTCAGTTATCTTATCTCCTAACCAAACACAAAAGAATGTACCTGTTGTTAAGATAATTACAGAACTTACTTGAAATAACAACTGGTTTTCAACTAATATCTCTGACGGATTCACATAAGCAGTAATATAGCCTATTGATTGAAACGTACAAACAACTAGAGTTAACACTCTTGTCATTTGATTAATCTTTTTAGTACCAGACTCTCCTTCTTTCTGTAACCTCTGAAAATAAGGTACAGCAACCTGTAACAACTGTATTACAATTGAAGCAGTAATATAAGGCATAATACCTAATCCGAAAATTGCTTTATTACTAAAAGCTCCTCCAAGAAAATTATCTATTAAACCAAATAACCCTTCTACATCACCCGCAGCATGGACAACGTTGTAGTCCAACCCAGGTAACATAATATACGAACCTAAACGAAAAATAAGGATGAATCCTATAGTATATAGAATCCTATCCTTAAGTTCATCTATGGCAAATATACTTTTTATATTTGTCCAGATTTTCATCTTACAAAATAATCACTTTACCACCCAATTTCTCAATAGCCTCAACAGCTGATTTAGAAGCTGCGTGAACAGTTATTTCAATTTGAGTTGTAATCGCACCTCCACCTAACAATTTAATTTTGTCAGATTTACAAGCTAACCCAGAGTTGATTAAATCAACAATTTCAATTTTTGATAATTGTTTCTTTTCGATCAAATTCTGAAGAGTTTCAAGATTAACAGCTTTGAATATTGTTTTATTCAATGGCTTAAAACCGAATTTAGGAACTCTTCTTTGTAAAGGCATTTGACCACCTTCAAATCCTATTTTTTTACTATATCCAGATCTAGATTTAGCACCGTTATGTCCTCTAGTTGAAGTTCCACCGAACCCCGAACCTTGACCACGAGCTATTCTTTTTCTATTTTTAGTCGAACCTTCGTTTGGACTTAGAGTATGTAGTTTCATGTTATAAGTCTATTACTTCCACTAAATGCTTTACTTTTTCTATCTTACCTAATACTTCAGGCGTTTTTTCAACTTCGACAGAACGATTAATTTTCCCTAAACCTAAAGAAATGATATTTAACTTTTGGTTTTGAGGTCGTTTAATCACACTTTTTTTCTGTGTAATTCTAATCTTACTCATGATACTAACCGTTAAAAACTTTGTCTAAAGAAACTCCTCTTTGCTTTGCAACCATTAAAGGATCACGAAGTTTTAATAAAGCATCAAATGTTGCCTTAACAACATTATGAGGGTTATTAGAACCTTGTGATTTAGCAAGAACATTATGAATACCAGCACCTTCAAGTACTGCTCTCATTGCTCCACCAGCAATTACTCCTGTACCAGCAGAAGCAGGCTTTAAGAAGACACGACCACCGCTAAATTTACCTTTAATTTCGTGAGGCACAGTACCATTCAAAACCGGAATTTCGAATGTGTTTTTCTTTGCTTCATCTATACCTTTAGTAATAGCATCAGTTATCTCGTTAGCTTTACCTAAACCATAACCTACAACACCATCACCATTTCCGACTACAACGATTGCTGAGAAACTAAATCTACGACCACCTTTTACTACTTTCGCAACACGGTTTATCGCAACTACTTTCTCTGTTAATTCAATCTCGCCAGCTTTAATTCTTTTTACACCTTTATCAATCATGTTTCTAGAATTTAAGTCCTGATTCTCTAGCTCCCTCAGCCAATGCTTTCACACGACCATGGTATAGATAACCACTTCTATCAAAAACAATTTTATCTAATCCTTTTGCTTTAGCTGCTTCTGCAATTAATTTACCAATCGCATTCGCAACTTCCACCTTAGTACCCTTAATCTCTGACTTTAAAGAATTAACAGAACAAACTGTCTCCCCTTTTGAGTCATCAATAACCTGAGCATAGATACACTTATTACTTTTAAAAACAGAAAGTCTAGGAATCAAAGTAGTACCAACCACTTTAGACCTAACTCCTCTTCTTATTTTAAGTCTTCTAACAACTTTTTTAGCTGTAGCCATACAAATATTATTTAGCTGCAGTTTTACCTGCTTTTCTTCTTACTTGTTCACCTAAGAACCTTACACCTTTACCTTTGTATGGCTCGACTTTTCTAAGCGATCTTAACTTAGCTGCCACCTGACCAATCAACTGTTTATCGTTTGATTCCAGCTTCACTAAAGGACTTTTCCCTTTCGCCATTTCCGCAACACCTTTTACTTCTTTAGGTAAAGCAAAAAAGATATCGTGTGAATAACCCAAATTTAGTTCTAAGATGTTGTTAACACAAACTGCTTTGTAACCAACACCAACTAGTTCTAAACTAATTGCATAACCTTTATTAACACCTTCAATAGCATTTGCTACTAAAGATCTATATAAGCCATGTAATGCTTTGTGATTTTTTGAATCACTTGGACGTTGCAATACTACAACGTCACCCTCTACGCTTACCGTAAGCTCTGCCCCAACTGCTTGAGTCAATTCTCCTTTAGGTCCCTTAACTGTTACTACACCACCTTTAACAGTGACAGTAACGCCTTCAGGGATAGAAATAGGCTTTTTACCAATTCTTGACATAATTTATTAATAAACGTGGCAAATTACTTCACCACCAACTTTTAATGTTCTTGCCTCTTTATCTGTTATCACACCTTTCGATGTAGATAAAACTGAGATACCTAAACCATTCAATACACGAGGCAAATTATCTGCACTTACATATTTTCTTAATCCTGGCTTACTTATTCTCTCTAAGTTCTCGATTGCCGACTTTTTAGTCGTTGGATTATACTTAAGCGCTATTTTTATAACACCTTGAGCATTAGCCTCATCATCAAACTTATAGTTTAAGATATATCCTTTATCAAACAACACTTTAGTGATGTCCTTCTTTAAATTAGAAGCAGGTATTTCTACCACTCTTTTTTTAGCTTTAATTCCGTTTCTTACTCTCGTAAGATAATCAGCTATAGGATCTGTTATCATTTTCTATTCTTTATAGGGATGCAAATATAGTAATCAATTTCTTAACTACCAACTAGCCTTAGTAACTCCAGGTATTTTACCTGCAGAAGCAAGCTCTCTAAAAGTTACACGGTTGATACCAAACTTTCTCATATATCCCTTAGGACGACCTGTGATTTTACATCTATTATGTAATCTAACAGGAGAAGAATCTTTTGGTAATTTGTCTAAACCTGCTACGTCACCTGCTGCTTTTAATTCAGCACGTTTCTTAGCATATTTAGCAACCAATTTTTCTCTCTTTCTCTCTCGAGCTTTTACCGCTTCTCTAGCCATAATTATTTCTTTGAAGCAAATGGCATTCCGAAAGCTTTCAATAAAGCATAACCTTCTTCATCCGTATTTGCAGTTGTAACAAATGTTATGTTCATCCCTGAGATGTTTTTCACTTTTTCAAGAGAGATTTCAGGAAAGATTAATTGTTCTTGAATACCTAGGGTATAATTCCCACGTCCATCAAAACCTTTATCCTTAACGCCTTTAAAATCTCTTACACGAGGTAAAGTAATGTTAACAAAACGATCAAGGAATTCCAACATATGATTACCTCTCAAAGTAACTTTGACAGCAATTGGCATACCTTCTCTTAACTTAAAGTTAGAAACAGATTTTTTAGCCAATACAGCAACAGCTTTTTGTCCTGTAATTAAAGATAATTCTTCAACTCCAGTATCAATCACCTTCTTATCTGATACAGCAGTACCCAATCCTTGGTTAATAGCAATTTTAACCAACTTAGGAACCTGCATTACAGATTTATAAGAAAATTTCTCCATCAATGCTGGAGAAATTTCTTCGTTATATTTTTTCTTTAAACTTACTGTAGACATTACTTAATAAATTCACCAGTCTTTTTAGAATACCTCTGCAATTTTCCAGCTTCATTAAGCTTTTTACCAGTTTTGGTAGCTTCGCTTGTAGCTGAATCAATTAAAGCAAGGTTACTAATATGAATCCCTGCTTCCTTTTTCTCAATACCTCCGTTAGGATTAGAGGCATTAGGCTTTTTGTGAAGTGATACAATATTTAACCCTTCAACAATAGCACGATCTTTCTCTTTAGAAATAGATTTAACTTCTCCAGTCTTACCTTTTTCATTCCCAGCGATAACCTTTACTTGGTCACCTTTTTTGATATGAAACTTTTTCATCATTCTTGATTTTAAAGTACCTCAGGAGCTAATGAAACAATTTTCATAAACTGCTTATCTCTCAATTCTCTTGCAACAGGCCCAAAAATACGAGTACCTCTTGGTTCTCCTTGAGCATTTAATAACACTGCAGCATTTTCACCAAATCGGATATAAGAACCATCAGCTCTTTTAATTTCTTTTTTAGTTCTAACAACAACAGCTGTTGCAACAGTACCTTTCTTCATACTACTAGAAGATAAAGCAGACTTTACAGTTACAACAATTTTATCACCTACAGAAGCATACCTTTTACCAGTACCTCCCAAAACACGAATACAGAGAACTTCTTTAGCTCCACTATTATCCGCTACCGCAAGTCTTGATTCTTGTTGTATCATATTATTTCGCTTTCTCTAAAACTTCCACTAAACGCCATCTTTTGTTTTTACTCAAAGGTCTAGTTTCCATTATTTTCACAGTATCACCAATTCCACACTCATTTTTTTCGTCATGGACAGTAAATTTCTTAGTAGTAGAAATAAACTTACCATACTTTTCGTGCTTCACTTTTTTCTCGACAGTAATAGTTATGGTTTTATCCATTTTATCACTAACCACCTGCCCAACTCTTTCTTTTCTTAGGTTTCTTTCCATCAGATTATCCTTTTAACTTAGCTGTAAGCTCAGTATTCAATCGAGCTATGGTTTTTCTAGTAACACGAATTTTCATCGGATTCTCTACCTCAGAAACTGCATGTGCAAATTTCAATCTTCTCAATTGTTCTTTTTGCTCAGCAATTGCATTTTTTAATTCATCCTTAGATAAACCTTTTATTTCACTTGCTTCCATACTATTCTTCGATATAATCTCTTCTTACAACAAATTTTGTCTTCAAAGGAAGTTTTTGAGCTGCAAGAGCCATTGAACCCTGTGCAGTTTCTAAAGTAACACCTCCTGATTCAAATAAAATAGTCCCTGGTTTGACACAAGCAACCCAGTATTCTGGAGCTCCTTTACCTTTACCCATTCTCACCTCTGCAGGTTTCTTGGTAATAGGTTTGTCCGGGAAAATTCTAATCCAAACTTGACCTTCTCTTTTCATTGCACGTGTTACTGCAATTCTAGAAGCTTCAATTTGTCTTGAAGTAATCCAACCTGCTTCCAAAGACTTTAATCCGAAAGATCCAAAAGAAATCTCAGCTCCTCTCGAAGCTAATCCCTTTACACGACCTTTCTGCATTTTTCTGAACTTTACTCTTTTCGGTTGTAACATAACCTAATATTAATTTCTTTTCCTTCTATTGTCTTTGCGCTTTCCTCCGCCCTTAGACATACCAACATTTAATGAAAGGTCTCTCTTACCGTAAACCTCACCTTTAAATATCCACACTTTGATTCCGATTTTACCGTAAACAGTATCTGCTTCAGAAACAACATAGTCAATATCCGCTCTCAAAGTGTGCAAAGGAATTCTACCTTCTTTGTATTGTTCAGTACGAGCCATTTCAGCTCCACCTAAACGTCCAGAAACTTTGATCTTAATACCCTGAGCTCCAACTCTTACTGCAGAAGCAATTGCTTGCTTCATTGCTCTTCTGTAAGAAATTCTTGCTTTCAATTGCTGAGCAATCGATTCACCAATTAACTTAGCATCTAATTCAGGACGTTTAATCTCGTAAATATTGATTTGAACGTCTTTCTTAGTAAGTTTTTTAAGCTCCTCTTTTACTTTATCAACCTCAGAACCTCCCTTACCAATAACAACACCAGGACGAGCCGTATGTACTGTTAAGATAATTCTTTTAAGAGTTCTTTCTATGACTACCTTCGATATTCCTCCTTTAGGAATACGAGCGTAAACATATTTTCTTATTTTTTCGTCTTCTACCAGTTTTTCGGAGAAGTTTTTACCTCCGTACCAGCTAGACTCCCAGCCTCTAACTATTCCTAATCTTAGACCTACAGGATTTACTTTTTGACCCATAATATAATTTTATTGGAACTAGTCCTCAATTGAATTAATAACCTCATCTACAACTAATGTCACGTGATTCGAACGTTTTCGAATTCTGTGAGCTCTACCTTGCGGTGCTGGTCTAAGACGTTTTAACATCTTTCCACAATCAACAAAAATAGTTTTTATATACAAATCTGCATCTGCAACAGAACTATCTTCATTTTTATTTTCCCAATTAGATATTGCCGATAACAAAAGTTTTTCTAGATCTTTTGAACAATGTTTAGGGTCAAATTTTAATAAAGCCAAAGCTTTATCAACTTTTTGTCCTCTAATCATATCAACTACCAATCTCATTTTACGAGGAGACGAAGGTATCTTTTTTAATTTAGCTACAGCTTCCATTATCTCTTCTTATCTTTCTTGTTAATATGACCTCTGAAGTTTCTAGTAGGGGAAAATTCTCCGAATTTATGACCAACTAAATCTTCAGTTACAAATACAGGAATAAACTTGTTACCGTTATGAACAGCAAAAGTATGTCCTACAAAATCAGGTGAAATCATTGATCTTCTCGACCATGTTTTTATAACAGTTTTCTTTCCTGATTCATTCATATCAACCACCTTCTTCTCAAGACGAAAATCGATATAAGGTCCTTTCTTTAGTGAACGAGCCATTGCTTATTTTTTAGATTTACCTATAATTAAACGATCAGAGTATTTACTCAACTTTCTTGTTTTGAAACCTTGAGAATAAACACCATTTCTAGATCTAGGCTGACCACCACTCTTTTTACCTTCTCCACCACCCATTGGGTGATCAACAGGGTTCATAGCAGTACCTCTAACTCTAGGTCTTCTTCCTAACCATCTTTTACGTCCTGCCTTACCTAAACGAACACTCATGTGATCGCTATTACTTACAGTACCAATTGTCGCTAAACAAGTAGCTAAGATCATTCTCATCTCACCACTTGGTAACTTAACAGTCACATATTTACCGTCTTTAGCTAGTAATTGCACATAAACACCAGCACTACGTGCTAATGAAGCACCTTTACCAGGTCTAACTTCAATATTGTGAATGATTGTACCTAAAGGTATATCAGATAAAGGCATTGTATTTCCTACTTCAGGAGCAATACCCTTCCCTGATAAGACTGTTTGACCAACCTCTAAACTATCAGGACTAATGATATATCTTTTTTCACCATCTGCATAATACAATAAAGCAATATTTGCAGTTCTATTTGGATCATATTCTATAGCCTTAACTACAGCAGGAACGCCAAACTTTTCTCTTTTGAAATCAACAATACGGTATTGTTTCTTATGACCACCACCAATGTAGCGCATAGTCATTCTACCTGTGTTGTTTCTACCTCCAGATCTTTTATTAGTTGCTAATAAAGATTTTTCAGGAGTAGATTTTGTGATTTCTTCAAATAAAGGAGCGATCCTAAATCTTTGACCAGGAGTTATTGGTCTTAATTTTTTTACAGCCATCTCACCTAATTATTAAATGCCACTATAAAAATCTATCATTTCTCCTTCGGCAACTTTTACAAATGCTTTTTTAACATCTTTAGTTTTACCAGAAACAACAGCTTTCTTAGTATATTTTGTTTTTTGTTTTCCTTTAGACACAGCGGTATTAACTGATTGTACAGTTACTCCATAAATAGCCTCAACAGCTTTACGGATTTCCACTTTATTAGCATCATTTGCTACAACAAATCCGTAAACACGGCCTTCATTCAATTTTGCAAATTTTTCGCTTACGATAGGTTTTAATAATACACTCATGATTAACCTAATAATTCGTTTAACTTAGAAATAGCCTTCTCACTAATAACCAATTTTTGAGCATCCAATACTACATAAGTATTAATATCAGAAACATTGATTACAGTAGATGATTTAACATTTCTACTTGATAAGTAAAAGTTTTTATCATCTTCAGCTAACACGAACAACGTCTTTGTTTTAGTTAACCCCAAATCAGAAGTTACTTGTAAAAAATCTTTTGTATTAGCAGTTTCAAATTTTGAATCTTCTAACAAAATGATTGCTCCTTCCAAAGCCTTATAAGACAATGCTGATCTTTTAGCCACAACCTTAAGTTTCTTATTCAATTTGAATGAATAATCTCTTGGTCTAGGTCCAAACATTCTAGCTCCTCCTCTAAAAACACCAGACTTAATACTACCTGCACGGGCAGTACCAGTTCCTTTTTGTTTTTTGATTTTACGCGTCGAACCTTTGATCTCATTTAATTCTTTCGACTTGTGCGTTCCCTGTCTTTGGTTAGCCAAATATTGCTTTACATCTAAATATATAGCATTATCATTAGCTTCAACACCAAAAACACCTGCGGCCAATTCTACCTTTCTTCCAGTATCCTTACCTGTTCTGTCAACTACTTGTAATTCCATAATTATTTTTCGACTACAACGTATGAATTATTAGAACCTGGAACAGAACCTGTAACTAACATCAAATTCTTTTCCTTAACAATCTTAAGAATCTCCAAGTTTTGAACTTTAACTTTTTGACCACCCATTCTACCTGCCATTCTCATTCCCTTAAAAACTCTTGAGGGAGTAGAACATGCACCGATAGAACCTGGCGCTCTTAATCTGTTATGTTGCCCATGAGTTGCTTGACCAACACCACCAAAACCGTGACGTTTCACAACACCTTGAAAACCTTTACCTTTTGACGTTGCAGAAACATCAATAAAGTCACCAACTTCAAATACATCTGAAACCTGTAACTCTTTTCCTAATTCTGGTAACTCGTCAAAGTTCTTAAACTCTTTCAACCTTACCTTACTTGTAACGCCAGCTTTTTTAAAGTGACCTTTTAATGCAGAAGTAGTGTGTTTTTCTTTTTTATCTCCAAAACCAAGCTGCACAGCATTATAACCGTCGACAGCCTCTGTCTTTACTTGAGACACTGAACAAGGACCTAATTCTAGCACAGTACATGCTACATTTTTCCCTGACTCAGTAAACACACTAGTCATTCCAAGTTTTTTTCCTATTAACCCAGACATAATTTTATTTATTTTCGTAGTACTTAGTATTAAGCACCAAATATAACCCCTCCTAATAGAGGGAATGCAAACGTACGCATACATTCTCTCTATTAAAAGGTAATTACAGTAAAATTTACAAAGAGACAGTTGATTATCTCCAAAATATTAGATTAAGTTAAACCTTAATCTCAACTTCAACACCTGAAGGAAGCTCTAATTTCATTAAAGCATCTACAGTTTTTGCACTAGAAGAGTAGATATCTACTAATCTTTTGTAAGTACATAATTGAAATTGCTCACGTGATTTTTTGTTTACGTGAGGTGATCTCAATACTGTGAATTTTTCTTTTACAGTAGGTAATGGAATTGGCCCATTTACTACAGCTCCAGTAGTTTTTACAGCTCTTACAATTTTCTCACACGATTTATCAACTAAATTATGATCGTATGATTTTAATTTGATTCTAATTTTTTGATTCATGATTCTTGAATTTAAGCAACTTACCCTTTAGCTTTTTTGATAACGTCTTCTGCAATATTGTTTGGCAGAATCTCATAATGAGAGAAAGTCAAACTTGCTGAAGCTCTACCTGATGAGATTGTTCTCAAAGTAGTAACATAACCAAATAATTCTGACAAAGGTACATGTGCTTTAATGATTTGAGCTCCACCTTTTGTATCCATTCCTTGCATGATACCACGACGCTTATTCAAATCACCAGTTACAGAACCAGTGTATTCATCTGGAGAAACAATCTCAACAGCCATAATAGGCTCAAGAATTTTCGCTCCAGCTATTTTTGCTGCTGCTTTATAACCTAACTGCGCAGCCATTTCAAACGAGATAGCATCTGAATCGACATCATGGAAAGAACCATGAAACAATCTAACTCTCATTGAATCGACAGGGAAACCAGCTAAACAGCCATGCTTCATTGCTAATTCAAATCCTTTTTGGATCGAAGGAATAAATTCCTTAGGAATAATACCACCTTTTATGTTATCAACCCATTGCAATCCTTCAGTTTTGTCATCATCACGAGGTCCGATTTCAAAACTAATATCAGCAAATTTACCTTTACCACCAGATTGTTTTTTATAAACCTCCTTATGTTCAGTAGATTTAGTCAAACATTCCTTATAAGCTACTTGAGGTGCACCTTGATTAATCTCAACGTTAAATTCACGTTTAAGACGATCCATGATAATCTCCAAGTGAAGCTCTCCCATACCTCTCATGATCACCTGACCAGTCTCCTCGTCTGTATGAACACGTAAAGTTGGATCTTCTTCAACAAGCTTAGAAATAGCCATACCTAATTTATCAACATCCGCTTGAGTTTTAGGCTCAATTGCATATCCAATAACAGGCTCTGGAAAGTCCATTGATTCTAACACAATAGGGTGTTTCAAATCACATAATGTATCTCCAGTCTTAATATCTTTAAAACCGACACCTGCACAAATATCACCACATTCCACAACAGGAATAGGGTTCTGTTTGTTCGAAAGCATTTGCATTAAACGAGAAATACGCTCTTTTTTACCAGTTCTTGTATTTAACACATAAGAACCAGCATCTAATTTACCACTGTAAACACGCATAAAACAAAGACGTCCTACGAAAGGATCAGTCGCAATTTTAAACGCTAAAGCAGAAAACGGTTCGTCGATATTCGCTTTACGAACAATAGGCTCATCTGTATCAGGATTTGTCCCTTCAATTTCAGCAACATCCAAAGGAGTTGGTAAATATGAACAAACAGCATCAAGAACAGCTTGAACACCTTTGTTTTTAAACGCAGACCCACACATTACTGGTGAGAAAGACATATCGATAACGGCAGCTCTAATAGCAGCCATCATTTCCTCCTTAGAAATAGAATCTGGATCGTCAAAGAACTTCTCCATCAATTCATCATCATAAGAAGCTACAGCTTCAACTAATTGCTCTCTATACATAGCAACCTCGTCAACCATATCCTCAGGAATATCAATTACCTTATAAGTAGCTCCCTGATCTTCTTCATTCCAAACAATTGCTTCGTTTGTAATTAAATCAACAACCCCTCTAAAGGTATCTTCAGCTCCAATTGGTAACTGCAAAGGAATTGCATTTGCTCCCAATTTTTCCTTAATGTCAGCAACTACATTTAAGAAATCAGCACCTGCTCTATCCATTTTGTTAACAAAACAAATACGAGGAACCATATATTTATCAGCTTGTCTCCAAACTGTTTCCGATTGAGGTTCAACACCTGATACGGCACAAAATAAAGCTACTGCCCCATCTAACACACGTAAAGAACGTTCTACCTCAACAGTAAAATCAACGTGACCAGGAGTATCGATAATATTAACCTTGTAGGTTTTTGTATCAGCGGTACTTTCTCCTTGTACTGTTGGGTAATTCCAACTAGTTGTAGTAGCAGCAGAAGTAATTGTAATACCTCTTTCTTGCTCCTGCTCCATCCAATCCATTGTAGCAGCACCATCATGAACTTCACCAATCTTGTGAGTCATTCCAGTGTAATACAATATTCTCTCAGTAGTAGTCGTTTTACCGGCATCAATATGAGCCATGATACCGATATTCCTAAGTAAATTTAAATCTTGCTTAGCCATCGAAACTAGAATCTAAAATGAGAGAATGCTTTGTTTGCTTCAGCCATTCTGTGCACGTCATCTTTTTTCTTTACAGCAGCTCCTTCACCTTTAGCAGCGGCGATAATTTCACCAGCTAAACGTTCAGCCATTGTCTTCTCGTGACGTTTACGTGAATAACTAATCATCCACTTCATCCCTAAAGCTTGTTTTCTTCCAGGACGAACTTCAGTAGGCACTTGAAAAGTAGCTCCACCGACACGACGACTTTTAACCTCTACAGAAGGCATAACGTTATTTAAAGCTTTTTTCCAAAGCTCAACTCCGTTTTCTTCAGTTTTCTCTTCTACAATAGCAACGGCTCCGTAAAAAATAGAATATGCAGTCGATTTCTTACCTTGCATCATCAAGTTATTTACAAACTTAGTGACAGTAGTATCCTTAAATTTAGGATCAGGAAGTATATACCTCTTCTTTGGTTTAGATTTTCTCATGATATTTTATTTTTTAGGACGTTTAGCTCCGTACTTAGATCTTCTTTGTGTTCTACCATCTACTCCAGCTGTATCTAACGCACCTCTAATGATGTGATATCTTACACCTGGTAAATCCTTAACTTTCCCTCCACGGATCAAAACGATCGAGTGTTCTTGTAAGTTATGTCCTTCACCTGGTATGTAAGCATTCACTTCTTTACCGTTAGTTAACCTTACTCTAGCTACTTTACGCATTGCTGAGTTAGGTTTCTTTGGAGTAGTTGTATATACGCGAGTACATACTCCACGTCTTTGTGGGCAAGAATCAAGAGCGGGTGACTTTGATTTATAGGTCACCTTCTTTCTTCCTTTTCTTACTAATTGTTGTATAGTAGGCATACTATCTACTTATTTATTATTATTTCTTAATTTGGGTTGCAAAATTACGTTTTTTGAACCGCTCTGTCTAATTTATTACCTTTTATTTAAGCCTCCCCCATTGAACCACCAAAATTCATAGGGAATTTTGGTGGTTCGTTTGAGACAGTAACTTGACCAAATTTATCTTCATATTTGTCCAAATTATCCTTTAAAGCAAGTAATAAGCGCTTTGCATGTTCAGGTGTAAGAACAATTCTAGACTTCACTTTTGCTTTAGGAACACCTGGCATCATACGAATAAAATCAATAACAAACTCACTATTAGAATGAGCAATTAATGCCATATTCGAATAAATACCTTCAGCAATTTCTTCTGAAAGCTCTATGTTAATTTGATTTTCTTGATTTTCGATTTCTTCGGTCATGTCTTTTAGTGCTGTAGTTCTTTCTTATTTTTTCTCACAGCTTTAGCCGCTTCCAATCTTTCAATTTCTTCTTGATTCCTACCAATACATTATCAAAAGCACGTAAGCCTGTTCCTGCTGGAATTAAGTGTCCAACAATTACATTTTCCTTAAGTCCTAATAAATTATCTGCTTTTCCTCTGATAGAAGCTTCACTTAAAACTTTAGTAGTTTCTTGAAACGATGCTGCAGAAATAAAACTAGCAGTTCCTAATGATGACTGCGTAATACCTTGCAAGATTGGTTTTGATACAGCTGGATCAGCTTCACGAACAGATACAATCTTCATATCTCTTCTTTTCAAGCTTGAATTCTCATCACGTAAACGACGAGCAGTAACAATCTGTCCTGGTTTTAAATCTTCAGAATCACCACCATCAACAACAACTTTCATATCTAAAATCTCATCATTTTCTGAATTAAATGAAACTTTATCAACAATTTGTCCTTTTAAGAATCCTGTATCACCTGAGTCAAGAATCTCAATCTTTCGCATCATCTGTCTAACAATACATTCAATGTGCTTATCATTAATATTAACACCTTGAAGTCTATAAACATC
>Ga0138265_1052615_pt1 | contig 18941 bp, 34 predicted proteins | sample RNAA_120151118_FD_105243 | JGI IMG/M metagenome (GOLD analysis project Ga0138265, IMG submission 105243) | Metatranscriptomics of polar marine prokaryotic and eukaryotic communities from Palmer Station, Antarctica after 192hr light incubation... | ecosystem: Environmental > Aquatic > Marine >... | reverse complement strand
GGGAAGTTGTATTAAACTAAATATATTGTCACTTATCTTATTCTTTCTTTTCACTAGGGCTTTATTTGCCGAACATCACTCTCAGTGCAGGCACTCCCTTTAGGATCTTAGCCTCTTCATCACCCTTCTTGATGCAAGTCAAGGTGATGTCAACGTACAGATCATCGGAGAAACACTCAGCTGCGTCGAAGACCGAGGTGGCGAGCTTGGCCTTCTTCTCCTTCTCCTTTCCAGCCATATTGTCGATGGCGTGGAAGAACAGTGGGCGGCCCTTGCGCAGGATGTCGCGCACTTCTAGGCCCTTGTAAGTCTCTTCAACGTGGGTGATAACATCCGAAAGCTTAGTGGCTTTGCTTCCCGGGAGGTCCCACCTATCCCAGATGCTGACTTCTAGGCCCTCAAGGAGCTTGTCCTTGGGGACGTCTCCTGGCTCACTAGTGTTCATGTTGGGAACGGCTAAGTTGAAGAAAGAGTTCCTGTGGTCAACTTGCTTAGCTCCCTAGAGAATCTTAATCAACTCAATTGCCTGGAGTCCAGCAACACAAGCTGTAGTAGTGGCCAGGGCAGGGACAATCCTTCCTGCCTTCAGTTTGACTTAGAGCCAGTCCATGATTTCTAGTTTGTAGGTAGAAGCACGGCAGTTGGCCATGGACGCCATGAAGTCAATGTGGAAGTTCTTGTCATCGTCCTTTTCAAATTCCTCTGACTTGACCATGTACTCCTCAAACTTCTTCTCCTTTTTGACTGGCAAGTTGTTGAGCAGAGTAAGGAACTCCTGCTTCTTCACTTGCAGATCGTTCTAGTCAACCTCTGGTTCAGCATCTTCCTCTTCCTGCTTCTCTTCAGTCTTGTCCTTGTTCTTTTCAGCTGCTGCGATCTGCTTGGCGATGGACTTGGCTTTGTCTTCGTTGGCAACAAACTCAGGCTGTTTGAAGTTAGCGGCCATCATTCCACAGTGCTTTCTGAATTCATCTGTCCTAGGAGTCTTGACGGGCAGTTCGATGAAGAACATTTGAGCGAATAGACAGGCCATGGAGCTGACGAAGGTGCAGTGGAGGATGTCTTCCTCATCGAATACCATTGGTACGGGAGCACGCTTGGGTAGAGTCCAGAAGAGGGTGCCTTCCTTGGTCTTGGCATCGAGAGGGTAGACGTGCAAGAGCTGCTTGATGTCATGATTGAAGTATTTCTCGAACCTCTTGCGAGCGTACTCAATGCAGGAATTGAAGTTGACTGGTCTCTTGCGGAGAAGCTTGAGGCCTTCCTGAAGGGTGATGATCTCCTGTTAGGCGATAGGGTTGATCTTTTCCCCTTCTTCTAGGAGGTTAATGGCACTCTTAGGCTTGATGGTAAACATCTTTTCGAAGTGGTCACGAGCCCACTCAACACAGTGGATGGTCTCCTCTGGGAACATCTTAAGGGTGCAAATGGGAATTTCGTTGTTGGCTTCATCGTCGTTCTCTTGGCCGTAGGCTAGAGTTACTCCAGGAAGGATGACCTGGACATTTCCCTTAGCTCCGAGAGTTCCACCTTCGATCAGGGGTGTTCTGGCTGTGATACACCTTTGATCGACGTAGAGACGGGCCTTGACATTGTCCAGGGCGTTGGTAACAACACTGAGCTCGCTTAGGAATTTATCATCGTAGATGTGTTCAGACTTTTCTTCAACCCTGTCGAGGCGGGCGATAATGTTGCCTTTGAGCTCCGAGTTCATCTGAATCGCGGCGGCTGCTGCGGTCTGTGCCTTGGGCTTGCGGATGTGCTGCTCACGGAACAAGAACTGTCTGTTCAAGTTACTGGGCTCAATAATATCAGGATCGGTGAGTACAATCGAACCAGCTTGCTCAGTCTCGGTCTTCTTGGCTGTACCAACTCCGAGCATAGCGTAATTTTTGAGTAGCTCACATCCAATAGCACCAGAGCCGACCATGAAGAGCCTGCACTGCTCGAGCTTCCTGTTCATGTCTGCTCCAATACAGATTCTGAGACCATCAGATCTGTGGCCGATCTCTCTGGTTTTCACCATCTTGCCAATGTATTCATTCTCGAAGAAATCCTTGTCTCCGTTAGGTTCAACGTGTTCTTCCAGAGAGAATTTAGGGAGTAATTCGCTAGCATCGTAGTAGAAGGCTTGGTTGATGGGTGTGAATTTACCAGTCATCGCCTTGACGATTTCCTATGCCACGTAACCTCCGAAGAAGGCGCAGATTGGGTTGAAGACACCTTGACTCTGGAAAGCGAATTGATAGAAGAAGCTAAGTTCTCTTCCGTCCCTCTTCCAGTCAGCCACTTTAGCGTCAAGGTGGTCGGCATATGCACCAGCTACTTCTTGGGCAATCTTGACAAAAGCCACAGCATCGGCAAGGTCCCAGGCTTTAGGCATGGCCTTGTTGGCTAGCTTAAACTTATCAAGAGCTTCGAAGGCAATATGGGAGTAAATGTTGATACCCTCCTTTTCAGCGAAAGTGAGGAAGCCCATGAGGTTCATGTCTTCGCAGGTATTCGAGACCATGACTTCCTTGAATGGCTTGAAACTCATAGTGACTTTCTGGCGGAGTTGCTTGGCGATACCATTGCCCTCGTACTTCTCATACTTGCGGGTGTCGCCGATTGTGTACGAGTAGGGGGTGAGGACAGTCACTTTGTGTACGGTCTCACTGATGGAGTCGACCTTCTCTTGTTGAGAGGGATCAGCTTTCTCGCCTTCTTTCAGCTTCATGCCTTCTACTTGAGTGAGTAGCACTTCGTCTCCGTCTTGCAACTTGTGGGTAGCGTTCTGCTTTAGTTACACAAGACCCTTCTCGTCGCAGCTGATGTCCTGAATAAGGCAGTCCTGGAGGGCTTCACCGTTGGTGTCATAGACCTCAAACTGGTCACCGAAGTCATTGAAGATTCTACCGTAGACACCGTGGGCATCGCAGGCCATGAACTTGATGCCCTTCTTGTGGCAGTAGTCATTCACAGCCACGATGGTCTCGTAGTCACTCTCAGTGAGTACAATCACATCCTTCTGGTGGAAGTTCCAGGGCTCTTGCTCATACATAGCAGGGTCCTTGGGCACGGGGGCAGTGCCAATGGCGGTGACCTTCACGTAGAAGTTGAGACTCTGAAGTCTGTTCAGGCATGCTCCACCTCTGGTTGGCTGCTTGTCCTCTCCATTAAGGAAGAATTGGCCACTCAAGTCACGCTTAGAGATAGGCTTATCATCATGAAGGACGAAACTTTTGCAGCCAGCCAGCACAATATTCTTGGCGATCTCGACACCAAGGGCACCAGCTCCACTCAGGAACACATGAGCCTTTGACTACTTCTCAACGGCTTCCTTTCCCATGGCGCCGATGTAGCGACTCCATCTGTCCTTGACAGCTTCATCTTCGATATCTATCTCCATTCCTTCGTTCTACTTTTTAGTAGTGTCGATCTGGTATTCCATGTCGATGTCATCAAGATCGGCTTGGCCTTCAGTCATGGATTGTTTCTAGGATTTCTGAGTCTTCTTCTTAGCTTTGATGGCCTTTGGCTTGATCTGGTAGTTGGTAGGCCTCTCCATGAGGTTGAGTTGCTCTTCCAATTCCTTCACAGTGGCGGTTAGCATTTCCTTGTACTTATCCTTGGAGGACTTGAAGTCTTTAGCAATGGTGCTGTTGTGGTCTGAGATCAGGCCGGCGTAAGATGCCTCGTTGCCATCGATTCTGTCAATCCATTGCTTGGTAGTCTTGAGGATGGACTCTCTCTTCAGGTAGAAATGGCGTTTTATCACGGTCTCGAAGCCAGGAGGAGGGTTTTTAATGTGGCCGAGCATAGCCCACTTGACGTTTCCGTAGCGGACGATGTTCATGTAGCCCTCGTTCTTTCTCTCTCCTTCAGGAGTACCAGCTTCGCCTTCAAATCCGGGCTCATTGAAGTAGACCTCTTCAGACATAACGATAGCCTGAACAGAGAGCAATACTTAGAGGGTGGTGGAAATCTTCTCATCCCAGTTCTCAGAAGCATGGCCTCTCCAGGTTCCTAGGAGACTTAAGCAGACCTTACCACACGCGTACAAGTTAGGGTTAAACCTGATTTGGCCATTGCCGGTAGTAGTGAGGTTCATCTTGGGAGGAGTCTTAGGGTAGGTGTTCTCGTAGAATAGGTCATACTCAAATAGTCCGTGAGCGTAAGGAGTTCCTTCAGCTCCTGAGATCATAGCTTTCATCATATCAACTCGTTCTCTGTCTACACGCACGAACACTGCATCGGTGTGCTGAGCAGGCAGGGCGTTAGAAATGTCAGCTAACTCTTGGGCCAGTCTGACCATTTTGGCTGCTCCAGGGTTTTTGTTTTGCGCAGAGAGTGTGGTGTAATGGTACTTAGAAATGTCCATGTAATCGAACCGAAGCTTGCTTAGGAGCAGCCAGTAAGCCTTATCGACAGGGAGTTCAAGGGCATCAGCGATCTGCTCGTTACCTAGCTCATCTGCAATCAAATCTTCAACTGCATCCTGAATCAGAGTGTAAGTCTTCTGAGTATCTTTAACTAACTCAACCTGAATTGAACTTTCAGTGCCAATTTCCTTTAATTAGCTGAGGGACTGCATGAAGATTGTAGCGTTGCTGTTAAGTTGGCTCAGTAGAGTTTCAACTGAGTCCTTCTGCAGAGGCTTGTACTGCTTGCCAATTCCTACTAGGCATTTCAGTAAGTTCTCTTGGCTGGCAATGGCTCTGAGAAGACCGAAGTAAGAGTGCCACAGTTCGTGCTCCTTGGACATGTCGGTCCAGGTGGCGCCTCTCAGGCTGTTTTCTAAAATAGGGAGAATGGAACTTTAGAGTAACTGTTCCAAGACGTCCTCGCTGGCCTGCCACTCTTTGGAGGTCAGGAAGTTGGTCATGATATCGACTAGAGTTTAGATCTACTCATTGCGTAGCTTCTTGTTGTCGAGGAAGGTAGCAACGTTGAACTGAGTGCCTTGGGAGGCTGAGTAGCCGACACCCTTACGCTTCTTTTTGTCAACATTCTTGGTGTTGGATTTCTTGCGTTCTAGGATTATCTCCTCTTGTAGCTCCTCTTCGTTTGAATCTTCATCCTTTTCACGGGGTTTCTCACCAGCAATGCCACCAAGGCGTTCAAGAATTCTGGGGATGAAGCCAGCTTCTACAGCAATCTGGCGGATGTGGATATCACCAGCGACTGAGAATGCTTCGGAGAGGACCTTGTAGTTAAACTTGGTGGCCTCCTTCTGCTCATCTTCCCACTTCTTGAGTTAGTCTGTCTGCTGGTCAGGAAGGCCAGACAGAATCTTAAACAGAAGCTCCTTGCACTGCTTATTTTTCATGAAGATCTAGAAGTAAAGGGGGATCTCACTGAAAGACTGGAGCTCCTTGAGCCACATTTCCCACATATCGGCAAGCTTGGCGTTTTTCCACAGCTTGAGGGTAGCGAGGGTGACGGAAATGAACTTCTTGACTCCTCCCTAGTTCTCAAACTGATCATAGAAGCCATTGTTAGGCTTGTACATAGAGGCGATCTTGACAGCGAACTCCTCAGCGTTGGTGATGTCGACGGCAAAAGCAGTGGACTCCTCCTCAGGGGCTGAGTTAAGTCTCTCCATGCTGAAGCCTAGGTCGAGGATGTTGTTCTGTCTCTCCGCTTAAGGCTGATCAGCCATGAACTTTGCGTACACTTCTCCTACTGTCTCATTAGAGAATTTTTTGTTTTTCAGCTGGTTGCCTCCTTTAGGCGCTTGTAAAATGATCTGGCGACCGAGCATGATCGAGGACAATTGAGATATTTTCAGGTGGGCGGGCACGTTGAAAATAGGCTGAGATCTGAACAAGTTGAAGGGGCAACTATTGCTGTACCAGGGGTGATTCTTTGAGTTGACAGAGCTGATACACAGTGACTTCTGGATCTTCTGCTTGTAGTCAAGTCCAGACTGCACCTGCGCGATTGCCTGTCTGTTGGAGACCCACACTTCTAACTTTTAAAGTGTGAATTCGCTGATCTAAGTTTTAGGAGCGGGGGCCTTGTTGGCTGGAATCGTGGTTAAAGCAATCTCGTCTAGCATGTCAGGCTGGTAAGTCTGGGTCTAGAAATCCATCTCCTCTGTGAAGGAGATACACAGGAAATCAGTAGCGAGGCTGAGTGCACCACCGTCGGGGTAAGTGAGGATTTCAACAATGACGCGCTCACTTTCTTCCTTTGGCTTGTAGAAGTAAGTTCCTTAGTCTTAGATCTGGAGGAAGCAGAAGTCCTCCTGGTTGGCGGTGACGGGGAATTCGTCTTGCTCCTGCTCTTCTGACTGAACGATAGGCATTTGAGACGAAGTGTACCCTCCGAGGACACACTGCTTGCCAGCGCTGTTCTTGCCTTAGCAGATGAAGAAGCAAGGGCCTTTATCGCTGATCTTCTCCCAGAATCCTTAGAAGCCGGAAGATTCTTGACTCTTGTCAGTCTGAGTGTGGATGCATTGCCACTTGGAAGACATAGCTAGGTCCATCTTAGACTTAGAGGTCTGACCGACGATTTCTTTGAAAGCGAGGCACATAGTCTTGCGAAGGGGTCCATCGAAGATGTCACTGGGCACGAAATTAGCGTTTTCAGTTACCTTGACCTTGCTCTGCTAAGCGGTTCCTTCGGAAGTCAGTAAATCGTAGTTGGGCTACCACTCCTGGTCTTCATCTTCGTCCGCAGCTTCATTCTGCTGAACGAACGATACAGGTAGGGTCTGCTCATTCTTGATGAAAGGAAGGAGCACTCGGTCAATAAAGAAGTCATCTCTGCTCTTCTCCAAGTACTTGATGTCTTCGATTATGTTGTCTGCCAAGAATTTCTCAGACTTTTCGTGACCGGCCGACACGTTGAGAATCAGCTGCACAATGAGTTATTTGTATTCATCAGAGCCAGTAGTCTTGATAATACGTTTCACTGTCTCAGGCTTTTCTTCTCTAATGAGCTTATACAGTTTGATAGGCAGCTCTTCTTCCTGGAGTTTAGCTTTAACTGAGAGGTCCGATGCTGCGTTGAGCCAGAAACTAGCGACGTTGAGGGCGGTCTGCTCTTCGTAAAGCTTGTCCAGAAGTAGTCTCTTGTCGAAAATGACCATAGCAATCTTGCTGTTCTAGCAAGCGAGGGTGCCTGCAAGCAAGTTCATCTGCTGAGCTTGCTCTTGATTGAGGTCAGCTGGAGGGTCAAGTAACACATCTGTGGCGAAGTCGACTTGGTTAATGTCCTTGTTGAACCAAGGCTCGGGAGGGCACAATAGAGTCACAATGAAAGATCTGAGATAGTTGGACAATCTAGCTCTCTCCTAAGTGGCGGATGTCAGGAGAGAGAAAACGTCCATCAACACGTTGGTCTTTACACCTAGCTCAATGGGAACGCATCCCTTTAGAGCGCTAAGGTCAGGAGCAACGGTATGCAAGGACTTCATGTAGATTTCGATGAGAGGGAGCACCAGCTCAATGCGTTTGTTCTGCATCTCAGGGTTGACTTTGATATCCTAGAGGCTGGTGAGGATTTTAGTGACCAAGGTGTTGAGTCTCTCAGCAACCTTCTTCTGGTCACAAATCATGAGTTTCCCAACCAAATCAGAGCATTTGCCCACACTCTCCATATTAATCAGGCGTTGGATGATCCAGTCACCCATCTTCTCGTTGTAAACAGAAATTCCTATAAGAGTAGGCTCAATAATGTTCTCTTTCTAGCCGATGAAAGTTAGTAGGAGGTCGAATTCAGTCTTGATCTTCTCAATGGTCTCTTCTTGGTTGGCGATGACTTGCATCACAGAGCTGAAGTCCCCAGAGCAAATGATGGACATTATTTCAAGAGCAGATTTCTTCTGTTGCTTGAGCACGTACTTCTGCATGTTGGTGTTGTTGATGTGTTCCTGCCTCATTCCGTTGAGAGAAATAAAGTTAATCGAGAACACCTGTTTCTTGCCAATCCTGTTGGCGAGGGGGCCATTCTCGATGCAGGAGAAGACGTTGCGTCTGAAACTGAACTTGACGTACTGGCACTTAAAGTTGTAAATAGAGTCCAGCTTGCGGGAGACTAAGTCACGAATCTCATCTTCGGACTTCTCAGAAGTCTCGACACTGTCCTGAGAGGAGAAAGAGCGGAGATTCTTTCCAAAAACTTAAGTGTGCTGGACAGCGAAAGAAGTATCAGTGACACTGTCTAGGTTGCAGACCTGAATCATGTTATCTTGGTCCATTCCTGCCGTCACTAACACGCTCAGAGGCTCTACATATACAGTCGCATCCTCCTGCCAGTAGTTGGTGAAACCAATTTAGATTTCTCTCAATTCAACGGGAGTTGGTAGCTTGAAGACCATCTGGTGCTCGAAGCAATCCTGCTCCTTGTAAGTCTTCTGCATGATTCTGTGTTTGTAGGCTTTCTTGTTGACAGTCCAGTCAGTCTTAGCGAATGGTTTGGGGTTGTTCTCAAAACTTTCTTCGAGTAGCTCCATGGTCTTGCCGAACTCCTCCAATTTGAAATTAAAAGCACTGTCGTCGATATCTTCGTCAGCCATGACTGCCTAGCTGCCCTGCTTCTGAGCTTTGGAGCTGGTTTCGGGTTAGTAGCAGCTCTTGCAGATCCAGTAGTTGCACTTACGACAGTCCATAACCTGCTCATTGCTGGAGTGTTTTTTGCACATGTTACAAGTACCGCCACCAGTGGTATAAGTCTTTAGCTCACCATTGCATCTTATACACTTGGAGGCGGGAGTGTTCACGATCTCTTCTTCAGTGTCATCGTTTAAACATTTTTCATCGCCGAGGCCAAGGAGAGCCTGGAGGTCAGACCCTTCTAGGCCATGAGTCTTTTTGACAACTGACTTCTTCTCTTCAATGGCTTCTTTAGCTTCAACTTTATTATTTAGATGCTTAGCCTAGACGTTACCAAGGTTAGTGCCGATCGAGTTAAGCAAAAATTCAAATCCTTTAAGCTCGAACACAAAGTAGTTTACAATGGAGTCAGCAACGAGCCACTGGTTAAGCAATTTCTGGAAGATAATTCCAGTGCGAGTGGACAGGCGGTGACTGACGTACATGCCCATGTTTTCGTTGAACAGCTGTCTGATGATTCCTGTGTTCATAGCCTTGACGATGTTCATGAGGCTGGTGAGGGCAATCTTGATAGCTTGTACATTCTTGTCACTGTCCGAGACATAGAGGAGGATTGGGTTGATCAGTTGGGAAATCTCCTTCACCTTCTCTGTGGCTGGGGTTTTGTTGTGATTCGAGGGAGCGATGTCTTTCAAAGAGGCTTCGTCAGTCTCGGCTCTCTCGTTCATGAAAAGCCACATCAGGAGGCCGTCGAAACTGGTCTTGAGCTGGGATCTGAGACTTTCGTCGTTCTCAGCTTGGCTGAAGAGCGATGAGATGGCAGGCTTCTTGTCGGTATCAAGGGCGTTCCAGACAATATAGAGCATCTTCTAGACAAGAGTCAAGCGTCTGACCACAAGTTGGTTGGCGCCAGAAGGGCCTTCAAAGTTACCAAGGTTGAGGTTGACCATGAGGTACTTGGTGGCTTCTGAGAGTAGCTTACCAACGCTTTGAGCATCCAGAGAGCTGTACACGCTCCACTTATCACTCTCCTTTTCAAATTTCTTGGGAGTGGCCATGCAGGTGGATTAAATCATAATGTCGAGCCATCCCTGGCAGACAGCGTAGCCGACCTGCTCGTTCTGGGTAGGGTCTCCACTGCTTTTCTGGATAGAATTGAGGGTGGAGAAAAGTAGCTCAACCAAAAATTAGCCTCCGTGATCCTTCTCTTAAGCAATCTTCTCTGAGATTTCTAGAAGTTGGGGGAAAGTGGTTTGCTGGACTTCAGTACTAGATTTAATGAAGGCTGAGATCAACTGGTCGAAGATCTTCTCTTGTCCGAGCTCATGGACGTGGACGATTCTCAATGACCTGAGAGCAAGTGCCCAGATCTGAGAGATGTACTTGAAGTTTGACTTCCTGTTACTATCGCCACTGGCTGACTCGATGATAGAGATGAAGGCTTTAACCAGGCCGATGGCTGAGCTGGTGGAGGTCGATTCTTCTTTAGGCTTGTCAGCGTCCTTCTTCTCAACGGTGCTGCCTGACTCAGACCTGCTCATAGGAATAGGCGCTAACAGCTCTTCGTTCTCTGTGTCGATGGTCTCACCTTCCTTCTGTCCAACGTTAGCATTCTTTTACTGCAGGTTTATCAGTACCTTGTGTTAATCAATTAGAGACCTCTAGGTGCTCTAGTTCTCAATGAATGCATCAATTGTAAAGTTAATGTGCTGTAAGCAACCCTTGCCAGAGTAATTGGCTAACAGAGGTCCATAGACGGCGTCCACTTCTTTCAAAGCTGATTCTTGGTTAACCTCCATCTTAATGAGCCACTGCAGGACTTCCTAGTAAAGCTTGTTAAGGGACTCCTTGAACTCCATGATGTCTTCTAAATCTTGGATGGACTTCTTTGAGTGCTTCTTCCTGTTGTCGGCTTGGTCATTCTTCTCTCTCTGGATGTTCTAAGCTTCCTCAAGCGCCCCTTTCGCGTAGTGGGCGACGTTCTTGTGCAAATTGGCTGTGGCACGGACGAACATGGTAAGTAGGTTTTTCTCGTTGAGGCTGAGGAATTGCTGGAAGCAAGTGCGGATGGCGCCAGTCTGAGTCGCTAGGTCTTTAAGTACTTTAGGTGACACAACTTTGCCTAATTCTCTAATCTGTACAAACAACAGAGCAAGGAGAGCGGTCTGCTCAGTCTGGCCGAAGAAATCGTGTTGGTTAGTGCAAATCCACTCAGCCGACCTGAACATAGTCTTGAAGGCCAAGTCGAATGAAGGCAAGTGAGTCTCATCCTGGTCCAAAGACTTAGAGTCAAAAGTTTTAGTCATTTCATCTCTGAGAGGGTTGTCCATGAGCTTGAGAATGGCTGGGATCAGGGCAATAGGGTTGCGAACTTCCTTGTTAGCGAAGGCTTAGAAGTACTCGAAATTAGCTTCAGATGTGGTGTCGAGGCCGATCTTCGTCTAGAGGTAGACCATCAAGTCACTCATTGGAATTCTGAACTTCTGCAATCCCTAGACTACAGCGAGTTGAGAGAAGGCTACTTGAGGGGTGACTAGGAATTGCTCGATGGCTTCGAAGTAGAAGGATTGCTTCTCCTGTTCGGTCATCAGGGGCATAATGACGCTCTGGATGAAGCTGATGGCGTCGGTACGAGAGCGACCGGACTCGTACACAACCAGGTGTCTGAAGATATTGAAACAGATCGTAGGCAGAGGCTCATCCGACAGCTGCTGGAAGATCTCCTTCATCATGTCTGTTGTGAACACGGTAGAGTCGGCTGAGGTCTGAATATATCTGAGCATTTTTGAGAGGTCAGAAGACATCGAAATCAGGTACTTGAGAGAATTGAGCGACGATTTGTCAGCTGGCTTGGATGCTGCTAGTAGTCTGAGAATTCCTCTGGTTTTGTCCATGACGTTCTTCTTCTGGTGGGGTCCGCGAGTTTACATCTCTCCACGGAGGTCATCCTGGGATAGTTTTAGGGCGTCTTGGGCCTGGGCTTCGTCAGCTTGTCCATCTCCAGTTTTAATTTCTTCAATTATCTCATCCTCTGGCTCGGGCTCCTAGTAGGTAGGGACCTGTTTCTTGAGCTTAGTGACAGCTAAGAGGTCGCACTAAAGCCATCCTTTAACTCCAGGATTTCCGTAAGACTTTAACTGCTTGCCTTCACAATCGTAAAGGCGGGCTGCCCACGAACCTCCTAACTTAGTTTGGTAGTGAGCTTCGGCCTGTTTGAGGGTGATAAAAGACTCTCCTTCAGCATGGTCATTGACGTGCCAAGCAACGACGTAGAAGGTTCCAGGGAGGTCTTCCTTCTTGATGATGACTTTCTCCTCCAGAGGGACGACGCAAACGCCATCAGCCTCTTCAGGGATCTAATCTCCATCTGCATTCGAATACATCTTTATAGAGTTACCGATCTGTTGGACTCCCTTACCAGAGGCCTTAATTTCCTTCAGAGCTTACACAAATTCGGGGTTTTCTGCGTGCTATCCTGCAGCCAGGCCATAGAATTCCATTAGGACCTTAGGCTTGCTCTTCTCTTTTAAGTTGGTCTGAGTGTTGTCAAATTGGATTACAATTTTGAGGCTGGAGCAGGTGTGAGACAGGAAAGACACTGTCAAGGGCAGGGAGAGGAACGTGTTGTCCTTGGTTGCCATCTTATGACCAGCTACTTGATAGTACGTCTGCAGAGGATAGTGTTTGTAGTGCACTAGGTTGGCCTCGTCCCAGACGCTGATTGTCATATTGTGAAGATTGTCCTTCTTTATGTCGTTAAAGAAGAATTTAATTGCTCGCAGCTGGACCTAGCCGAAGAAGTTAGCCTGCTTAGACAACAGTTGCTGCTTCTGCTTGCCAGTGCCCTTGTTCCACTGCATTTAGACTGTTCTAATGAGGTCAATGCTCTTGGCATCGAGCTTGTCAGGCGAAACCTAGTCGTTTGACTTGACGTTTTTGTTAATTTCGTCGGTCCTGTAGAGGATAGAATCGAAGGGGTAAATCTGGCTGTTCAAGCTAGCATGGCGGGTTCTGTATTCAATGGTATCCTTAGTCTGAGCCTAGTTCAGCTTGTCTTTGATAATCCGTTTGTAGAGAGCAGTGAGCACGACTCTGTAAGTGCGGGAGAAGTCAAGAGGAGAGGCCCACTTGAGCATGCCCATGATGATCTCGTAGCCGCCGTGCTAGGGGACAAGCTCAGTGAGGGTGTCTAGCTTCTTGATGAGGATTTCGTAGAGAGAGGTGCAAAACTGAGGGAGCTTCTGGAACGACTTGAGCAGGTCTGCTGAGCGGGAGATGCTGCTGCTGTCGGCGTCAAGCATGTTGCACTGCAAAAACGAGTTGATATCGATTTCTGTGAAGATCAGGCCAGTGAACGAAGAGTCAGTTGAAATGAGCTTCTTCAAGAAGGTGATGGCTCGTTGGCGCATAAAGCTAGGTACTTCGGAGTTAGACACGAGAGATGCGATTTGGCTGTTAATCACTGAGAAGAACTGGGGGCTCATGAGGCAAGTGCGGTAGAATTAGGTAGGGATCTCGTTGTTTTCAAATAAGACGTCAGTAGAGTCTTTAGAGGAGCTAGATCCCTATGAGTTGATTGCTTGAATTGAGGCACTTGAGAAGTCCCACTTCATTTCAGGGGAGGAAGGCTTTAGAGAAATAATAACTCCCTGGCACTTCTTGAGTTGCAAATTAGCATCGGCGAGGTTAACCATGGCCTTTCCTTGAAGCTTGCATGAGTTAGCGATAAAATCTGAGGCCTGCACGAGGGTATGTGAGCTGAGGCTGGTTTCAGTGACCTTCAGCTACTCAATTTTGAGGTTTTTAGTGGTTGAGATGACTTCATTCGAGCCCATGAGTCTGACTTCAAGGTCGTAGCCAGAGAAGATAGATGAAGCGGAATCGTTCTAGGAAGAGTCGATGGTCTTGACGGCGTCGATGGCGTGCTCGTCGCTAGTCTGGCCGATAGCTCCGAAGAACTCAATTTCAATAGGAGACACGTCCACCGATTGAGTGAAGGTGTGGGGCTTCTTGCGGAACCCAGTTGGCTTCAACATCACGTAGCGGGTGGTCCTCTTGAAATCGATATCTACAGTTGCCTGGATATTCGCATCAAACTGGAAGAACGCGACTGGCTCATCCGCTCTAAGAGGGCGGGGGTCCTTCATCCTCTCTTCTTTCCACTCTTGGTAGTCTTTGAGGCTGAAGCTGGAGAACGCATTGGTTTGTTCCAGAGGTTAAATGGTGTCACTGAGGAACACAAGACCTTCACCCACAGGGAAAGCTCCACTCTTGGGCTTGTGCTGAGATCGGATCGTAAATTTATCCAAGCTCATCCTGTCGTTGTTAGCATGGGCGAAAATGAATTCAGGTCTAGCATAGTTACTAGCATACATCGAATTATCGTCAAACAACATTCTGCTAACTACATACTAGACCGAGTACACAGCTCCAGTAGACCTCTTTACGACGAGGGGCAGGTAAACTTCCTTATCGGATTTCTTTTCTTCAACAGCGACTGTTGTCTTAAGTTCTCCAGCATCGAATTCGAAGTTCTTCTCGGTTGAGAACATTCCCAATTGCTGAGACTGCGAGCTAGGTGCGACGGGGTCGGTGGTACAAATGAGGTTCTCCTCCTAAGCTACTTCTTGCTGGACCTGAGCTTGCTCTACGGACTCAAGGTCGCCCTTTATAGCAGACAGAGCGCATGTGAACGCAAAATCCATGTTGAGGGAGACGAGGCTTGTGGGCTTCTCAAATTTCATCTCAAAATTACCCAGGTTTTGACTCTTGGACGTATCTCTAGTCCAAGTGTGCTTAGCGAACACTTCTGTGTTGGTGTCAGAAGCATTTCCGACCTTATGGTTACTGTTGGAGCTAGCCAGAGTGACGGCACCTAGCATCAGCTTCTCGTACTTCTCAATGTCATCACAAGTAACTTTGCTTGCGTCAATTTTCATGCCCAGAACCTAATTTGGGTCAGTATCAGCTGCGGAATTCTATTGTGGGGAGGGCTCTTCTTCAGCAACTTGGGTCAGAATCGAGTTAGCTGCGATAATCCTGTTTCCAGCAGCGAAGATACCGTGAGACTCGGATGTGATGGCGCTCACGTCGGTCAATTTAGTGTCTTCGTCAACACTGGAGAAGGCTCCGAACTCTTTCTTGTCAAGAGCCAAGGTGTAAACTTGCTCGGGAGTGGTCACCAGGAGCTTGTTGGTTGCTTACACATACTTGAGGGAAGTGATTTCTTTGTTCTTGGTGATGTCGGCAAGCATGGTCAGATCGTTGGACACAATCATCACACGGAAGGCGTAGTCAATACTGACGAGCATTGACACTGGCTTGGACTCCATACCTTTGCTTTGGCCAGTCACCAGGACGAACATGGGGGCGTCTTTAGTGATATCATCTCCGATTTGACAGACAGAGTTGACCTTGTCGAATGGTAGACGGACTGTGCCAATCTTGGAGGGTCTCAGGATACGAGAGTTGTTGCTCTGGTTGACCTTGCCGCCACTCATAATGAGGTCGGTTCCGACAAGAGAAGGGTAGTAGCTCTCGACGGTCTACTATTTGCAGTTCAAGATTTCTTCAAATTAGTCGTTTGAGTTCTTCACATTTTCGTGGAAGATTCCGCCGGTGATAGAGTCTCTTTCGATGATCTCCTTGTAGCCCTCAGTGTATTTGAATCTCATCAAGTGGAGGTCGCACATGCTCTCTTCGGCGTTGTGGAACACTGCGCCTGAGATCACTGGAGACAAACTCTTTCCACCAAGGTGAGAGGCGAAGAGGAAGTCGAGGATCTAAGAGTCCTGGAAGTACTTGATGGTGGCGTTGTGGGTGACCAGCAATCCATTCTTCAGCTCTTCGTCCTTGATTTTCTATTCCTTTTCCATCTGATCGGCTTTGGCAATGCGATCGCTTTCTTTGACTTTCTCCTCCTCAATCTTGAGTTTCTGAGTCTTTTCTTCAGCAGTAGGGCTGTCGGGCAAGTAGGCGATCTCAGGGGCGGCTCCCTGGCAGATTTCACAGTGAGGCTTGGGATCCTCGTTGATAAAAGTGCAACTTGGGCATTCCCAGGCAACCATCTTTTTAGGCGCGAAAGCTTTAGGGTTCTTTTTGAGCTCCTCAGCTTGTAATTTTTGGACTTCGTCGATCACCAGGTCAAGCTTCAATTCTTTAACTTTGTTGCAAGCGTCGCCAGCAAGTTTGACAGAAAATCCCATATCTCCGAGCTGCTGGATCAAGACCTTCTTATCGGCCTCCTTCTTCTTATCTTCAGCCTCAGTGCTGACTTTAACTTCCTCCTTGGGAACGAAGGGAGGAGGTACACCCGTAGGCGTAGCTCCGTCAGTCTGGAATAAAGCTTCATTGAAGGAGATAAGCATCTCAGCGTAGTTGTCGTTGAGGAACTCGTAGTCTTAGTCAAGATCGATGTCTGAGAGCAGCTCTTCTTTCTTTGCTAGGGTGCTAAGGAATTACTCTTCTTCATCCATGTCGAAGGCGTTGCCAAACAACTCGCTTTCCACTTGAGAGGGCTCGGCCTTTTTCTCTTCTGTTTTCTTCTCTTCCGGTGCTTCTTTGGCGAGTGGCTGCTTGCCTTCAAAGCACTGGTTGCGTAGATACATATGAGCGGAGTTATCATCCTCACCACCGTAGTTCTTCATGTTCAAGTAGGAGCGCTTGACCTGCTCAGCGACTTTAGATGGCTCTTGGTGGACCTGCTTTTTGAAATTGAATCCTCCAGCGAGATTTAGACCAAGGCTGGTGGACCAGATATTGACAGATCCGTTCTTCAGGCTTCCTGACATGGCGAAGCTGCTAGAGCTGGAGGTAGTTTTGAGCATGTCGACCGATCCTTGTTCTAGAGAGGGCTGCTTCTTGACAAGGGCGGGGGGTAGGAAGTTGCGGTGGACGCTAGGTGGCAGGTAGTTGAGGGTCTGAGCGAGAGGGACATTCCAGGTCTGCTGGCCCTTGAGGAGCAAGTTGCTGACAAACTATTTCTCGAGGGAGAGCACAAGGTTGTGGCGGCCTTGCTCACTCATCTCAAAAATACTCTCAATTTCAACTTCAGGCTCTTGGAAGCTTTCTAACTTGTGCATCTGATCACAAGTGTTCACAATTCCCAGCTCAGCCAGTTTCGTGGGATTTACAGACTCAGGGATACTGAGGAGAGAGCTCAAGCGACCGAAGGCTGTGTGAGCGCGGGCTGTCTCGGCTTACCATAAGTTCTTTACGTCTCTAGTGACCTGGTCACTCTGAGTCATAGCCCAGAGCTGGTCCTCAAGCGAGAGTAGGGTGCTCATGAGGATGTTGGCTTCTTCAAACGATAATGCTTTCTTGGTCTCGTTCTGGCTAGGAACTTGAGCCTTTTTCAGCTTGTCGTGAGTCTAGAGCTGTTTTCCGAGGACTTCGAGGTTCCTGTACTGCTTGATGGCGCGGCTGATCATAGTCTGGACTCCTTGGAGGGCCAACACATAGGGCATGTGCACACGGGTGCCGTCAAAAGACTTGGTGAAGGCGCTGAAGAACTCTTCTACGACGCCACGGCTGTTTGCAGGGATCAGCTCCCATTCAAGATTTGCAATTACGAAATTCAATTATTCCTGAGTAAAAGCTAGGGCAACTTGATCCTGAGGAATGCGTGCGAAGTTGGAAAAACTTGTCCAATCATTAGAAGCCTGGTTAGTCGTGTTGCTTTCAAACACTTTCAACTCGGACCCACTGGCCATCAGAAGCTTGTTGGCTTGCTTCAAGTACTAGATCTGAATGTCGCTGCTGCCTTGGGCTTGGCTGGAGCCCTCGACGGGTGCTTCGACTTTCAACTCTTGAATATCTTAAATTGCCTTGTTAAACTGATCTTCTGGAGTCTCCTTCTCTTCCATGCCGGCGAGAGCAGCACTGAAATCTGCTGGCAAGACCTCCTTCAAGATAAACTTGCAGAAGATCTTATACACGCCCACCGCCTCTTTGCTAGAGACGCTTCCCATGCCGAGGTCAAGGCCCTCTTTGTCTCCAGACTGCATACTGGTCAGATCAGCCTGGCCATGGCATGCGTGCAGGAGCTTGGCGAGCTCACGAGGACCAAATATCTTGGGTCTTTGGCCGAAGGTAGGCTCCTGGAGGTACTCAATCAAGTCAGATCTGTTCAAGAACTTCAAGATAACGATATTCTCAGGCGTGGCCAGCTTCAAATCTGCAGGAGCTTCGACGATCTGGCAGGAATTTCCTTTGGGAATATGCTTGGTTAGCTTGGCGATGGCTCCATCAGCCTTGCCAGCATCTTCATTGGGAATATCGAAGATCATCAGCTTGTTGCCAACGAGAGACTCGAGGTAGCTGATCTGGCAGTAGTTGGTGTCCACGAAGAGGTTATCGGGGAGCTTGGTGCGGTCCTCAGCCATGTGGGGATTGGAGGGAGGACGCTTGCAGAAAGGATTCATAATGACAACATAGTTGACATCTCCGAATTTGATGTAAGGCCGCCAGGCTAGGCCGGAGATAGGGAGCTTCTTGGTGCGCTCCTTCTTGAGGAATCGGTTGTTAAGCCAGTAGCTGATCTACTGGGTCTTTAAGTTCAGCTCGATGATGATAGATCTGGGTGTAGTCGAGCGGAAGTTTTGGGAGATGGTTTGGACATTGTTTCCGGATCCAGTACTTTGAACTCCAAACGAGATAGATTGGATCGAGATGGGGCAGATGAACTCCCAGAAGTGGATTCCCTCGCTGAACGCGATGTTTCCTACGACAGTTTGAGCCTTATCAGTGGCTTGTGCGGTAAGTCCGCTCATCGAGATGTGGACAAATGTCGATGAAAGACTAGGGCTGAACCGCAAGCACTGGGGCTGGTTGTAGGTGTCCAGATAGGGCTACATGGTGGGGTCTTCCTAATCTCCCTCCTAGGCCTGAGGCTTCCTGCCCTCGAAAGTGGCTGCCAACGGGGTGTTGGACGCTGAGGACCTAGGATTGGCGTAGATTTTGTATTCGACCTGCTGAGCGCTGATGGCGTCCATGCTCTGGAAGAGGGGAGACTCGGATGGGGAGTCTTTGGTGTTGATCAACTGTGAGTCAGTGTTATCTTGTTAACTGGAATGTGATTGTTGCTGCTGCGTGGCATCACGGAGAGGAAGACGGATGAGGGTGGCGACTTCCCTGGCTGTGGAGTTAGCGTCTCCTTTGTTTTGTTGCCCTTCCTGGGCCTACTTCTGCTGCTGCTCTGACGCTCCTTGGGCTACAAGAATGACACTGGACTGGTGTGTGTCGTGAGCGAACTTTACGGTTTGGGATGAGGATTTTTCAGTCTTTCCGAGCTGGGTTTCTCCGCTGCTGGAGGCACCCGCTGATGCTTGGGTAGTCTGTTGTGCGACTTGACTTATTTTCCTTAATTCTTACATCGATAAATAAGATTATAATTCC
>Ga0138265_1025601_pt1 | contig 19106 bp, 33 predicted proteins | sample RNAA_120151118_FD_105243 | JGI IMG/M metagenome (GOLD analysis project Ga0138265, IMG submission 105243) | Metatranscriptomics of polar marine prokaryotic and eukaryotic communities from Palmer Station, Antarctica after 192hr light incubation... | ecosystem: Environmental > Aquatic > Marine >... | reverse complement strand
GTTTATTAACTTAAAAATTTATTAATGTTACTTTGGAAAGTTTTCTACTTTTACAAAACTTGCTGTTCTACAATTTCAAGCAAATTTTTTCCTTTTATAATTATTACACCCAATAGCTCAGAATGATGTTGTGAAGGCAGTCAAGATTGGGAACTTCCTGCCCAAAGAAGGGTGGTCACGTGTCAGCTGACGCAGCACCTCAGGGGCGCCTTCCTGCATCATGACGTATATCAAGTCCTCCTCGTTGCTCTCAAGGAAGATGGCGAATAGAAGTAGGGAGGTGGACTCCTTGTTGGAGAGGCGGCCGCGTCTGAGCATGTCGAGCTCCTCTTTGATGAGGAAATGTCTTCGTGCATACATGACAAGCTCGGTGAAGACTCTGGGTGCCTCAGTCTTGAGCATCAGAACAGTGTTGATGAGAGAGATGCACTCAAGACGGATTGGGAAGCTGCGGCGGAAGGCAAGGAATTCAAGGTCGATCTTTGAGAATTGGATATTGAACTCACGGAAGTCGGCGACGTAATCGGCGAAGAGCTTGTCCATGAAGGCGCTTTTGAGCAGCTGGTCCTTCAGGGTCGCCTCGCCTGAGCGAAGCAGGTACTCGAAGGTGTTGAGTCTGATCTCGTTCTTCTTGACATAAGAGTCAATTAGCACCATGCTCTCGATCTTGTTGTCGATGCAGTGTCTGATGAAGTCATACTCCAGGACTAGCTGCTCCCCGAAGACGAAGCCGAAGTTTTATTCGGACAAGAGCTGGTTCAGGAAGCGTGAATCTTTACGCACCAGCTGGTAGAGGATGTTTTGGAGGATGGCACCGATCTCTGTGAAGGGGAACATGTCGTACTTGCGTTGTGCCTGAGTCTGCTTGTTCTTCTTGGTGTTGAAGGCGAGGTCCTCAAGTGGTAGCTGTGCTTGCTCTCTCTTTTCAATCTCTCTCTGTTCTTTTGCTTCTTTAGCAGTAGTAGTAGTAGATCGGAATTTGTTCTCATTTTTGTCTTTTTCCTCTTCTTTATCAACAGGTGCTCGGAACTGCGAGAGAGCTATGTTGCATCGCGCGAGCACGAATTGGAGGTTTGCACGACCACATTCTTCGTTGAAGAGGAAGGTCTCCTTGCCCTTTACGCACAGCCAGTCGAAGAGTTGCAAGCTAGTCTTGATCAGCAATAGGTAGTCAAGTCTTCTCTCTTAGATCAAGTCCTATTAAGTTTTTGGGTCATATTATATAACTACCTTATAGTCGTCCCAGACAAGTCCCACCACCTTCATGAGGAAGCTGGTGCACCTCTGAAGAGCCTTGACCTTGGTGAGCTCTGGAATTGAGCTCTGCTCGTAGAAGTGCTTGACCCAGCATCGCAAATCTTTGATCACAAGGATGAAGTCTTCGACCATGATCATTTCCGGCTTCAGCTCTTCTCGGAGCTGGCTCCACTTGTCGAAGAAGGCCACGATATCTGGCAGGCTGATGAGCTCAGGGAGCTGCAGGCCCTGCTCTCGCAGCAAGGTGGTAGAAGCACCGATGCAGTTCAAGTCCCGGATGATGGTTGGCCTCCTCTGCTCGAACATGAACCTGAAGAGCTCGACAGCCCTGTCCTGTAGCTGCAGATGATTTCGCATTTGGGCAGGCAGGCCCTGAGGATTTGCACGAGCATTTTGTGTCTTGGTATTCTGCATGAGCAACCGCAGCAAAGTCATGTAGGCATCACAAGCAGGTGAGTTGACAGCAGTGAGCACTCGCTCGCTGCCGCAGAATAGGTTCTCGATAATCTTAAGGATGATCTCCTTGTTTTGGAAGCTCTCAGTCTTGGTCTTCAGGAGGCGAGTGAGAGGCGCAATGAAGACTGGCGACTCGAAGCAGACAGCCATTTCTCTCAGGAACCGCTTGCTGGCTAAGAAGTTGAGGTTGGGCAAGTCAAGAGCGAAGTTGATGAACCTCTCGTTCTCATTCTTCTCGATGAGGGCGATGGTCCTCTTGATGTACGTGGAGTATCCGTCAGCATCAGCCTGTGGGATCTGCTGCTTCTTCTTGGACGCCAATAGCCCACGTGCTGCTGTAGCATCGCCCATTGGCACGTCCTGGTCCTGCTGAGGTGCCTCAACGGCCTCAGACTACGATGCAAGAGAGATGGCTTTGTGCTGGTCGAATGCTGTCTTTCTGAATCCTCTTCTGGAGTACTCCTGTTTCAGGTTGGCAGCGCTCTTACCATTGATCTCGAAGTCTTCGTCTTGGAGACCCTTGGATATCTCCAGCAGAGTATACAAGCACTCTTTTCGTACCAAGCTGTCGCTGTCTTGGAGGAAATGAATGATGTGCTTTGGTATTCTCAAGTCTAGGCAGGCCTTTATCTTGTCGGAGCTACCAGTCTAGAACACGGACCTGATCATAGCCAGGGCGCAGCGTTTGCCTGCTTTCTCGAGGTCTGGGCTGTACAGTCGGCTCAGGCACTCCGTGATTGGGATGAGCTCATTGTAGTAGGCCGTAGTGCGGTTCATTGGGATCAGGAAGCTCAGCGAGAGCTGGTTCATCTGCTTTGAGAAGATCTTGGAGGACTCGAAGGAGTTCGAGACGTTCGTGATGTAGTCGTTCAGGACTGGATAGCAGCTCTGACCCATGCCCGACTCTGAGATGGCATCTTTGAAGATCTTGTTGGCCTCATGATGGAGCTCTAGAGACCAGTGATTCGATCTGTCGAGGAAGCTCAGGTTCCTTTGCTCGAGGTGCCACGCCTTGTCAGCGAGATCGGGCTTGAACTTCTCGCCCAAGTCCAGCTCCTTCCGGAAGAACGAGCGGCTCCGCAAGTAGTCCTTCAGGGTGCTGTCAGAACCTGCTGTCTTTCGGAGCACGCAGTCAGACCCGAGCTCAGACTCTTCGCCGACGTAGAGCTTGACGACGTACTCGACGACCTCCTTGACGAAGGGAGCCATAGGAGTGGAGTAGGAATGCATCTCGTAGACCAATGTCTTGAGGAGCCTGGTCATCCTCTGTAGCACGTGGTTTTGCGCCCTCTTGCTTTGACCCTTAAGAATTGCTTGCTGGTTCTGGCTGGAAGTCCTCTCTGTGGCTCCGTCGGCACCAAACCTCACAGACTTGCTCCTACGGGTTCCTTCAGTTGGGCTCTGGGCACCTTGAGTCTTCAGTGGGGAGAAGTTGGCATCAGGTTCTGACGCCATCTTGTGCTTCCACTCACCGAAGGCCTTGGTATACCGGAAGGTCAGGAAGATGAGCATGTTGACGACCTGATCCTCGATCACTTGTGCAGCCAGCGGACTGTTTGGAGAGACCCCAAGCTCGGAGGTATCCTTGCCTCTGAATGCAGCAGATCGCTCTGGATCGAGCTGAGTTCGCCTCTTCTCCTCCTCGGTCAGCACATCATTGATCTCGTCGAGAGGAAGGGATGAGATGTGAGCCACACAGTCCTCTGTGGCGGCAAAGAGCCTCAGGATGTCCGCTTCGAGTTGAAGGATAACTTCTGGATGCTTCAGTGCATGTGTGCACATATTCCTCAGTGGTCCTGTGATGCGCAAGGTGACTGTGCTCTCTGGTGATCTGTATAGTATGACATTTTGCGAGAATCTGACTGCCTTGGTCATCTCATAGGCATCGAGTTGGAAGAGAGGTGAGGTAAGGAGGCCAGGAATCGTTGGCCTGCGCTTTGGGTCGACGTCCAGGCAGCTGGATATGAGGTCTAAGATCAGACCGAGCTCATTCTTCCGTGCCAAAACGCTTGCTTTAGCAAATGATTGATAGACTTGGAGCCTCGCATCCTGATTGGTGACTTGCTGACCAGGGAATCGTGGAGGTCTTTGGCCATCTGCGCCTAGGGTGTCACTTTGTTGAGCTTGCTCAGCAACTGTCTTGAAGTGGAACTTCTTGGAGTTCTCCTGAGTAAACAAGCTGCTGTAGCTCATGTCCTTAAGGCACTTTATGAAATTCTCAAAGCTCATGCTTCCTTGCTTCGCCTTGAGCGAGCCCTGGATGTCAAGCATGCTGCTGCTCCCGTCGTCCTCAGAGTCGAATGGATTCTCAAAGTCGACGGCAAATGGATCATAGAGGAAGTTGGACGACGATGGAGGGATGAAGGGCAGCGCGGCCATCTCGATGTCGTGGCCGTGGGCTTTCTTGTACCATGCTCGATAGACTGAGTAGAAGCTTTGAGGCTTTTTGCCAAGGAGCAGACAATACATAATCATTCCGAAGGACCAGACATCAAGAGCGGACGACTGGTCGAGGAACTTGAGGAAGAGCGTCTCAGGGGCAATGAAGGGGTTGTCAAGGCAGCTGTTGGAGAAATTACGAGCACCATCCGTCTTCTTGGAGGACGATGCAGCTCCTCCGAGCTTCTGGCCAGGCGACTGGCTGGAGCTCTAGCCTGCCCGTTGGTCCTCTCCGTTGTTCTCAAGGTTGAGATAGATGTCGGGACAGGCCGTCATGTAGCCGAAGTTGTTGACTCTACCGACTCCTCTGACGTGACCTAACTTGATTCTTTGGCCATCTCTCGAGACCCATAGCTGCCGCAAGTGCAGGCATCGCAGAACTGCAGACACATCGTGCGCCTTCTAGATGATCTTGAGGATCATTTTGGCCCAGTGTCTGATGATGAAGAGGGGAGCATCTGTATGGTAGAACAGCGGAATATTAAGGATTCCACCATTTTTGGTGACGAAGTCGTCAAAGTTGATCCACTCGTCCTCGTCGATAAGCTTGTTCACCACAAAGATTTCCTTGTCGCTCGCAGCCAGGCCAGTCTTCTTCTCGAACTTACCAACGTTTGGGAAGACATCCATCCTCTCTAGATCGAGGTCTTCTTCGTCCTCGTAGTGGGCGCTGGCGCCCATCAGGTAGCGATGGACTTGCAGCTCGAGCTGCAGATGCCCTTGGTACTACTTGCCGTCCGACGACACGAAAGTGAGGGCATCGTCAGGGTAGATCAGCACTTCCACTTTGCTCCTCTGCTTGGCCATGACGCCTTCAAACCTCTGGGCGCCGCTTGGTAGAACCTCCATAGAGCTGTGGTCAATGTCGAACTCTGAATTCTCAATCAGTGGGACACCAACTGCGCTTAGAGAGCCCACGCCGCTGCCACCATCGTTGACGATGGTGTTGATGCTGTGAGTAGGATCGAGCACGCATAGCTGGGCCTCGTCGCGGATCAGGCGGTTGGCCTCACCAGCAAGCAGGACCAAGGTTGACTCGTAGAGGCCGTTGACTGCCTGCGTCCTGCGATGGACCTTGCCCAGGTTCAGCTGATTGGCCAGCATGTCCAGGCCTCGGAGGTTGATCTCGTGCGTGTGTCGTGCGATGTATTGAGCGCGCTCCTCGACTGCATTGAACTGTTCTACGAGTCTCGAGAAGCCATCATACCTCTCGACGATGTAGACGAAGAGGTCCTGGTCGATCAGGAGCGAGCTGCCACCTGCTTTGCCTGACTCCTCGTCAAGGCACTTGTAGCCCCGCAGAAAGCCTGCCATCCTCTCGATAGCGACTAGGGGCTGGGATCTCTTCTCCTCCAGCAGGGTGTGGAGCACCCGCTCGATCTATGGGCGGCTGAGCTGGGTCTCGCGCAAGGCCAGGAGCGACATCCTGAACTCTGCTGGCGTGAGATGCCCATCGTGGTCGTAGTCGAAGCCTCCTAGATAGTCTTCGTACGTCTTGCCCTCAAGTTTCCGCTGCAGTGCCTGAATGATGAGCTCAAGGCCCTTGTCTCGCCACATGAAAGTAGTCGCTGGCTGCTGAGCCCCTCCTTTGGCACCTCTGGACTCCAGAGTCTTGTCGAGCTGGAAACCTAATTTCAGAACGTGCTGCTTGAGCTCATTATACGATAGCCTGCCGTCAAAGTTTTCGTCCATCTGCCTCATCAGCTCGAAAACCTGCTCCTCGGTGATGAGGAAGCCCATGCACTCAAGCGTCTAGTGGAACTCATCCACCTCGATGAACTGGTTCTTGTCCAGGTCGATCTGGTCAAACATCTCTTCGAGGGTCAGTCCCTTCTGCTTCAGCACCTTAAGAAGGTGATCGAAGATGTCGTACTGGGTAACCATCCTCTCTTTCTCGGTCTCCAGCTCCTGTACTCGCTCTTCGTAGTCCATCCTGTAGAAGGCGTCGAACTCAGCGTACTTGACCACACCATTGCCATCAGTGTCGATCTCGAGGAAGAGGGCGCTGGTCTCGTGCTATTTGAGGGTGAGGTCAAAGTGCTGGCAGAGAGCAGCTTGGAAGTCCTGAAGGGTCAAGAAGCCGACGCCAGAGTCGAGGCAGGTGAATGCCGCGCTGGCAGTCTTGGTGCTCCTGATGCGTTCCTGGATCGCCTTGAGCATTCGCAAGCTCTTTAGCTTCTGTTGGAGGCCTGTTGCGATTCTGCCACGGTCTGCTCCAGAAGCAGAACCTTCAGGGAGCATTGAGGCTGCAGTTGGTGCAGGAGCCTGCTCCTCGTGGTTATGGACTTGGTCGTAGGTGTAAGCAGACCAGAATCTCTTGATGAAGGCATCTTGAGATATGTAATGCTTGCCTGGCTCTGCCAATCGCTCGAGGAAGATTTTCACCTGCTTGTCCGTGAGTGTCAAGTTGAAGCGGACGAGGGCCTGCTTGAGCTCCGTAAGAGATATAGTCTGGCTGGCATCGTCGTCAATGAGAGCAAAGCAGGCCTGGATGGTGAGATTGTGGCGCTTGAGGTACTCTCCGATCTTCTTGAACACCCGCCTCTCCCACTCGACAGTGTAGAACTCCTCGAGAGCATAGAGCTGCTGCTGCTCCCCTTCAAATGCTTGGTCAAGCTTCAGGTAGTCCAACTTGTCGTGGGCTGCCTCGAGGCCAAAGACCTGAGAAATCAGAGCCTTCTCCTGCTCAGACAAGGCCACTCCATACTCAGCCAGCTGACCAAAGAAGAGCCTCTTGCTCAGCCCACACAGCTGGTCCGCCGTCATTGCCACAGAACGCTTCTTGGCTGCCCCTCGAGCTGGCTTTGACTGTTCAACTCCTGCCTCCTCTTTGAGCAGGGCATCATTTAGGAAGGCCACCTCGTCAAAGAACTTGTCGGCGTCGACTGCCAGCTGGTTGATGATCTTCTGGACCAGTGGTCGCACCTGCATGAAAGCATAGACTCCACCGCCGATTTGCTGGTTGAGCAAGTCCTGCAGGAGAGCCACCAGCTCCGCCACAGATATCTTGCCAGTGCTGCGCTCGTCAAAATAGACTTACAACAAGCGAGTCTGGTCCAGCGTGATGGTCTCGCAGAGGCCTCTGATGACCTGGCTGAACTCAGCCCTCGAGATGAAGCCTGTCTTGTTGATGTCGAGTATCTGGATGACCTGCCTCATCTGCAGCTGCTTCTTGAGGATCGCGTCTGCTACGTTGTTCAAGATATTGAGGGTGCTCTGGCGGTTTGTGCCACCCTTCTTGGCCTGGCTCATGCCTTTGCCCATTTAGGCTTCCAAGAAGCTTTGGCCACCCAGCTTGTTCGTGACATGGGTCAAGGCGTCCACAAACTATATCTTGCTCACCATGTTGTTGCCCTTGTCATCTACGTAGTTGAAGAGCTCCACGAGGTCCTCGACGGCGATATCGAGCTCAAGGCCCTGAACACAACGCAGGAAAATATCCTTGGTCAGCAAGCCTGCTCCTGTTCCATCGAAGATCCCAAAGAGCTACTCAAAAGTGAGCCCAAAGACGTCCTTGGCCTTGGCTAGTTGTTGACAGCACTGGGCAATGAGTGGATCGATGAAGCCCTTGTCGACGCATGCCACATTAATCCTTTTTCGGGTCATGAAATCGACAAAGCTCTTGAACGAGCACTCGAACTTGCCATGGTTTGCTTACCGCACATCTGTAAGAACTCTCTCTGCCTCGTTCCTGGTGAGAATGATCTCGAGCCTCTCGAAGACCTGCTGAAGGCCCTTGGTGTTGGCCAACTGGTTGGGCATGTACTTCAGCTCACCGTAGACGATGGTCTCGAGGGTAAGATTGAGGCTTTCAAGCGTCTCCTTGACCTTCTCATACAGATCATTGAGCTCCTGTCGGCGGATCAGCGCCTCTCCAGCCAGTCCTTTTAAACTCTCCTCCTCTTCAAATGCAAGCGATCCTTGGTCTTCACCTTCCTCGTCGTGCATGAGAGAGGCAACTCCCTTGAGGTCATCTAGCCTGATCCGCTTTGTTCTTTACCGATCGAGGATGCTGAAGACCCGTTGGAGGTCTTTCCTTCGCATTCCGAGTCCGAGCTGCTCATTGAGGCCTGAGAAATCCTCGAAGGTGAGAGCGCCTGCTTGGTCGGAATCATGCTCGTAGAAGATCCTCTCGACAGGGGCACCTTCTCTTTGTAGGCAGTCGTTGAATTGTCCTATCCAGTCCTGCAAGATCATCCTCTCGAAGCTTCTTTCGGTCTCCAGCTTTCTTGCGCAGTCGATGACGTGCTTTTCGAAGTCGGTGGCGGAGATTGCAGTGTCCTTGCCGTCGTAGCGGAGTGCACCACAAAGCTTGTCGATCTCGTCGGTGGTGAGGCCTGCCTTCAGTCTCTTGAGGCCCTGGGCAAGTTCTTTTTCACCAAGCCGCCCTGGCTGGGTCTTGGACTGCTTATCTCTCCACACATTAAATTAGCGTTTGTATGAGAGCCCTTTCTGGAGAGTAACAGCATGTATCTTGATGCAGGCCTGGAAGAGCCAGTTCTCATCTCTTTGAACCAGCACAGCCTCCTGGAGCTGCTTGTAGTTGAAACGTGTGTAGGACGTTGGCTGAGCCCTCTCTTGCTGCTGGGCCTGCTAGTCGTTGCTCGCCGTCTTCTTGGTGCCCTGCTCGCAGATGCACTCGAAGAGCTTGACCAGCTCCTCATCTGCAAACTGTAGGCCAAATGCTGGGTCTTGGGCGCCACGCAGGAAGTCCTTTACCTGGACGGTGCCGTGGTTGGTTGGGTCGAAGGTCTTGTAGGCCTTCTCAACAGTAACTCTGCTCTTCTTGAGCTGCGCTCTGAACTTGCTGAGGAGGGCGTCGCGGTGGTCGAGCGCTGTCTGAAGCTTCAGGCAGCCAGCCTCGGAGAATGCGGAGAGCACGCTCAGGAAGTCCACCTCTTCCACAGCTGGCTCCAGACGGCCCCGCTTCTCGGGTCTCTTTGTCCCACGTCCAGCTCTGGCACTCTGCTGCTCGACATCCTCGTGCTGCATCCGGTTGACAGGTTGGAAAACTGCGCCCCAGAGGCTCTTGAACTCTGCTGCTGTGGTGTTGAGACCAAGCTGCTAGATGCCGGTCTTGAACTCGAGGCGAGACACTGCACCAGACTGGTTGACGTCCAGCACCACAAAGAATTCGAAGAAGCTGGTGTCTCTGGCCTTGAGGATGGCAGCAATCTTCTGGAGGAGAGCCTGATGCACCGAGGCAGCTGACTTCTTTCGCTTCAAGATCACTATCTCTAGCCGTTGTGCAAAGTCAGCGTAGACGATTCGCTTGTCTTGCACTCCTAGTCCACCTGCTTTACGGACAAGTTCCAGATGTGGATCTGGGTTCATTATTCCGAGCTTCTTGATGACCTTTGGCAGGTCGTTGGCGTCGATGGTACCCTCCTACTCGAAGTCGTAGTCCTGCATGACGTCATAGAGAGTCTCTTGGTTGTACTCCATCGCCTGCCCAAGCTTCTCGAAGAATGCCTCCTCGACCTGCTCCATCACCTGGTCTGTGCGGTTCTTGATGTTGAGGTCCATCTTGGAGATGAACTCGTCGTAGGACACCTCTCCATCGCCACCACTATCGCATAAGTGCATCAAGTCATCGATCTCGTCGTATCTGAGATGCAGATTCAAGGCCGCCATGCCCTACCTGAACTCCCTGGCAGAGATGGATCCGTCGCCATCAGCATCAAAGAGGGCAAAGGCCCTCCGCATATTGAAGCCCTGAAGATAGAAGGCCGTAGCCACCTTGTCAAGGATCTTGTGGAGACGGCGCTGTCTGAGGTCTGCCGTCTCGAAGTAGCTGCAGAATTTCTTAATATCCACTTTGCCAATCTACGCTGGGTCAGCAATGCGTCTGAGGAGACGATGCTCCTGCACTGAGAGTGGAAGGTTGAGCTACCTGATCCTCTTCTTGAAGTCACCAATCGATATGATACTGGCCTTGGGATTGAGAGGGTCGTAGAGGCTGTGGAAGCAGTCGAAGAAGGTGACATCTCTCTCCTGGAAGAGCCCAACGATTCTGCCTTTTAAAGCTTGCATCCTTTGGGACTGGGCAGAGCCAAAGTGCTCTGCATCGATTCTTGCCTGTTTGGCCACCTGGGCATCCATCTGCTACCGGAATCTGCTGAGCTGGTCGCTCTGAGCCTCGTCATTGCTGTTCTGCTGCTGTATGATGGCCTCCTTGCGTAGCTCCTAGATGACATCCTCAAGAGCTAGCTCGAAGTGGAAGTACTGGACGAGGCCATTGCTCAAATCTGGCGGAGCCGAACTTGCCTGCTCGCCTCCATGGACTCGTCGGCTTCCTTTGACAGCATAGAGTGTGAGCAGGTGCTTGTCAGACTCGCTCAGGCTGGGACACTCCGTCGCAAGTAGGTCGGCAAAGTTCTCAGCGGTAAGAACTCCGCTGTGCTTGCCGTCTGCGTCGCCGTACCTAGTCATCAGCTGATCTTTGATGGACTCACTGGCAGCTTGAACCGTCTCGAGCAGCCGGAACCTGCCCACCAGCTCACGAGAAGCAACGATCCACCTGTAGATGTCGAATGAGGGGGTGATCTCCTTGGAGAAGAGGATCTGGTTCACGAACTCGTAAGCATGCACAGTGCCCTGGTTGCTCTCATCGGCATACCTTTTGATCAGCTCAAACTGGTGCTCGGTGTGGCTGAACTCGATCAGCTCGAGGATCTTGCCCAAGTCGGCGAACGAGATGAACCCACCTTGCTTGCAGAAGATGTCAAAGATGCGCATGAGGTCGAGGCCCTGGTCCTTGACGTGGCTGTTGATCCTGCTCAGCAGGTCCTCGTAGTCCTGGATGTTGTAGGGTGACTTGCGGTCAAGCCTGATCTCCTGGGCGGGCTTGGAGGTGGTTGCATCTTCCAAGAAGATCTTGACGAACTCCTCAAAGTCGACTGTGCCATCCCCTGATAGGCACTCGAGCTGGAATTGGAGGCCAAGGAGGCACTCATCGCTGAAGACCTCTCGATAGTTGTGCTTCAAGACGTTGATGAGAAGGTACACCTTGATGGCTCCAGTTTTAGCACCATCGAACGCCTTGAACTGCCGCAACAGGTCCTGAGTATCAATTTCGCAGCCTTATTCTTCTTATTATTATTTCCGAATCTCTTGATGTACCTTGCTGAAATAGTCCGTCTTTCGAAGCTCTGCCATCGTATAAGGCTCAAATTCCTCTTAGCTGGCTGCCTGACCCGATTTCTGATAGTGCTTGCTCGTCACCGATTTGACCCGGGTGATCAGGTCCTCGATGTGTACCTGCTCTCCTTTGGTACATTCCTTGAGGAATAAGTCTTGATTGATATAGCTCACACCGAACTTGGTCAGCACCTGCCTCAGGTCTGCGAGCTGGATGAACTTCTCCTCCTCCCTGGAACCACGGATGTGGCCACAAGACTCAAGCCAGGACCGAAAGACCTTCTCGTTCTTCAGCAGCTTGGCGCAGATGAGTGGCAGAACTCTACTATCGGCTTCCTGGAATGCAGTGTTTGCTCTTCTCAGATGATGAAGCCAAGAGTTGAGGTAGATGACGGTTTGGTTCTTCTGGTTCAAGGCCAAGAAGGTTGCCAGTCTCTGGATCTTCTCTGGGGTAACATGTTGCGCATTTAGAGACCCAACACGCCTGCAGAACTCTTCCTTCACAACCAGCTGACTGAAACGTGTGTAGTGCATCGTCATGTCGACGCTCTATTCCTTCTTTTTCTTCAGCTCCTGTTTTTGCTGCTCCTGTTGTGCTCTGTCTTCCTTCGACCTTTTTGTTGCCTGTCTTCTGTTTCTCTTGGAGCTCTCTTCTGACTGCTCTGCGAAGATGATGCTGAAGTCAAGCCCCTTGTACACGAGAGCCGCCTTGATGTGAGCCAAGGCCTGCTCGATCTCGCCAACTTCTCGGGTCTCATGAGGACGGAATAGCTTGGTCATGAAGAAGACTACTGAGATGACTCGCTCTGGTGCCTGTGCTGCGGTCTAGGCTTCGGCTTTCTTGGGCTCATACTCAGTCTTTGGTAGCGTGAAGGTCTCCGACATCACATTGAACAAGTACTCCAGAGTATCACGGTCAATGGGGACTCCAGCCTGCTGGAAGGCCTGGATGAACTGGGGCAACTGGAGGTAGCCATCGCCTTCAGTGTCGGCTGAGGCCAGAGCCTGCTGCAAGGCGACCCTTCTATTTGGGAAAACTAGGGTCCGGATGTCATCAAGGATTTCGTTTGGCCTGCTCAGGCTGGTTCTCCGTGCGAACTGTATCTCCTCCTCATAGACCTTCGATAAAAGCCTCAGCTGAATCACTCCTGTGAAGAATGGGTCTAGATCAGTGAGGATTGAGTCAATCTCGAGGTCAGTGAAGTGCTCGCCTCGCTGACTGACGACCTCCTCGAAGTACTGGACGAACCGCTCTCTTGTGCAGAAGGAGGTAAACTGCCTGCCTGTCTGGTTGCCTGTCTGGAGGAAGGCGAGGTCCAGGCCGTGGCGTCTGATGTGGTCAGCAAATCGCTGCACACTCTTCTTTGGCCATCTCTTGATGCCCTTCAGGAACTGTCGCTGGTGCTTGTCGTGGAACTCCTGGATGCTCCTCTCGAACTCGATCTGTGTGGTGCGCAACGGGTGGATCTGCTGGAATTTCTACAGGTAGAAGAAAGTCTCTGAAACTGACAGCTTGTCACTGCAGCCAGAGGAAGCCAGGAAGCTCTGGAATTTGGTTCGGTCTGGCAGCTTCAAGAGGAGCTGGTAGATCTCTCGCAATGGCTCAGGGTTCACATACTTGAGCTCCTTCCTCTGCAGGATGGCCTGCATGAAGAGCGCCCTCACCTTGCTGATATAGCTCTCCTGGAGCTGTGTCTGAGAGAAGATCTTCGAGATGGTTTGCTGGAGGTTCTGTTGGAAGGTGGCGACGAGCTTGCGACGGCGAGCGGTGACCAGCTCCTCACACTCCTTGAGGATGAAAGGTGGCACAATATCGTCGTGATGCAGGGCAGGCACCTCAATCTGCACCCTCTCGATTCCATAGCCGCAGATGAAGCCGACTTGGGTATTCCTGCTCTGCTACTACTATGGCTTGCCAAGCTTCAGCGCAACCAGCCACTCAATCTGTGACTTGAGCTCCGGGTTCTGAGGATCTGGAGCAATATTTGGGATATTGAGGCATCTGAGGGCATAGCAAGAAGTATCACTGCCTGTGTAGATCCGTTTCACCTCCTTGAAGGTGACGTTACTCCGAGTTTGCTCTCTCTGGAGCGGCCTGTAGTGTCCTGGTCGCATCTGGGCGTGAGGATTGTTGCTCGGGTCGGTGAGCTCGTAGCTCGTGCTCACAGGGTCGAAGAACTTGATCGTCTGGTCTGTGCTTGCTGTCACAAGGAGTTGAGACTTGGTCAGATAACAGAGCTCAACGATGGAGGCGTTGTGTGCCTAGATCCTCTTGTGGCAGGGGACGTTCCAAGGTGGCCTCGACTGGAAGAGCTCAATGAGGTCTCGCTGGAGGTTCCAGATCAGCAGCTCGCTCGGCTGACCCTGCTGGCCTCTCGCCTGGTGTTTCTCGTAGGCGCCTTGATTGCTCTTCTGAAACTTGTGCGAGGCAGGCACCGATGGGTCTGCTGCAGCTGGGAAGGAGCTCTTCGGTGGTTGGTAGTCCTGCTCATCGAGGTGTTTCTCAGCTGAGACGAGACAGCAGCTGTGAGGAATATAGCAAATGGAAGGAGGGTCTGCATTGCGGTGCCCTTTGAGCCTCGCCAGCAGCTGGTAGTAGTTTTGCGACGAGCTGGACTGGTTCTCAGCTGTTGCAGCTTCATCTGCATCCCCTGCAGCTTCCTGGCCGACGTTGCCAAGAGTAACCACCTGCACCTCTGACTTCGAGCTGCTCGAACTTGAAGACTTCTTGGCGCTGGTGATGAAAATGGCTGAGGTTTTTGGGGCGACCGTGGTATAGATCAGGATCTCAAGGTCATCGACGTAGATGAGGTCCTCCACGACCACCTTCCTATTGTCAACCTTCTCGACTTCTGCTTACTTTTCTTTTTGTGGCTATTTATCTCCACCGTTTGGCTCAGTGCCCACCGCAACGCGCACGCCCTTCTTCTTCTTGTGGCTGGCCTTCAGTCTCTACCTCTCCAGATGACAGAATAAGTCGCTATTGAGGACGACGGTGTAGTCAACATTGCCGTAATTGTCAAAGTGGAGGTCATTCTCCAGGATCTCTCGGACTTCGACTTCATTGATGCCAAGCGGCAGGCCAAGCAAGAGCCCAACAAACTTGGAGCGTGGTATGACGTTGAGCTCGTTTTTGTCGGACTCGACCAAGATCTTCCTCAGGTCAAGATGGAGCTCAGCAGCCTTTCTCATAACGTATGTTAGGCTGGCTTCCTTCCTGAGTGGCTGCGAGAGCTCTCGCTGGAGCGCTCCATCGCCAAGAGCCTCAGCAGCACCAGCTGAAGGGCCATCTGCCGCTGCGCCCTGACTTTTGAAGGTGCGCACAACCCGCTTGCTCAGGAACTTGCAGAATTCACGATATGCGATTCTTTGGTCAGCACGTCTCTGTGTGAGTTTCATCACGAAATCGAGATCAGCGCTCGAAGCCAGCACCTCTCCGAAGAAGATTCGTAATACTCGTCTGAACTCGTCAGTGGAGCACTCACCTGTATCCTTCATATCATAGATGCCGAACGCCTGCTCTGCGGTGATGCCATGCTCACGCTCTAAGACGCTGTACATGCCAGCAAGAAGAGTCTGTGCATGTGCGAGCTTGCCGCCTTTGATGAGCCAGTCTGGCCACAACTCGTCCTCAAGCTCATCCTCTGCTTAATTCATGTCCTGCTCGGCGTCGCCAAGCTGCCCAAAGAACTCAAGGAACTCATCCAAGGTGATGGTGCCGCTACCGTCAGCGTCCAGCACTCGACAGCACTTGAACAAGTCCTCCTCCACAAGACCTGGGTCAAGCCTCACAAGCTTGGCAACGAAATCTCTGATCTTTACCTCCTGAGTGTCTCGGTGGGTGATGTCTGCGAAGATGTGCAAGACATCCTTTCCTTGGTTCTCTCTGATCCTATTGAAGATCTCTTGCAGCTACTGGATGCTCTCTCGGACAGCTCTGGGAACCTCATAGTCCGGGTACCTAAACTGGATCTTCTTGAGGACAGAGAAGGAAATAGGGTCGATGAAGACGACGCTGCCATCGACACAGGATGTGTTCACAACCAGGATCTGCTGGTTGCTCTCCTGGAGTGAGAGGAACCTCGGCTTCGAGTTGTTGAAGGTGTGTGTGTAATAGAGATGGATGAAGTCCTTGCCTCCCTCGTTGGCGCACACAGCCAGACGCTTTTGGGGGAAGGCAGCATTCTGCTCGATGCTCCAGATCTCGAGGATCCAGTTCGCATTCAAGGTGTAGATGCGGCCGCTTGCCTGATCACACACCATGTCGATGATGGGATAGTGCTTGAGAGGTGGCCTGGTACCCAGATTAACAGACTGGAGACTCTTTGCTGTGGCAATATCGAACTGATTGAGCTGGTTCTCGGCATCGAGGCACATCACCTGGCCCAGCTGGTTGACTGCCTGAAGGCTCTTTGGCAGGACGCCTTGCACGCTGAATTGGAACTCCTGGAGCATCGGGAACAGGAATTTGGTCACCGGTCTTGTCTCATATCTTCTTTGGATGGTACGGCATACGCCTAGTGACTCACCGTAGCAAAAGGCTGCCTCAATAATGTGCTCCATCACATTGGTACGGATGAACTCTGTCATGTCCCTCTTGGCCTGCTATTGCTTATCGCTCTATTTGCCTTCTTTGCCTGGCCTTATCAGCGCAGACATCTTGGCCTCGAGTGAATCTCCGTCCTTCCCACCACGATCACCACCGCGATCCTTGTTAGTCCTGGCAGTTTCCTTCTGCTTTGAGTCCTTTTGCGCTCGACTGCTGCCTTTTCCTCCTTTGCCAGCCTACTTTCCTGGTTGACCTCCGTCGTGGATTCCAAGAGCGTCAATGCCTTCGCCTATTTAATCGACGTCAGCTGCAGCTCGCCGCTTCCTCCTCATGAGCTCGAGCCTGGCCTGACGTGCCCTCCATGCTGCCTGGACCCTGACGACGGCCCTGGATAAGAGTGCAGGCTAGCCAGCCATCGCCTGAGCCTTGGGAGCAACAAGCGAGAGCACACCTTGGTAATCTACAGAACGGCAGTCGGTGGCATCCTTGTGCACGAAGCCTCGCTTTTCAAGGTCCTCCAAGTCAGCCTGTAGCAGAGGTAGATCATAATCTGTCATAATGACCTGGAAGTTGTTGAGTGGTAGCTAGCCATTGCAGCCAAATGGCGCATCTGCTTCCTGGAACTCCTCAGTCAGAGCTCTGATCAGCCTTTCGCCTCCTTTTCTCACCTTGTTGCCAAGTCGCTCGGTCAGCTGGATGACTGGTCCAACTCGGCTGACGGCTGTAACGAAATCTTGCCTGGCGATCTTCCCACGCGATTGGACATCGAAGACGTTGAAGAGTGCAAGCAGCTTGCCCTCCTCTGGTGGTGGAGCTCGTTGATCCAGGATGTGAACATGCGTCATATAGATCTCCTTGAACTCAGAATATCGAAGGAACCCAGGAGACTCCCTTCCGTAGTGTTCAACGAAGCTTTGGATCTCTCGAGGTCTTGGGCCACTAGCTGCCTCCTCGATAAGCGCCTTGCAGAAGGTCCGGAAGAATCTGTCGAGGCTCTTGTCGAACTCGAAGTGCTCTGGTCCTGCAGCCTGCCTAATAACTGACTCTGGTTGGCGATAGTATTGCTAGTTGGCCTTCTGCTGAAGGTTGTGGGCCTGAAGGGCCTCGTGACTGAGGACTCCAGCAGCAGGGTTCGCCATCGCCTATCTGTCCTAGTTCATGGCATTCTTCTTCCTTGGGTCTGCCCATTTGGTGCCGACCACCTCCTCCAGAGGCTTGGAGATACGGGAGTCTTGACTGAGCGCATCTGATGCGTGCTCTTGGACCGCTGCAAGCTTGCTGGCCTGGAGCTGCTCTCGCTTTCTTTCATCGTTACGGTCCTGCTTCTGCTGCTCTCGATGGACATCATCAGCTCGCTTGCCTCCCATGATATTATCGATAGCCATGCTCTCTGTCCTTGAGACCGAGCCGCTTCCAGCACTTTTATTATCAGCAGATACCCGTTCAATGCCTCCAAGCTCGTCCTTTTTCCACCCAAGAGCAGGCAAGAACTTGTCCTTGAAGTCTCTAAGTGGAATATATGGCTCACCCACTCCGAGTACAGCCTATGGTCCCTGCTTTGGAGGTTCAACAGAATGACTTCGAAACACCTGCTTGATCTCATGGGCTGAGAACTTTGATGGAATTTATTGTTTGTGTTTTTCCGCAGCCTGGATGACGGTCTGGAAGTCAGCGAGGCTCACCTGACCCTCCTTCTGGAATTTTGGCTTATTATTATTATTGCCCATCAACTGCAGCAGGTCGTCGAAGGTTGTTGGCTTGCCGGCGCTGTCGGTCCGGAGCAGCTCCTTGATCTCTGCTTGCACTCTCAGGTAATCTCCGTCATCCATGAGGGTTGGTGGTGCCTTCGCCTCGACGACTGAGCGCTCCATGATGGAGCTGAGGCCGTCTACTCTACCCATCTTCTCGTCTCGGCTCATTTAAGAGGAGCCAAGGTCAGCGCCCACGCTCCTAATGTTTGCAGCATGAGCCTGCTCGACCAGCTTCTTCTCGTCCAGCTTGCGCTACCGGGCACGCTCAGCCTTGACGAACGCCTTGTAGTCAGGGACAGTCCTCTGTTCAACCACATCGCAGAACTCAGTGTATTATAGTTTTCCATCACCTGAGGTATCGAGAAGGCGAAATACTCGCGGTAGCTCGCGTGCGCCGAGCCGTACACCAGCATGCTGAAGCACATTGCTGAGCTCTTGCTGGTCTAGTCTGCAGTTCCCGTCGGCATCGAAGAGGCTGAACCATTTTCGCACATCTTCGCCTGCTCTCCGTGCTTTTGCTTGGATTGAAGCAACGACGGATCTGAGTTGCCCGACTTCTCGCTTGATTGCCTCGTCTTCAACTTGCTGAAGGCGGTCAGCTTCTTTCTTTTCCGCTTCTTGCCTCAGCTGCTCTTCCTTCTGTGATCGCCTCAAGTCCTCTTTGCTTGGTCCTTTGGCGAATCCTGATCCAGCGAGTGCCTGACCTGCCAGCATCTTTGTGTGCTATTGGTCTCTTCTAACTCGCTCCTCGTCAATAGCTTCGAGAGCCTTCCTTTCTTCTTCTTCTGCTTTTGCTTTCCTCTCTGTTTCATATTTGCTGGGTTCACGCGCTCGGACTCGAGGGAAGATACCGTGCACAGACGCAGGCTCACGAGCATATGTTCCTTCCAAGATGCGTCGATAGCAGATAGTCCTGGCCTCTCTCTGCTCCCAAGCATCAAGACTTCCCACCAGCTTGTCCCATTCTGCATCTGTCAGCGCTGGGCTCAACCCTGCTCGGGTAAAGGCGTTAGCAACATCTCTCTTCGCCAGCGTTCCTTTTCCAGCTGGATCATAAGCTGCAAAAGCTTCCGTCAACTTGGCCTTGTTGGCTTTCTCTGCGCCTCTTCTTTCCCTCTTCTCGCCATTTGGCTTCAGATCAGCCAGGAAATCTCGAACTCTTTACCACAATGAATCAAGTGCGTCATCTCCACCTCTGCCCCTTGCTTCATCATCTTCTTCTGCCAGCGTCCGCCCTTTGCCTTGAGCTCTCTCTGCCTTCAGCTGCTGCTTGCTCTCGTTGTATCGCCTTAATTCTTTGGCCTCTCCTTGTGCTTTGTCTGGTGAATCAGCTCCCCAGTCATCACTGTAGTCAGACTCATCAGCATGGCTTGCCTTTGGCCTGGTCCCGAGCTGCCTGTCTCCCGTGGCGGCCTGCGAACGAGTTGGTATGGTACTGCCTGGCTTCTGACCAGACAGCCTCTTTATATCATCTTCTCTCTTGTATGACATTTTATTTCGCGATTGTCGATTTT
>Ga0138265_1102542_pt1 | contig 19567 bp, 1 predicted proteins | sample RNAA_120151118_FD_105243 | JGI IMG/M metagenome (GOLD analysis project Ga0138265, IMG submission 105243) | Metatranscriptomics of polar marine prokaryotic and eukaryotic communities from Palmer Station, Antarctica after 192hr light incubation... | ecosystem: Environmental > Aquatic > Marine >... | reverse complement strand
TCTGTTTTGGATTTCCCATTTCATTCGGCAAAACCATATTGAAGCAGACGTGTATATCCGCGTGCGCTTGAGCTAAAACACATAGCGGTTCAGGCACCACGTTGATAGCACAGCTGCACTTAAATACACACGCTTACCCCCCCCCCCCAGGTGCCGATGCCCCATAGAACAAACGTTAGACACAGACTCGTGTGACACCTCTCGCGCAACATTCGGTCTCTTGCAAACACGCTAACGTCCAAACTGAGTGTGAATGTTCAGGATTCCCACATGAGTCCAGATGTGCGTGTTGCACGGAATGATGTGCTACCTATCCCCCACATCCTAGGCACCTAGACTAGGGAATCAATAACCTGTTGGATAGGGTTACGGCCGAAAGCCTCTGAGTTAGCCTCAAGCTTCTTGACCTGGCGGTGCTCTGACCGGCCCCTCAGCCCCTTCCTCCGCTCCCCCTCTGCCTGCCGCTCCATGACGGGCAATTGATGCTGTGCCTCGCCAGCTGACTGCGTGTGCAGCTTGGAGCCCGAAACCGTCTCATCCGCGTCCGGCATTGATGACAAGGGATCAGCCCCATAGGTGATTTGCTTCTCATCAGCTGCATCAGCACCCCCCATATTTCCGCCCCTTTCCTCTGCCTCGTCATCTTCGGCACTCTCCTTAGGCTGGTAGTCGACGTCGCGCGTTTTGGATGCCTCTTCCTCTTCAGCCTCGGCGGCCTTCTCCGTGTTCAATCTCTCATCGTTTTCCCGCTTTGCCGCCTCGTCTTCCCGGTCACTCATTTTCAAGTCACCGTGACGGCTTTCTGCTGAATCTCTTTTCAGCACGGCGGTGGCCTTCCCCCCGGTCAAAGATGCGTGATCAGCACCATCGACATCCTTGCGTCCAGCGGTTTTACTCGACCACAATACCTTTTTGTCTTCGCGGTAAAGAACCAAGTTACCGTCATCCTGCAATGTGAGCTCCACCTTCCATGGTACCTTCTTTGTCGTTTTCTCTTTCTTCTTGTCTCCCTTCTTCTTCTCTTCCACCTCGACTTCTTTAGGCTCTTGTTGTGTCTTACTATCCCATCTTGACTTTCCGTCCTTGTCGTAAAGCACCATGTTGCCATCTTCCTGAACAACGAACTTGAACGGGGCATAGTTGCGATAGTGCGAAGTGTGAGTACCCCAGATCCAGTGGTAGTGTCGAGTCTTAAAGAGCACCAAATTTCCATCACTCTGCATGATCAGTCTGAATTTCCCGTTCGGTGAAACGATAAATTGTTGCACAGGCGATAGGAGCTTCTGCGGCTCGGGCGAGTTCGACATGATGTTTGTCTCGCAAGCACCTTTCTCGCACTTGCTGCAGATGAGAACTGATATTCTGCCACCGGGCATGCCGTACCATTCGATGGGATACACCCTCACATAGCGTGCCATTACAGGTTTCTGGAACTTTTGCTCAATTGGACTAGTGTGGTAGCCCCTGTAGCCCATGTCAAAGATGCGGCCGCACTCCACCTCGTACCACGTTTCCAAGTCACTACTGATCATAACCTTGTATGCCTTAGTTTGCCAATTAGCGTTCCACGCGCCGTTCATCAGGAAACCGGCCACGGAGCGCATCTGCCTCAGATCGAACTGAATCCACTCTCCGTACTGGGCACGCGCAGGAATCCAGTCCGCTCTTGCGAAGACATCGAAACCGCGGCCCCAGCCCGAACCATAGTCATCGCGGCTACGAACACTCGAAAAATCGACATCGTTTTTGGTAGCCTTGAAGAGACTGTACTCGTTTTCTGCAGTGCACTGGGTGCCTGATGTATTGAGGAGCATGCAACCGGCTTCGTCAGCGATGGAGGTTTCGTTGAGGGTCTTGCCCCAAATTTTAATATTGCGACACACGCCTGCAGATGCATAACGAGACTTGTCATCGTGGAAGAAGGTCAACTGGTTCTTGTTGATTTGGAACCCCTTATCAGCAGATGGCTCGCCTTCAGCACACTTATTACCATTAATATACATCTTGACAACTCCTTTCTTGTCACGAGTCACACCGTACTGGTAGTTGTAGTTCTTCTTGATGACCTGCTCCTCGCATTTCATTCCTGCAGAACTCGGGTAAAACTGAAAGCGGCCGTTTTTGACATAAAGGCCAGTATCCCCCCAGCCCTCAGAAGACATGAGCCTCCTGAACGAAGTTGTGTAGTCGAGCCGCACAGTGAAGAGGATCGAGTATTCTGTCTCGCTGTCAATGCACCGACTCTGGTCGATCTGGATACCTTTATTCTGCGCGAAAATGTAGCCAATTGGTCCTTTCATGTTGAAATACATCGCATTGACGAGGAAGTGCGATTCAATGGCCCGGTTATCTCTGCGGGTAAATTTGCTCATTTTGCTCTTCAACCAGCAGCCTGAGCCCCTGCCTGTGTGTAGTCCATATCCTGAACACCCAGGAGTGTTCTTGCAAGCGTTTTCGCAGTCGGCAAAGGCCATGTTGCTCTGATACCCGAGATCGTTGCCGGAATGATCAATGCCCTTCTCAACAGGCGAACCGAAATCACCGTCTCCCCAGGGAGCCTCCAGCACGGGGCCACCAGTAGAAGATTGGAAGGATTGCATTTCGTAATCAAGGTGCTCGCTTTTGCATTCAGTCTCGCACAGGACAACACCCGCGCGCATGCACGTATATCCACGCCAATCCTCAGGATGGATTCGAACGTAGCGCGCCTCAACGGCGTTCTCGAAAGTGGTCGTCACCTTTGAACTGCGGTCCGTGTTGCCATCAAAGATACGACCGCACTCGACATCCTTCCAATCGGTGCCATCAGTACTGACGGTCACCTTGAAGGCTGTGACCCAATGATGCGTATCACGGCGGCCCTGCGTCACCACGCCGTAAACAGTTTGCTTCTTCTTGAGGTCCATCTGAAGCCAGCCGACGCGATTGGCATACCATGTGCACCATGCGCTGGCCGAGTTGAGTCTGGCCTTACCGTAGTACTGACCCATCCTGTGTCCACCATGGATTGAAGATGCGGTAAAGGCTCTGTTCGGGAACGACCGAGCGATCAACTTCTTGCATGTGTCACTAGACGTCTTAGGAAGAGAACATTTAGCATATTTCATCATTTGCTTGTCGGTCATGGCCTTGGCCATCACTTCAACGGTGTACGCCCATCCCGCGGTTGATTGTTTGTCCTTTCCGTGGAAAAGACGCATGCCATCTTCGTCCAGCTTGAAGCCGGAGTCTTCCTTAGGCTTGCCCTCAGCACAGGGGTAGCCGTTGATATACATCGTAATGGTGCTGGTTTTGCGCACCATACCAATGATGTAGTCAGTGTTCTTTCGGATTCGGTAATCGGCACACTTGAGAGTAGTCGGACGAAGCTGCAGTCGGCCGTCGTGTACATAGAGACCGTCGGTTCCAGTTGCCCATCCGTCGGCAGTAACGAGCGCACGCCACTTGTCTACAGAATCGAATCGTGCCTTCATTATCAGAGTGTACTCGGAAGTGGTCTTGAGACAATCTCCTTGGTAAACTTTGAATCCTTGATCCTGTTTGAAGCGGAAGGCATTGTCATTCCTACGCACCTCGCCATAGTAATACCGAGTATTGACTTTCTGGAAAGGGTTACGTTCCTGGCCCCACGCAGGATCCAAGCTGGGACCACTTGTCTCCGAGGACATGCTGCTCACAAGGTTGTAGTTCAACTTCTTGTTTTCGCACTTGGCCTCGCACAAGAGCACGCTGAATTTCAAGCCAATGTAATGTCCTGTCTCCGGGTAAATACGAACATAACGAGCCTGCACGGGCCAGTCGAACACAGTTTCCTTTTTGGCATGGGAGTTGACGTTGCCATTGAAAACGCGCTCACACTCGACACTGGTCCAAGACGAGGCATCATTACTCACCATGACGATGAAGGTCTTTACCCAGTAATTCCACAATCGTTGGCCAGCGGTGATAACGCCTTGAACATATTGCTTCTTGCCCAGATCCATCTGGAGCCACTGAGAATTGTAGGAGCCCTGTTTGTTTCTTCCAAACCATGGTTGTTGCCATGTTTGGTAACCAGGCGTCCATCCGTAGTAAGAATTGATGTCTGGGCGCGTGTAGTGATAATGACCCATGCCATAATTATAGACATTGCTTGAAGAACGGTACTTCTGCCATCCAGGAGCGTATTCAACAGAGCGTGAGCACTTGTCGCCCATGACTGGCAAGTTGCAGCCGGCTCCAGCCTTCATCTCTTTGGCGCTGAAAGTTTTCTTGTAGAGTCGGATTGCTGTGACATGGCCCGAGGCGGACATGCCGTTGGCACCACGCAACACCCACATGTCATCTTCCTGGGGCATCGCAAAGCCGTCATTTGACTTGGCCTTTCCTTCAGCACACTGGTAACCGTTAATGTAGAGCGCAACGGAGCCCTCAGCTCTCGTCATTCCAATCTTGTAGTAGTGATTCGTGTACAGAGTCTGGTTACACTGGAGGCCTGTAGGCATGAGGGTCAATTTCTTGTCTTTGATGAAAAGACCGTCAGTTCCGCCATTCCATCCCTCCGAAGTGAGAATGCAACGTTTCTTATCCACTTGGTCTACTTCAAAGTCGATGAACGCAGTCCATTTCTTCTTGTCAGACAGACACATCATCTGGGAAACATCGAAACCTTGGCCCACCTTAAACATATAGCCCTTGCTACCGTCAAACTTGCCATCGCCCCACTTTGGATCAAGCGAAGCTCCCATTGTCAACGACGAGAGAGAAGACGACGTGAGCCGGTAGTCGAGCACACCATCCTCGCACATCTCCTCGCACAGAAGCAAACCCGCCGTCATGCCAATATAGTTGTTGTTCGATTCAGGGTAGATCCTTACATAGCGCGCCTTGACTGGCTGCGCGAATAGAGTGGACCTCTTGGCGTGGTAGTTTTTGCTGCCCTGGAAGATGCGGTCGCATTCAACCTCAGTCCACTTCCTGGCGTCATCCGACACCATGACCTGGTATGTTTTGACGAAGTAATGCCAGTACTTGTTGCCACGGATGACAACACCAGCAACAGTAGCCTTTCTACCCACGTCGATCTGAACCCACTCCGGCTTGCCCTCGAGACTTTTGCCAGATCCACCAGGCGCATAGCGCCAGGTAGCCGGCGCCCAACCGTAGTTGGAATTGAGATCAGGGCGGCCAAAGTAGTAGTCGCCCAGCTGCCTATTGTACGCAACACTCGATGTCCTGTACTTAGAGACGTCGGGGGCATAGATAGTTGTTTTCGTGCAACTCTGTTTCGCCTGGGGGGCAAGCTTGCAACCAGTCTTGCCCTGGAGAGTCTTTGCGTCATAATACTTGGCCCACATCCGGATCTGCTTGACATATCCCGAGGCGGACTGACCATATGCACCACGCAAGAAAGTCATGCCAGACTTGCCGAGGGCAAATCCATCGCTGGACTTAGGCTTGCCCATGGCACAAGGGTAACCATTGAGAGACAGCGTGACGTTACCACTTTTGCCGTCCCTAGCGAGACCGATGTTGTAATAATGATTCTTCAGGATCTTTTCTTTGCAGGCAAGATCAGTCGGCTTCAGTTCAAGAATGCCGTCATTCACAAAGACGCCGCTGTCAAGGTTGTTCCAGTCAGGCGAAGTGAAGATCGCACGCTCCTTGTCCACATGGTCAAGTCTGACGTTGATGAGCATGGTGTACTGCTTGATATTCTTCAAACAGCCCGTCTGATCAAGGTCAAGACCCTTATCCTTTGCAAATCTGTAGCCATCAGTTTTGTGGAAGCTACCTGAACCCCATGCTGGATCCAGGCTGGCACCAGAAGTGACCGAGGACAATGACGAAGAGCCTGTGAGCCTGTAGTCCAGCTCACCTGATTCGCAAGCAGCCTCGCAAAGAACCACGCCAGCGCGCAGGCCAATGTAACGACCGGACTCAGGATAAATGCGCACATATCGAGCCTTCACAGGGAACCTGAACATGGCGGTGACCTTGTCTTGCCAATTCTTGTTGCCGTCAAAAATGCGACCACACTCGACATCTGACCATGTCCGAGCGTTGCTGCTGACACGGACCTTGTATGTCTTGACGTAGTAACCATTGTAGCCGTCGCCCTTAGTGACGATGCCGAAGACCGACTGCGACGTGGTCAGATCGATCTGTAGCCATGCACCAGAGTTGTCGGCAACCCAGGGCCTGCCCCAGGTGGGTTGACGGTAAGGCTGCCAACCGTAGCGGGCATTTAAGTCGGGACGTCCGAAATAATAATAGCCCATGGCCTGATTCCAGCGCACGCTGTCAGAGCGATACTTGGAGTAACCTGGAGCATATTCGATTGTCTTTTTGCAGACTTTCTCCATTTTTGGCAAGATACAGCTAGAAGCTTCTAGCATCTTGGTGTCATCCAACTCTTTGTCCCACACCTGGATTCGCTTCACATAACCAGCCGACGAAGCGCCATGCGGGCCCCTCAGGAAGACGGCATGCTCAGGGTCAAGTTTGTATCCGTCAGCAGACTTTGGCTTGCCCTTAGCACAGGGATATCCGTTCAGATAGAGCGTCACTTCACCCTTGGCAGTCCTGGACATACCAAATTTGTAGTAGCGTCCAGGCCTAATGGGCTCTTCGCTGCATACCAGAGTAGTAGGGCGCAGCTGGAAGTTTTCGTTGACGAAGAGACCATTGCCACTCCACTCCTCTGTGGTGAGCAGGGCCCTCCAGTCGTCTGTCTTGTCGAGAAGGACGTCCATGAGAACACTGTAATACTTGGGAGTCTTGATGCACCTGCTTTCATCGACCTTCAGACCGAACCCCTGGTTAAATTTGTAACCTGTTTTGAGCATGGCCTGGAATGGTTTGTACCTCGCCGCTTGGTTGAAGGAGCCTTCACCCCATGCAGGATCCAAGCTAGGACCGCCCGTCCGGGACTCAAACGAGCCGTCAAACGACCAGTCAAGGCTGCCCTTCTTGCACTTGGTCTCGCAGATAATAGCGCCAGCCCTCATCGCGATATGACCACGCCAGGTTTCAGGGTGGATGCGCACGTAGCGTCCCTCGACAGGCAAATCAAACATGGTTTTGACCTTGGTGTTGCCATATGCGGTATTGGCATCGAAGATCTGGCCACACTGCAAAAACTCGAACCTCTTACCATCCTTACTCACCGACACCTTGTACGTCTTGACCCAATAGCCATGATTCGAGGAGCCTTGCGTGACTACACCAGCGATACTCTGCACTTTGCCCACGTCGATTTGCAGCCACTGGTTTTTGTCAGCACGGCGAGGCCACCAAGCGTTCAAAGACATCAGTTGCGGGTTTTCGTAGTATGACCCCAGCTGCCCCGAATACAGCGACGAGACTCTGTAGTAGGAAAGATCCGGGTTCTTGATGACAGACGCAGCGCATGCTTCCTCAGCCGGAGGCAAGGAGCATCCGTTCTCAGTCAGCATCTGAGCGTCAGTCAAGGTGGTGCCCCAGATCTTGATAGTCTTTACATATCCAGCAGACGATTGCTTACTGGGACCGTGGAAGAATATGAGACTCTTCGACGGCAACTCAAAGCCTTCCTGTGCAGCAGGCTTGCCAGTGGCGCACTTGTACCCATTGATGAACAACGAAATTGTTCCATCCTTAGCACGAGTAATACCGTACTTGTAGTAGTAGGAGCTGCGGATGACCTCGCTGCACTCGAGTTTCGATGGCCTGAGAGTAAAGACATTCTTGTGGATGTATAGACCATTATCGGACCACTCCTCCGAGGTAAACAGATTCCTCCACTCAGACGTGTGATCGAGTTTTGCATCAATGATCATGCTGAACGTTTTTGGTTTCTTCATGCACCTGGAACCGTCAACGAATAGACCCTTGTCCTTGGCAAATCTGTAGCCGGTAGCAGAATTGAAAGTGCCCTCCCCCCAATTAGCGACCAAGTTGGGGCCACCGCTTCTGGACTGGAAGTTTTCGTTGGTTAACTTGTATACAAGCTTCTTCTTTTTGCACTCCGACTCGCACAGGATAGCGGCGGCCCTCATCACGGGCCAACTTTGGTATTTGTCCACATAGATTCGGATATAACGTGCTTCCACGGGCTTGTCGAAAAGATTCTTGACTTTAGTGCTCCGGTCAGTGTTGCCATCGAAGTAGCGTCCACACTCCACCCACTTCCACTTTTTAGCATCCACACTCACCTTTACTCTGAACGTTTTTACAAAACGCCAGTAATGCTTACTGCCCTGCGTCACAACGCCTTGCACCTGCTCCTTGCGGCCCATGTCCATCTGAAGCCAACGTTTTTTATCACCATGCGCCATCCACCAACCATCACGCGAATTAAGAGTGGGACTAGCGTAAAATCCACCCCATGCCCCTGAGTAAATGCTCGAGGACCTGAAGCGCATGAGAGAAGGCGCCTTGATAACAGTGCTGACGCAACTTTTTTTCTGGCTCGCGATTGCGCACCCAGACTTGTCTGTCATCTCTGTATCAGAGAGAGCCTTGCCCCAAACCTCGAGTTTCTTGATATAGCCAGCCGACGATTGCGAGGACTGCCCCCTCAGGAAGACCATGTCATCCTTGACAAGCGCATAGCCACCGCTCGAAGACGGCTTTCCTGAAGCACACGGATACCCATTGATGAACAGCGTAATCTTTCCTTTCTTATCACGAGTCATACCAAACTTGTACCAGTAATGTTTACGGATGGTCTCGGTGCAAACGAGGTCAGATGGCTTCATCCTGAACCGTTCCTCACCAATATATAGACCGTTGTCGCCCCATTCTTCTGAAGTCACAAGAGCCCTCCAGTCGCTGGTCTGATCGAGCCTCACGTTCATGAGCACACTGTACTGTTTGATATCTTTGATGCAATTGCTTTCGTCAAGCTGCAGACCCTTGTCTTTGGAAAAGCGGTAACCATCCTTGCTCGTGAATTTGCCCTCTCCCCATGGTGCAGAGAGGCTAGGTCCTCCGGTCTTGGAAGACAGATTCTCTCTGAACTGGTAGCGCAGGTTCTTGTCCTTGCACTTAGACTCACACACGAGGACACCTGCCCTCATTGCCGGGTAACCATGCGAAGACTCGGGATAGATACGGACGTAACGAGCCTTGACAGGCTTCATGAATTCGGTTCTCAACTTGGAGTTGGCGTCTGTGTTGCCTTCAAATGTGCGACCGCACTCGACTTTACGCCACTTCTTGCCGTCCTTGGAGACCTTGACAAAGAACGACTTGGTCCACCAGCCAAGAGTTCCACCCTGCGTGATGACACCCACAATACCCTGCAGTTTGCCCGTGTCCATTTGCAGCCAGTTTCCAACGTTGTAGGAAGGGGCAATCCAGCCACCACCCGAGTTGAGCTTGCCACGTGCCCACGCGGTGCCCATGGGGTAGTTGGACCAGGTTGCACTTGCCTTCATCTTCGAGTAAGGCACGGTCACGACAATATTTGAGGAACATGTGCCAGTGTTGTCCTCAGGAAGTTTGCAGCCGCACTTCTTGAGCATGTCGCTGTCAGCAAGGGCCTTGTTCCAAGCACGGATTCTGCTTACGACACCAGGGCCGTTCTGGCTATTGGCATCCCGAAAGAAATACATCTCCTCTTTGTTCAGGACCATACCCTTTGGCGTGTCGCTGGCATCACCTTCCGCGCACATATAGCCATCAACGTAAATCTTGACCTTGTCTTTCTTCGTTCGAACGAATCCGAATTTGTATGTGCGGCGGCTGAAAATGTAATTGGGGCATTTGATTTCGAGGTCTTCAGGCGAGATGAAGAACTTGCGGCCCTTGACAAAGAGACCGTTACGTCTCCATCCGTCAGAGCCCATGATACGGTTCCACCTGTTGGTGTCGTCGAAGCTCACATCCACAAGCACAGAGTATGCCTTGAGACTCTTGATGCATGATTCGGGGTTGATTTCAAAGCCTTGGCCAGCCCTGAACCTGTATCCTGACTCCTTGGTTGATGACACAAACGTACCATCGCCCCAGACCGGCTCAAGGGACGGGCCATCCGTGTCCGAAGCCAGCTCATTGGAAAGAGGATAATCCAACTCGCCATCTTTGCACGGCACTTCACACAATAGCACACCAGCACGCATTGCGACGCGTCCGCGCCATCGTTTGGGCATAATCTTGACATATCGTGCCATAACGGGCTCATCGAACATGGTCTTGAGCCTGCTGTGTCTGTTGGTGTTGCCCTGGAACCAATTTCCGCACTGCACATCCGTCCAAGAATCTCCGTTCTCGCTCACCTGCACGGAGAATGCCGTGACCCATTCGTACCAATCCTGTCGGCCTTGGGTAACAACACCCGAAACCACCTTGACCTTCCGAAGATCAATCTGCATAAACTGGCCATCAGTGTTTGAGGCAGCCAGCCAGCCGTATCGCGCATTGATGCGACCCGACCCATAACGGTATCCGTTGCGGTCCCCATACAGACTGTTGGAGTAGAAAATTCTGCTATAAGGGGGATTGTAGATAACGGTTCTCTTACACTTCTTGCCAACCTTAGGGAGATCGCAGCCGGCAGCAGCAGTCATGGCCGTACTGCCCAAGTCCTTGTTCCATAGCTTAATTTCCTTCACATAACCGGGAGAATTTTCGTTGCCGTCGTCACGGAAAAATGTGATATCCTTAGTCAGTTTGAATCTTTCGGCGACTGACGGCTTGGATGTCACACAAGGATATCCGTTTAGGAACAGCGTCACCTCGCCCTTTGCCGAACGCGTCATGCCAAAAGTATAGAATTGTTTGTTATCAATGACGGCATTCTTGCACTTGATGTTTGCAGCTGTAGGAAAGACTTGGAAACGATGGTTATGAACATAAATACCGAAATCGCCCCACCCGCTGTTCATGATACGGCGCCAGCCATGGGTGTGTAATATTCTGGCCTTGACGATCCACGACCATGCTTCTGAACCCTTGAAGCAGGCCGCCTCCTTGAGCTTCAATCCCTGACCTGAACCGAACTGGTAACCATGAGCAGCAGACCACGAACCCTCACCCCAGACCGCGTCAAGACTGGGCCCCCGGGTCTCCGACAGGAATGACCTGTCCATCTTGTAGGTAAGCTCGCCCTTGAGACAGGGTCTATCGCAAACCAATACGCCGGCACGCATGCTGGGCCAGTTTCTCCACCTCTGCACAACGAATCGAACATAACGAGCATAAATGGGCTTCTCGAACGTGTTGTAGACTTTGGTTGCGGCATCTCTGTTGCCACCGAAAGTACGGCCGCACTCTACCCATTCCCATGTTTTGTCGTCCACACTAGTCATGACCTTGAATTGTGTGACCCACTGCGAGTACCACCACTGTGCGCGACCTTGCGTAACAACACCAGAAATAGCAAGCTTCTCTTGCAAGTCGATCTGCATCCACTCACCCTTGCCGGTTCCCGACGCCACCGACCAGGCCTGGGGTGAGTTGAGACGACCACGTCCATGGCCGTAGCCGGACCGATCATTGCTAAAGCAGCTTGAGTACTTGATGAAATCGTAGGCGGGGCTTACTCTCGAGGATTCCTCGCACTTTTCTTTTGCTACCTTCTGCAGGCGGCAACCAGAAATCGATGCAACCTCGCCATCGCCAAGCTGTTTGCCCCACAATCGGATGTGCTTCACATAGCCTGCAGGATTCTCACCACCATCATCTTTGAAGAATGAAACTGAGGACTTGTCCAGGGCAAACCCCTCAAGATATGGGGGCGCACCTTCGGCACAGGGATACCCGTCAACGTAAATTTTGACGTAACCCTTAGCGCTACGCGACATGACGAAATGGTACCAGGTATTGCGTTGAAGCAAGGTCTTGCACTTCAATCCTGCACCTCCAGGGAGCATCTCAAATTTGTCTCGGTGCAGATACAGGCCATAGTCGCCCCAGCCCTTGGAGTTGAGAATACGCTGATGCTTTTGATGGACATTGTCGAACCTTGCATCAATCATGATGGTCCAGGCGCCCTTGCCATCAAAACAGGTTTCCTCGTTCAACTCCAACCCGCGACCACCCCAGAAGTGGTAGCCCAAGTCAGTGAATCGACCCCAGCCCCAAGTGGGATACATATCAGGGCCGTCAGTTTCGGAGTCGAAGTTGCCGAGGAGCTCAAAGTCAAGCTGATCGCCCTGGCATTTCTTTTCACACACAAGAACGCCAGCCCTCATGCACTTGTAACGATAATACTCTTCAGGGAAAATCCTGACGAACCTTCCGCGGACAGGAACATCGAAGTAGTTTTTGACGAGGGAATTGCGGTCGGTGTTTGCGTTCAAGACACTTCCACACTGCACGTCAGTCCACTTGAGACCGTCCTCACTCACCATCACCTTGATAGTTTTGGTCCATGAATGCCCGTTACCTTGGCCCTGCGTTACAACACCTGTGATGTCCTGTACTGCGCCAGTATCGATCTGCATCCACGCGCCCTCATAGGACCGGGCGCACCAGGCTGTGGTGGACCCAAGGCGGCCCTTGCCGTAACCATGCCCCTTGACGTGGTTGTGCAAGATGCTTGAATACTCGAAGCGATCATAGTTGGCCAGCTGGATGATTGAACCCAGCGAGCACTTTGACCCCAGAGTTGACAGCCTGCACTCGCTTTCCGTTGCTGCCTCTTCATCCGTGAAAACTTTGTTCCAGATGGCAATACGTCTGACGTATCCAGGCGAACTCTTGCCAGACTCGGAGCGGAAAAACTCCAGGCTTGAAGGACTAGGCCGGAATCCAGAGACGAAAGGAGGCAGCGCCTCAGCACACTTATATCCGTTGAGATAGAGCTTGACCAGGCCCTTGTGGTCTCTTGACATCATGAACTTGTAATATTTTTTCGAGCTGATCCTCTCGAGGCACTTCATTCCCGCAGCAGCAGGATAAAGCTGGTACTGGTTGTTGACATACGCACCGTAATCTCCCCAAACATCAGATCCAAACAGCTTGCGCCATCCAGAAGGGCTTGTAATGCGGGCATCGATAAACAGGGTGTAGTTGTCGGGTTTGACGATGCAGTTGCTCTCATCAACCATCAGACCCTGGTTGTTGCCAAATTGGTAGCCGATCGCGCGGTTGTGGAAACTTCCCTCGCCCCAAGCCGGATCCAAACTGGGACCCTTAGAAGCCGACAAGAAGCTGTAGTCGAATTTATACTCGAGCATCTTGTTGACACAAGGACGCTCACAGATGAGCACAGCCGCACGCATGGACGGCCAAGACCGGTAAGCCACAGGGAAAAGCCGCACGTAACGGGCCTTCACAGGCCTGCGGAAGAAGATCTTTTTCTTGGTGTTACGGTCACTGGTGCCCTCAAAATTCATGCCACATTGCACTGCTGTCCACTCCTGGCCGTCACTGCTGACCTGCATAGTGAGACGGGTAACCCACTGGCTCGAGTCGCGCCTTCCCTGAATCACAACACCAGAGATGCTCTGCACCTCAGTTGTGTCAATTTGCATGAATTGCGTTCCCATTACCCTGTCCTTGGGGCTCCAGGCCTGGGGCGAATTCAAGCGACCTCGACCATGCCCAATACCATTGCGATCGTTGTTGTAGGTGCTCGAATACAAAGCCTGTTTTGCAACTGGCCCGAAGACGATGTTCCTTGCGCAACGCGAAGCGACGTCGGTGAGGCGGCAGCCAGACAGCTTAGCCATCTTGTCGCCTGAAAGTTCTTTGTTCCACATTCGAATCCTCCTGACGTAACCTGCAGTGTTCTCGCTTCCATCGTCCTTGAAGAAATCAACTTCGTGACGATTGAGAGCATACTGACGAACGTACGCTGGATGACCCTTCGCGCACTCAAATCCGTTGATGTAGAGCTTAAGCATTCCAGTTGCACTACGAGTCATACCGATACTGTAGAATTTGTTGCGCAGGATCTTTTCTTCGCACTTCATGTTGGCACCGACAGGGAAAAGTTGGAGGAAGTTGTTGACGTACAGACCGTAGTCGCCCCATCCCTTGGAGCGGATGAGATTACGCCAGCCCGACGGGGTGTCGAATCGCGCCACGAACAGGATCGAGTAGGCCATATTTGGCGGGTTGGAGCTATTAGTGGACTTGTGGTCGTTCATACAGCCTTCTTCATCCTGGTCCAACTGAAGACCCTTGCCGGCAGGGAACCTGTAGCCATTGTCGCCAGCGAAATATCCAGCACCCCATGCCGCAATCAGCGGGGGGCCTTGGGTCACAGACAGCAGGGAGCCTTCTAACAAATCGTAATCCAGACGTCCTTCGACGCAAGGCATCTCGCAGATGAGTGTGCCCACCCTCATGGATGGCCAAGCATGCCACGCCATAGGGTAAATGCGAATGTAGCGCGCAAGCAGAGGTTCGGGGAAAAACGTCTTAACCTTGGAGCTTTGGTCCTTGTTGCCTTTCCAGCGTCGCTGACACTCAACATCCTTCCACTGCCGGCCATCTGCGCTCACCTTGACGATGAAGGACTTAACCCACTGGTTTACGCCGCGACGTCCCTGGGTGACGACACCAGCAATAGTCTGTAGACTTCCCGTGTCCATCTGCAGCCACTCACCCACCTGCGGCCGTTTAGGCCCCCATGCAGTCAGCGAGTTCAATCGGCCAGAAACCAGATCCGGGTGAAAGCTTGAAAACTTCATGCTCTTGGATGTCGGGCTGAAAGCAATGTGCCCCAACGCGCAAGGTGCGGACGCACGAATAGGAAGGAGGCATCCCATTTCGCCGGCCATTTCGGTATCAGTCATGTGCTTGTTCCACATACGGATGCTCTTGACCATGCCAGACGATTCAAGACCCTTGTCATCGTGCAAGAAGTAGATGTCCTTAGGATGCAAATCATAGCTCGTGTAGAAGGGCGGGCTGCCTCTGGCGCACGCGGCACCATCGACGTAGAGCGTAATGTTGCCCTGGTCGGTCCGTGTGATCGCCAAATAGTACCACTCTTTAGCCCTGACGGGACGCTCATTGCACACCATGTTGCTTCCCGACGGGTCCAGCTGCAAGTAGTTGTTGACATACAGGCCAGCACCCTGGCCCCAGAACATAGTAGTCATGATGGCCTTGGGCCCACCTGAGGTGGAATCGAGTTTGACGTTCATGATCATACTCCAGCCCTTGACTTTCTTAAAGCAGCGGCTGGCGTCAAGCTCGAGGCCAGCACCGGCGCGGAAAACATAGCCGTCTAGGCCCTCAAAAACGCCTTCGCCCCATGCAGGTGACAGACTAGGACCAAAAGAACGCGAGGCGTAGGTGCCAGCGAAAGCATAATCGAGGCGGTCTTCGACGCAGGGCTTCTCGCACACGAGCAATGCCATCCGCATACTCATCCAGCCGTGCCATTCTTGCGGGTACAGGCGCACGTAGCGCGCCTTCACAGGCGCGGAGAAGTAGGTGCGGACCTTGGAGTTGCGGTTGGAATTTGCGTCCCACTCTTGGCCGCAGCTCACGTCCTCCCATTTCGAGCCATCCTTACTGGTCTGTACCGAAAAGGTTGTAACCCATTCGTTACGGTCCTTGCGCCCCTGTGTGATCACACCTGCCACGCTCTGCACCATGCCAGAATCAATCTGCATGAACTGGCCGACCTTTGCTGTCTTTGCGACCCATCCCATCTTGGAGCCAAGGCGACCTCTTGCGAAGCCCTTGCCCTTGACATCGTTGTTGCGAACACTCGAGTAAAACGTCTTTGACGTGGGGGGCAAGAAGCCCACAGTAAATTTGCAAGGCTCTCCAGGCTCCGGCTTCCGGCAGCCGCACATAGTTTGAACATCCTCATCGGCAAGCGCCTTGTCCCAGATGTGGAAGTTTGCAATTTCTCCGCCTGAGTTTTCAGTTGCATCATCCTTCATGATCATAATGTCATTGGGGTTGAGTTTAAAGTGATCCTTGTAGGGTGGGTCGCCCTCAGCACAGAGATCGCCGTTGACGTACAACCTGAGCGTGCCCTTCTTGTCACGGGTCATGACGAACTTGTAGAATTTCTTGGTCCTGATAACTTCGCTGCATTTCATGCGTGTGCTTGTGGGCACAAGCATCAGATACTTGTTGACGTAGAGACCGTAATCCCCCCAGAACGCAGAGCCCAGGATCTTTCTGTAGCCGATGACATCATCGAGTCTGACGTCAACGATGATGGTGTACTCAAGCAGCCACGGCATGCAAAGCTTGCCAACTTTGAGGCACCAATGATCAATCATCAGACCTTTGCCCTCCGGGAATTTGTAGACAATAGTGGGTTTGTCGCCCATCATGACCTCTTTGAAGTCGCCCTCACCCCATGCCGGGTCCAAGCTGGGACCCTGGGTTCCCGAGATGAATGATAGACTGAATTGGTAGTTGAGCTGGCCATCAAGGCAAGGTCTCTCACACACCACAGCGCCAGCACGCATGCTCAAGCGTCCTGTCCATTCCAAAGGATAGATCCTGAGGAAGCGGCCATGCACAGGCTCATGGAAAAATGTTTTCAGGCGCGTGTTGCGGTCCTTGTTGGCATAGTAAGGACGACCGCATTCGACCCATCTCCACTTCTTGCCATCATCACTGACTTTCACACTGAATACAGTCACCCATTCGTTACGATCGCGTCGCCCTTGCGTGGCAACACCTGAGATACTCTGCATCGAGCCCGTGTCCATCTGAAACCATTCGCCCACCTTACTCTGCTGCGGGGTCCACGCCTGACGGGAGTTGAGACGACCTGCTGAGAAACCACGCCCAAAGGTTGTGCTCTTCTTGCAGTCGCAGTGCTTCCTCACGCCTATGGCAGGGTCTCCAAAGATTCCGTCATTGCAGTTAATCGTGCCGTGCGCCTTCTTGGTGTTGAACTGGCCGTTGGCTCCGTATCGCACGGTGCCATCGCATGCGCAGTTACCACCCTGGTGTGCGCAGTACGACCACCCCGAAGTGTACACACTTGAAAACTTGATGCCTGACAAAGCAGCATTGATAATAATGTGGCGTTCTTTGCCGTCACCAGCTATGCACGCACCATCCCGCTGCGGAAGCTTACATTCGCAGATGCGAGCTGTCTTTTTCTCGCTGATGACCTTGCCGAAGGCCATGAACTTGGCTAAGTAGCCCGAGGACTGCCGCTTGCCATTGTCCGCCATGATCATAATCTGCGAGGGATTCAGCTTGAATGTTCCGGGTTCGTCGACCATGCCATGACCACAGAGGCCGCCATTCAGGTAAAGTTTGACATGTTCTTGCTCAGTGTACTGCACAACATAGTAGTAGAACTTGTCGGGCTGAATTTTCTCTTCGCACCAGAGGGTGCCGTTTTCGTTGTTGGGGAAGGCCTGGAAATGTCCATCAATGACCATGTAGCCATTGGTAGCCCATCCGTTTGATCGCAGAAGCATGTGCTCACCCACTACAGAGTCCAGCCTCAGCTTCCAAAAGAAGGTGTAGCCAATAGACGGAACGAACCCTCTAGGGTCCATAACCAGACCCTGGCCGTGTTTGAAATGAAAGCCCTGGGCAGTAAATTGGCCGCCCCACGGGGCTGCCAGACCAGGTCCGCCGGTTGAGGAGCCAAGATTCTCGTTAAACTTGAAAACGATGGCAGATCCAGGTCCACCCTTGACAGGGGGGGGGTTAGAGTAGATGGCTTCCACATCGCCTTCCTCTCCAGAGCAGCAAATGCCCACGTCTTGCTTGTGGGTGCACCTGTGGTTACCCCAGCCCTTGTGCCTACAGCCCCCAAGCTCGCGCTCGTATCCCGAACAGACAACGTCGTCGAGCCAGATGGGGCCCTTTCCTTTGAAGTTGGCCTTGCAAGCCCCGAAATCGCCATTGGTTCCGCACATCTGCTTGAATTTGTGCTTGGGGTAGCCAAAGATCTGACACACTGTCTTGGCACTCTTGTCCGTGAACCCATTGTCACACACCGTGCCCCACACTCCATTATGAAGAACCTCGAGACGGCAAACCTCTCTGTTGCAATCCGTCGTGCGCATGATCTTATTCGACTTCGGCTTGCAACGCGGGAAAAAGCTCGATCCCTCACGCTTGCCGAGCGGGCCAGTGGGTCTGCCACCATCGCAGCACATGCCTACGTCGGCACCGTGCTGGCAGTAGTTCTCACCAATAGGCGAGTGCGGGCAGTCGATTGCATCTCCTTCGTCGCCGGTGCAACGCACGTCCTCGAGCCAGATCTGCCCCTTGCCACCGCCGTAATTCATCACACGCTCACCGCCAAACACAAACCCCAGCGCCTTACACATCGTGTCAGCACTCTGTTCTGTAAACCCTGAGCTGCAAATCGAGCCCCAGTCGTCTTCGAATTTGACCTCGAGGCGGCATCCCTTCTTGGTGCACCCCGTCAAACGCATCGTTTTGGTCGCTCCCTCCGGACAAAAATATGTTCCTCCCCGAAACTCAGTAGTCCGGCCCATGGAACCATCAGCGCCGCGAACACCAGTGCCACCTTCAATACCTTTGATGCCATTAATACCCCACTTGCCCTCCAGTCCCTCCTTACCTTGCGGACCCATCACACCATGTCCTCCGGTGACACCGGCAATACCACGTTTGCCACGCTGGCCCTGCTGACCAAGATCACCTTGTTTTCCGTTGAGACCAATGACCCCATGGTCTCCCTCTTTACCAGGCGGACCGGGTGCTCCATGCACAGGCTCCACATTGTCAATATCGTCCGTGAGTTGCTTGTTCTCCTGGAAAACGTCCGTCTTGACGTCGCCAATATCGTCAAAAATATTCTCCTGGAGCTTCTTCACATCCACATCGAGCTGTTCTTGCCTCTTAGCCGACCTTTCGAGGCCTACTTCCATCTTCTTGCTCACGTCCTTCAAATGCTTCTCCTCCTTGAGAAACACCGGGTCCGGGCCAACCGATCTGTCAGCATCCGACACGCCCGATGGCCACTGCAGCAGCTTCCGGGCAGCCGCTCGCTGCGAGAGCGCCTCCGCCGCCGGCGCCGCCCCCTTGGGCAACAAGCCCGCTGCAACCGCGTCGGAAGTTTCATATGTCTGGTTGTCGAGCACCGGACGACTCGACGGTGGTGCGGGCGCCTGCTGCGACTGCCGAGCCCAGGTTGCAATGTCGCCCACCATCTCGTCCACAGCCACGTCGAGCTGCGGGGACACGGCATCAGCGGCGGGCAGCTCGCCGCCTGCTACTACTGCCAGGAGAAGGAGCGCCCCGTATCTGCGTCGCGTGGCGCCCGAGGACGACGGCGACAGATGGCCACAGAGACACACTGCGAGAATGGCCAGCTGCAGCACGACTGCCCACAAGGCCGGACATTGTGCGTCCTGCCAGAGCGCCGCCGGGACCTGCCAACCCGCCGGAGCTGCCATCCCCAGGAGAGCCAACAGCACTACAAGCACTGCAACGGTCACGCCTGCTGCTGCCAGCATAACTGAGGTTCCCCGGGCATTAGGTGCCTGCCAGCCTGCTGCGTCCTCCGAGCCTGACCTCGGAGTTGCAGCATCTTCTCGGCGATTTCTCAGCACGTCCTCCCCCCGCTCCCACTGCGGGGGTGCCCACGTGCCGGCCATGACCGGGATCGCAAGACGAGGCCGCCAGGACAAGCCTCACTCCCAGTCCCGACGTGTGGACACCTTTCCTACCGGGAGGG
>Ga0138265_1052934_pt1 | contig 22131 bp, 1 predicted proteins | sample RNAA_120151118_FD_105243 | JGI IMG/M metagenome (GOLD analysis project Ga0138265, IMG submission 105243) | Metatranscriptomics of polar marine prokaryotic and eukaryotic communities from Palmer Station, Antarctica after 192hr light incubation... | ecosystem: Environmental > Aquatic > Marine >... | reverse complement strand
GACGTGACGGCGCCCAGACGATGGGCGACGCCAGACACGGACGCGCCCAATAACAGCGTCGGGACCCTCCCTCGCGAGCGCCCCGTGTGCCTCGCCGAGTCGCGCGCGCAGGTGGCCTGGCGCCGCAGCCACGATGGCACAGGCGGCGGCAGAAAGAGGCCCGGGGGCAGCAGCTGGGCCGCACGCACACGCTCGCGCACGGCGCTCATCTATGCTGCCGGGTCTGGCGCGCCTGCTGGCGTGGGTTGCACTGCTAGCCCAGGCTGGCGGTGTGGCTGGACAGGCAGCAGCATCGCAGACGTGTTGGAGTGGCGCACCCCCCGACTGTGTGGCGTTGGGCGAGCAGACCGCCTCATCGAGCGCAGTCTCGTTTTTCCTTTTATTGAAGAAGGCCGACGGGTCAGCTTGCACGCAGACATGCGCAACAAGCACAACCGTGACGGCAACGCTAGGCGGTGTTGCTGGCGTGGAGGTGGACGGCAAATGCGCCACAGGGATCTGCTCTTTCACCTGGAGCTCGCCCACTACGGAACAGGCGGGTAGCCTGACCCTGCAAGCAACTGTTGACGGCACTGAGAAGTCCACGACTGTGGTCTTTGCTCCCGCGGATAACGGCGCGCTGGCCAACTCGCTGTCCGTTTTGTCTGGTGCGACCTTGGGAGGCGGACCAGTGAATTCCGATCTTTCGTTCACACTTACTCTTAAGGACCAATTTGCAAATGTATTGTCTAGTACGACCCTCACATGCAGTAGCTTTGTGTTCTCAATCAACCTGGGAGCGCCAAGTACCGTGGCAACTCCCACGTGCTCTGCGGGGTCGGGAGCGACTTTCCATTTCAGCTGGAAAAGCACTGTGGCTGGGTCGTGGACGATTTCAGTTACAGCAGGAACCGGTCTCAATCTTCAGGAAACTGCTGTTCTGACTCCCCTCGTACTGGACGCGTCTGTGAGTACATACGATGCTGGCAACGCTCCCGTTTCAGGTGATGCTGGCAACCTCGACATCTTTGCCAAGGACCATTTTGGCAACGCCCTAACGGCAGATGGTGCAACATTTAACGCGACTGTCTCAAGCTTCACAGCCGAGGACGGCGGTGACAGCTCTCTCCCCAGTCTCACCTTGGGAGTGCAAAGTTTCAACTCCGAGGGACGGTATGCAATGACTTACTCCGCAACTCGCAGTGGCGTGTATTCAGTGGCTGTCACAGAGTCTGGCTCGACTGTTGGCTCTGGCCCTTTGCAGTTGAAGATCGAGCCAAGCAAATTCTGGGCACCCGCAATGGATGCCGCGATTAATGGCGACGGAGCTACCGAGGCGTCGGCAGGCCTCGAGGCGTCATTCAGCCTGAAAGGTGTGGACAAGTACGGAAACAAGTACTCAAAGGGCGCGGTTACATTCACAGCTGTCATCACTGCCGATAATACTGGTGCCGCAGTCACTTCGACGATTGCTGCGGGAACAGACGGATCGAGCACATGTTCGTACACGGTCACTGCAACTGGCGCATATTCTGTGGCCATCACCTTGACTGACGGCGGTCAATTTGATCCGGCTGGAAGTGCTTCCCCCAGCTCGTTAGCAGTGTCAGCTACAGCTAAGGAGACAGGACAGATAACTGCGATAGAATTCCTCACAAGCACGGCAGCTATGACTACATCAGCTGGCAGCAGCGTATTAGTTTCAATGCAGGAGAAGGACGAATTCGGAAATCTTCGCACCATCTCGCAGGAACAGTTCAGCATCGTGCTCACTGGCCCGTACACCTACACAGTCAATATTTCTGACGTTTCTCTCGGCAAATACGAACTGACGATGGAACCTACAATCAGTGGAACCTACGGCATCCAAATCCGTGCTGGATCGGCCTCAGGCGATGTGCTTACAACGGACAGCTTTTCGTTGCGCGTGAACCCAGCCGCACCGTACCACATCGGGACCATGATTGAAAACTCTGGATCATATGACTCGCCCAGCACTGGCGCTGTCGCAATTACTAACAAGTTTGCGTTCCAAAGTTTCGACCGCTATGGAAACTCTCTGACTGTTGGCGGTTTTGAGGGCAACTTTGATGTTGTCTTGACATCGTGTGAGGCCCCGAACGTTGAATGTCATAGCAGCTACCCAGCTCAAGCTGGAACCAAAGTCATTTCACCGACTAAAGTCGACCTTGCAAATGGTTTCTACGGTCTTGAGTACTCCACAACAGTGAGTGGATACTACTCTGTTGGGATCAAGTGCCACGGGCAATATATTCTGAATTCTCCGTCTAAACTCTATGTAACAGCGGGCACGACAGTCGCGAGCTCAAGCTATACTGTTGTCGAAAGTTCTTCATGCGCCAACGTTTTGCTGCCCGCCGAAATTATTGGTGTGGTTTCCTGCACCGTGGCTAGTGACAGCACAAAAAGTGAGTTTGGAGTTAGGCTGGTGGATACGTATGGAAATACCCGCTACCGCTCTTCTGCGGGCGATGTTACCAAGTACACAACATCATCGATCGCAACGCTTTACAACGAATTTCCTCCTTCAAGCGCACTCATTCTTGCAACTGCAGAAACCTCCATTCAGCAAGAGGACGGCTTGCAGCGCATTTCTTTCATGGCTACTGTGAGTGGGCGGTATTCTTCAACGATCAATCATTTCACAATTTCGGGTGCCAATCAAATTGATAATGGGCCAATTAAGGACAGCCCGGCGTCAATTTTTGTGCAACCTGCTGGGGTGTACGCCAAGTACTCATACGGAAGCGGTTTGGGATTGACTGTTGCAACTGCCGGCATGCAGACCTCCTTTTCTATGACGACGCGCGATATTTTCATGAATACAAGGGTTGGCGTAGTTAGCGCTGTCGGGGAAGAAAACGGCTGGTCTGTGGATATCAAAAGGACGGTTGAAATGACTATTCAGCAGGGCTATGAAAAGGCCGGCGTGGTAACTGGTCAATCTGACGGTAAGTTCGCCGTGGGGTATACGGTCACCAAGTCTGGCGAATACACTATGTACGTCAAATTGAATGGAGACAGCCTGGCAGAGAGTATTGATGTGTCTGGTTCGCCATTTATCATGAAGCTATACCCAGATATTCCTGCTGGGCCCAGTTATGTCACCAAGGCACACCCAGGATACTCAACCCCTGACAATGTATTTATGGGTCGTGTCAGTGTTGATCCTATTAGGGTTGATATCAGGTCGGTGGATCGATTTGGCAACATTAATACGAGGGGTGGTTTTGTCGGATACACCAGCGCAATTACGGCGCTCCCTTTGACAACGATCGATCATGTCGATCACAACAACGGAAGCTACACTATGTTTTACCATGTCACAAAGACGGGCACATATGTGGTAGATGTAGACATGAGCGGTGAAATTATTGTTGGCAGCCCAGTGACCATGACAGTGACGTCTGGGCCCTCAGTGCCTGAGACGGCGGAGGTATTTCCTCTTACTGCCGCAACAGCCGGAAATACGATGGGGTTCCCCATTCTTTCTAAAGACGAATACTCGAACACCCGTGAGAGTGGAGGCGACCCATTCTCGATCCTATGTTCGAATGGAAACAATCAGATCTTGGAAGGTCAGGTATTTGATTTTGAGAATGGATCATATACTGGATTGTGTTATATGACTAAAAGTGGATCATATGAGGTTTCGGTGAAGGTAAACGACTACAGGACGAATTCTTTTCTTCATGTCATTGGAAGCCCGTTCGAAGTTCAAGTCTACGCTGATATAGCTGATCCTACTTCGTCGGGAGCCTTTGGAGGAGGGTTGTCGCTTTCTTCAGCAGGAGAATGGTCCACTTTCCAAATCTTTGCCCGAGACCGGTTCTACAATCCAAACACCGGTGCCGGAGGTTCGAATTTCAACCTTATGGTGCGACCTAATATCGGCTCAATCGAATTGCCTGTCTACTTACCAGCAGTTCCCATTTGTCCGTCATCTTTCGCGACTCCGGAATGGGGAGCGGTAACGACCATACCTTCCGAAGTAAACAGTGGGCCTTGTTCAAATGGAACTGCGACTTCTACTGATGTCGGCGGTGGAACTTTTGTGATTAGCTACATGTGGACCCTGACAGGTCGTTATGGATTGGAAGTTTCTATTCAATCTGCTTCGGGGGTCAGCTACCTTGCGGATAGTCCATTTTCAATGGTCATGAAACCTGGCGTTACGGATATCACACGATCAACGGCGAGTGGTGACGCGTACATACTTGCTAGTTCAGGTGAAACTATGACTTTCCTTATACAAACGATGGATCGTTTCGGCAACACAAGATCTAGCAACGGAGGCTATTTCAGCGCGGAGCTCATGGGGTATCCACCCCTTTCTACCCAATACAATCCTACCTATAAAGACCTTAACACAGGAATTTTTGTGATGAATTATACCGTTACCGCCAGCGGTAAATATTTCATAAAGATTTTCAATGACCAAGGCAGTCTCATGAACTCTCCAAGCAACATCACGATTTTCCCAGCGCGCTCTGATCCTGCGGCTTTCATTGCAACTGGTGAAGGAATATCTTTTGGCCAAGTTGGAGATGATGCACCCATCTATCAGCAGCTTTCAGTGCAGGCCAACGACAGATTTTACAACTTGAAGAGCCAGGGAGGAGATGTCTTCAACTCAAAGTTAATTGGTGGATGGAGAGTCACTCCTGATGGCATCACGTCTTCTATTAGCACTATTCTGACTGATGTTCAAGATCAATCTGATGGGACTTACAAAATTATGTACGCGACAACAAAAAGTGGAAAATATGAGTTTGATCTGGTGGCGAGGAACCCGCTTACAGGAAATTTTCTCCACATCATGGGCAGCCCATTCACCGTTGAAATCAGCAGTGGTGCTATATCTCATATTTCGCCATTCATTTCTGTGGAAACTGGCGTGGTTGTGCCCTTGACGCTTCCAGATTCTCTGAACGTTGTGACTGCTGGAAAGAACAACTTCTTCATCGTTGTTGCAAAAGACAAGTATGGAAATCCGCGTACATCAGGAGGTGGTTTAAGCCTGTTCGATCTCAATATGGTATGGTCTGGAAAATGGGGAGAGGTCGGGAAAGAACTTTCCCCAATGAACATGACCATCTCCTGCCCAGTCACGTATGTGGGCGATACTCTTTTGCCCAACGATGACCCACGAATCCCGCAATTTCCCGGGCAATACCGTGTCACTTATCCCGCCACAGTGTCTGGCTTGTACAGACTTGTTGCTACCTTTGACTCGGAAGCCATGATGGGCCATGATGTAGGTGTTGAGCCTGCTGAAACATCTCCAATCCTTAGTTCTGTTTCGTTTCCTACGAATAATGCAAATGGACAATCACTTGCCAGGCACACAACAGCGGGAGTCAGATATTTCTTTACAATATTTTCTCGGGACCAATTTCACAATCTTCGAAGTACAGGAGGTGATAAAATATCGTTGGGTGTCTCGGGAGGACGCAACTCAGATGCTTTTTTCGTCGGAAACATGACCGATGATCAAACTGCGACGGCATTGCGAGCCCCGGTACATCCGGAAGACATAGAGGCGAAGTTGGCAGGTACGGCCTTCGGGATTGAACGCAAGAGGGTTGTTTGCGATAAGGCCTGTGTTGTCGACAATGACGATGGATCTTATCAAGTCTATATCAACCCAACGATCAGTGGTCAGTATCAGGCTGATATATCCATGGGGTCTGAAAAAATCTGCCAAACTGGTTGCCGTGATCCAATCCACAATCCATACACCCTTACGACAGTTTCCAACGATCTGTACCCTCCTCTTTCGATTGCCACTGGAGAAGGCTTACAAGTAGGAACGGCCGGCCAGGATGTTGCGTTCGTCATTCAGGCGAGGGACATCTATGGCAATAATCGCTTGCATGGTCGATACGCACAAAATGCTGGTGTATTTGGTGGTGAGTTCTTCTCGAGTTTTGTAAAGGTCGATGGAGCTTTGATTGCCCCCGACCTCTGTAACTGCACAGCTGGAACCTGTAGATTTTGCGATGCTGTACAGTGTGGTGTAGGAATCGGCTCCACATGCTCGAAACAGGTGCAGGGATATCCCAAGGTTCGGGACCAACAGGATGGAACGTACCACGTTGCGGTCAAAGTCACCCAGTCATCGCACTACTCTGTTTCAGTGAGTATTGATGACTTTCATATTTTCGGAAGCCCTTTCCAGACGCTCGTCAAGCCCTATATCACTGAACCAGCCACCTGTGTTGCAAGTGGTGCTGGTCTCTATAAAACGAACGCTGGGGCAAAAATAGCAGCGAACATTCAGGCCAAGGATCAGTTCGGAAACGTGAAAACAATTGGGGGGGATATGGTGCAAGTAGTTATTTTCAACACTGACTACAACACAGTGCTCAGTGCCCTTGGTCGAGACCCCAAGCAATGTGACCGCATCTATCCCGATGCTGAAAAGTGTATTCGCTGTGGATTTAGGGAACCAGGTTGTAACTTGTTCATCTATAACAAGAAGCCTCTTAGTGAGGGCGACAAGAAGCCCTTGAATCTGCCCTCTAATCTTACTGATAGCGGTACTGGGGTTTACACATTGAACTACATTGCGACTGTGAGTGGACAGTACAAACTTCACATTAGAATGAAGAATTATCAGACGAATGAATTTGTCGAGATCGGTGCAAAAACCATTTTCCGCAGTCCATTCCCGCTCACGTGCACGCCTGGCGTGTTGGACCCTCAGTCGAGTACCATCAGTGGCGAGGGTGCGGCATTAGCAACTGTATTCGATGAAACACTTTTCCTTTTGTGGCCCCGCGACCGTTTTGGAAATGTGTTGGTGGGCACAGATGATGAGACAGCTGTTGCTTTGTGCGGAGTAGGTTCTGATTGCACCCCTAAACCAGGAGCAACATTTATCAAGTTGTCCTTCTTCAACTATCACAACAGTATGACATATCAAGTGCAGGAAAAATACTCCCGCGGCATTGTGAAGCTTGCTGCAGGTGTTGCAGTAAAAGCGATTGCACGCGCGAATAGCGATGGATCGACTTCTATATCCTACACAATGGTTGACGTTGGTAGATATCGGGTTACGTTGGAGGTGCTCGACACTACATCCCCGCTGTCCCCTCCCCCATATGTGAGAATCAAGGGCAGCCCTTTCAATATGTCGGTGTTCCCAGATGATCAGGATCCAGATCCCACCAAGTGCTCGGTTGCGATGAGCGAAAAGGTGTACTCAGGAGTTCGTGGTGAGGGCATAATATGGCTCAAGAATCAGTACGGAATAGCACTCAAGAAGAGTGCAAGAAACAACATGATCGACATTGTTCAGATCCTTGGAAACCCATCGACTCTTGATTTTCGCACCATGAATCAGCGCGATGGATCATTTGTTGTGAATTTCAGTCCTACCCGTTCGGGTAGCTACTCCTTTTCAGTACGCACAGTCGACAAAGACAGTCTTTTCGTCGACATGCAGGGCTCGCCAACGACCACCACTGTCAATCCCACTGATACAAACCCGAAAACGTGCATTGCATTTGTCAATGTGGATCGTCTGCTTGCCGGTACCGTCATGACGTACACCATGCAATCTCGTGACAAGTTCGGTAACGACGCCGACCCCAAGGCACTGAGGGATGTCGATGACTACAATTCATATCTTGTTCTTTCTGGTGATCAGACCCAGACGAGACTTCAGAGTATCGTCACAAGCCCAAGAGCGACGACCTATGTTGCGACGTTTAAGAACGAGAACGGAGATTCCCTGATTACCAGGAGTGGTCAGTACAAGCTTTATTCTACCAATCTTAACGTAGATATTGTGAACTCGCCCTATGTGTTCAATGTGATACCTGCTGAGTTGGCGCCTGCAGTGGCCACTGTTGACAGCAGTGCGACTACATCTTGCACAGCAGGAATTTTTTCCTCCGTACGTATTCAGGCTAAAGATAGATTCGGTAACGTGCGAACTGATGGTGGTGACGAAAATTTCGTTATTATTAGAAATGGAACATTGTCGCCACCTGGCCCATTCTCCTACAGGACACAGTACTTGATTGAAGGCAAAACCGATGCTGCCTTCCGGGCAGACAAGGCCGGGAAATACCTTTTACATGTACTGCAGGCAGGCATTCAGTTGTTGGGCTCTCCTTTCTACACGGAAGTGTTACCTGCGGTTGCCAGTGCGCAATCCAGCTACAATAGCTCACTCATTCCCCGCAGCGGTGTGGCAGGCAAGCTCTTGTCATTTTCTATTCAGGCTCTTGATGAATTTGGTAACTTCCATTTTACAGGAGGAGCAAGGTTCGATGTTGTTCTCAAGGGTTTGGCGTACCTCCGTACTTACATCGGCACTCGACCGTGTGCCGAAGTGACCACCGACTTTTCTAGCTGCGTCACAATCACCGACCAAGACGATGGCGAGTATATAGTAGAATTTACGCCAAAAACTTCAAGCGATTACATTATGGAGGGATCCTTAATTGCCGCTGACGGCTCCCGCGAACAGATTGGCCCGCCTGGAACGCCGTCAGCGAGCCCCTGGACACAGTGTGTGGCCTGTATCAACACCCTTTTCCCGGATCGCCCGTGCGAAAAGTGTCTCACACTTGTAGTGAACCCTGATACTGTTGATGTGGATACCTCTACCATTTTGGGGTCGTCCTCTGAACAATTCTCTTCCGGTGAAGAGGAGGAATTTTTCATCTATGCCCGCGACTCCTTTGGAAATATTCAGACAAACGGTGGCTTGGATGTTGTCGCTACTGTCAAGCAGATTCAAGCCCCATTTGGCGTAATTAATACGACTACAAGCGACTTGTGCGTGAAGAATGGCAATAAGTGCGGACAGTATTCAGTGACGTATGTTGGAACGCAAAGTGGGCTGTACATGTTGTCGATTGCAATTAACAGAAATGCTAGTGAGACAACCCAATTGATCCGAGGATACCCAGCACCCAGTGCAAACCCTGTGCAGAGTGGTTTGCCATATATTAATACTGATGGAATGTTATGCAAAGACGTGTGTTATAACGGCAAATGCTGCCTGTATGGAGAGACTGTAAGCTTTGGTCTCACTGGTACGGATATGACGTTCGAGATTATTTCTCGCGACAGATTTGGGAATGATATGACACGCGGTGGGGAGACTTTTACGCTAGATATTTCAGGTCCCATGATGGTATCGGGGATGGTGGAAGATCTCGAGGACGGAAAGTATATTGCAAAGTACAAGGTCCTTTTGAAAGGTATTTATGTAGTCGCCCTTCGCCTTCGTGGCATTCACGTAGGAAAGATGGTTGATGATTGTCCAGAGCTAGATGTGCAGTGCTTTGGTGGAAGTCCTGCATTTGGCTTGCAGATCTCTGATCCTGGGACGGGTCTCGAGGGCTTGATTTTCAGTGGAGACGTGCCTCCGTTTCCGTTTGAAGCAATTGCATCAGAGGTATCAACGGGTACGTTCACAGTTGACGCCTCTGATGCAACTGCCAAAAAGAAGTTCGAGAATTTGCCTTTCAAAGTATCTATGCTGCTTGTGGGAGGGGATTCAACGAGCACACCGCCAAGCGTGCAGAGTGAGGACGTGTATAGCGTGTTTTACACAATCCAAAAGTCGGGGTTGTGGAAGATGTCTGTGACAGCTGGAGGGCAAGTTCATTGCGTTGGCAGCCCCTTCAGCTTGACGGTGTACGCGGCAGATGCTGTACCATCCAAAACCCTCGTGACTTCAACTGCCAACGAAGAGAAACTGGAGCCAGCAGCACCGGTGAAAATGGCGGCTGTTGCCAACAAGGAATTCAAAATTTTCATCATTCCTCGCGATGAATTCTGGAACGAAAGAGTCAACGACGAATTGCAAGATAACGTCAGGTGGTATACCACGAAAACCGGAGACACGGCTGGTGCGGAAGTACAAAGAACTGCCTATCGTGAACCCGTTGGTTCTGAACATGCGGGACAGTATCTAGCACTATTTACGGCATCTGATACAGCATCTGTCAAGGCTTCGAGCCTTGACTATCTGTTGCATGTTTTCGTTTCAGACCAGAAAGTTGCTGATGCCTACCCTATCCCAGTACAGGATACAGCAGCTGCCGTGTCATCGATGACTGTCGCGTATGGTGTAGGTCTCAACGGCGGCGTAGCAGGTGCTACAGTTACTTTCACAATTTATGCCAGGGATGCAGCTGGCTGCCAACTTAGTGCAGGAGGAGATTCAGTAATAGTCGAGATTGATGGAGCGGCACAGACCAAAATTACTGACAACAAGGATGGAACATATCAATCATCTCATGTGTTCAATGATATTGGGAGCTACCAACTGCAGATTGTTGTGGATGGACAAAGAATTAAGCAGAAGACTGGTATATTCACGTGTTTGATTACGCCAGGAGTGCCTGCTCCGATTAAGACTGAACTAGCACGCTCTCACTCGTGGATTCGAATGAATGGTATTGATAACGCCATGACTTCGACAATGTCAGATTTCCAGCTAGTTTTGAAGGATGAATACGGCAACAGCATGACGGAAGGTATTGCTCTGGAGGAGATCTCTGTTTCAGTATCCGGACCTTCATATCCTATCCTGAAGATCCAAAGCCGGTACTGCAGCACAAACCCCGCAATAGAATCAATGTCTGCATGCGCAAAGTTGTTTGATCCGAAATGGCATGACAACGATGGGACATACTTGGTTTCGTATGCGTCCACAGCTGCAGGGAGATATACTGTCTCTGTCTCTGTGCAAGGCACGCCCGTGCTGGGCAGTCCTTTCATAAGGGAAGCAGGCCCCAACATTCCTGACGTAGACACGTCGTATGCAAATGGACTCGCACTCACCAGGGGGAATGCTGGTGTAGAGGCTGCATTTGCTCTCGTGCTCTTTGATTCTTTTGGAAATGCTGTTGAAACAAAAGCCATGACTAATGTCACTTTAGACAAGGTTCAAGGCAAACTTTCATCCCGTGGAAGAACCGTAATGCTGGCTTCTGGGTCAGACTATGAAGGTTATTATACTGCAACCATTTCAGGCGAGTACCAGTTGACGCTGCTTGTGAACGCATGGAACGTTAAGGGTAGTCCCTACACTATCAAGATTGAGCCTGGTGACACATATTTTGGGCAATGTCTTGCATCTGGCCCTGGATTGCAGTCGGCAATTGCAGGAGACGTTTCTACATTTACTATTGTGGCTAGGGATAGGTACGGAAATGATCGCACGCAGGGTGGAGATGACTTCAAAACTAGTCTTGCTGGGCAGCAGCTTGCTTCCGGGGGTTTAGTTGACTTTCAGAACGGCACATACCTGTCAAGTTTCACGCTCACCTTGGCGGGTGACTACACGCTTACTTCGTCTCTCGGGGTCGATCAGTTCGTTTACGTGTACCCCTTGCCGTGCTTAGCAGCTGCTTTTAGCGGAACAGCAACGGAGCTCGTCAAGAGGATTCCCAGCGAAATGGAAGCGGGTCTATGCAGAACTTCAAAAGGAGAGAGATGGCAGGGCGGCCCTGGCTGTGAGTTTTTCTTCCAGGCCCGTGATGATTACGGCTCAGAAATCAAGCACTGTCGAGATGTCCCAGTAGTTACGGTTGAGAGCGAATCAACTTCAGGAGGAGAAACAATTCTGTTCAACGGTACGACTGTCAATATCCAAAGCGGCGAAACCAATTGCGAATCGGGAAGATTCACCAGCTCGCTCGCCCGCTATTTCGGCTTTCCGGATCCTACCGTATGTAACGGTCCCTGCAATGGCAACGCTGGAATAACCCGGGCAGGCATATACTCGATATCAATTGTGGTGAATGGAAAGAATATTTACGGCAGTCCATTCCGTACAGTGGTCTCCGCTGCGGATGCATTTTCAAAGTCTTGTGTTGCGAATGCAATCCACGTTAACATTGGTGCTAAGTCAGCCCAACGAGACAGTTCAGCGGGTGTGCCTGAGTCGTTTCTCATCCAAAGCCGTGATCTTTATGGAAATAATGTCCTCTATGATCCTTTTAAGCCTCTTGATGTCTTTGCTGCTGTAATGCAAACTCTCGGGATGTCGTGCGATGAATTTGGCATGCCCCTGAATGCAGGCGCGGTTTGCTTGCTTGCAACTGTCACAAATAATCTCGACTCCACACACACTGTCTTCTACGTTCCACGTGTTTCTGGCAGGTATGAGTTGAATGCTGTGCTGGTGAAAGCTGGTGGCCGAATGACTATTTCCAACAGCCCATTCAAATCTGAGGTCAAGTCAAACGTTGTCAGTGTCGAGAACAGTATTGTGGTCGGAGAATTGATTTATTATAGCGCTGGTGAGACGGTTATGAATTCGACTGCGGATGCTTTCACATCCTTCAATGTCTGGGCTCGTGATGAGTTTGATAACATTGTTGAGAATTCAAACGTTAACTTTGAAGGATATGCCACGCGCAGAGGTCTTTTGTCGGGGGATTTGGTAAGTTACCGTAGTGATGTCACTCTCATGAACAATAACGACGGCAGCTATGAAGTTAGTTTCACAATCACCACTGCTGCCGTGTACACGCTTTCGATTGAGCAGGGTGGCCTGCAGATCAAGGGCAGCCCGTACCAACTCACAATCGTTCCCGGTGAATTGATCCCGTCTGCATGCACGTGCGAGGGAGGTGGCTTTGCGGGAGGCATGACAGGAAATCCGACCACGTACAGTATTGTTGCGCGTGACCTTTTTGGCAATCAGCAGCTTGAGGGCGGGGCGCAATGGACTGTCCACATCTTCACCACAAAAGATCTGTCTCTTGAAACAGAGTTCGCCTCGATTCGCCCGGTCCCCACTGATAATAACGATGGAACGTACTTGGTCACCTATCTATCTCCTGAGACGGGAAAACATCGGATCATGACATATCATGTTCAAAATGGTAAGGAATCGGAAATCAAGGATTTCTTTAACGAAGAAGTTATTTTCATGGTTGATGATGGATACTCTGTGCCAGGCCAGACTATGGCATTTGGTGCAGGCATCCGAGGAGGTAGAGCCGGGGAAGAAATCAAGTTCACTACTCAAATCCGCAATGAGCTTGGGCTCAACAGGCCGGTTGGCGGTATCAGCCTCAACACAGGGATGAGCTTGCTTGTCGACAGCAGTCTTAACGTTCAAGTGGAAACAATGGATGTAAATGACGGTTCGTACAAAAGTTTTTACAAAACTCAAAAAGCTGGCATTTACCAACTGCTCATCAAGATGTCTACGGACCACATTCAGGGCAGTCCGTTCGTAGTCACGATTTTCCCAGCAGCAACCTCTGCACAGACTTCCGGGATAATATTTCGCTCGCTTGTGAGTACTGTGGCGGAAACTGTTCCTTTCAAGATTGTTTCACGCGACGAATTTTACAATGACCAGCAGTATGACGAGTATACCGGTCCTGATCCGTATGTTGCTAAGCTTGAGACGGCAAATGGTGAAGGAACGTTTTATGCATCCGTGCAAAACAACCAAGATGGCACATACCTGGCATCATACATGACAACGCGCGCCGGATCTTACATGATGTACCTCACACTCAATGGAAAAGCAGTCGACACCAGAGACGATGTGACAGTGAGCCCTGGAAATACAGTGACGGAGAACTGTGTGGTTATAGGCTCTGGAACCAAAAACATGGAGGCTGGGCAAGTGGGGTTTATCGAAGCGACTTCGCTAGATCTATACGGAAACTTGGTGCAGACGGGTTTGGACAGCTTCGATTTGACTCTCACACAGGAAGGTGGTCAGTCAAGAGAACTAGGTCTTGCCCAACACTGTGATTCTAAATGCATTGCAAAAACGTCGTGCCCATGCTCAGAACTCAAGCCTGGTTTCTATGCGGTATCGTATCAGGTGACAGTAGCTGCAGCCTATAAAATCTCAGTGGAACTGAACCAGAACCTTCTGCGTGGCTTTCCTCGCGATATTACTGTCTCGCCGAGCATGGTGGACACGACTAAGGTGTCCGTGGTTGGTTGCGAGGCTCTGTGTAAGGCTTGCGCAGAAAATGCTGCGTGTGCCACATGCAACTGTCCTGTCATGAACAATATGATGGCGGGGTTGAAGACAAGTTTCAGATTGGAAAGCCGCGATAGGTTCGGCAACAAAGTTTTGAGTGGAGGCAAGTCGTTCAGGGCTGTCATGTCCAAGCAGGCCCCGGCAGGAAAGACTAGTTGCTTTGTTTCTGAAGGATGCACGCCAGCCACTGTGGAGGGTGAGATTAGTGATGAAAAGGATGGCTCCTATCAAGTCTCGCTTGTTGGATCTGTTCCTGGCAACTATATTCTCAACTTGACAAGAAGTGGAATGTCTATCAATGGAGCGCCTTTTGCACTTAAAATTCGCCCTGGTACTGCTAGTTCGGCTCCGGATGGCTCTTCTTTTGCATTGGACCCCATCGCCACAGCGGGCAGTGTAAAAACATTCCAGATTCAGGCGCGCGACATGTTCGGAAATAAGCTTTCTCTCGGCGGCGAGCAGTTTGTGACGCAGCTTGTCGGTACAAGTGCAGCTTTTAAGAACATGGTAATTATGGGTGGGGTTGGTGACAACAAAGACGGATCATATTTTTCGTATTTCATCACCGAGAAAGCAGGACTCTACGATGCAATTGTTAAGTTGGATGGAATGAAAATTTACCCTGGACAGTGGCCCATCACAGTTTTCCCGGCTGCTGTCAACCCTACAACATCTTCTGTATCTGGCACTGCACTTGATGTGTTGCAATCTGCTGGAGACGCGAAAGTGGATTCTAGGTACATTTCTCCTGAAATCCGCATCGTGCCCCGGGATATCTACGGAAATGTGTACAGTTTTGATGGGCTTCACATCGAAGCGGTTTCAACTGGCCCACAAGTTATCAGTAGGTCTACGCGTGACAGACAGTTTGCCAAGTACATAGAATGCGGTGCTGGTTGTGGTGAGTATATAATCTACAACCCGCTCACGATTTCTGGTAGTTACAGCATCAATGTACTACTCCACAAAGACGGTGTTGGGCAGTCTCTCCTGGCGAATGGTCCGGTTGTCTTCAAGCTTGACTCTTCTACTGCTGACAGCTCGAAGTGCACCTATGATGAGGCGGATGGATCGGAGGCCAAAAGCTGCACCACGGATCAAGTCTGCACCTTTGAGGTGCAGTCTGTTGATTACTTTGGTAACAAAGTGGAACAGAGGGGCGATTCATTTGAAGCTAAATTGACTTACATCACAGACAAGCCCGTTTCAACGAAGTTTACTGGTACTTCCTCGGAATCCCGCAACACTGCCGGTGGGGTTGTTGGGGGCAAATACGTGATTTCTTATATTGTAACTGTGAGTGGACAATACGTTATGCAACTCTCACGTTACGGTCTGTTAGTCGCTAACAGCCCTTCAAACGTTGAAATAAGCCCGGGTGTGCCCGTTCCAAGCTCGTGCACCACTAATCCTATCGTGTCTAGTGATGGCATGGGAATGATTGGTGGGAAGCAGTTTGAAGAGCTCTCGTTTACAATCTATGCACGAGACAAATTTGGGAATGTGGCCAGAAACCCCAGCATCACAGACGACATATCCGTGTCTGTCGTCGCTTCAGACGATAATTCCCAGTTTACACCTTCAGTTTCTCCGCAGAGTGGTGGTAGATACAAGGTAACATATACTCCTACTCGGTATGGAGATCATGTGATGAATATCAAATTGCGTGGGAATCATATTTCAGGCAGCCCATTCGAGGTTCTTATCATTGAGTCTGGTATCGATGAGTCTGTGCAACCAGACAGCCGTTTCACTACTATTCAGAATGGTGATTACATGGTGAGTACAGTCAACTCAATCGAGACCATTCCTGTGTACACAAGAAATAACCTTGGTAAAACATCACCAAATGCTGGCGCGAGATACGAGGCACGTTTGGAGAATGTGTTGTGCGGAGAATGCATGCAGAATCCAGTTGTGGCAAATCCCTTCGTTGAATACGCTTGCTGTATTGATCACACCATTGAGAACCCGACAATTGCGTATACTTCAACTCAGGCCGGTTTGGCTAGCCTGTCTGTAGTTATGGTACGCCTTGACCAACAGACAAACCCTCCGTTGTTGAACAGTCCTTTTGAAGTGCAAATTTTGCCAGACGAAACCGATGCACAGTCCTCTGCATTAGACTGGGAGGGATCGGGTGCCCTCGTTGCCACAGCAGGATTGTCGAACAAATATGTCATCGTGGCGCGTGATGTATATGAAAACCAGCAAATATTCAAAGACGGTGCAATATCGGACATCAGCATCGCAATTTCGGGACCAAGTGTCGTGTCGACAACCCTAAATGATGGGGCAGACGGAACATTTGCCATGTTTTACATGATCACCCGTGCAGGTGATTATTCTATGACAATCAAAATCGCAGGTGCCGAGATCAAAGGTAGTCCGTATGCCGTACAGGTGAAGCCCGACAATCTCTTTGTCCGTGCGTCCACCTCTGACTTGTCTGTTTGGAAGCAGGCAGAGTCAGGTCCTTTCGTTGGAAAATTTATTGGCACTGCAGGAGTTCCCAATACTGTGTTCGTGCAGAGCCGAGATGCATTTGGAAATGTGTATCATAGGACTGATGCGTCCTTCTCCATGTCGATGGCGAAGGACATCACTTATACTAGGACCATGAAGTCTAAAGAATCGGGACTTTATCATTCGGAGTGGAATTTGAAAAAGTCTGGCACGTACTTCGGTGCTATTTTTGGTGTTTCAGGTGGATGCACCAATTATGCGACATGCTCAAATGTCAGGGGAAGTCCCTTCTCCGTAGAGATTCTGCCGGATTACATCGTCGCCGAAAAGTGCAGGGTGTACGGCGCAGGATCCACATACTCGGTGGCAAACGAGAATGCGGTACTCTTCATCATCGCTCGGGACAAGTTTGGAAATAACGTTGTGCCAGAAGATTCAGGAATTGGTCTTTTTGAGATGAGACTCGCGTCGGCAGCGACCAAACGCAACGGCTTTTACGAGCACGATTTGCAAGGTGCTCAGAAGATCTTATTGCATGGACAGAGTGACATAGCAAATACTGCTGGCATCAAGATGATCTACAAAGCCATGATGCCTGGGCGCTATGAGATTGACGTGCATTACAACAAAAGTAGGATTGGAGGAACAAGTGGTACTGTATGTGGTCCTGACAAACCATGCCCGATTGTGGGGAAAGCGGTTTCACCAGTTACATTGAAGGCTCAGTTTTCCGACTCGGGCGGCCACATATACGTTGATTTCAATCAACAGACAAATAAGGCAAACTTGACTGGTGCCTTCTCGTGTGATCTTCTTTTCCAAGCCTCGACAGTGACCGTTTTAGCAGCAAATTCACGCGATTCAACTTGCCGTTTCCTGTCTGCCACGAAACTAGATGTTGTCCTTGGGTTTGGTGCAACCATCTTGGTGAACGAGGACCTTGTTTGGAAACCTGAAGTTCTGAAGCGAAGATCTGTTTGTTCTGCCCCCCAAGTCTGTTTTGACTACTCCTTCGCTTTAGAGGGCAAGGTGCGTGTCAAGCGACCAAGCAATGCTGTTTCTCCCACAGCCATTCTTAAGGCTCCGGCAAGTGTTGGCCCATGTGATAGCCTGTCGTTGGACGCCTCTTCGTCATATGGTTCTGCAGGAAGGCAATTGCAGTATTTCTTTGGCCTTGTCCCGGGAACAAAGAACGACAAAGACGTCCGGAGTTTTATCCTGGCCAAGGTTGTGAAGCCTTACACTGTGAACACGATCGAGATTCCTAAGCATCTGCTTATGGTTGGCGAGGTGTACCAGTTTGTTGTCAAGGTCTCAAATTTTCTTGATTCGTCGCATACTGACATCATCACAGTCAAGAAGGTTGCCGATAGTGGTCCGGCCGTCTTTGTCGAGGGTCCGAACACAGCAAATGTCCGATCTTCTCAAGCAATCAAACTCAGGGGCTCTGCCGAGCTTTCTGCCTGCAATGTTGGAGCAGAAGATATTGATTGGATGTGGTCTGTGACCTCGAGTATACCTTCGAGCATGATGCTGGCTTTGAACGAACAAACCAAAGACACTAGAAACCTTTATATACCCGACAATTCCCTTTTGCCTGGCTTCTCATATTTTTTCACGTTGACAGGCAAAATGCGAGCAAATGAAACGAACTATGGCACTGCTACTGTCCAGGTGGACTGCATCTACGCCCCGGTGGTTGCACGGATTTCGGGAGGCGATCAGGCTGTATCGATGAATAACGACTTCACACTCAATGCTGGTGGTTCTCTGGACCTTGATGGTGATAAAGCAGTTGGAGTTTTCAATTATAGGTGGGTGTGCCAGAATGCAGCTGGCAAGGAATGTTTCGACGATGCCGATGGTTTGCTGTTGAGAGACTCTAGCACACTTGAACTGGCCGAAGGCATGCTCGTTCCTGGTCTATATCTGTTCGGTGTAACTGTGTCAAAAGAGCCTGGTCCCAGGACTGCGTCAACTTCTGTTACGGTGTATGTCATGCCAACAACACAGATGGCTGTCTCAGTCCTTCCTCTTGCGCAGGCAAAGGTAAATGCAAACGAAAGGTTGGTGCTGGATGCCACGTACGAAACAGGATGTGGAGGCTCTCAACTTCCGGATCTTGAGTGGACGCAAAGCTCTGGTGACAATGTGTTGCAGTACCCTGCAATAATTTCCACTCCAGTCACCCTCAAAGGGATTGCTTTTAAGCCCAATGTTCTTGTTCCAGGAGCAACGTACCGTTTCCGATTGACGGCACGATGCCCCCTGTCTTCTGCTGGCCCTGTCACTGCGCCATTAGGTTTTGGTGAGATTGATGTGAGGGTCAACGTGGCACCATCCAGTGGCCAGTTCCAGGTGACACCCACCGTGGGTAGAGGGACGGAGGATGCGTTCACTTTGAAATTGGTAAACTGGGTAGATGATTCTGAAGACTTGCCTTTTAAGTACGAATTCCGGTATGCGACAGAAAAATTTCCGACTGATCAGGTTCCATTAGGAACCGTGGACATCAACTCGATCGAAGCGCGCCTGCCGGGTCCTACCAAGGACCCTGTTCCCTCACACAAGATTATCTTGATGGCTTTTGTTGTGGATCAGTATTCTGCATCGACTAGGTCCGAAGTTACTGTGACTGTTACTCGTACCAACAGCACAGGAGGTTCGAGGCGCCTATTGGCATTCTCGGCTTCTCTCCTCGACCAACATGTCGCCACAGGAAATGTGGAGGGAATTATCCAAATGACAATCAGTCTGTCAAACGAGGAGGGTATGACGTGTTCAGCAAAAGAGTCGATGATTGACAAACTCAAAACTGCCGCCGGGAAAGTAGTGATGAATAAAGCCGAAGTAGCCGGATTCTCATATGCTGTCAAATCAGCCATGGGTGGTGATTGTGTCGCAGGTTCTGGCAGCAGGCGTCTGCTTTCAGATTCGGCCACTGAAAACGCTTTGGAATTGACGGGCAGTCTGGTTGGTAACTCGATGTCGGCGGGCCTTGATCCTACTGCAGAGAGGGGTATGGCAGACACTCTGAGCTCATCGTTGGGCAGCATTTCAACGAAGAATACCGCGCGCAGGAGTCTGCGTCGTCTTCTGTCTATGAATATGTACATGCAGCATGGCGTATCTGAGATGCCACCCTTCTTCCGCGGACGGGAGGGGCGAGACTTTGTCATCCCGCGAAAACTTTCAGAAGGACAGTACCATCTCTTAGGTGAGGAGGCTGAAGCAGAGGGTTCTTCTCAAAAGAGTGGGGACATGCTCATGGGCGCAAGAGATTCTCTCATGTCGTCCCAGTTGAACGGTGCGCTGACAGGTGAGGATTCAAAAGACGTCGGTACTGAAAAAATCGCCATGAGTGCTCAGCAGAAGACTCCAGAGGAACTCGCCGGGGCAAAGTTGGGCACCGGATCGAGCTCTTTTGCAACGCCTGCCGGCATGTTCTCGCCAGATGCAGGTGAGAACGTGCAGGCGAAATCGTCAAACCTCGCGGATTCGCCCTTTGACTCAGACAATGACGTCGGCAATGTTGCTGGTTTGTCGATGGGCGTCTCTGTCAACAACCTTAAGGATCCTATTGAGCTTGAAATGCCATCCAGGTCCTCCCTCAGGCGGGCTGGAAGCGGCCCACCAATTGAGTACAAGTGTGTTGGTGCAGATGGCGATGGCAAGATGAAGATTGATGCGCTCACGTACTGGACCTTCACAGATTGTGTGGCCGGCTGCGCTAACAAGACGACGGGTGGTTGCATTGAAATGTCGAATGATGCGTGCCAGAAGGATGAGTGGGACTCGTGTGTGGACGGAGAGGTCGATACCTGCCGCTTCTGGAATGCAAAAATGAATGATTGGGATGGTGAAGGATGTATTGTCCAGGGCTCTGTGGCTAGTGGTGGTGTCATGTGCCACTGCTACCATTTAACAGATTTCGGAGGTGCAGGTAGCGATCTGATGCCGAAGATGAATTTACCTGATCCCACAAACCCTGGTGCGGCATTCAAGAATATTGGTGCAGACAAAATTCTCGTCATTGCTATCCTTTGTCTGTTCTTGTTGTCGTATTGGGGCCTGTTTTACTGGGGTTGGCGCCAGGATAGAATCGACAATGAAAGAATGGAAGCCACGGATGGAAAAGAAGAATCTCTGAGCAAGTCACAAGAGAGAAAAATGCGCAATGCTGAGCAAGATGAGGCCCTGGTCCAAGGCAATAACTTCAGGCTGTTGCAAAAGGCAATGAACGGCAAAATCTCGAAGAGTATGATGATGATCCGGAACACGGCTGTGAAACTTTTCAAGGGTCAACACAAGCTGTTCAGCGCTTTCTACTCAAAGCGCCACCACTACACTCGTCCACGACGATTTACGGTGCTATTCACAATGCTTATGGGTAACATGTTTCTGAACGGATTGTTCTGCGGTAATGAAAGCGCCAGTATGATTCAGAAGATGATTATGGGCGTGCTTGCCTCGATGATCATGGTACCCATCACCCTCTTCTTTAAGTGGATCTTCATGACGCTAGATGTTGACCCTAAAACTAGAGCCAGATGGGAGCAGGAAACTAGCAACAAGACTTTGCGCAAAAGGCAGGAGATGGCCATGACTATTACTGCTGGTCCTACGTCAGACGGCATCTCTGCGCCGCCGCCTCACCTTCGTGGAGTGGTGCCTCCGCGCAAAATTGTGCGTGGATATGTGCCCGACCCAGACCATGCACGCATGGGTGTGACTTCGCGGATGAACACATTTGCAACCAGGTTCAAGAGGAGATGGGTTTCAACCGCGAACCAGGCTCCGGCGCAGCCAGAAGCTGCTGATAACACCACAAATGCTGGTAGCCGGCCTTTCACGCCTGTGTCGCTAGGCCGCCAGTCCTCCACACGTTCGATCGATTCTAGGTCGTCGGGTTCTGGAGAATTTGATAGGCAGCAGGAAGTGGGCGCCTATCTGCCTCGCCGTGCGCTTCCCATGCGCTCTTCTCCGCGTCCTCCGGCGCCGTCGGTTTTGAGCAGCAGGGATGAATTCTCTTCTGTGACGCCAATGCCGCTCCATCTGACTCGGGAGATGGACGACGGCCCTGAAGAACAGAGGGAGACTCTCCAGCAGCACGAGATGCACTCGAAAAAAGAGGCGCGTCGACTGAAAGGTCGCGCGAAATTTGAAGCCGCGATTGCCAAAAAGCTGGTGTCTGCAGTATCGAAGCCTGTAGACGAGAAGAAAGAAAAACGTAAGAAGCTTATCGACTACCGCTTCCAGTACATGGCCTACTTCTTGGCCACGATGTGGTATGGAATCTGCTTCTACTTCTGTCTCCTTCTGGGAGTAACCTTCAGCAAGGAGATCGAGCGAGCTTGGCTGATGGCCTTGTTCCTGGCCATCGTGCAGGATCTCTTCATCAATGAAACCATGATTATCAGTATAACTACAACGGTAAAGATGGTCCTTATCCCCAACATTGCCTCCCTTCTCTCGGGCCGCATTGCCAAGAAGTATTCTTGAAGGGCTGTGTGTGATATGTGTGTTTAAATTTCTCCCCGCACAGCGTGTGGGGGGCGCAATGATGCGCTGCGCCTTGCACAGGCGCGCGCTAACGCGAATAATGTGTGTGGTGACAGCGAGAATTGCTGCTATTTTATTTTGTGCTGTGTGTGATAATAAATACTTCTTTTTAG
>Ga0138265_1332970_pt1 | contig 24783 bp, 1 predicted proteins | sample RNAA_120151118_FD_105243 | JGI IMG/M metagenome (GOLD analysis project Ga0138265, IMG submission 105243) | Metatranscriptomics of polar marine prokaryotic and eukaryotic communities from Palmer Station, Antarctica after 192hr light incubation... | ecosystem: Environmental > Aquatic > Marine >... | reverse complement strand
TGGACGGTTGCTCGTGGCCAGATGGGATCTGTCGCAAGCGTGCATACGCAGCACTCGGTGGTGCACGCCTCGGTTGCTTTGGACCCTCAGATCGAACGCCCCAGCTTTTTATTCAAGCCCGCTATTACTGGAGTCTCGCAATCAGAAGGGCTGGCGGCTGGTGGCAATCTGCTTGATGTATATGCAAGCGGGCTCAACGGCACTCTTGTGAGGTCGAGTCGTAATATCTCTGGTCAAAGCTGTACTGCAACGCAAGATAATCAAAGTCAAACTGGGGCCACCTCAGTAGACTACCGGGGTCTTGCTTTCAATGTGTTTGCAAAGAGATCGATGTCAGTAACTGGGTTTGATTTTCACACTATCACATCCGGAATGCAGAAAGTGTTTGTGCTGGCACGAAAGAAAGAATTCTGTGCTGGGATGATGACTTGTTCATACGGGAGTTTTGAAGCAAATATGGATGCGTGGCAGGTTCTCGGTCCGTCGGATGGATTCGATGTGTCCATTTCAAAACATACTATTTCATTTGATCCATTCCCAATTTCGGCCGGGAAAACACACGGGTTCATGCTGATGAGCGAAGGAGGCGTTATTTACGGGCAGGGCCAGGCGAGTGGTTGCAGTTCATGGCAGGATGAGTTTGTTTCTATCTCTGCGGGCCCCTTGGTGTTTGGTTCTGCTACTGCTCCGCAAGGAAGTCTTGACACGTTGGTTACTATTGACGGCATCCCAAACGTCCCAAGCTTCTTGTGGGGAGGTACTGTGCATTATGACAATGATGACATCATTGGTGACGTATATAGATGTCACTTCAAGGATGGCTCAAATGAGGCCTTCAGCTTGCCTTCTCGAGCGTTTCTGCCCTTTTCAGCAACAATTTTTACGGCAAGCCTCGTGCAATGTCTGACACCGCAGTGGACTTCTTATCCGGCGGCAGTCACTTCACTCACGCTTCAGAGTGCCGATGGCACTGAAATTGATTTTGGTTCGCACGGAAATGATGTCTCTACCGCGCCACAATTCGAGATGAAAGATTCGTGGTCGTCATTACATCCTACTTTCGGAAATGCGCTAGGTGGGACCATCATCTCCTTGAGTGGTCACAGCTTTATGGCTGGATCGGACGCCGCTTACATGTGCCGTTTTAAAGGTCTTTCAGGCTCGACTGAACTCTGGACTCCTGTGACAGTTGTAGATTCTGAAAGGGCATACTGCGTGTCTCCGTACGTAAATGGAGCATCACGCATGGCAGAAATGGACGTACTGCATCACGGCACACCAATATCCTGGTCACCGAGTTTTATCGATCAGTCCTTTCCTGTAGAAGGCATTACCAACGTATGTTGGAATCCAGATTGTTGCTCTTGGTCGGATGGTGTCTGCCAATTGACATCAAACCTGTACTCGTCATCTTGTTGGAATACCACGTGCTCGTATCATATGTGGGACGAGTCAACAGGCTACTCTGGAAGGAGGTTTGATATTGTTGATTATTTGTCAGGTTCTGTCCAACCTACAATTGGTCCGGCGTCAGGTGGCACTACGCTTGTGGTGCCTGGATATGGCTTCGACGAAAACGCAACTTATTTTTGCGCATTTGAAAACGGTGTAGAAGGCATTTTTTCAGTTGCAAGTGTGACTTTGCCTCCAAGCATTCTTTCATGTGTTACCCCAACGGGGTTGTCGTCATGGGGTCGAAACTTTGCAGCAAACGACATGGGACGAAATGTCAGGCCACAGAAATTCCGTGTGTACAAAAAAATAGTTCAACACACGAGTCTTGAAACGTTATCCGAGCAAGTCAGTGTTCCCCTGAATATTTCAGTCAGTGGCCCTGTCCCGGCAAGACCTGTGAAATTCATCAAAATCCAAGACGAATACATGACTATTGACAGCATTATCCAGGCAGGATCAGGTTTTGTGCTGTCAATTGCACATCGAGGTGCGTTTGCCACTCACATATCATCACATCCAACAGGGTCAACTGTAGATTACTTTTCCGAGCTACTTGGAACAGATCCGCAAGCAGAGGCGACCAACTTTTCATTTGTAACTGAATGGGACATCGAGAAAACGTCCGCTCTCTTATCGAACGATTTCTTCAATATCACGTTCGAAGGGTTTGGGTTTGATAAGCAGAAAAAATATTATTTTGTGATTCTCTCCAACACTGCATCTGTCACGTCTCATTTGGGATACCCACTTTCTCAGAATAGACTTGTTCTCACTTCTCCTGCCTGGACTGGAGGAGAGACTGTCACGACAGTTTCTCTATACGAAGGTGAGCCGTCTGGTGGTGTTGTAGTCTGTGAGTCAGGAAATCCAGACACGTGTACAGGATCGGTGACATTGACAGGATTTTCAACTTCTTGGAGGTCTATCAGCAAGAAGAAGATCTTGGCCGGAGGTGGAGATTCCTTGATTGTTTATGGTGGAATTTTTAACCCTGCTCTCCAGTATTCGTGTGTCTTTACTGCAGCTCGCACACAGTTTATGACGGATGCCATCGCTCTAAATTCACATCGAATCTCATGTCTTTCTCCCGGTCTAGACACTGCCGCAGAGACGGTCACCCTCACACTACTTGAAAATGGGCAAACCATCCCATTTGTAGGTGCTCCTGACAATCAGTTCCTGACATACGTACAAGGGTTGGTCAGCGTTAGCATTGCCTTTAATGGATCGTCAGCAAACGCACCAAATATTGCATCTTCTTCTGGCGGTGTGGAATTTGTTATAAGAGGCTACGGCTTCGAAACGCCGTCGCAAAATTATGTTTGCCAAATATCTGCAAACGGCAATGTGATGTCTTCAACGGCAACCTGTCTGACCAGTAAGACTTTAAGATGTCTCTTGCCTGCTTGGGGCGCCCAGTATGCAGCCTCTAGTGTTCAGCTGCAAGTTTACCAGACCGTTTTTGGTACTGACGAAAAGCGAATGATCGACTTCATGCTCGACGGTTCTTCGAGCTATCCTTGCATACCAAGTGGCCCATGCATGATCAATTTGGTGCCAGTTTTGACCAAATTGGTGGCCCCATCTACCGGAAGTTCGGGAGGAGGCACTTTGTTTAGGCTGCAGGGAGCCGGATTTGCCGTGAATCAAGCTTATTCGTGCGTATTTGTAAGTGGAACGAGAAGAGAGACGAGTGTTGCAACTGTCCTTAATCCGTCCGAGATTCAATGTGTTGCACCGCTGTGGCGGTACGGCGCTTCAAGTATTTCATTGCATATCTTTGACAGCTATGGATCGGAGATCTACATACTTGGGCCCGAGTTTGTATTCACATTCGAAAGCACTTGGAACAACAAAGATGTGTCGGAGGGCCCCTCCAAGGGGGGGTCTATTGTAACTGTGAACGGCGAGGGATTCCAAGACGTCTCGGTCGACTACAAGTGTCTCTTTTCTTTCGACTCTACGACTGTGACGAGCCATGCGGAGAGCATATCGAGAAACATTATTGTGTGTGTAGTTCCAGAGTGGCCATTTCAAGCTGCGGTGTCCACCTTTTCGGTGTACGCCGCTGATGAGCTCGTTATATTTGAGGGATCAGGAGCTTCTAGTGGCCGTTTTGTCTTCCGAGAGGGGTGGGACGGTAGTATCGGGCCTTCTGTGTTTTCAACTCGGAATACAGTATTTGGGGCAAATAGCTATATGCCAACAGTCATCAGTATCCAAGGATTTGGCCTTATCAAGGATTCGATGGAATACTCGTGCATTTTTGCAATAGGATTGCAGACTGAGACAACTGCGGCACTAGTGGTGAGCCACAAGAAGATTGAATGCCCAATTCCTGCTATTGGCTTGACTCAAGTCATTGGGGGTGGTGTAGACAGTGAAACAAATGCACCCATAATTTCAGTCAACCCCTCTCTTGAGATAAAACGCGGGTCGGGTGTTGTGAGCTTCTATGATTTCACAGATTCGGTCTCGACATCACTGGAAACTTTCATACTTGTTTCGACCTGGCACTCGGCTCAAGTCACAGGAACTAATCATGAAATACAATCAAGTGGTGGCAAATCTATTTTTGTCAGCGGTGCTGGCTTTGATTCCAGCAGGTACTATTATTGTGTCCTTACTAATTCTGACGGGGATCTCATGTTTTCGCATCCTGCTCAACCCTCCAACGTGTCTTCACTACAGTGCACCACAGGGCATTGGGATTATGGTGTGTCCTACGTCAGCATGACACTGATCGTTTCGGTGACGAATGTTGCGTTGCCTGTAGCTGCAATCCCTGATTGTAAATCAGCGAGTGCTGCGGAATGGACAGACGTGTTGGGATTTGATTGCGGCTACTACAGATACTACAACGTGTGGTGCGATGATGTAGCAGGAGGCGGGGAGGCCATGGCATATTGTTGTGAATGTGGTGGTGGCGAAATTTTTGATACGGCATATACTCCACCCACTTCAGAAGTTCATTTTGACGGAGCCCCGGGCCTGCAGTTTTATATGGCAGCAGAACAGCAGGGACAAATTATTCCCTCCAAAGGGCCATCGAGAGGAGGCAGCACTATTACCGTCCAGGGCTTCGGGTTTGGTTCAAATACCAGTGTGCCTTATTCGTGTTTCTTCAACGGCTCTTTTGCTCAAACTGTACCGGCAAAGATACTCAGCAACACCAAAATCGAGTGTGCAGCACCCGCAGTTCCTGTTCCAGAGCTTTCAAACTTCGCTGTCCTCGACTCTTTTGGCAATTTGGTAAAGGCAGTAAATGCCTCAGGACAGTATTTTGAATATCAGCCGGGCTGGGTTACAATCATGCCTACGAAAGGCCCATCGACCGGTGGAACGAATATCTCCTTTTCTGCATATGGACTGGATGAATCTTTGACATACATGTGTCAATTCCTCGTAACTTCAGAGAAATGGTTCGGCAACATGACGTCAGCCGTCCATGTCTATAATTCTTCTGTCGCCACGTGCACAACTCCAGCATGGGGATTACGATTTCCTGTGAGCACAGTCGAGGTGTTTCTTCTTGATAAAACGTGGCCACCAACTTCACCATCGCCTGTGTACACTGGACTGAAAGACACTAATAATGTCATGTTACATTCATTATTTGAATTCGGTATCATTTGGACAGACGTGGCATTCTCTGGGCCGACAGAAGGCGGTACACAAATCACGCTCACTGGTTCTGGATTCCCTCAGTCTGTAAATAGCTCGTGCGTATTTGAGCTTCCAGGTATTGGAAGTGTTGAGAGTAAGATAGAAATTGAAAGTACATCATCTGCAACATGCTCGGTGCCTGCCTGGCCTTTTGGTCAACTAGGAACGACACCAGGCATCGTCTCCTTGTCTCTGGATTTCAACACAGTGACAGTGGGTGGACCGACATTCGAATACTATGTTAAGCAGTATTGGACAGAAATAAGCCCATCTGCAGGTCTTGCCAAGGGTGGGTCCGCTATTCGCATAAATGGCGCCGGCTTCGACATATCTCGAAATTACACTTGCAAGTTCGAACGGGATCAACTGGGGATTTCTGCGCAGTCTATCGCCATTATCATTGACTCAACACGTCTTGATTGTACGGTGCCAGCATGGAATTATGCAGCAATGACAAGCAATTTTTCGCTGCATTCATCCAACAGTACTTCGTATATTCCAACTTCGCCAGTAGAATATTGGGGACAAGATGTTACAGAGGCGGAATTTCAGTTCATAGAAGGATGGGATGGAATTCAAGTCGGCAGCATCACAGTCTTGGCTTCTGCATCTGAGTCTTCCATAGTAGCTCTCACAACGTATGGAACAAATGTCAACCAGACGTACTCTTGCTCCTTTTCTCGAGGCGCCACAGAATCTATGTCAACGACAGCTGGTGTTGTGAGCAACACTCTTGTACATTGTCCCGTACCAAACTGGGGCGAGAAGTACAGCGCGGGAACGCTGATGGGTAGGGTGGCTATTGATCTTGTCAAGGGCCAATCGTTGATTTTTACAGGTGGCGGCATGTCAGCTCAGAGTGTCAACCAGGTGTGCCGCACTCTCCCTTCGCCATACAGTTGTTCTGTGTCATTTTTCGAGATATGGAGTCCTGCATCTCTTTCCGTTATGGAGGTAGCTGCTGCTGGACAGGTGGAAATATTGGTGCCTGCTTTTGGTTTTGATTCCGGACAGTCCTATCAATGTGTCCTATTTGGAGATGGATATCAGACTATGCCGGGAGATATTGATGTGAAGAATTCGACCTGGGTGACTTGTACGCTCCCAGAATGGAAACACGGCAAGAGTTCTTCAGCAACTATGCGAATTTCAACGTTAAATGGAAATATTGTGTCTACAAGGGAGACCGCAGTTGGATACTTGCAGGTTGCCGATGGCTTGTTTGATTTGCATCCCTCAACAGGCTCTGCTGTTGGCAGCTCGCTCGGGAGAACAAACATGATTACAGTGAGAGGATTTGGCTTTAACACAACGAAGCCTTATGTCTGTTTTTTCGCAAACGTGACAAGTGACGCTGTAGTGAATTCTGCGACGGAGATTCTGTGCCCTGTCCCGACCTGGCCTTTGATGGCGCAGCAAGTTCGTTTTTCTCTTGAGGGGACTGAACGCGTTCGTCTTGCATCTAGAACGCCAGCTGCAGTATTTTTTCAGGAAATTTACAATTCGAACCTGCCTTTTGATTTTTATCACGAGTGGGTGGCACACCTCCCCACTTTCATGGACAGGCTCGGGGGCACAAACGGAGGCAAATCCCCTGCGGTTACAGTTACAGGTTTCGGATTTTATCCTACTGGAAATTACAAATGTGTATTTGATGTGCCCGGCATAACAAATGTGACTCTGTATAGTGCATCTACTACAATCTCTTCAGAGCAGTATGGTAAGTTTGAGTACCAACAACTTGTGTGCATCCCACCTGTCTGGGACGCAGCCTCTTCTTGGGGAGAGTTTGAGAATCTTGAAGTGAGGATGCGGCTGGTGTTCGAGCATCAGCTGAATGGTTCCGCAGAGGTTGTGATTCCCTTAAATGGCACCAGGTCCCTTGGTATTGCACCGCTGCATGTGGTGGACATCAACAAAATCCCAGCATTTGAAGCTCTTGATCAAGTTTGGGTGTACAGAAGTACTGATTCACAGCTCGATTTGCCGTATTTCTTTGAGATGACAGCATGGGCCTATCGTTTCCGGAAAGGTGTTCTTGAAAATGGCAACGTATCTGCAACTGAAAACACTCAGAACGTATCCTTTTTAATATCAGATTTTGATGGTGACTGGGCTGACCTGTATAGTGTGGGGCCGAATGTGTTGGAAAATGGGACGTTGCAATTTACCGTCAACCCTCACAGGTTTGGAAATACTAATCTGAAAATTACAATGATAGATAATGGAGGCTTGCTCTTCAACGGTAGAAATAGTGTGACAAAGGTTATTCAAATCAATGTACAGCCAAAAGTGACGCCTTCCCTGTTTTCAAGTGGAACTCTGACTGTCGAAGAAAATTCTGGATTGATTGTTTTGACTCACTTTATATCTGATGCACTCAAGGGCCGTATTGGAGATGTTCTGAACCTCATGTCCTTTTATGTTGATGCGCAAGCTGTATTTTTCACTGAGATGCCTAAAATTGATGATGTAGGGTCACTCTCTTTCCAGACTGCTCAGTACGTGTGGGGTAACACCACAATAAATATTCATGTGGTGGAGAAAACAATTGCAGGCAGTGTTGTGGCCCGTCTTGACTACAATATCACTCTCATGATCACACCTTTAAATTCGGTGCCATCTTTCAGTATCGTGGCAGGGATGCAACACATAGTGGTCTCAGAAGGTGAGTACCTTGATGTTGCATTTCGCAGTCGCTTTGCATATGAAATTCGCCCCGGACCCGAAGTTGGCCTCGGTCCAAAAGGCGAGCTCTGGGACGAACGTGAACAGACGGTCTCTTTCATTGTGGTTGGTACCAGCCCTTTGTTCTCAGCACAACCAGAGATCAGTACCGTGACTGGAAACATTTCATTTGCGCTCGTACCCCGTGTCTATGGAAATGCAACATTTCACGTATACCTCGAAGATGATGCTGCGTTTGGCAATTTCTCACTAAATGGTGTGATGCTTTCTGGCCCTCAAACGACAAAGTTGTATTCTTTCTCCATCCATATTCTTCCTATCAATGACATTCCTACGTTTCAATTGAATTGTCGTCCCACTTTAGTGAATCGGCACCAGTTTGTCTGTCGTGGGGAGTGCAGTAATTTGTCGTTTATACCAGATTGGGAAGTGGTTCCGAGAGCCAGGTTCGAAGCATACGATCTCGATAATACTGGACAGTGGTCACTTCAAGAATTCAAGTCCTTCACCAATGTTTACGGAGGCAGGAAAAACTTTTCCACCGTCGATTCAGATGAAAATGGCCTTGTGACGTTAACAGAACTCAATGTATATGCCAATCCTGTCCTAGAGTCCGGTTCCGACACAGGGATCGACCCTGACACTGGCAAATTCAATTTGATACCTGAATTCTTTCCTAGTTGCCAGGTGTATATTGCTGTAGACGAAAATTGCATCAATTGTGTTTCTGACCATTCTCTGGCAGGCTGTCCGCCTGAAAGATCGTTCGTTGTGGACGATGTCATTCCGTTAGACACACTTATGACGTCAGTCTTTGGCCTCGACTACGAGACTGGACAAAAATTAACCTTCCTGATGAATTTGATAGAAGGATTCGACACTTTGTTTGATCAGCAACCTAATATAGATGCGGAAACGGGGCGACTGACTTTCTGCCTCGGTGAAGACAGAAACGGCAGCGCTGTATACAGTATTACTCTCCATGATGATGGAGGAACAGAACGTGGAGGCATCAATCAGTTTGGAGCCGTTGAAGTAGCCATTCGGATATACTCCGTAAACCAGCAGCCGTCATTTTCTTTTTGCTCCGGTCGAAGCTGCAAAATAGAGGACGGCGAATGTTGTAGCAAGAATTTCCCGCCATGGGAATCAAGCCAGCCGCTCTTGGAATTGCCAGCATTTGAAAACAGTATGCCTGTATGGCAGAGTGTACAAGTCAATGTGGTGCCCAACTTCCTTGTTCAAATCTTGAACGGTCAGGAAATCAATGGCACAGATATGGAGGTAGAACAGACCCGCACCTTTTCGGTGTACAGCAACTTTTCATTCTTTGATATCCATCCACGTATTGAGCCGAACGGCACGCTTACCTTCAAAATGACGTCTCACCAGCGCGCGAGCTTCGGTGATACCACTGTTCTTTTGATTGTCATGCAAGATGATGGTGCTGATCTCGACAACTCATCCGGTACGCAAGCTCACAACTTTGCGGAGAACACCAAGTATGCTGGCGTCGACTTGTTTCAAAGAAACATTAAAATGCTTGTAGCGAATTCTTACCTGCGTCTGGTCCTGAATGTCAGTGGAGGATCAGGCTCTGGAGTATTTGCTGGACTGCATCGTGATGTAGCCCAAATGCTTGGAATTGATGCGTCATTGGTTCTCATCAATGCCTCGAATGTTGAGCTGCAGTTACAGATCCTAGGGTTGTCTTTCAACAAGACCCTAGAGTATCAAAAGCGTACTGGTGATATTGCTGTAATTGTCCAGGCTAACGTCCACGACGTGCCAGTTGGCGTTCGCTCGTCTGAAACGTTTGTAAAGAGCTTTGATCACATTCCTACCTTCCAAATTGTTGACCATTCCGCTCTACAGCAGACACTAGACACTAGTGTCAAGCTTTTCGACATGGTGAATGTGTGGAATGATGGAGTGAGCATGTCACAGCCATCGGTGATCAGTCGTGTACTCGGAGTCAGGGGTTTCTTCCAATGGAAAGACACGGGCGCAAGCTTTTACCATGAAAAAGAAATCAATGTGACTGTTCGTGGCTTCTTGCAAGACATTATCTCTCCTCCGGATTCGCTGCTTGGGTTGGATGGACGAGAAACGGTTGTATTTGACGTTGTTCCAATAGTACACGAAACAAGATCGGGATCGAAAGATTTGAATGACGCTTCTGTTGTGCTGACACTCCCTAGCCCCATTATCACAAGTCATTGCGAGCCGCAATGTGAAAACGGAGCAACAGCGACAATCAACTTTTCGCAGAATCCTCGGGAATATGGATCAACGACGTATTCAGTTCATTTGCATGGTACAGATGTCACGCGCAACTTCACGATTTTGATCGAGATGCTCTTGAGGCTTGAACTTCCTGAGTCCTTCGGTCCTGATACCTTTTTTATCATGGAGGACCGAGTGAATACCTCTTTTCCTCAACTAATTCGAGTTGCTGGAGTCCCGGGTCCCCTGATCCTCAATCAATCAACGTTTGAAGTGGCTACGTTGGCTGGTGCAGAGATGTTCGATGTCCAACCGCATATCATTCTTGACAGTGTCGGCGGTGGAGAACTCGTTTTCACTTTGCGACGGCATGCGCATGGTAATGCCACACTCTTCATCACTGCCGATAACGACCACATTGACGGTGATGGATGGATAAGGAAACAGAGCAATTTGAGTCTTTACATTCATCCGGTCAATGATGCTCCATACTTCGAGGTCAACTGTTCCGCCCGCTTCGTAAACGAGATGGCAGTGTACAACTGCTCCAAACTGTGCTCGGCAGGAACAGAGACTGCATCAGACGAAGTTGAGGAAGAGTGTAAAGCAATTGTGGAAGTTGAACAAAACTGTCGTAGCTGTGGGAATGCAGGCGCCTCTATGCAATGTCAGTATCCCTTCGTGCTTGAAAATTTTGCTTCTCGTATCGCTCCGATCACACCAAATCGAAACCACGCACACCTTTGGGATGAGGCAGAGCAATCTCTAACCTTTGTTGTCACGCAAATCAGTAGTACAGCCCGACAGTCCTGGGGCAGCTCGTTCACAGAGCGCACAGTTTTTGAGCACGGGTTTGAGCCTGCTATCAACACTTCAACTGGAGATCTTTCATTCTGTTTGATACACAATATCATGGGAGAAGTCGAATTTAACATTACTCTTTTGGACGATGGTGGAACTTTGAATGGAGGTGACGATGTATTCGGGCCTGTATCTCTTCGAGTTCATGTTCTTCCGTTTAATCAGCAGCCATCGTTTGAACTTCAACTTCCCTTCTTGCTCACAGCATTGGAGGATTGTGACCATCAAGTTTCCGAATGTGATGATCAGCTAGTGGTGTGGGAGCACTCAGGCTTGCACGTCATTGAGGGGTTCGCTGCAGACATCCTTCGGGGCAAGCGTGATGATAATGGCCTTGACACTGAATTACACCAGCAACTGACATTTGCAGTCACAGTGATCCAATCTCGCATGTTTGGTCAAAATTTGGTAGAGTACGACTGTCCAGAATTTCTTCAGTATAACAGATTCATGCCGAACATCTCTGCGATATCCTCTGGCGGACAAGACGCGTACATCGAAGCACGTGACCCATTCAATCTGAGCACATGCGACTCATATGTCAACGCCTCTGAGATGTTTGTACCGGGCGGTGAGATTCAAATGTTACCGAATGGCACTCTGATCTTCGAGTTGAATGCAAGGGTACACGGAGAGGCAATTGTGGAAGTTGTACTGTCGGACGATGGGGGAACAAAACTGTCTGGTGTCAACCACTCAATTACGCATACGTTCACTCTGACTTCCGTGAACTCGTATTTGAACATTGCTTTCGAGTTGTTCACTCACGAAGGTTCTTCATCCTGGGTCGTCACCGAATTGGCCCAGAATATCTCCGCGCAATTGAGGCTCAGGCAGTTTGTGGCGGACACATATGGAATATCTTTGACGACTGTCCTTGTCCAGTCAGTTGTTCCAAGAAACATAAGTGCGAATTCCGCTCAGTCCCGTCGACTTTTGAGCAACAACGCCGCAAATGTTTCTGCCCAGCAACTATTGGCTATGCAAGTCACACTGCAGATCCTGCATTCGTCGCTCTCGACTGCCTCAGCAAACGGTGGACTAGTGCAAACATATCTGCTGCCCCGGATTCGAATGGAATACAATCTGCAGAGCATCGCACTCATATCAAACTTCACGTTCATTTCAAATTTCGATAACGAGCCAAGCTTCAGGGTGAGAAATGGCACTGTCACTGTATTGGGTATACATTACCCGGTAGATCAACCGTTTGAATTGCAAGGGATTCTTCAGGACATCATTTCGCCGCCAGATGCTGTACTGTTAGGTGATGGGCGTGAAGAGACGCGATTTGTTGTGCACCCGTTGAGATACAGGCAGCAAGAGAGTCATAGTTGGTCAGCAGACACGGACGGGGGTATCTTTGCTTCTGGCCCCGTTATTACTTCAGAGTGTAAGCCAAAATGTACGATCGCGCATTTGCACCTTGCGAAACTTGCTGGTCAGTATGGAGAAGTTGAATTCGAGATCACCATGCGGCAAAGCACTGTCAAGCACAAGTTGATGATCAAGCTGATGTATGCAGCCAAAACTGTCGTCGAAGTGTTGGAAAATCAAGAAGAAAGTGTCTTCCCGAAATTCATTCGAAGCATCTTCTTCCCATCAACTGCGATACCACCTGTCTATACATATCCGTTGCGATGGGATAATCAGGCAGGTGTGGTAGGTCCAACGGCACAGATCGGCGCAGACTTGGTTCCGTACCTTGTTATTCATCCTGCACTTGATATCAGACTCGTGAACGGAAATGCTTCAATGTTTTCTGGGACGCCAATACTTTCTTTTGGAGAGGCAGGCTATGGGCTCTTAGAGTTTGTACTGAGCCCACATATGAATGGCAACGTAACCTTTGAAATCACGCCGAGGTGGAATCTGAGCACATCCACGTTTACCGTTGTCAACTTTGGAAATGAGCATACCATGCATTACAACAATTCGATTCATCCCTCTTTCTTTGGACACGGGGGGGTTTCCCGATTTACTGTTGTTGTCCGCCCCGTCAATCAACGACCCACATTCAGTATTATGCCAAAGTTGTCGGTTCTGCGCGATGAATTTGTCACAAGTGCTGCGAACATCAAATCATTTGCATTTGACATATTGCGGGGGCCTGCGAACGAACACAATCAAGCCATCACCTTCTCCGTCTCGCACTCGCTCAATTTTTCCTACCTAGTATCCGTGGGAAATGCAACTGTTGAGCGGCAGGTTTTTTCAAAGAGTCCGTACTTGGATGCCGACGGGTCGCTCTCTTTCAAGATTTCACAATATATGTACACAGAAACACCTGCCCAGTTCACGGCTGTGCTTGTGGACAGCGCCGGCACGCAGTATGGCGGGCAAGACAAGTCAACCTCGATGAATTTTAGCATTGAAGTGCTGTATGTGAACTATCCGCCATCCTTCGAACTTCTTTCCGACAGGATCTACTATAACGAGAGTTCGCACCACATAGAGATTGTTGCTACTAATATTTCGAAGGGAGCTGAGTTTAGTCCTGAACAGCAGCAGGTCCTTTCGTTCGTTGTTGTTCCCGTCACAACTAGCCCATTCTTTTCCATCCAGCACCTGGAAATGTTTGTCAACGGTTCTCTCTTGCTTCTTGTTGAAGAGAGCTCGTGGGGAGAAGCCGTGTTTAACATTACATTAATCGACAATGGGGGGACGCTTCGAAATGGGTCGAATACTTCGGAGACGAAAGTTCTCCGGGTTCAAATTTTAGAAGTTAACCACGTGCCATCGTTTGTGCTGCTTGATCCAACCGTAAAGGTGAAAGAAGATCAGGGCCAAAAAGCACACGTTTTGTTGGATGCGTTTGTCTCCAACATTTCTGCTGGTCATCGGGAGGGCTATCAGAACTTGACCTTCGTGATTGAGGCTATTGCATGCCGTGTTCCTGATGGATCAACACAGTGTGATGTAAGCAATCTGTTTGGTTGCGGCAGTGACGAAGATCAAGAGTTGTTTGCCCCAGATTCTAGCATTTCAATCTCACCAAGTGGCAACTTGTCCTTCACACTAAACGCGTATATGCATGGGTGGACAAAATTTTCTGTTACTTTGAAAGATGGCGGTAAAGCTGCTACTGACCAACTGCCAATGCTTCTTCCAGCAGTCTCTGTACCGGCCTATTTTGAAATTTTTGTGCTTCCTGTTGACTCGACACCATCTTTCAATTTGTCACAAAATCTAACGATTCTTGAAGATAGCAGAGTGTCATATCCCAACTTTGCCACAAATATAAAACCAGGAGGCTGGAACGAGCAGAATCAGCTGTTTACATTTCGTTTCGAACTTGTCCATGGCCCAACGGGAGTGGGTGAGGTTGTATTGCTAACTTGTTACCAGCCAGATGCAGGCTTCTGTCGGAATGGCAGTGCTATGCTTACCTTTTCTCCAGGAGCAGATCGATTCGGAGATATCGTATACAATGTCATTCTTATCGACTCTGGCGGTGCATCAACCAAAAAAACCCTGGCTATTTCGGTGGTGCCTGTTAATGATCAACCATCGTTCCGCCTTGCGGCCGATTCGATGATTGCAATCGCAGGGACTGGGTGTAAAACAGGAGATGTGGCTCACAACGAATGGGAATTCCCGAATGAGGCAGTCTGCAGGCCCGAGGACGATGGTGTTCAGGAAAGGGTTGGGTTTGTTCGTGGTATCTCCCTGGGTCCGTTTGAAAATGGTCCTCATATGTGCCCAGAGTTCACTACCTGCCAAAGCCAATCTGCAACTTTTGTTGTCATCCCGTGGGATCAATCGGAAACAGCAAGAGTATTTATGCAACTACCCATGATTTCCTTTCCCGATGGAAAATTACATTTCCGGATCAGACCAGAAGTATATGTCGACGAACCTCTGCAGTTCAACGTTTCGCTTCTAGATGATGGAGGGCTAGTTGCCAACACGAGTTCAGTCAAAACGTTCTCCCTTGACATCAAAAATCGCGCGCCTGTCTTCCGGCTACCTGAGAAGATATGGATAGACGAAGATCGCGGCTGGTACATGGAGACGGTAGCGGTGGATATAGTAATAGATGGAATTCCGGATCACACTCAGGATGCTGAATTTCTTGTGATAGTCAACCAGCCATCACTTTTTGCAGTCCAGCCGAGGATGTATTTGAATGGTACCTTGGTTTTCCAAACAGCACCCTACCAATTTGGTGTAGCAGTGGCAACCCTGACCTTGAAAGACAAAAAAGCATTCGAGTGGGGGGGCATTGATTCGAGGATGCAGCAGATGAAGATTGTCGTGAGGCCTATAAACAACCGTCCTACTTTTATGGCCTCAGTCACTATGGTGGAGTTGAGTGAAGGCGACACAGGTTTCAAGTTGCCTCTTTTTGTCAATGATATCAGGGCTGGTCCTCCTAATGAAGATTGTGTCGAGGCTCCCAAGAGAGAGTCGCGTGATCGAACTCTATGGCCTCAGAGTGAAGGCCTGTGTCAGCATCAACAGGTTACCTTCCACATTATCAGTTTTAGTAACCCGCAGCTTTTTGTGCGCACTCCGATTGTGACGAGCGATGGCACTCTAATGTTGCAGCCTGCGCCGCATGCAAGTGGACACTCTGTAGCTCGACTTGTTTTGGTTGATGATGGAACTCACCACGGCTACGGAGATGGCGAAAACACGTCTACCCTTCACGATTTTATCATCAATGTGACTGCTATCAATGATAGACCTGAATTCAGGCTACCTTGGCGAATCAAATGTGATTCACTGGGTGCCAACTGCTCATGCCCTCCCTTCGATCTGGAGGGAAGTAGTTGCTCCCGTGTGAGCTTAAATGCAGTTTCCGAGGTATCTGTGTTTGAAAATGTGGGTCTGCAGTCAATTCAGTCCTTCGCGACTCAGATCACTACCCAGAGCGGGTTTTTGCCGGGATCAAAAACGGTATTCCAAGCTGCCAATCACGACGCTGGCCGTGCCCACGTCAAAGAAATGGGATCAGACCCTGCCTTGCGTGCTTCCAATATGCAGTATGCACACGATCATATGATGAGCCCGCCAGGGTACAATCCTTTCGTGTACTTTGCCGAGTTTGAGACAGATTCTGTTTCTGTGTTCGCGCTGTCGGGCGAAAACCATTCAGATGTTGAATATGTACAACGTATGACTGACGGTGATCGCAGACTTCAGTTTTTTGGGTTCGGCAACAATTCATTCGTACCAGCCGAGGACCAGAAAGTATTTGGTCCACCATTAGTATGTTCCTGGGATACCTTCGAGAGTAATGGAACTGTATTTGCGCTGGCGTCGAGGGGATGTGGCTGGCTGAGAGGTTTAGAAAACGTCAAGGAAATGGTCACGGTCTGTCAAAATCCTGCTGGAGGCACGTGCTCTCCAACAATGAGTGAACATACAGTGGGTTTCTGGGATTTCACAGAAAAAAGTGCACATGGAATGCAGACGGTGCACGGTGATGCTTTCTTGAGTAAAATTGGGTGTGATGATAGTCACTGTACCTACTCGCGAAAGAAGCGCAATTCAACTGTGTGCAATGAGGAGTTTAACCTAGAGGTGGGGCCTGCAACGTTCAGAGACTCGACAGGTATATTGGGCTCTGCTGTTCTGACGGGACAACTGTGCAATAGCAACAATGATTGGATGACCCCTGCGGATGAAACCCTGTCAGTTCGAAATTTTATCATGAACGATGGAAACTTAGAAGCTGTGCAGTTTGATGGCTACCTCAATCGCGGTCTTTATGTGGCAGAAAATATCGATGCGCTTGTTGATGGTATTGAGAGTTCTTCAAAGCTTCCGCTCAAAGAAATGACTCTAGAGGTATGGTTCACCATTGACATTTATGACATCAATTTTGCTGGATTATTAGCTGTACAACAAGACGGTCAATTTTGCAAGAGAGGGTGGAGTTTGACGTATAGTAAAGTAACTGGAGGCGGTGTAGGAGACTTCTCCTTTTCTTTTAGTATTGCCCTTGAGGGAACTTTCGAAAGTTCAGTTGGTGGGTTTACCATACTAGACTTTACCTTCCCAGGTATTATCAGAGGCGATTGGAACTACATTTCGGTTGCGTATGATGGTTCTTTTATTGTGCTTTACTTTGCTGGTGCCGACGGTGCAATGCACAAAGTTGAGAAGAAAGCGTGTACACAGCCGCCATGTGGTCAAATAGTCTATCCTGCTGCATATAATATCAGTGATGCCGATTCGTGTGTGCCAGGGCAAACTCCCCTGACTTTTGGTAGTTATGACAACAAGCAACAAACCCAGACGAGCCCACATGTTGGTGCAATTAAAAACGTCAAGATCTCGAAGCGTGCTCTCTCACAAGAAGAAATTCAGTCTTCTCACGACTCTATTTCGCAACTCATGAAAGCATCGCCTGTGAGCATGGAAGAATACTGGGTAAATGGAGATTTGGTCTACGACAATCCGGACATATCCGCGTCACCTACAGTTGAAAGTGCAGATGCTGAGCGGGCGACAAATATTTTTGTCAAGGGTAGGTTCTTGTTGTCTGCCACATATATTTGTGTGTTCGAGGACAAGCGTGATTACATTTTGCAAACAGATGCGTCTGTCGCCAGCTGCACTGGCCAAGAGTGTGTGCCGGGGTTCGGATTCACCCTCTCTTGTAGCACACCATTATGGGAAATTGGCTATTCGCTGCCCGTATTCCGAATCAAGCGCAAAGTCAATGGTATAGAAATTCCGGTCTGGCAGCGCCTGTGTATCCACAGTGGGTGCGGATTCATTCCATATTCCGATCGAACACCAACCACGAGTTCGCATGGCACGGGTTTATATAAAGCGACGACCTATGGTGTCCCTACTATCTCGTCGACTTTGGTGGGAACTCAAGTTAAGTTCAGATTCACTATGACGTCCTATATTTTCGAGTTTGATCCAGTACATGAAATCTTCCTTCCGGGTGTGCCCTTAGGCGAAGACTGGTTAGGTGCTAGTTCAGCCACGCCCTTTACTGTGGCGTCAGGCAACAACTTTGTGCTCGTTGCAAACTTTTGGGATGGCGACAGACGGGATGTGCAATCTGTTTTGTTACAATTTAATGACGCCACCAAGCAGTTCACTCTTGAGCAGACTATACCGACATTTGGTGCCCGCCGATGGCATCACTTTGAATTTGAAGGGGCTCATTATTTCATAGTTGCTAATCAGATAGGAGAAAGCACCATCTACGGGTGGGACATTTCAAACAACCAGCTCAATCTGACTGCCCCGGTGCAGATCGCAATGACCAATGCTACGTCTGTGGCTGTGTTTGAGTCGCAAGGATCAACATTTGTGGCCATATCTAGTGACGATGAAAACGGAGCGAGCCCTGCCAAGGTCTTCCGTTTAGAGCCGGATGCAGAATATGGAGTACATGCTATTTTATTCCAGACGCTGCGGGGATATGAGAAGTCATTAGATGTAACTTTTGCCCAGCTTTCTGGATTTGCTCACTTGGTGTTTGCACTTAACACAAACAATCCCTCTCCAGTCCTCGCCCTTGCATCGTCTGGGACGCAATTTGATATGGTTCAGGCGTTGCCTGTCTCGCATGTGACATCCATGCTCTACTTCCTATCGTCCAGCACCACGTCTGCGGGTTTACCTTACGACACCTCGTACCTGATGGTGAAACAGAAGGACTCCTCCACTGTGATGTTTAGGTGGAACGGGACAACCTTTCTTGGGGCCTCGACGTCTACGACACAACCAACAGATGCGTCTGGAGGGCAAGTACTCAGAATCTCGGAGGGCTCGGGTGCAGTTGCTCATTTCCGCGCACTTTCTCGTGCTGGAAGCGCTGTAGACTACTTGCTAGTCGGCAATAAACAAGATTCTTTGCTGTATCATGGTCAACATGATCGCCTAGATGCCTTGCGCGGACCTTCGTCAATTGCAGTTACGGAAAATTATGTCTTCGTAGGATGTCAGACATCAAAAGCGATCGTTGTGTTTCGAAGAGATGCTGTTTCTGGTCGTATTATGTGGCAACTTGACGCAACTTACCGAACAAACTATACAAAAGCTTTATTGCTTGACAATGTCAGCACGAGTGACTTGGATAGCGATGCTTGGAATTTAGGATTTCCGTTACAAGGCATCTCTGCAATGGTCGTCGGTCCCTCAGGTGATAAACTTTTTACAACCGGGTTTGTCGATAACGTTGTTGCATCATTTTCCATCAACTCAGCTGATGGCTCTCTGACCTTGCTTTCATGGATACAAGATGGGAGCATGGACAAGGGTGGCCGACGTGTTGATGGACTTGCAGGTGCTTTCGGTATTTCAGTCACTACCACCAATGACATTTATGTAGCCGGCGCAACTGACCAGGCTGTTACTGTGCTGCAGTCACAAGGAAATGGAGACTTCGTCTTCATAGATCGGCTCAAGAATGGAGAGCGCTTAATTTCCTCCTTCCCTGGCATTCTTGCGAAAGATCTTACGGATAATTTGGATTTGGATAACGGACCTATGAGACTCCGAGATGGAGCAGCAGATCAGATCTGGGAGCACAGCGCCCGAGATTCTCAGCATTTTTCAATTGAAGGTGAGATGTATGTCATTGTAGCCTCAAGTGACGAAGCTGAATGCACTTCAGTTGACACCTCGTGTGTTGCATCGAATGGAATTGCCACACTCTACCGCTGGGATTTGACTACGTCATCGTTTGTCCTGCATCAATCGTTGGATTCTGAAGTTGAAGCTTCTGCTGTGGCTGCTTTCCATAAGAAAGATGAGAACGGAACATTGCAATCATATGTCGTTGTTTGCAACATGTTTGGAAAGAGAAGGATGGACCCTGTACCATCCGGAACCATCAACGTATATCAATGGGACAACAGTGTCAAGCGCTTGATAAAACATCATACCATTTCTTCTCCTGAATCGTCTAGTACCGAGTGCCCCCGAGAGATCGGGCACACGGAGGTTAAAGGTATTTCGTATCTGGCAGTTGCTAATGTTTGGAACGATGGTGCTTGCAAAGGACCGTCGTACGTGTACCGATGGAATTCACAGCCGGTGTCCGGTGTGTCGCAGAACGTACCAACCGCTTGGGATCCCAAAGAGATTGGATTTGAATTTCTGCAGACCATACACACGAAGTCTGCCACAGATATTCGATTCGGAAATCTAGGCAACTTGACTGTCCTGGTTGTTGCAGACGAGAATATGATTCAAAGGGACATCTACACAAATGGAGGTATCGACGTGTACAAATTCCAAGTTGAAGCCCAAACTTTTACCAAATTGCAGACACTGACCACGGGTCGTGTTTTTGGTATCGAGTTGTTCACATTGCCCGTAGTTGGCAATATGCTTGCAGTTGCAACACGACAAACCAGGAAACCGTCGTCTGGAAACGATTATGAAGCATATGATGGGCCGTCGGCGCTCTACGTTTGGGATAGTGAAGTGTTATTATTCAAAACACATCAGGTATTGACAAGTTTTTCGACGACTGCTGAAGACGAATCCAGCAAGGCAAAGAGAGAAGCCTTTTGCAACACGAAATGTGACACATCAAGTGATGGTTCGCAGAACTTACCTCTTCTTCGCGGTGCCACGTCGTTCACAGCATTTGAGTCAGACGGCGAATACTACTTGGCTGTGGCTCAGTCTGTTTGCGAGCCCTTCGTTAGTCGATTGGATTGTGTTGATAAATGGGGCCAGCCTAAATCAGCCATTCTTCAATTCAACAAGGAAACGAACATGTTTGGAGAAATGTTGGCTATAACTGATGCTGATAACAGAATGCTCAGAGGCACCGACGTGCCTGTATCAGAAATGAAGATGCATTCGCAGGCGTTGCGTATTAATGCAGGGCGGGCACTGAAGATAGAGTACGTTGAAACTAGCAACGGCGTGAAACTGCTTATTGTTTGCAGTTCCACTCAGGGCGCAATTGTATACCCCTGGAAATTCGAAAAAGTGCAAGGCCTTGCTGGAGTTGTCAGTGTGATCGAAAATCCTCGACTCAAATATAATATGGACCCGTCTGGAACAAAGGTTTACGCAATAAGTCGTCTAGATTCTTCTTTTGTCGAACTGAGCAGGAAAACGGTGAGAGATTCGCTGGGATTCGAGCCGAGAACAGTGTGTTATGATGACACAACAGACTGTACTTCGTTGTGCTCTACAAGTCTTTGTCTTCAATTCAGGTATACGCTGGCTACAAAGGACTTTCTAGGGAAACCTCTGGCAGCTCTTGGGTATGCCAATAAGTTGATCGTGGCGCAGAATAGTGGGGGGCTTCATCAAATGTATGCTGAAGAAAGCTGCCGTGATAAAGACTGCTCGTTCATTGCTATTGGGGGTTTGAATCGAGATGAATTGCTTTGCGGTGACTTTTCTGCTGTTGCCAAAGACACATTTACCCGAGCCCACAGTGCCAAAGCCTTTCCTTCACTGTCACCATGACGGCCACAGACAATGTCCTCTTATTTCAGGGTCCGGATGCTACAGACCCACATATGAGTCCAGACGGTGTTTTGTATTTCAAACCAGCTCCCCACCACACGGGTTTCGCCACCTTTAATGTGCAACTTGCCGAAAGCGGGGGCCCAGAAGTCTTTGCTGTGACTGGTCGGCACAGTAGGACGAGCACATTGTCTAGTTTTTCTGTGCATGTCTTGCCGACCAATTCACCTCCATCCTTCTTTAGTCAAGATATCCGCATACCAGAGCGTCAGACTGTACAAGGATTTGAGTTGTTTCTGTTTGCAACAGAAGTGAGCCCTGGCGAAAATGAGAATGATCAGAAATTGCAGTGGTTGTTCACATATTCAAGTGAAGATATCGTGTTTTCTGTCCCCCCGCAACTGTATATCAAGGAGACTAGTGGGAGCCTACTTGGCTACCTCAATATTTCGATCCCTGTAATGACCAGTGGTGTTGTTCAATTCGCTGTAGTACTCGTAGATGATGCGCCCACATATATGCCAAAACCATGCTCCACCTGCTCTGGCCATGGCACATGCGTTGCCTCCGGATATTGTCTATGTGCTGGTGGTCACATTGGCACGGACTGCAGTATTGATGTAACTCAGCTGCAGACCCAACAGACTCTCAAGGAAGCTCTCGTGAGTGCTTCGGAAGTGCATTACGTTTCTGTTGACCTTGTTCCTCTCAACAGTGCTCCCAGTTTTGTGATTAAGAGCAACCTGTCTCTCGTTCAGGGATCCAACACACAGGTAATTTCTGGTTTTGCTTTAGGTATTAGTCTGGGATCTGGTGACGAATTGAACCAAAATTATACGTTTTCGGTATCAAGCATTGAGACTGTCAGGGGCATATGGAATGGCGCAGATCTTTTTCAATCTTTCAACCTTTCAAACGACGGTTCTCTTGAATTCAAGACTGCCTCCACACATAATGGCGAGTTTGTCGTATCTGTCAAGATTGAGGACGACGGAGGATACCAGGAAGGTGATCATAACTCCTCTATCAGACATTTCTTCGTTTCCATTTTTCCGGACAGACCTGTGTTCCATAACAATCCCACGATTCAGGTTTCTGATGATGGCATGCTAACAGTCAAACCTGCCTTTTTCAAGTTCCAAGCCACGGACTTAGCTGAGGGTCTGCAACACCTTACCTTTGATGTTGTGAGAAACAGTGATCCTAGTGTTTTCAGCCAGATGCCAACCATTGCACCAGACGGAACAGTCTCGTTCAAAATTGTCGAGTATGCTCTTGGTAGTGCGCAACTTGATGTAAAGCTTCGTGTGGGCGGGCCAGGAGCTTTCTACTTGCAGTTCGAATCTGCAGTTCGGACAGTTGAGATTGTTGTCAATTCTATCGCGCGCACACCGCGATTCTCTGCGCAGACAATGGTCAGTGCGCCAGAAGACGGAGGTCGTTTAACACGATTGCTTGCCTATGATGTACAAGCAGGACACCCTGAGGCAAGTCTGTATGAAATTGTCTTCACTGTCAAATTTGACAGTCCGCACCTCTTTTCTGTGCCACCTACCGTGTCTCCGGACGGGTATGTGCATTTCACTGGTGCCCCAGGGCAACATGGAAGCTCAAAGCTGACGATCGAGATGTTTGAGGCAAGTGCACCGCCAGGAACACCAGGAAGTGGACCTCGAACAAGCGTGCTCAAAATATTCCCTCTCCCACGCATTTCATCTGTTTTGCCTGTCTTTGGACCCATTGGCGGCGGCTCAGAAGTGACTATCAAAGGCCTCTACTTCGGATCTACCTACAGTCGAGCACTCAGTTCGCCGGCATACGGTGGGTTCAAGGTGCACGTGGGTGGCAAGCCTTGCATTGCAGAGAAGTTTGTTTCTGACTCTGAGGTTTTGTGTCTGACCCCGCAAGGTGTGGGTCTTTCAACCGTAACTCTCTCCATCAACGATGTACCCGATGCTGTGCGGACAGGCGCTCTCCAGAAATCCTTCTCTTATGTCGAGGTCTACTACGGCGGAATTTTGCCAGATGGCGTTGCCACGGGGTTCATGGCAATGGGCCCAGCAGTGACCGATTCGTTTGAGGACGCTGATGCTGATGCTGCAACTGCTGATGCTGCAACTGCTGATGGTGCAAGCTATCAAAGTCTTAGCGCCGACATCTTCGGGTCTGTTTTGTCGATTGTGTCCTTTGGCGGCATTCCCTGCTTTGGTGGTTCTTTCAAGAAAATTGGCGAGACACGTATTAGTCACGTTGCCTGTTGGGATGGGCTCTCGCCAAAGCCGGTGGGCTATGGCGTGGATGGTTCTGTCGTGGTGATGGCATCGTTCGCTAACATGTTGATAGTGGGCGGCACGTTTAGCAATGCGTACCAATCAGAGGGTGGCGGTTTTGTGCAAACGGGGAACCTGGCTGCCTGGAATGGAAGCTATTGGTCAGTATTAGGTGGCGAGAAATTTGATGGCGCCGTCAGTTCCTTGACTGTCAACGGATCTTCAATCTTTGTCGGTGGCCGCTTCCGCAAAGTGGGGCTGCTGCAAGTCGACGGCCTTGCTGTCTTTGATGGTCAGCAATGGTCGGCGGTCGGTGGTGGCGTGAAAGGAGGAAGTGTGCACTCTATTGCGGTCAACAGTGAATTCTTGTTTATAGGTGGTAGTTTCCGAAGAGCAGGCAACTTGTCTGTCAGTGGTCTGGCAAGGTGGGATTCCAAGGAGTGGCGTGCCTTGGGACACTTGAATGGCGACGTTCAAGGTGTTGCTGTACTGGGCCCCGATTTGTTTGTCGCTGGCGAATTTACAGAAGTGGATGGCATGCATGTCGACTACATCGCCCGGTATTCATCAGGCGCCTGGCAAAAACTCGCGGGCGGCGGTGTGAATGGACATGTGAGCAGTCTTGCTGTAGCCAACAACTGCGTCTATTTCTCGGGTGGCTTCACCGCACTGCGCAATGCAGGCGAGGAATCCCACGCCGCACAACACGCTGGCCGCTACTGCCCGCAGCCCAGAGTGCAGGGCCAGATGCTGCAAGGCATGCTGACAAACACCACGTCTGGTCCTATCCGTTCTGTGGCCGCTTCCTCGGATTTGGATGTGGCAACTCGAGAGGATAGAGCTCTCTCCTGGATGCTTGCTATGCAGCAGCAAGAGGGCCATTGAAAATCACGAGCGGAATCCGCAGCTTGCGAAGAGTGCTTGAAGCCAATTTAGTTAGCGCTTAGTGTGATGTATATATTTGCCAGTGTGACGTTGATTTGGCAATAAAAAGGATCTTATACTGTTTATCTCGCATGTCTAGTGGTGTGTGGAAGGTGGTTGGCTGATGCAGCCGCGAGATATGTTGTGAGGTAGGAAAGAGCGGCAGGAATGTCCGCACAGTCCACTCACGAAGGAGATCAGACTTAAAATATTTGATCCCATAATATCTAACAGTTTTCCTGTTAGATATTATGGGATTTCTGGTACAAATTTACCTGATATC
>Ga0138265_1307420_pt1 | contig 47516 bp, 1 predicted proteins | sample RNAA_120151118_FD_105243 | JGI IMG/M metagenome (GOLD analysis project Ga0138265, IMG submission 105243) | Metatranscriptomics of polar marine prokaryotic and eukaryotic communities from Palmer Station, Antarctica after 192hr light incubation... | ecosystem: Environmental > Aquatic > Marine >... | reverse complement strand
GCGCCCTTTTCGCGACAAGTGTCCATATATATATATATACATATACATATATATACATATACATATACATATATATATATATATATATATATGCATATATATATATATATATATACACACAGATGCTATACTTAGAACAAGTCACGAGTCACGAGTCACGAGTCTCTCTCTCTCGCGCGCGCGCGCGCTCTCTCTCGCTCTCGCTCTCTCCCCCTGTAACACATGTCGCTACAGATGCTAAATTCGATCTCTGAACACATCACTTATAGGAGTCAGCCTGGGTGTCGTGCAAAATCTCCACCTGCTCAGGCTCAATCTCTTCCGGCTCTGGTTCGATCCTCTCTGGCGCACCACTCGGAATTTCCTGCAAGAAGGGCTCAGCTTCTTCTTGATCTTCTCCTTCAAATGGCATGCTGAGATCAGATGGCATCGATGGCGCGACAGGAGTTTCTGCGCCCGGAGTAGAATTCGATTCTGCTCCGGAAGACGAAAGCATTTCAAACTCTTGCCCATAATAGGGCTCCTTCTTCATGTCATCGCCCCATGAGTCTTGTGCTTCGGCCTCTTCCATAATAGGCTCACTTTCTTCCATGTCTTGAGACGCTCCATCCATTTCACCCCGATGGTCAAGCACCACAAGATCGGCTGTCATTTCGATCTTGTCCTCGCCCATGACAAGAGTAGATTGCACCTCGCTTGGCATGGGCCGTGCTGTTGCACCTCGAGTCACCCTGGCACCTGTACCTATGAGACCAACAGATCCCAGCATGTTCTGGAGGTTCATCGCAGCCACACCCGGGAGCGCCAGCCGACTTGGAACTGGAGGTTCCTTTTCATCCATACCATCGGCAATTGAGAAGATTCGTTCCACATCGCCTCCTTCAATGCGAGGTGATGGGGGAGAGATTTCGGTACCATCCGTGGTAATAAGGTCGGTTCCTAATACGAGCACATCTTCTGCCATCGGCTCGTTCTCCTCTTGCATACGATAGCTGTGCTCTCCGAGCAGAAGACTCGTCTTGCTTGACGTGGCTCGGTATAATTTTACATACTTGCCGTAGGCAAAAAATGATGCACAAATAAGCGCAAGAACCGACAAGCCTACTACGGCGAGGAATAGCGGGCTCCTTGGATTGGCAAATTGATTATCCGATCCGTCTTGTGCATCATCCCGGGACAAGAATTCATCTGTGACTGAGGATGGCGGATCAATGGGAATGACAGGCAATGCCGGTCTCGGTGTCTGCTCAATTACCACAGGAACTTGCATAAGCACGTACGCAGAAAAACTCAGAGTCTTGACTGAGACTTGGCCAGTTACTCTATTGACGACAGGAGTGAAAGGGTGCTCAACTGGAACCCCGTTCACAATTTTGAATGCTGCGATTCGGAAGCCATCCGGTGGGCTTGCCACGTCGGGGTCGATCTGAAAGTTCAACTGAATGCCAGGTTCTCTGAATCTGGTTCCTGTCGGCCCAAAGAACAAAGCCTCGGAGACCATGGTGGCATCTGCGACAGCGGCGGTATCCAAACTCAACGAATATACTGAAATCACAAGATCCTCATCAAGTGGCCATACGCCCAGTGGCACAATAACCCCACTTCCACTGTCCAGTCTCACTACGCCCCCTTCACCACTTTCCAACGACAGGACATCGTTCGTTAGTTTGAATCCAGCGCAGGGAGTGGATTTTGAGCACGACGAACATTGTTCTACGGGCTGCTGGCACCATTTGGAGAGGGTCTTGTTACAGAAACTGCAACATGGTTCCTCCACTAAAGGAACACCCTTTTCTTCATCTTGCGTACGTGTGTCAATGCTTGCACAGTCAACGTCCGAGGCACACGTGCCTAGATCCCCAACAGAACGCACCATGCAACAACTTTGCTTGTTGCGTTGAGTCAGTGCCCCACCAACACCACATGTTTCGTCCAGACACGTGCTTGTGGTGATCTTCTCAAGAAGTGGCTTCACTACTTTTTGTGCATACGCCCCAGCATCTGCTTGCGAGCGTGCGCATACTCGCACGGTGTGAAGACCGGTGCACAGAGGCGCAGCATTGATGTCTAGAACTGCCACGCGGCATCGGAATTGCAAAACATCCGCATACTTCTCAATGCGCGACGATGACACTGTCTCTGGTGCTGCAGTTGGGCTGGATTTCTTTGCAACTTGGAGCACCATGTCACCTGCGGAACTCGGAAGGCCAGCGACAGGGAGGAAAATGCCCGAGTCCTCACTACCATCTGTTGTCATGGAAATATTGACTCGTGTACCTGCCGCTAGTCTTGTCCCGCGTGGTGCGGCAACTGTCAAAGTCACAGCCGAGGTAGACTGAGACCACGAACCGGTGAAAGAAATACTCTGTTCAGGTAGCATGTGGGCCATCGGGACGAGTGCACCACAATTTTCCTCGTGTGGAACTTGTTGGGTAGAATTACAGAATCTGCCGTTGTTAGGCGGGAAGCATGTGCATGTTCCGAAGACATTGCAAAATCCAAGCCCTCTGTGCGCATTGCAGGTATCTAGGTCATTGCAGTAGCTTTCACATTTTGGTCCGTACCAGTCGGGTCTACAGAGGCCACCTTCCTTGCAAATTTCTGCTCCCTCAAAGTTGTAAGTCTTCTCTGCGCAGTTTTCGATATTTGTCCTGAACAAACCAAGCTCTCTTGGGATGCTGCAGGTCAGCGTTGAGCGTACGTTGTGGATGGAAGACAGGTCTGGCCCCGTGAAACCTGGGAGAACAATTGTGACAGTGTCTCCCGACATAAGATCAAACGATAGAGTATACTCGACTGATACCGACGTTGGCCGTCCTACCACTCGTGGCATAAAATCCAGGGATACACTAGAAATCACAAGAATTCTTTCCTCCTCATCAAAGCTCTTGCGCAGCTCAAGAAGCGAATTTGTCTCCCGGTTGTCTACTCTCACAGCCAGCATAAGACCACTACTCTCATCCACTCCTGTAAATGGTCTCTTGATTCCCGCTTCCGTACTGATGACAATTTTGACTAAGACGCTTGGCAAGTCAATCATCAATCCAGTCAAGGCAAGCCGGCTCTCGATCTCATCCCAAGTTGCCTTGCCTTGACGGGCGCTCATAGATCCGCAGGTGTTATCAAATGTGTTTAGTGTTGTGTTGGTTTTATCAAAACAGACGTTCACATTTTGTTCCAGAGTACCTTCTGCCTTGGAGAACCCCGGCAGGAACACTTGGATTGTGTAGCTGTCCTTTAGCGACGTACTCATAGTAAATTCAATATTGATTTCCACATCAGTGTCAAGACTTCTCGTCGTTCTCTTGAAAGCTATTTTGGAACTGTGAAAGAGAGGCTGCACCTCGGGAATGTCATTCACCACCGATTCTGTGGTTGAAATTGTTCCTGGCATGTTAAGTTCAAAACTGGCAGAAACGTACGAATTATTAGCTGACAACCCGGACACCGGAACACGGATTGCTGCCGAGGATGGTACAGTGACAGAGATCTCTAAGGCACCCGCCCACACCACACACTTCTTCGCGAATGATGAAGGATCAAAGGGCAAATCTTTTGTGAGCTCTAAAATGATTTTCTGTTTCTTTGGATCCCATTCAGCGTTCTCAAAAATAGCCAAAACTTTGCCATCGATTGACGAAACAATCGGACGCGTGGTCCCAGAATATTCTATGATCCTCGACGCATGGTCCAATGGGCTAGGCTCACAGCAAGTCTCGTCGTTGGCATCACAGAGTCCTCCGAAATGTATGGTCGACCTTGATGCCGTTGTACATAACATTTCAAAAGTCTCAGTGTATGTTGCTCTTTGATCCTCCATTGAAACAGTTTGAGTCCATCGTTCATCGCGAATAAAAGATGGAAGAGAGAGAATCAGCTTTGACCCACGTTTAGCCGGTGCATTCAGACGGAATCTAAACGTGATATCCGAAACACTTGCTGCAACAGGGACACCAAATTCTAAAGACATATCTGTGATTAGACCTGGGAACGGGTTATTCACTGCAAGAGGGAAAGGCGTCAATACACCAGCCTCTGTTTCAGTCTGAATCAGTATGGGATTCAAAGCACTAGAAATGCCATCTACTGGCAGTCTCACGAATCCTTCGGGAAGCCGAACTTCGAGCGCAGTGCGTGGCTCAATCGTTTCATTTTTAATGGTAAATGTGACGCGTGAAGCATAGCACGACCCGACGATACCACATGCGACACACATCTCTCCACTCGAAAGTCGTCCTGACACATAACCTCGTGGTGCTTGATGCCAGATTGCTGTGTCTTCAAACAATTGCTCAGAAACATCCTGCTGCTCTACCCTGAATATGCCTGGTTGTTGACATTTTTCATTGCAATTGCATTTTGAAAACCAATTGAGGGACGTGTTCCTTGTGGGCGAATTGACATCAGCATCACATGGACTCAAGTCATTGCAGGTTTCGCAAGCGCAAGCGGAGAAACCCGGCAAAATCATTGTGACGGTGTCTCCTGTTTGGAGCTTGAGCGTAGACTCAAAAACAAGGGTAACAGCGCTTGGGGCGAATGGCATTGCTCGCGAGAAAGTTACACCAGGCTCTCCATTGATTGCCATCACGCCCATCACGGACTGGATAGGTGAGGGCAAGACTGGGCCCTCAGCAGCAGCCGTTGAAATCATGTATCGTTCATCATTTGTTTCAATTCCTTCGTTCGGCAATCGCATATAAGTTGGTGTATTGTCAACGTGTACTTCAAATACTCCGCCAACAGCACGCATTGCGCTCCATTTGAGGGGATATAGGATAGTGACAACAACGTGAGCAGGAAGATCCTCTGAGACACTCAAACTCATTGTCGCCCTATTTCGGACCCATCTGCAGTTGAACTGACCATTTTCAGATCTAAAGTACTTCTCTGGATTCGACGTGACAATTCCCTCAGCCACATCCGCAGGACCCATTGGGCCTCGGGCAGCAAATCCAGGGAGATGAATCACCAGATCCTCACCTTTTTTAATCGTCATTAAGGTCGCAATCACTAGAGTTATTTCGATTGCAGACCTCACCTTGCGTGGGCTATAGGAAATTTCAGATGTCTCGAATGCTCCAATTGACGGCACAACGTCAAAGCTCCTCTCTGGGAGAATACCTGCTGCAAAAGTTGCCTTTATTTTGTGCGCTGGGTCGTTTGGTGTGACCCCGCCGAATGGGATTGATATTCCAGCTCCCACGGGGATTGAAATAAAAAGAGGTGAATTAAGAGGAATATTGGCAGTAGGCTCCAGCGTTAATTCCACGCCTTTCCTTCCTAATGTGTTCACTTCTTTCACGACGACATCAAAAATGAACTGTCTGAAGACGTTTGGACCAACATCCTGGGATTTTCCCTTCCCTTGAGACCATGCCGTTGAAACTTCGCTGAGCGTGAAGTGGTTCAAAAATATGGTAATGATGTCATCCTCGTCCAAAATCATTCCAGAAACGAATTTGAAAATCACGTCCGTTGCGTAAGTTGTTTTCGGCTGGCCGAACTCAACACTGATGAATGCTCCCAGAGATCCGATCGCATCCGACATCTCAATTGACGTTGGAAGCACCGGTCCCTGAGGCACCTGTGTCAATATCAGCAACAGAGTGTTATTCACTAGTGAGCCCTCCTCTGGAGGAAAGATGCCAATGCGTGCCGGCGTTGTGACTTGAGGAATCGTAATATAAGATTCAGTACCAGCGGCGATAGGTTTGGAAGCGGTCAGCTGCAGCCATTCTTTATCCTGTATCCAGGTTCCCTGCGCCCAACTAGAAGCGTCGATTCCTTCAATGCGGATAACATCGATGTTCACTCTTTCATCCGTGTGAAAGCCCGGTAGTAACACTTTGACTTCATCGCCTACTTCAAAATCATTGATGTACGTAAACCTGATTGAAATCTCGATTGCGATGCGAGTCACTGGAGGCTTTGGATTAAATTCCAATCGAGTGTTTGAAAACGATCCGACAGACTGTACAGAGATGATTTGAGTAGGATTAACGTCACCGTAGCTTGACTGGACCGCAATCGTGTGCGTAGAAACATCCGGTCTCACTCCGTCAACAGGCAATCGAATGCCTGAGGATTTGGGGATTGAAAACGAGAAGGTTCCAAGCTCCGCAACAGAATTTTGATTGACGACAGACAGAATCTGAGTGTTATCATTCCACGAACAAGAGCTTACAGATGTGCAACCAGCAATAGTAGCGCTTGAGCCGCGATGGTATCCCGGAAGTTTGACTTGAATGTTTTGACCACTTTCAATGTTCATCAAGGGTGTCAGTTGTATAGTGATCAATATTCCCGCTCCTGCGAGGGCTCTGTCAAACGACATACTAGACATCTTGAAAGCTCCGACCTTAGGTATGCGGCGGACAGCAATACGTCGCACAGGCCCTGAAGGAGAATCAGTGGCGATCTCGATGCCCTCGTAGTAGCTTCGAATGCCCAACGGAGGGACACTCAAACCAACAGGCGTGTGACAAACCCTCTGCCTGGCAAATACATCTTGTAGGATTGTCATAATCAAAGTCTCTTCCGCCTCAAAGAAGAGAGACTGGACCAAATGATCAGAGACAGGGATATAGGCTACAGACTTTGTAAAGTCTGGAAGGATAAGCGAGACTTTGTCCCCAGCAGCAATGGTCGCCTGAGCAGCAAAACAGATAGAAAATGTCGCGGCCCTTCCAGAAAAGACTTGCGCCAGGTCCTCAAAGACCATAACAGTTGAATTTGTGAAGGAACCTACGGCTGTTACGTTTTGAAATTGTTGTGCCAGTGTCGGACCACTCACAGCAAGTGATCGGATCAGGAAATTGTTACTTGTCAACTGAATTCCAACTGAGGGAATTTTGAAATTTTCCTCTTCATCAATGGTCACTGCGAACAACTGCCCAGCGATGCTGGAGGTCACGGCTTTCAAAGACAGAGTACTCTTCCTCGCATCCCAACGAGCATCTGACCAAAACTTACTTTGGGTAAAAAAAGTCTTTTGTGCTGTGTCTCGGACAATGCTGGGAAGTATGACAATGACTTCGTCCCCAAAAGTCACAGTACTACTCACCCGGAAACCAATCGTCAATGAAGAATACTCACCAGCAACGGGATTCCCGAAATCCAGAGATGAATCGGAAATGACACCCACTGCGGAAATACTTTCGATCTGGACAGGCAATATGGGCCCAGCAACAGCATTCGTCGAAATAAGCATCGGCGACGAACCGTCTGCATTAAAACCAGCAGCAGGCATTGCAATTGTTGATTTCGTGATTTTGATCTTTATCCCCTCCCTTGCTTCTATTGCTATCCCTACAGTGATGGTAATTGTGAAAGTTGTTTCGTCCCACTGGGCGGCAGTAATTTTACCAGGGGCGGGCTCCGATTGGACTTCAAGGTCCTGTGAGTTGCCACCAAAGCCGTTCAAAGTAACTTGGATGATCTCTCCAGGACTAATTCGCATTTCAGCGCTGAAGCTGAGATCTATATTCAGCACACTGTCTCCTGCTTCAGGGAGAGGAAAATTTATGCTTGTTTCCAAGAACGCTCCCACCAACTGCCAGTTTTGTATTTTAGAATGATCGACAGAACCCATATGTGCGTTGGTAGATACTAGAAGTCCTCTATAACCACTTCCGATTCCATCAACAGGAATGCGAATACGAGGGAAAACGATGCTCACGTTCGCACCCGCGTTGAAGCCTGGACTCGGTACGATATACCGCATCACCGTCAGCACTTCATTCGGAAAAACTTGACTGCGCAAAACATAAGGGTTTTGTGGTTCTGAAACTGTGTCGGCTTCAATGTCCACAACAGCCATTCCACGAAAGCTCACGGTCACACTTTCGCCAGTGCGAATCGACATAGTTGGAACAAAAGATAGAACTACGTCTGCCATAGCATTAGCAATAGGAGGGTTAAAGTTGAGTTTCGTCAAACTACCAAACGAGCCAATAGCTGGTATCCGATCAACTGGGATAGGTGCAACAGCTCCTCCCTTGGCGTCAGTTGAAATGGTAATGCTCTGAACGCCAGCAAGAATGCCCCTGGCAGGGAGTGTAAATCCAGTAGGTCCACTTTCGGCAAGTGTCTGAATGCTGAAAGAAATAACTCTCAGCTTTTGCCAGCCAAGCTTTGCAGTTACAGTCATTTCAGATCTTGTTTCATTCCAATGTGCAGGTCGGAATAATGAAAAATCTTGCCCCGAAAGTGGGATCGGACCGCTTCCTCTGGCAACAAACTCGGGCAGTGCCCACGTGAATTTATCGCCTACATGTGCATTTTCAGAGAACTGAAAGGAAAAGGTCAGTTGGGCTGCTAATCCAGCAAGAGCGGGAATGAAAGAGATTGATGTGCCCGGGAAAAAGCGTCCAATGGCCTTTTCGACAGCTACACTTGTACGCGGAATTGCTCCTTCGGAGGTGTCACACCAAAATATCATAGGATCAGAGCTTGCGCTAACACCTTCAAAGGGAAGCCGAATCCCATTCTCAACGGTAAGCACAACCTGCTGCGGACCTAGCTGGTATTTGGCAGCAGATATTTCAATCACAGATCTTGCGCTTTTTTGCAACCAAGATGTAAGAAAGTCGCCTGGATTTTGGAGCTGCAGCGGGGAGCGGCTGTCAACAGGAAATCTCGTTAAATTCCTTGTAAACCCTGGCACTTCAAGATAACATTTCTCTCCTGTCAATATTCCCATAGGAACCGAGAATGCAACAGAAATTTGTGTTGCCATGCCGGCAACAGCGGGAGCAAAATCGATCCGTAGGCTTCCCTCAGCCCCAAGCGATCCAATAGCAGTGAAATTTAAAGGTTTTTGGAAAATTGGGCCGTCGACGGCTTCGATGGTCAGATTTAGCCTGCTGGTTGAACGAATTCCTAACTGAGGAATCTTGATTCCTGCAGAACTCATCACGGTTACGTTGATCACACCACCAGCATTAAATGTCTTTCCAGGTTTCACTTCAAATAGCAGCTCCGCGGGTGAACCCGGAGGACTTCCAGCAGGAGTCCACGTTGGTGTAAAGAATGAAGCACTACGTCCCACCAAGTTCTCGATGACACCTCTTCCTGGACCAACAAAGTCTGGCAGTGCAACTCGCAGCCTGTCTCCAGCAACTAGGGTCATTTCTGGCCGACACACAAGCGTAATGTCCGTGGCCGAGCCAAAGCGAGGAGGATCAAAGCTGATAGTGGGGAATCCTGAAATAAATCCTACACTCTGGACATGAGTTACAGACGTTGGATCAGCAATACCCAAGATACTATCAACAGCCAAGACGATACCATGGGATTGCTTTCTTAGACCAAAGGCCGGCACTTGAAGCCCAAAGCTTCGGCTTACTGGAATTGAAACCTCGATTAATGTTTGAGCTGCGACCGAGACATTTTGTGACGGAACAATTGTGAGGGCTTGGTCTCTGTTTGACCAGTACGTAGAGAAATTGGAACTGGCAGAGTCAGAGGAAACGTCGAGGATGGCTGCATACTGAAATTTCTGCAAAGGATCTGAAGAATTTGAAGAATTTGAAGGAATAGACATGTTTAGCGGGATTGCGTCAATTCTGAAAGAGTAATTTGCTCCGATCTTGTATCCTCTCGAAGAATTGCACACGCCGACATACGTAAGATTATACATGCTATTATCAACTGGATGGTAAGGTTCTACGCAATACTGCTGAAATCCTGGGAGACGCGCAGTTATTGTATCTCCTTGGTATAGGGCCCTCTGAAGAGTGAACGTCAAGTAAACGTCAGATAGCTTTCCAGCAAATGGATTCAGCCCCAAATTCAACGAAGATGCGGGCGCGTCAAAACCAGTAATTGCTTGGGTTACGAGGAAAGGCGTGGGAAAAACTGGCCCATCAATTGCATCTGTTTCGAGGGTGTGATCCACTTGATTTTGATAGGTACCACGACTTGGAAGTGTTATTCCTGTCCATGCACTAGTAGGCGAGATATGAACCTCAAAAGGGTCGTACGCTGCGATCGTGCTCGCTGCAGTGAGGGAAAGGAGTGTCGAACCAGAGCCGGACCATGATGCGAACAAGCGTATGCCAGATTTTGTCGTGTATGGCATTTCAGCACCATATGACCCACCGAAACCAGGAAGTGACAATCTAACAACTTCACCCTTCAAGATATTCATGCTTGCTCTGAATCTGATGATGACAGTTGTAGGCAATCCAACCAATGCGCGACCAAAAGTAAGGCTCGTTTCTCCCAGGAACGAACCAACAGGCTGAATTTCTTGCATTGCGATTGGGAGAACTGGGCCTTCCATCGCATTTGTTGCAATTTTGTAATTCAGATCATTCAATAGAATTCCATCGAATGGTAGCTGGAAGCCCTCAGCTGACAAAATCTGCAGTTCAATCATCTGCTTGGCAGGGACACTCTGTGTAGCTTGCAAAACAAGAACAGATTGTTCGGAATTCCACCTTCCTTCTTGGAAATACTGGCTATCAAGACCGCTGATATCTACGGTTGTACTACTGGTTGCGATGTCAACCTTGACGTTTGTGATGCGCGGCAAATAGATAGTGACAATTTCACCACTTCTAATACGACGACTTAGCCGAAATACGATTTTGACTGTCACAAGCAACGTGTCTCCGTCCCTTGCTGGGACGAGGGGAGCATTTTCTGGATATTCTACAAATGAAAGAGAGGAATTCAGGAATTGACCAACGACAGGAGTTGTCTCTATAGGACGAGGATGGATCGGACTAATCTGGGAACTTAACCTGTACAACAAGTCTGCACAGCCACAATCAATCCACTGCTCATCGCACACGCATTTGGAGTTCGTCAAATTGATGCCCTCGAGACCATCCTCGGGGATTCTCAGGCCGTTGGAAGCCACGATGAAGAGCTGGATCAAGACATTGGCCTCAACTGCTTGTCCAAAGTGCATCGATAAAGTCTGATTAATAGTACTCCACAGCACATTTTTGACTAGCGTCATTGGCTTCCCAGACACATTTGCAGCAACAGAGAGCGTCTCATTATCACGCCGTGGGCCACCAACCCTTTGGAATCCTCTCAGTAGAAGTTCCAACTTCGCATTCTTTTCTATTACAGAAGCGGACACGAAAGAAAAGATCACACTCACAACAGAACCGGCGACAGCAGGCTCAAAGCTCAGTTGCTCGCTCTTCTCGAAGGACCCAACTGGGGCTGTTTCCAAAATGCTGGTCGGCGGGACCTCACCCGCATTAGCATCTGTCGAGATCATCAAGCTAGCAAGATTCCCACGAACACCATCTGTCGGAAGACGAATATCAGATGATTTGTGCAGGACCAGTTGCACATACCGGCCAGCAGTGATATCTTCGGAAACAAAAAGTTGTAAGGACGGCGGAACACTGAAAGGGAACCACTCGGCGTGTTTGAAAAGTACACCGTCAGGCCCTTGCACGTTGAAGGTTGCTGGACATCCTGTCTCATCGTCACATCTACTGAAGCCAGGCAAATATACGATTATGCGGTCCCTGCTATCCAATTTTGAGCTAAGCTGAAAGGAAAGAGATAGTTCGCTCGGCTCGTTGGACAATAGAGGATAAAACCCTAATCTAGAAACCTGGAAATGACCCGCTCCTGGAGATATCAGGATTGCTGTAGGACTCACTGGTGAGGAACTAAATATTTGAATCCAATAATCAGGTGAATTTGGCACGATACCAACTCTGCTCATCCCTAGTACATTCATCAACTGCAGGTGAATATACACGTTTGGCTCCGACTCCGCTGTGATGGAGAATCGAAGAATCGAAGTCGTGGAGTCCCAAGTTGCAGATGGCGACGGCGCAATGGCTTCTCGTTGGCTCTCACAACCAGCTTCTTGAGACTTGTACATTTGCGCTGTACTCGCACCACTTGGTGCAAAAAATCCTGGGAGGTAGGCTGCAACAGCATCATTAAGCACCAATGGAATCGAGGAGAAGAATACAATAGAAACCGAAATAGGCCGATTAACATACAGGCTCGTCAGACATAATTGCGTGTGGTCGATACTGCCAATTGGGGTAGAAAAAATCTTGGTTTTCGTTCCGAGCATTTCGATTCTATGACCAGAGTAGCTCAGTTGCGTTGGAATTCTGTTGGCTGGCAGCATAACACCAACCTCCGGACGAACTACAACGGAAACAATTTCCTTCCCACTCAAGGGTGAACCGAAAGTCACTTTGAGATTGCGACTGCTTGACCACATCGCCTTGGCAAACTTGCAGTATGGTTTGATTGAAATCACACTGGATCTTTCCAGTCCATCTGACGCAAAATCGGGAAGATATACTATCATGTCGGTTCCTGCAGGCACATCCTGATTCGACAGCCAAGACACGGAAACCTCCGAAACCCTGCCAGCCTGAGCTGGACTATACGATAGCTCGGGGGTGGTCATGAAGTATCCAATCGCCTGCATATACTGTATTAAAGTTGGGGGTATGAGCCCGCCGGCTACGCTGCATCTTATCTTCAAATCCTTCAAGTCAGTTGTAATGCCTGTCTCGGCAACTTGGAAACCTGTGTCGATGGCGATATATACTGCAACATTTTCAGTACGCTCCAAGTCCCTTGCTGCTGTTAACTGTAAGACTTGCGACGAATTAGTCCATGTAGCTTGCAAAATTTTCCCCGAGCACCGCAAGGGGAGATCAAAACACGATATCGGCTCAGAAGTTACTCCAAACCTCCTTTTATCGACATTCAGGCCGGTGATAAAAAAGCCACCAAGCTCAATCTCTATGGTTTCCAACTCTTGTACTTTTACGCTCAACGTGAAATTGAGAATAATTCTAACGTTCTGTCCAACGAGCCTAGGTTCAAAACCAATACTAGAGAATACCACACCATCAAAGTCCTGAATAGTGTTCGATTCCATGACCGACGCATCCAATGCGCATCCAGGTGACACCCTATTTGGACTGCAGCTGACTATTCCATGAGATCCTACCTCAACCTGGGCTCCCAATCTCTTACTCTCCATTCGCAGGAAGCTTGAAATTTTGAGAGTCTGCGAATTTTCTGGGAGACCAGGTGAGGGTGGAGTAAAGATACCTATGGTCTTCGGAGTGGTTACGGACACAAAAGATAATGCACCCACGAAGGAAGCAACCTCCATAACAATGTATCTGCTATCAGGGAACCATTGGGACTCCACGATAACGCCAGGTGGAATTGAGTCTACGCCTGAGATTACCGCTCTTTCCACGTTTCCAGTGACAGGGTTGAACTTTTCCATCTCCCAAACAGGAGAACCTGCAACATCTTGTTGCGTTCCGGTCGTAAAAGTTGGCAAAGAAACCGCAATCCAATCACCTGGGCTCAAAGAGAGCGTGTCTTCTTCGCTTAGCTGTTCGCAACTTGTGTCTAGTTCAGCAGCGAGATTTTCCCTTGGCCTCGAAGATAAAGGAATAAAAGATAAAGTGACTTCGACACGCTCATTTGGCGATTGTGGGTTAAATTGCAGTTTGCTGATGGATAGAATATTTGGAATTTCTGTTGAAGTACCAAGCAGAGTAGGTATTACAACACCATATACACCCTCGACTTCAACTTCAAGAATGTTTCGATCCAAAGTCGAACCAGACGTGTCTGGGAGCGGTATGCTTCCATTTAGAGGAAGCACGATACCTATCTCTTTACTGACTATGACTGTGATACTTTCTTGGTTCCCTGCAATGAATTTAGGCATCGTTTCTGCAACGGTGAACACAAGATCTCCAGTAGATTGATGCCAGGAGACTTTCCGAAAGCCCCCGGGAGGATTGCAAGCTTGCAAGTTCATCTCGGCAGAATTCGAGCAGATATCCAGCCCATCTAGACTTTGGCCACCAAATCCTGGCATCTTAACGCTTACCGTGTCCCCTTCAACAAGATCAAATTGATTTCTAAAACTGAAGGATATCTGAGCACGGGCACCAGGAGTACGACAAGGGCAAGCTACAGAATTTCCACACACCTCGCATTCGGCAGTCGTCAGTCCAGCGCATGCATCAAAATCAAGCATAGTGTCAAGCAGAGTCCCGACAGCAGCAGTTGATGCGTTTAGGTATCCCACCTCATCCGGTTTCCATATATATACCGCAATTCCGTTGTCATTCTGAGGTACTCCCATCCTCGGGAGCCTTATGCCCAGCCATATCCCTAAAGTGAGCTGCTGATAGGGAGGCACCGTCAGGCTCACAAACGTTTCTTTGGCTATTGCTCTTGTGACTGTAAATGTGACCTTTTGTTTATTTGTATACCACCATGCAGTAAAGAAGTCCTTGAATGGCCCGAGAATGTTGAAGACAAAATTTTCATCGTCAGATGGGAGCTCCTCTCCCGAAAATCCTTTTACCGTAAGATCAACCATATCTCCAACGTTCAGGTCCGAGACGAGTTGGAAATCAAATGTTATTGTAAGATATTCATCAGATTTTGGTGGGTCAAAGAAGACTCTTGGACGAACGAGCTCATAGAACACTGTTGAAAATGGGAAGGGACATATTGTTTCCAGGTTACACGTTAAGTTCGTGGGAACCTCTGTAAAAAATCCGACGTGCTGAATGGTGGTGATAGGAGTCTTTGCCACGTAGCCATTCCGAGCATCACATTCGATTAATATGTCAATCTGATTTGTGGCAATACCTTCATTTGGAAGTTCGAGGTATTGGGATGGAACTCTGATGATTACTTGCTCTCCAATTTCAATCACAGCTCTATTTTTGACTGTCGCCACCAACTCATGACTTTCCTGAGACCACCTGCCGTCTGAAAACTTGGATGCACAACCAAAAACATCCGAGGAATCCCCACACCACAGAGGTTCCGAGGACACAAAGATTTTCCTTTGAGAGACTCCGCCAAAATTTGGGAGGTGCAGTGTAATACCCTCGAAGTTATGAATCTGCATGAGTGGATAAAATTCAAGGACAATCTCACTATTTTCTCCAGACTTGCTATTTCCAAACGTCATTGTTGGTGTTCGTCCAAAACCCCCAATGCTTGGCGTGTGCAACTCAGGCGAAGGCGGTATCGGACCAAAGGTAGCACTTGTCGCAATCAAAAGTCTGGGATCGTTTGGCAATAGAGGCTGGGAGGGAATTTTAATCCCATACGTATGAGGGATCACCAACTCAACGACAGTGTAGTCCGGAATATATTTAGACACAGTGAAGACAAGAACAGAGGTGTTGCGATTCCATGTAGCATTGACAATGGCACCAGGCACCGAGCAAGGAGAACATTCTACCTGAATAACAGGTATGCCAGCGCTCAATGTTCCGTTCACGCCGTTAAACGAGGCCCCACCTGTGAACCCAGGCAAATGCAAGGCTATTGTATCGGTCTTGTGCAATTCCATTTGGGCTGAGAAAATAAATTTGATTGTTGTATTTGTCGCAGATCGACCATGACCCAACATCTTTTCGCTGCACTCAGACTGTGTCGATGGTTTTGACAGATCATAACCCGGACGTTCAAACCCTCCGAAAACACGATCACACAAAACAGCAGAACTGTCAAACATGAGCGTGGCAATTTCGAATAGACCTCTACTGAATACCGCAGGGATCGTCGTAATGGGTTGTCTGTCCACAGGGCCGGCCGATGCGGTCGAACTGACAGTTATATCTGGTGTATTCTTCTCAAAGCCATTCACGGGCAACCTAAAGAATTCACTCTCGAAAATATCAATGGTTAATGGCGTTCCAGGCTTCATGTCTGTACGGAATGTCCATGTCAGTGTTTCATCATCAGCGTTCCATTCAGCTCGAGTGTCTAACTCTTGATTTTCCGTTTCGAAATTGATGTGTGTACTCGGCGGATTTTTGGTTAGGGTGAAGCCAGGAAAGTGCACTGTAATCTTATCATTCGCGCCAAAAGTCATAATAGCCTTGAGTTCCATATGATAATCCGTTGGACGGCCAGCCATTTGTGTAAGAGGAATATGCTTCAAAGACATATTGAAGTATTCAAACTTTCCGATAGGAAAGATGGCTGGGGAGCTCATGATCGGAACCAAACTGAAGGGTCGATTTGGTGTATCACACGACACAGTCAGTGAAGCCTGATTAGGACGAATACCATCGACAGGTGTCTTGATGCCAAGACTACGAGGAATTGTGATCACTCTTCGAGCTTGTGCAGAAACAAGAGTGGGAATGTATATTTCAAGCAACGCGACTTCTTGGGTGCGGGATGTGTTACGATAAATCTTGATCTTGTTGGAGCCTTGAGCCTTGTTTGAACACACTCCAGCTGTAGAAAAATTTCTCGATGTAGAACAAGTATAAGTGACAACACTGGTATCATATCCATCCCACGATGGCCGATTTTGATGATGATCAAGGCGCTTGTCTTCACCTGTAAATCCAGGAAGACGGAGATAGCACTTTGAGCCAGGAAGCAAATCCATCTCTGGAACAAAGAGAAACTGAATTTCGACTTCGGCATTTGCTTTCGGAGGGAGTACCTTCAACTCGGAATAGTTGAATTTTCCAACACCGGGGGAAGCATCAAGCCGCAACTCAGGAACAACACCAGTCTGGGATTTTGCCTGAATACTAACTGAGGTATCATTTGCATCAATACCAGATCTAGGGCATGTAATGCCAAGTCCAGATGGTGCTGACAATTTGACTCGACGCCCGGGTTCTAAAACGGTGCCCCCGCATCGAACATAAAGATAAAGTGTACTATCTTGTGGAATCCACGCACCAGCAAATAGATTCCCGTCTGGTCCTTCAAGACGATCGGCATACCCAGAACGAGTTCCTGTAAAACCTGGCAGAGAAATCAAAATGGGTTCGAAGGCATCCAACTGGAACGCTGTTTCGAACTCAACATCTATTTCCATCACCATACCTGCAATTTGCGGCTGAAATTGTGTGATTGCAGCATATCTAAAGAGCTTCAATTCAACTATGTGCACGGCAGTGCTCGTATTTAAAAGATCCGTAGATAGGTGCAACGAAAAGTTTGCAGCGTAATCTATTCCTGCGCCGGGTAAGATCAAGTCAAGCGAATTATCGTCCGAACCAAGTAGTTTCAGGGCTCGAGTAGCCGCCGAAAGGTCGAACTTGGGTACTAGTTTCAGAAGTCCGAATATCTCGCATGTGCAATCCAGGAACATTGAATTGCAGGTACATTGTATTTCTTGCTGCCAAGTGCTCTGGAAAAGTTCTGTGTTGTCATCACCAGAAATTCGCACAGGAACTTCATGAAGGGGCACAAAAGTCTTTTTGTACCTGACCCTGAATCGTTCCATGGCCACTGACCTGATAATCTTGATGCAAGACGACGCGTTCTCGCTGCAATTCGCAATGGTTTGATTCGATGAAATCTCCTTCTTACAAGTCCTCACGAAGATAGAATCATTTTTTGAAGAATGGATTTCTTCAACTAAACATCCCCGAAAGTTTGCAGATAAGTTGGACGGATACTGCAACTCCTCTTCTGGTCCGAGTACCTCGCTGATAGTTTCATTTTCCACCTTGTAAAGATCCTGGAAGTCTGTTCTCTTTGCACTGGTTTGCAAGGTTGATACATTTAGATAATCCCACTTCCTGCTGACAATGCCGGGAAGTCTCAAGGTCAAATTGGCTTGCTGCGCTAAAAGCAATCGGCTCAAAGTGAATTCCAAGTGGATATCTAAATCTTGTCTGTCCCTTGAAACATTGAAGCTTAGCATGACTGGTCCAAAAAATATTCCGTACCTCATATCCACACGTTCGATCACTGTAGGTGGAATAGAGTTACGAATGCTCTGGTATGACAGTTTGAAATTCGATTTGTTCGTCAAGATTGTGGGCGACGGAGGCCGCATTCCTAAGGACAACTGCATGTTCAAAGTCACAGAGAAGTTTGTGATGATCCCACTTCTTATGGGGATATGAATAATTCCACCTGTGATCGATGCATCTAAAAATCCGGCATTTGTGGAAGTTAGACTTACTGTCGAACCTTTCACCTCATGGAAACCTTCCAACTGAAGTGTCAAGTTATTTCCCGGTTCCAAATGTACCATTGAGTGGAACGTAAGTTCCAGAGAACCAACCAAATCATTTTGATCAGCATACGATTCAACCAAAAGGGCAATGAATTGAAAACCGCCAACAGACAATGAATATGGAACGAAGGGGGTTTGAGAATTGTAATCCACTGGACCATCCAAGGCATTTGTCCATATTGTTGTCTTCACGCCCATAGATAAGCCTACGGATGGAATGTAAATACCAGAAGCTGCTGGAATAATAACTTGTGAGGACTTGTCCCTGGGCATGTTCCTGGAAATTTGCATGGTGAGAGTAGAAGACGATGAATTGAATGTTGCCTCTCCAGCACTACCGTCCATTGCAATACATCGCATCTTCGGATCAGCAGCATATGGCAAATCCAAAGCCTCAAGATTGGGAAGCTTGATGGAAATGAGTTCGTTCACCACAATTGCCATTCGAGGGACTATATTGATGACAATGTCTGTTGACACGTTAGCCATGAGAGGCGAAAACGAAAAAAAAGAATTCGAAGTGAAGGAACCAACAGGCAAAACAAAACTGATAGGCGTCCACGAAAGGTCACCCTGTGACGTTATGGCCATCACCAGCACGCTTTCATCACCTGTACGGATACCAACGTCTGGGGTCGCGATTCCAATAGATCGTGGCACCTGGATCTGGACCTTTTCTCCTGCTGCCAAATAGGTGCTAATTCGAAGGGTCAAGACCCTACTAGATTCATTCCAGCCTGCAGACGTGGATGCGTCCATTGGAGCCGACCAATCAGTTTGAAAACAATCGTTGTCAACTCCTGCTAACTCAGGCAACAGGAGGCTCACGCTATCACCAGGTATCATCGGGGCGTCAGGAGTAAATTCAAAGAAAATGTTTACATCTACTCCTGGAGCTGGTGGTATGAAGGCCAGTCGCGTTGAGAATCCCAACGATGTAACTGCTGGAGACTCTGCAATCGAACCCAATCTTGGGGGTATAGGACCAGAAGGTGCATCCGTTGCCAAGGTTAGGGTTGGATTATTCACAGGAATTGTGTTAGGCGGCAAAACAACGCCTAAACTGTCCAATAACCTGATGCCAAAACGATATTTTGGTGGAAAGTTGAAGCCATCTGGGAACGTAATTGCGATAGTATCCCGAGGGCAGCCCTGGGTCCAAGTGGCGAAGTAACGAAGAATTCTAGGCACCGCATCGACAACAATAGTCTGTTCATACACTTTGGTGTTACTGCGTGTTTCGATGCCGTCGTAAGAGTGCAATCCAAATCCGGGCAGTGTCACATACAAACTATCAAATGGGCGAAGTATTGGCCATGTAATCTCCAACTCCAAGTTTGTGACTTCAGCTGGGACCATCGGCTCATACGATAGTACAACTTTTCCAAAAGATCCCACAGGCATAACTTCAACATGGATCTTTCCAGACAAGGAAATTTCAGGATCGAAGGTGCAGTTAATCGGCAATTTGTGTTGGCTCAAAAATTCAATGGTCACATTGGTCACATTCGAAATATTTGATCCGTTCACGAAAGAAGCGTCAATCTCTGAGCGTGCTCGATACATGGCTATGGTGATATTGTGACCCTCCAAGGGCACACCGTTCATTGGGATCCGAATTCCAGCTCGAGATGGAATGAGAAGGCTAAGCATGGCATTCTCTCCCAAACACACTTTGGACACAAATGTCAGGGTAATCGAATCAGTCTGTATCGAGCTAGAGGTGTTCAAATGTTCCCCAATAATTTCCACGTCTCTGCACTCAGTCGAGCAAATTGAAATACCATCGGCAGGGTCGCACCAGGAGCTATTCCTCGTGGTCCCGTTGAATAGGGTGCTGCTGTTCTCGGTGACATTAGAATGCGTGACGTTACACACAATTTCGCATACTTGCTGGCAAAGACGCTCAATCCTCTCAATGGTAGAATTAACATTCTGACTATCAGATTCAAAGGCAGGTAACGTTAGATCAATGCTGTCGCCAGCTTCCATCCCTGCCGTCAACGTGAGGTTGACCGCCAATAACGTAACCTGACCTGGTGTCACATCTGGAGAGAATTTGACAATGGGTTTGTTGAAAAACGGACCAGTCGGTGGGGAACCCAGAATAGGAACCGAATCGAAAGGTCCTTTCTCAGTATTTAACGACACTTTGAGTGTTTCGTCATTGCGGAAGAGATCTTGAGAGGGCAACCTGACTGAAGATAGTGAAACTTTGACTGAATACCCAGAAGCTACTCGGCGCTGAAGAGTGAGAGTCAATCGGCTAGTTTCAGCATTCCACATGGCTTTGTTTGCAATGGACGAGTTGTCTCGACCACAATCCGATAGAATCTCTGAAAACCCAGGCTCTGTTCTTCCTGAAATAGTTGATTCAGGCTCTGTTCTTCCTGCAAACCCAGGCTCTGTTCTTCCTGAAATAGTTGATGAATTCCACAACAACCAGACCAGCTGAGGAAGATCAACAAAAGGGTTTCGATTGCCTTGCTGTTTTTCGACAAGATCATTTCGTGCCCTTTCTTTGTCATCTGGAGGATCTTGAACGTGCCACTTAATCAGAGAGGACAGCTGACCAAGTTTGCAGACGCTTTTCATGCAACCATTCAAATAATCACTGGCGATACAGCACGTGGGATCATCTTCTGGACTCATATCCGCAAGTTCCAAATCAGTGGCACCATCCCCTCCATCGTATCTGACGGCCATGTAAAACAACGAGCGGGCAATGTCTCCCTTGTCTTCGTCCGGGGGCTCGAATATTTCCGTATACGGACTCCATGCTGACGTCATATAAGAATCCGCAGAAGATGGTACGAGTTGACAAGACTGATCGCACTCACCATAAAGCATGCTACTTTTGTAGAAGGTGAATCCATCACTAGAGTAATAGTCTACAGGAAATAGACGAGCATTCGAGACGATGGGATCCGCAGCAATTTGATGGTGAAGATCCGACTGCGGATCTGAAGAGCTACATATTCCTTCACAAGTGAATTTCTTGTAGCCCACACCCAATGACTGTGGCCATAGCTGGGATTCAGACCAAGTACGGGTTGTTCCCGGAACTGATAGATTACTGGGAGATACCGTTTCCTTCCGAAAAAGTACGTCAATAGCACTGGGGTTTAATATATCGCGATCCACTTCGTCGATCGCCTTTGACAGTGCCGGGCCTGTACCAACGCTAGAATGGGTAGATCTAAGCAATTGGTTAAGACCCTTCCACAGCCGTATCCCGTTCAGTCCGCACACCGAGCGGTAATATCCTGCTCCAACAGAGTCCCCATCGTATTTTTCATCTGACACGCAAGGAATGCAGATATAGCTTTCTGGCAGCGCAGAGTCTGAATTCTTTTTATGCGTATATACACCAGAGGAAGTGACATTGATTTCTCCGCCTGTCATGGTAAATCCAGGTAAGCGTAGCTCTACGGTATCGTTGATCTGAAGAATCATGGATGGCGTGAATCTAAATATGACCTCTACCAGCTCGTTACGATGCAATGAGCTGTAAGAAAGGCTGGAATTCATAAACCAACCGACAGGTGTTGTTTGAGTCAGTGGCACATGTTCGCTAGGTCCATATTTCGAATCTGAAGAAACTGTGATTGGACCAGGTGACAAAACCGATTCATTGGTAGACGATACTCCATTTTCAGGAAGGGTAATCCTATCTCTTCCATGAACAAGCACACTTGTGACTGAGTTCGCAGGAATCCTACGTTCAGCCTTTAAAACCAACTCAGAAGATGTCGGGGACCAATCTGCAAAGGCAAAAACGCCCAGCGGCTCAGAAAGTACCGGGAAGCACTCCAGAGATTCGCCAACAAAACCGGGCAATCCGAACGTGATGGTCTCTCCAATTTTGATGTCACTACCCAGACTCAATGAGAAGTTCATCATGCTAGGTGCTCCCGGACCTCGCGGTTCCGTTAAAAACGAAGTCAACTGAAGATTGAATGCTCCCACTGGCGGAGAAGTGATTGACATTTGATGCACGCGTCCCTTTGTGGCCAAAATGGATAGATCTAGACCGACATTGTTTTGAACAGATCCTAGGAGGGGCAATCGCACATCAAAGGTCACAGGTATCGTCAAAGAAACTTCTTGACATGTGAGGAAAGTTTCTGCTTCAAAAATAACGAAAGTCACGATCTCATCTTTCCAAAAAGCTCGTATTTTCTGTCCAGAAGAGCTAACGACAGAGTGATCATAGAATGCATTGCCAGTGAATCCAGGCAAAGACACCTGGATGGAGTCAAATTCAGAGAGCTTGAAGGACGGCGTAAACAATAACGAAATTGCGGTTGCGGTGTTAGCTCGAATGCTCGAAAACGTCAATGAAGCCGATTTTACCTCGCCTATTGCCTGGTGAATCACTGGTCTCTGAGACAGTGTGATTCCATTGTACATGGCAGACACAGAAATTTGTCCATCTCCTAGTTGCAGCCCATATGTTGGCAATATTATTCCTGCACTGTGCGGCACGACTATCTGAAAAAAGTCCGACGGGGTGAACTGATGCAAGTAGGATGTCAACACCAGCTCGAGGCGGCTAATCTTGATGCATGCTTCCTCACATCTGTTCACGAATGAACCTTCCCACGAAGAACAAACGTCAGGTGCTCCAGCAAGAGTCACGTTTGTGTAGCAATCCGTCTGACACACATTCTCGTATGTCCAACGAGCCGAAAAAAAATTGCTTGAAGGGCCTTGGAGAGAAATTTCTCGTACAGGAGGTCCCATGAAATCAGGCAGGTCAAACACCAGGCTAGTATTCAGCTGCGGTTTCTCCAAAAATCGCCATCCAATTTTAATTTCTGCTTGTTCTCCTGCTCTTGCCGGTGAAAAGCTCACAGCTGGAATTTCTCGGAAGAAGCTCCACGCTGCTTGGGCATGCGGATACACTGCACCGATGGGTACAATACCCGTGCGCACAAACTTTATGGGCTTTACCGGACCAAGCAATGCGTTGGTTTGAATAGTAAATCCTTCAAAATTGAGAGGGACGCCAGTCTTCGGCAATGTGATTCCAGAGCTGTGAGCAACCCAAACAGTACAAACAGTATATGCATCAATACGCCCTTGCGGAGAAAGTCGAAGCTCTTGTGTTGTAAGATTCCACATTGCAGGGGAAAAGAGTTTGCTCGGTTCTGACATTATGAAAACGTTCACGTTCGTAGGGCCAGAGAGCCCGGGAAGATTCAAAACGATAGAGTCTCTTCTCTGGAGGATCATAGAAGCATGGAAGGTGAACTTCAATGTGGTAGGCTTATTAGCCACAGGCGGCAGAAATTCAAGCACTGGAGACTGCAAAAACGAGCCAACCGCAGAAGTCGTCAATATATATGTAGCAGGCGACTTCGGGACCGGACCCTTCGTTGCAGTGGTGCTGATGGTGAAAGATGCTTGATTCGTCACGATTCCGTCTGCTGGAAGGCGGATGGGGCAGACAGACAATGCAGCCAGTAAGGTCATTTCTTGGCCTGGTCGAATTGCATCCCTCATCGTGAAGGTCAGATTTTTTGCACTAGAATTCCATGCAATTTGCGAAGCGTTTGAAATCAACATCTGCGCTGGTACGCTAATGCAATCCGGACCGGACAGTTCAGGTAAATGCACTTCAATCTGATCGCCTGAGACGATGTCCATAGCACTTACAATTCTCAAGTAAATGTTGTTGTTTTCATCAGCAATAGCTGGCTCGAAGTGCAAAGAAGTTTGCGTGAAGGATCCTAGACTCGGTGATGTCATGATTTGCGCAACAGGAATAGTACCGAGGTTCGCCAAAATGGAAAGCTGGTGCTTTTCACTATTTGCCTTGTTATAGAATTCGGGCAAACGAATGCCACAGGAAGAAGGGAAGATTATTTCGAACTCTGCTAACCTGGGAATCGCTGAGGTAATGCGCAGCATTACCGCAACATTCACATCTAAAATATTCCAGATTATTTCAAAAGCCGATGAATAGTTTGATGCACCGAGCTGCGTGAGATTTAACTCTGGAGTGCCTTGAAATCCATGCAGGTAAAGTGCAATGAGATCACCCCGCGTAAGCTTTGTCGTCGTTGTGATTTTGACAGTGACAGTAGAAGAGAAATTGGCTTTGGTTGGCACAAAATTCAAATCCGATTTGACGATTGCACCCACACCTGCATTGTTGATTTGGTTCAACGCCCAACCATCGCGCGCCTTGGCAAATGACATAAATCCAATTACATTTGATTCCACGCCTCCATATGGCATCCTTATATTGGCCTCGAGAGGCGTGGTAATCTGACAGTCGGAATCTATCTCAGTCCTGGTACTGACAGTGAACAAAATGATTCCAGTCCCCCTATCGTAAGTTCCGTTGATAGGAAACTCACCACCTCCCTTGAAAAATGTGGCGATAAAATTTGAACTTTCACCCTCAAGATTAGGAATATACAGGCCAATTATATCGCCCACCGCCAAAACCATGTAATTGGAAAAGGTCCACGACACTCGGGTGTAACGCCCTGCAAAAACGGGTCGCCAAGACACTGAAGAACCTGACAAAACACCAACACTCTGAGAGATGCCAATCTTTGTCTTTTGTGTTGGAGCTGATAGCGTTAAATTTGCGTAGCTGAATCGGTTATAGGTGTTTGCAACGAATATTGGTCCATCGCTTGCATCAACAGAGACATAGAAAGACTCTTGGTTTAGTTTCACTCCTTTGACTGGCATGACAATTCCAAGCTGTGTTGGGACAAATATGGAAATTGGCGACGAGGCGTTTACAATGCGCGCTGCAGTCATGACAAGACGGGGGGGGGCCATGGAATCCCGACGCCATGATCCAGTAGAAAAGGTTCCATTCGAATCAAGAGTGACATTTGTTTTGTTATCCCCCAGGAAGTCTTGGAGGTATAGAGTCACAGTCTCACCTGGTTTCAAAGTCATAGCCAAAGAGAACTTGATTATCACTGCAGTAATGCTGACATCCTTTCCGATGAATTTGGGATATCCAATGGTTTCAAGCTCCGAGCCAGAGACAGGAAGATTACTTTGGTACTGCAGCTCAAACGGCTGTGCCAGCGCTCCCAACGTCGGCGATTTCATCGGCATTACTGGCACAGGCCCCTCTATACTTTCAAATGCAAACGTGAAATATTGTTCAGAGCGAATACCTATAGCTGGGAGCTGCAGCCCTGCAGACGATGGGACGAGGACCCGAACTTGCGATGCAGCCTCAATGTCAGAAAATGTCAAAGTCAAAGTTGAAGTCGCCTGCACCCAAGATACTGTCACGCTTGCAGATAACGGGGTGACCGTTTCAACAGGCTTCACACCGTCTTGGTTGCTAACAAACCCTGGTAAATAAATTTTCATTGTGTCACCTGAAAGCACGGGCATCATAGGGAGAAAGGTAAAAAGCAGATTTGTGGTGGCTCCTGGATATGCAGGGTCGAAGTCCAGCATTGGTATGTCAACACCAGCTTCAACTCCGTACACCTGTCCTACAGCATTTGTCACTGGAATAGGAATGGGTAAAACAGGACCGTCCTGGGCCTCAGTTGAAACACTCAGATTTACATACTGACTGTGATTCCATCGCAATCCGGCTACCGGCTTGCGAATTCCAAAGTCGCCCGGCACTACGATAGTAAGAGCAGTATTGGGCACCATAGTCTGATTCACGGTCAAAACGAGCATGTTGGAAGTCGAGTTCCACGATGCAAGTCCAATGGCATCCAATGGAATACAGCTGACTACAGAATTTAACACATCGCCTGCAGAAAGAAAGGTTGAGAGCTGCACTTTAATTGTCTCAGTAGGATAGAGGTGCATCTGCGGTCGCAAAGACACAGTGATCGTGCTTGGATCGTATTCTGAAATGTGCAATTCGGGCGTGCCATAATCAAGCTGTGCAAAGAAAGAACCCACTGCCTCAACTCGATCTAGCGACGAATGGAAAACTGGGCCGAGTTCTGTTTCGTTGGAAGCCAACGTTAACGTTTGCTGATTCAGCCGAACTCCCATGGACGGTAAGGACAGTCCTGCCGACGACGGAACCGTCACCACGAACCTCTCCTGTGCGAATATAAAGGATTCTTGGCATTCGTCAACGGCAAAACGGAATGATAGCACTTGACGTGCCTGATTCCAAGTGGCTTGCCGAATCTTGCCCTCAGGAGAGCTGCTCACAAGAAAGGTTGCAGTCGCATTTTTACCTCCCTGCAAAAAAAGAGGCAACACCAAATCCATTTTGTCGCCCACTACCATCCGCATCTGAGGTGTAAAACTGATGGTTAATTTAACAACTGCAGATGCCAGAGGGGGGTCATATTCAATGCTGGCGTTCAGAAATACTCCAACGGGCTCGCTTTTTGTAATAGCCTGACTGACGACATTTCCATCTTTTGCCGACACAGACACCAATAACGAAGTCTGATTTACTCGCACACCAAGAGCTGGCAATTTAATCCCACCAATCATCGGGAACTGGACAACAACTGATTGTTGCCGTGGAATGTCGGTGGCAACGGTGAAGGTCAACGTTTCCTCAGCGGCAGACCACGAGGCATGGCTAAATTTGCCAGTCGGAGTCGACCAGGTTCTTACTTGATGCCCATCCAACCCACCGAAGAATGGCAGTTTCAATGTTAGAGTTTCGTTTGCAACGATATTCATCTCAGCGGCAAACTTGAAATAAATATCAGTTCCTTCTCTGGCCTTGCGATAGACAGTAAAACTAAGATCCGCCGTGTCAGTAAGAGAGCCGACTGCAGGGACTGTAGTCATCGACTGTTCCGGGAGAAGTCCTGCAGAGCCAACGATTTGAATGGTAGGAACCTCCAATGCAGGGTTTATGCCCAACTGAGGTAGACGGATGCCAGCCGTCTTCGGGATAGTGAATGAAACAGGCTCTGAAGCAGATACGACCTGTCCACACTTCACGCTTATATTCAAAATTGACGTCAAAGCCAACCAATCCACCTGGACTTTATCTTTGCTTGGCCCAAAAAGTCCTGCAATACTATATTTTGAAACACCTGAAAATTTCGGCAGGCGAATAACGACATTTTCGTTCGCAGCCAACTGACGAGCAAGGGTGAAATCAATTGCGATATCTGCAGGTAATCCGGCAATGGCAGGGACGAAGTTCAATGCAGCAGTCTGACCAATTGATGTCATAAATTCTGCCAACACAACTCGACCGTCTTTGTTACATGTTGCGGTTGGGAGCGTTACATCAGCAACGATTGAAGACGGCGGCACTCCATTGATCGGAGTGGTTAGGTTGTGCAAAATAAGAGACAGGGGCTGCAGGGCTGGAATTACATTCCGTCCTACTGTGAGCGAAAACGTACTAGTATCAGGATCCCAAAGACCATTCGTTTCTGGGAAAGGAATGGAAACCAAGACAAAATCTTGCGCACTGTTGGATTCCATGCTCTTCGACACCACACCATTTGACGTGCTGTCACATGAAAGTCCAGTGCTGTTGGACAAAGTAATAATGGTCATGCTTCCTCCGGACCTCGGGACGACACCCTCGTATACTGCAGCAGCGCATATCGACGAACGACGCCATGCTCCCAGCTCCTCATGATCCTGGAAGATGGATGAAGTTCCGTAGCTGGTTGATACAGGGTTACCACATCGTCGATAGACAGGTGCTGTGTAACTGCACCCTGCCGGGCAAAGAACAACCCGGCAAGAATTAGGAGACGTTAGTCCTGCATCAAATAGACCCCATCCACAGCCTACAACAACAGGTGGTTGATCCAGTCCACATGGCGGCGTCGGGTGAAAACTGAAGAGACTACCCGAAATTCCTCCTACCGTTAGCGAGGTTGCTGAACATGTTTCCTGCTGGCACGTCGAATCGTGCCCGAGGTTGAATCCTGGCAAGTGCATGCCGATCTTGGTGAGGGGTTGCAATGGTGTCTGGAATTTCATATCTAGGAGAATGTCGGTGCGTGTTTGAGGGCTCTTAGCGGTCAACTGCACAAACGGCTGCTGTGCAAAGATTGTGCCCAACCCCGAGATCGTGGAAACTAATGTCTTCGCAACAGGTCCGCTCGAGGTGTCGAGTCCAAGTGCGATACGCTTGGTATCAAAACCCGCATTCGTCTGCGGGAGACGAATGTTAGAAGACACGTTGATTACGACAAAGTTGCCTTCCATAATGGGCTGTTGTGCAGTGAAGATCATACGCTCACCCCCTCCTAAAGTCGAGATCATGATGGTCACATTTTGCGCTGACGAGTTTGAATCAGTTTGTTGCACAAAAGAAATATTGCTTGTACGAATCGCAGGAAGTTCGTATACTCCTTGTCCAAACGAACCAAGAGGGTCGGAAGTAATATCGAACCATCCAGGGGCGCACACCCTAGTCGCAGTTTCTGCTGTCATTGTCGTTGGAGTTGTCGTTGCACTTGTCGTTGGAGTTGGCGTTGCAGTAGTAGCAGCTTCTGTTGCAGTAGTAGAAAATTCAGTTGCAGTGGTAGATGTTTCTGTTGCAGTTGAAGTTGCACTTGTTGTGGTGTTGGTCGCATTTTCCGCTGTTGTTGGCGTTGGAGTTGGCGTTGGAGTTGGCGTTGTAGTTTCTATTGTAATGCTAGTAGTTTCTGTTGCAGTTGCATTACAAAGCGGGAGGGCGCATAGACTTGCATTGCATACCCAGGTCCCTGTGCAAACACGAGGCCCTGAAGGAATTTGGAAGAATCGAGTACACCGGTAAAGACCCTGTGCAAGATCGGGGAAGCTTAATGTGAGATTATCACCAACTAAAATCTGCATTCCAGGACGGAAGCCAATGGAGAGTTTCGAAATCCCTCCGGCGCAACCTGGAGTCAGGTTGATCACCGTATCATTTAGAATTCCTATCAATGGAGATGCAGTCAAGTACGACAAAGGCTCCAGTGGAATAGGTCCAAGTGTGACGTTTGCCGAAACTGTGAAGTTTGTAGTGCTAGATGAAAGTCCATTTGCCGGCAGCATAAGACCAGCAGATGATGGGATAAGGACAGAGATATTTTCCTGAATATGGATAGGCTGCGACACCGTTAGCGTCAGTGTCGAGGAATCTAAAATCCACGATGCGTTCTCGAACCTCGTTGGGAATCCAGGCGCAGGTCCAATACAAAAGTCCAAAGAACTTCCGATGAAAGAGCGGAGTGCAAACGCGACAGTATCACCCGTGATGAGTTCCATTTCAGGAATAAATGATAACGTAATTCTCGCAATGACACCGGCCCTCCGAGGCATAACGTCAATGGAAGTGTGCTTGAATGCTCCGATTGGCTGAGTAAATACCAGTGGTGTCAAGGGCTGCACCGGCATTGGGCCGTCATAGGCATCTGTAGCGACGCCGATGTCTCTTTGACTGAGCCGTATGCCTCTTGCCGGCACTTGAATTTTCAATGCATTTGAGATGTGAACACGGATAGATTGATTCAGATAGATATTTTTGATCACAGACAAGACCACTATTTGATCCGTGAGCGTCCACGTGGAATCTCCAATTACGTCTGAATCTGAAGACACAACTGGCCAAGTAGATGTAGATGGCCCAGAAAAGCCAGACAATTTGAGGCTAACGGTTTCTCCAGCCGAAATGGCAATCAGTGGGGTGAAAGAGAAAAATATTTCAACAATGCTCGTCGCGCGAGGAGGGTTAAACGATAATCTTGTCGATTCTCCAAAAGAGCCAATTGGCAACACAGTGGATATCCTAAGAGACAGATCTAAGGGTATCAGTCCGTACTTTGCAGTAGAAGAAATACTCAGATCCAATTCGTTTCTCTTTACGCCACCAAAAGGAAGATGGACACCTGAAAGTGAAGGCACAAGCACCCGCACGATGCTCATTGCTGCTATATTTCCAGAAGCAGTCAGAGCTAGCGACGTGGCCATCTCCGTCCAAGACCCATTAACAAAAACACCAAAGTTTGTGTCGATTGTGGTAAATTTACTAAGCTGTCCCGTAAATTTGGGGAGAAACAATGTCAACACGTCACCAGGCACAATCTGAAACATGGTCTTGAACGAAAAAATGATATCACTTGCTAAGGGAGAATTCAAAGTGGGTGACCGCCCACCAAATTCAAGCTTACTGGTCAAATTGAAAGAGCCCACCTGCTGGATTCGATGAAATTGAATCGGAGCCACTTGTCCTGCAAAGAGCCCTGCTGAAACTTTGATGAGACTGGACTCGTGCACACCATCTTGAGCAATCGATATTCCATTGGAGGCAGCAATCGTCACATATAGCGATGTGTTCGATTCAAAATACTTTGAGACCTTCACAGTCAGTGTTTCAGTACTCTGATCCCACCTGACCTCTGTGACGGGCTGGTCCACCCTTGTCTGAAAAACCGGGCTTACAGTGATGGCACTTGAATTAAAGTCAGAAAACGAACCTGTTGGCCCAGAAAATCCTGGGAGAACGAGTTTGACCAAATCATCGGGGTAATTAATGACATCAACACGTATCATGAACGACAGCCCTGTAATGCCCAACCGTTTTGGAGTATCAAATTCCAAAAATGAGTCGAGCAAAACTCCCCATATTCCGATTTTATCTGATTTCTCTATTGAAGTCGGAGGAGAAAGGAAAACATTGCCGTCCTTTCCAGACACTCCAAGAAGAATATTTACGTCATTACCAGTAGTTCCCAAATTAGGAACTGTAATTCCTGCTGAACTTGGAACTGTCACTACCACTTCAGATAGACGGGGAATGTGTTGTGATATACTCAACACAAGGGTGTTGTTCGTGAAGAATGGATCGGGAACTGATAAGCACACACTATTTGCAGCCTGGTTCCCCGTCCAATGACCCGTCATTTGGAAAGAATTCTGGCCCCATTCAACACTATTCTGTATGCCGCATTGGAGACCACCCTCCATCAATGGGAGAATCACAAACAGCAAATCATCTGGTGCTAAGTCAACGCTCACTGTGAATGTGAATTTAAGTACAACAGCAGAATTTCTCAACGGGGGCTTATATTGCAGTTCGCTGGTAGGAAACTGACCAAGTGGCGTATACGCACTGATCAAAGTGGGCAGAATTTTGCTGGCCCGACCCTCAAAGGAATAATACAGTTTCTTCGTGTGTACTTGGAGACCATCCCTGGGCAGGGAGATACCGTAGGATCTGGGAATATGGACCAGCAAAGAGGTCCCCTGTGGAAGACAGTCTGGCCACAAGGTGAAGGTCAAGACAGAAGATTCGACTGGATCCCCAGGTTCATACGAAAAGTTGCCAATGCTATTTGCTGCAACCCTCGAATTTAAGATCGAAGGACCCCCGAAATCTTTTAAAAGAAACGTAACCTTATCCCCAATGTCGAGAGACATGGATGCTGTGAATGTGAAATTGAGTTCTATGATATCACCTGCTCTCATGGGCGCATACTGAGCCTCCATCTGGACAAAAGCGCCCACAGCCTCGACGGTTTTGAACCTTACTGGCAGCACTGGTCCATCTTGGGCCACCGTGCGAAGATAAGGAAGTCCCACGCAAGACTCCACCGCACCTACATTCACTTGGTCGTTGCATTGCAACAAAGGGCATTCTTCACATTCACAGGTAGTGTGCATGCCTATGAGGCATTGCTCACCGTAGGCGTAAGGTGGTTGCGGATTCGAGCACACAAGAAAATTTGACTGCACGCCACCTTCTGGAGGCACAACAAACCTGCTCAACTGCACTTGGATTGTGTGGCCGGAAGGAATCGCATCTTGAGCCTCAAGAGCAAGCTCACTCCAAGAACTACTCCAGGCGATATTCACGGAATCTCCCTCACTTGATATCACATCACGTGCAAGAGAATCAGAATTGTACACAAAACCTGGTAATCCAACAAAAATGGTTTCGCCTGGTTGTATAGACATAAGAGCCGTGAACGAAATGTTGATGTTGTTCATCTCGCCGGCCATCGCAGGGCTAAAAGACATACTTGAACTACTGAAATATCCAATCGAAGGCAGATTCCAAATTGGGCTCTCCAGTACTAAACCAGCTTGGGCAGTGGTTGCAATGGCTATGGCCGGATCCAACGTTCGTACGCCTTGCTCTGGTAACCGCAGGTTTGTCTTTGATTTCAATACTGTTATTGACACTGATGCATTCGCAGGAATATCACGAGCAACCGTCATTTCAAGGACCTGATTTAAACTCGACCAAGAAGCACGTGTGAATGCCCCTGCTGGAAGGACGTCGTTCAGCTCCAAGTCCCGCCGTGGGCCTGTAAAACCAGGTAAGCTGAGAGACACAGTCTCTTTCTTTTTGAAGGGCATTGTTGCACGAAACTGCACAAACAGATCCGTCAGCTCTCCGGCACGAATGACTGAGAATCCCAGCGTTGATGTGGTGGTAAAAGACCCTATGGGTATGAAATCCATACTGATAGGTAGCACAGGTCCAGCTCGAGCACTCGTCGAAATGTTGACTAGCCCTGCCAAGACTCCTGTTTCAGGTAACTCGAAACCTTGCGGAGGAATTACTACATTGAAGTCAAAATCTTTTTCAATATTCCGATCCAACTTAAGTATGAGAGAATCCTGTGCTTGTTTCCATTCAACAGATTGGATGACAGACGGATTTCCTGTGAAGATCAATAATCCACTTGGTGCCTTAAACCCTTCCAAGTTGATCTCAATAGTTTCATTTGCGGAAAACTTCATGGCTGCACGGATATCAATTGAAAACACGTATGAGTGGTTCGATCGAGATGTAGATACCAATGCGGGTTCAAACAGGATCTTGGCAGTACGAAAGAATCCTATGGGCTCAACTCTGATTAGAGACGTGGGAATAACTCGTCCAAAAGTAGCATTAGATTCGACTGTGAAGGACTGATCGTCACGCCGGACTCCATCAAAAGGCACTGTGAATCCAAATGTAGAATTAAAGTCAACCGTTAGAATTGCTGGCACTGCATACGAGGATTGAAGATACAAGCACAGCATTGCTGTTTTCGGAAACCATTCAACTAGCACGGCATCCTGTGCTACAGCTCCATCCACCTCCACCGTAAAGATCAAGTCGTTGCTCGTCGTGACACCTCTTGCGAATCGAGGGAGTACAAAACAGATGGCATCATATTTCATCGTTTGCATATTTGCAACCAAGCTGACACGCACGCGAACAACATCTCCAGCATATGCAGGTCCTGGAAAGGCAAGGGACATCTGATCAAAGGCTCCTATTCCCGACGTGTCTACGATTGGCGTTGGCAGAATATTTCCTAAGACACCCGCCAGGTATAACGTAAGAGTCTCCTGGTTTGGGCTCAAACCATACATGGGAATTACAATACTGGCAGTGTTAGGAACATGAACCTCAACGAGTGTTCTTGCAGCCACTTCCTTGGCGAGAGTCAACTCCAAAATTTCATCCGATAACGTCCAGTGTGCCGAAGCAATGATCCCAGTAGAAAGCTTCTGGCTTGACAACACGTCGTACGAGGTCGACCTGACTGAGAAATCCAGCAAGTCCGGACCAGTGAACTTGTGCAGTCTCACAGACAGTAAATCACCCGGAAGTAGAGGAGTTGTCACTGCAAAAGTTATGGTGATATTGCTCACTTTGTGTGCGCTCGGAGGATCAAATCGCAATACGGAAGTGAGAAAAGCACCAACACCTGGGACTTGGACGATGCGTTCAAACGGAACATTTCCTCGCGCAGAATTGACCCGGACCTGGAACAAAGGATCATCCGAAACAATTCCGGCTGCTGAAATTTGGAAGGTCGAGGCAGAATCGACGATGATGCTTGCTGGCGCACCTCGAGGGACATGCCCGATCACCATTACCATCAACTCAAACGCATCCACCAGACGATAAACATCCATGGTCTGATTAAAATAGAACGTTTCGTTTACAGACATTTGCTCCCCGTCTGCATCAAATCTTTGCACCGTTCTGTTTTCTTTGAACACCAGCGTTTTTGGGTTACTTTGGGAAACCTGGCCTTGAAAACTCAATGTCTGCATTGCGTCTGGGGGCTGCGAAGACGAAACAATTCCTAGCGAACAAATAGGAGATATACACACCAATTCGCCAGTACAGTGCTCAACACCGTAAGCATCAGTAGTCACATTGGTGCATTGATGCTCTTCCAAACCAGCGGACCTCGAGAACCTCGGCAGCGTGAGCGTTATATTGTCTCCAGATACCAACTCCATCTCTGGAACAAAACTGAAGGTAATGATGCAGTCAATTTGCACTTGGGGTGGATTCAAACTCAAAGCTGTGGTGTTGGTCATCGAACCAATGCTCTCAGTGCTAACAACCGAGGTTGGGATCATAGGGCCATCAAGCGCTTCTATCGCAAGTGTAAAGGCTTCATCATCAAGGCGCACACCGCCATCTGGAACTTTGACGCCTGGTGGCACCACCACGGAAACAGTGTGTCCGCTTGGAATCGTTGTATTGGCCGATATAACGACTTGATGTGTTGTATTTTCCCAATGGCCAAAAAATCCCAAGGTTTGGAAAGAAAAAACGTTTGACGAAAAAAACGGCAGGGTCAATCTGATGATTTCACCCTTTAAGATATCCATCTCTGGGACAAACGTGAGAGTCATGCCTGTAATTGTATCATGTACAGTGCTGTCAAACTCAAGGCGCGAAGTGTTCGTGACGGATCCTATCGCCTTGGACACCAAAATGGGAGTTGCTACCACATCCCCTGCAGCCGCAATAAATTCTGCTTTCAGTTCCGCTTGGTTGAGTTTCAACCCCTTCGCAGGTAATTTCATTCCAGTTCCTTCTGATATTTCGATTCGCGATTCTATGTCGCCTGGCAATTCCTGGTCGAAGGTGATGACAAGCTCGTTCAGGGCCTGGTTCCAGGCTGCTGTATTGCCCGTTACAACCGCAGTGTCCATGTGTGTGATGTCTACACTGGGCGAGGCATCATTGCACGTGAAATCGGGGAGATGAAGGATGAGTTTATCCTTTGGATATACGTTCATGCGTGGTGTGTAAACAAAAATCATCCTCGCAGCTTTGTTCGCAGCAACACCCGTACCACTAGAATAGATTAATTCTGAAGCAGAAAGCACACCAATCGACCGAATTCCTGGCGACCGCCGAATTGGTGTAGTGGGCACGCTGGCCAGAAGCTGTGCAGTCTCAATAGTAAGAGAACCTTGATTACCATTCGCGATCAGATCTTGAGTTGGCAGAAGAAGATCGACGTTGAGTCCAATTGAAAAGTCCACCTCGGTAAAAATGGGAATGTTTGCATCAATGAAGATGACAAGCATGTTAGACTCGACATAACCTGCTTTATCCACGTTTCCAGACCAGAAACCTCTTGTTATTGGGTTGGAAGGAGACGAAAGAGTGAAGAATGTTGCGCTTTCAGTCACTGGCGTATCTCCCCACAGGAGCTGATTTTCAGGCATGGGTTCCCACGGCTCCTTCCCAAAAGCATAGAGCTCCTCATTTCCGAAATCAGCCCATCGAAAGCCACACGGTACGGGTGATTGGGTATTTGCGAAAGGATACGTCAAGTCTCCCGAGCTTAAAGTAAACTGAGCGAGTTTCAAGATCAAAAGCCTTTCAGTTGTGCTGCAATATGAGTCCTGTTCACTTCTCTCCAGATCAAGCATTGCTCTAAAGCTCACTCGCAAAACGACCGGCGCGCCTGGTTCGCGAGGCTCCCCAAAATCAATGCGTGTGTTTTGAAATGCTCCGATGGGGTCGAATTGCGCAACAATCGTTTTGAGAACAGGGCCAGCTGCAGCATTACACGAAATCTCGAGATCTGTCGAATCAAATGTGATGCCTTGTGCAGGAAGTCTCAAACCGACAGCAGTCGAAACCGTCTCAGTAACAGAGCCACCTTTACCAATGTTGGTCATGCAAGTCATGACTAGCTCATGCGTTGCCTGGGTCCACGAGGCAAACTGGAAGCGAGAGCTGACAGATGCAGCCAGACGGGATTGCCAATTGCGACCAGCGTTGAATTGAGGCAAATGCAGTGTTATAGTTTCACCTTGTTTGATACTCATTCCAGTCGAAAAAGTGACAGTTAGTGCTGTAGGTCGATCCGCAAAGGTAGGATCGAAGCTATATCGTGCATTGTAAATCGCACCAACGGGCGGAGAATTGAGAAAAGGAACAGATGCGACTGAAAGCCCCTTCACACTTCCACTTAGCCGCATGGATGCTTGATTGGCTGATAGGGAGTTTGTTGGCATATAGATACCCAACGATCGGTTCAGTATGATTTCTATATTTTCCTGCACAGATATTTTTTTGCTCACTTCGACCAGAACGCCCGATGCTCCTCCTGGGTTCTTTTGTTTACAACTGGGATGAGAATTCCAATTGCAATCCGAATTGGCATTGCAAGTTGGCTGATTTTGCAGACCTCGGCACTTGGTTGTCTTGGACACCAGACTCGTATCTATTGCTTCACAACTGACCCACTGACAGTAAGATTGCGATGCGGAAGGTTCAAGGCAATCCTCTATACTATCCCTCGCACTGCAAAGATCATCTTTCCAACATGCGTTCTGAAATGGCGCCGGGGTGACTATGCACTTATTATTTGTACCCGTGAACTGTGGCAACCAGATAAGAAGGTTGTCGGCAGGATCTTGTGGTGTCATGATCATGATTGGCTGAAATTTTACAGTCAAAGTTGAATTGTCACCAATCTTTGGAGGGTCGAAGTCCAATTCTAGATTCACAAAACCACCAACACCAGGGGAAGTCTTGATAATCTCAAAGTCGCTCGAGCCAGCACTTGCGGTACACTTGGCTCGAAGATTCTTGGAATTCTTTAGGAGACCCTTCTCAGGAACTTGAATACCGTAACCGGCAGATACTATGGCTGATATCTGCGATCCTGCCGATATGACCTGTGTTACTGTCAATAGCATTTGCGTATTATCAGTGCTATGCCACGATCCCTTGCTGATGTAGCTACCCGAAATCTCCGAGCGAGTCTCCCAGCACGGAATTCCAGCCTTCTCCCAGCAGGTCAGATCCCGTTGGAGGCGACTGCTGGCTACAGGAAATTCGTCGTTAGAACTCGTGAACATGAAACTGGGCAGAGCAATGGTGATGATATCGTCTACATTGAGATCCTGAGTATAGATGAACGTAAAATTGAACCTCACATTCGTGTATCTTCTTGGTATGTCTCCCAAATTTATTTCCGTCAAATTGAAAGTACCTTGCAGCCCTACTCGGGGTGTCTGTAAAACGCGAGTATGCAGTACTGGGCCTAACGGAGTGTCGGTGCTAAGTCTAATCCGGGTCGACGAACCAATTCCCTGAAGAGGTAACCGAATAATAGATGTAGACGGCACCATTATAGTGACAGCTGTTCCTGCCTCCACATCATCAATGATCTCGATTATCACTTGACTCTGATACCGCTCCCATCGGCTCGCTCCGAATGCAGAAGGAACGCTAGTCGTCGACTCGCATGACAAGTCCGACCCCAAGAAACCGTCCAATTCCAAAATGATCTCATAACCCTTTGTAAGCGGCATCTTTGGGGTGAATCGCAAGATCCACGGATTCACTGAACCAGGCCGTGCCCCAGAGAATTCTACAGACGAACTCCAGAATGCACCAACAGGCGGAACAGAACTTATTTTTGTGAAAGGTACGGGTCCATTTTCGGAATTTGTGCTGATCTGCAAACAGTCTCTGTTGGCATAAATCCCATTTGGCGGCAGCTGTAGACTCATAAGAGGATCCTTCTGTTTTCCTAGCACCGTAACCGCCAACCACTCCCCCCCGATTGAATTATTACGCAGGGTAATACTCAAAACTCGATCTGGCTGGTTCCACGTGGCAGAAAACCTGCTGGGATCAGACACGTCAATACTCAGGTCTGCTGTGCTCCAAGGCACAGGACCAGCGGTGAAACTGCACAATTTGAACTTGACTTTGTCGCCAGCATCAAGGCTCATGACAGGCCGGAAAGATACGGTAATATCCGACTGAGATGTAGGCGCATTAGTGTCAAGGCAGCAATCTCGCGTTGTGACAGCAATTTGCTCTCTGAAAGGTTGAACCCGTCCAGCAGGACAACAGATATCATTTGTATACGGAAGAATCGGAGCTGCCATGGGCCGGGTGCCAAATTCAAGAAAAGTGTGGTTGAGAAAAGATCCAACAGGCTGCACAGATGCAAGAATGATGCGATTGAAAGGCCCAGCCGCAGCTTTAGAAGAAATCGTGATGGATGCTTGATTTTTGCGTAGACCCTCCATAGGAAGCGCCAACAAGTCCTCTTCGGTCTGAAAGACAACGTCTTGCCTTGCTCGCACAGGACGAGCAAATGTCAATACAAGAGTTGCTGAAGTCGCATTCCAAAGGGCCTGTCGAATGTCACAGTTCTCACATGCAATTGTTGATGTCAGATGCTCTCCCACAAACGCAGGCAAGTCAAGGGTTAGTGTGTCTCCAATCGAAAACACCATCATTGCTCGAATCTTGATTTTCAGCACAGCCGGAAAACCTGCCGCGGGCTGGTTACGCTCCCTCGAGGGCGCAATAAACTCGAGATCAGAGTCGATAAGAGAGCCATTGGTATAAACTCCAGTAGAATCCTGAACAGCAATCGGCTCAACTTGGCCGTCAGTGGCATCAGTGAAAATGGTCAATTTCGTATCATTTTCCAATACCCCATCGGGTGGCAGACGAATAAGCGCAGGAACCTGAACTTGAAAAAAGCAAAATCTGCTCCCAACAGGCCCAGGCTTAGAACTTTCAGTGACATACAAATGCAGAAGACTAGATGTGTTTTCCCAACTAGCGTTTGAAAAACAGGGAAGCGCACTCGAGCAGCACGCTGACGATGACGATACCCTAAAATTTCTTGAACTGCTGCCTGTAAATCCGGGCAAGTGCAAGCTAACTCTTGCACCTACATTCAGATTCATAGTTGCCCTAAAACCAACAGCAATTTCTGTGATTGAATCGATTTTTGGTGGCTCAAAGACCAGCGATGTATTTCTGAAGTCACCGACACCAGCAGTTACAAGGGAACGTGGCTGCACTGGCCCCTCTTTTGCGTTGGTAGATAAGGTGATTGCATCATTCGTAGGCAGTCCGCATGACGGTATTCTTACGCCAGAAACGACAAGCGATATGTTCGTAGCTGATTCGACCCGAGATCTTGCAACAAATCTGAAAACGATCATGCTCCATCTCTCCAACCATTTGGGGACAGAATAGTTCGGGTGTATTGCCGTTGCACTTTCAAGAGCCGAATATGACTGGACCTCAACCCGATCAAAAGAAGCTTTAGATACACCTGTAGTATTATGGTATCCTTCATAGATTTGAAAAGGAAGGCAAGTATCGTCGACCACGGATTCTCTTCCCGTAAGGGTCAGAATGACTTCTTCCCCCTGTGAAATTGGCCGATTGAATCTGAAATTCAGCAGCAAATTTGCTATAACATTTGCTAAGGGGGGGTCTAGTTGTACTTCTTTGTGTTCAAACATGCCGACTGCTTGGGAATACTTAATGGGAATCCACAGAACCGGACCCGCATCTGAATTGCACTTGATCTGCAAGTCTGCATCATTCAAGCGTACGCCATGAGGAGGCAATCGGATCCCTGCAGATGAGGCGATGGTAAATCGCTTAATGGAGTCGGAGGCCACTGCACTTTTGAATTTAATCTCTAATTCTTGAGTGCTTTCGGTCCATGTCACATCAAATATGTTTGCATTCTCCTCTATCAGTGGAACAGAGGCAATGCTAACACCAGCGGAAAAGGAGGGGAGTTTTAACGTTATGGATTCACCCTGCTCGATTGTCATTGTTGCTTTGAACTCAAACTGTATCTGTGCAGGACCACTGGCATCGTAGAACCGAAACGAAATCCTGGGCAAAGGACGAGAATCATCTGTAAATGGATCATCTTGTGTAAATGGATCAGAGAAGGCACCCACAGCAGCCGAGCTGCTGATTGAGACTCCACGCACAGGACCAGCACTAGCGTCTGTCCGAAGTTTCAAATTTTGTTGGTTCTCTTTCAAACCCCGGAGCGGAATAGTGATCCCAACATCAATTGGAATATTGACTGTCACCTCAGTGCCCGCTTCTATGGTTTCTTTAACCACAAATATAATTTCTTGCTTATCCGCCAGGTAGATGAAGCTGCCGTTTAAAAATAACCCTGCTGGTGTTGATTCTGGGGCAAAGTGTCGTGCAGCTCCTGTGAAGCTGGTGAGAACAATAGCCAACTTTTCGCTCGACTGCAACTTCATTTCAGGCTTAAAACTCAAACTCAAAGCAGACGGCCTGCCGGCGATTCCAGGAGTATATGTGAGAGTTGGTGACGTAAGAAACGAACCCACTGCTTCCGACACGCTAATAGGGTCTGCAGGAACATTACCGTAAAGCGCTTCAGCTTGCATTGTCAATGTAGCCTGATTGGTCTTTACGCCTTGTATCGGCAAAATCAGGCCAGCGGAAGCCGGGACAACTACCATAACGCTCGTAGATGCAATGATATTTGCCGTGATATATAAGGCCAGCTCACCGGATTCCCTGTCCCAGTCCGCCAGAGCAACAGACCCCCTTGGTTCAGATTGTCTAAAGGCTATGCGAACACAGGTCGAGGACTCACCCAGGAAATTTGGCAACCTTATTATAAGTCTGTCTCCAGGAATCATCGGCATCGAAGGTTTAAATCTGATCTTGATATCCGTTTCGATAACTGCACTGGGAATGTACTCTAATGAGTGCTTGGAAAGCGATCCAACACCCTTCACACTCGGCACTCTTGTTGCCAAAATTCGTCCGACCGCTGAATTAAGAGCGATAGTAACTTCAGAAGCAAAATTAGGCAAGACTCCTGTCGCTGGAAGTCGAACATTCGCGGTAAGAGGCACTGTTAATGAACACACTTTCGATGATTCGATGGTACGCCGAGCAGTCAGCTCTAAAAGACTCGTGCCCACGGACCAGGATACAGTCGCGAACACGGTGAGGTCTTCTTCGTTTCCGCTCTCCGAGTCATTGCCTGAGCCAAGAACAGGATCTCCTTCGCACGATCCCGATCTTATAGTTATGTTATCAGACGAAATCCCTGTAAATCCAGGCAATTCAATCGTTATTGTTTCTCCTGGGGCAATAATTACTTGAGTCTTCAACTTTATGAAAACCTCGTTGATTTGACCTGGAATTCCAGGAAGAAACTCAATCCTGGGGCCACTGCTTATACCCGAACTATCATAAAATGACCCGATAGCGCTGGACTTCTCCACAGATTCCCTGCATGGGTCATCCCGGGAGACTGTTCGATAAAACTCGAAAAGAATCGAAGGGTCGTTTGCAATCACACCTCGATTGTCGAGTACAAACTCGGCTGCTGAAGGAACGACAAAAGTGTGATTACAAGGCCCCAGCTTACATTCATCATCGTCTCGGAGGTTGCCGGCTACATAAATCTCTAAAAGTTTATCCTCCTCGAACCACCTCCCACCGTATCTTGGCCCCATATCTACGTTGGCACTGGGCTTTGAAAGATGCGGCAATCTTAGATCAAAACGATCCACTCCAAGAATGAGGCAGACGAATGAGACCTTGAACGACACAACTTCTGCTGCTCGTGAATCGACATACGTTAGCACAGAATTTGACGTCAGCTGTGGACAAGTCAAATTCTGTTCAGCAGAACCCTGTCGTCGCTGCTGACTTTCCGCCAGAATAACCTGTCCAGAAACGTCTAACAGATCCCCTGCAAGACCAGGCAATCCTGAATATTCAACTAGGCTTGCTTGAACAGTCGATCGTCCGTGCGCCGCAAAGATCCTAGAACGTTCGAGGGCACGTCCAAAATACACGTCGTCCGATTCGATTTTGATTGCATCTTTCTCGCCAAAAAGATTTTCAGAGCCCTGGGTTGTTGACTGTAGCTTTCGACCAACCAAGCCCATTTCCTCAGTGCGTGTATCAGCTGTTGAGGAGGAAGACCGGCGTGACAGCTGCATATTCGGCGTCAGGAGCTGCTGCGAAATGAAGGGTAAGAATCTTGTGTGGCCAACCAAAGAGACCTCGGGTTGCAGTATATTGACATCGCCTGTATAAAAGATAGAAAAGCCCGAGACATCAACACGGAAGACAGTGAGGGCTGCAATAGGTTCAAGAAGCTCCATTACCACATACGTGAAATTGCCTGCAGCATTTCGAATCGTTTTGAGATAGGCCGTCCTTACCAGACCTCCGGGCACTGTCGAAAATGTGATGCCCGTTTCGGTGTCTGACAGTTGCGAATCTGCAATAAAAACCTCAAGTTCGTGTCCACGGTCCAAGGCTGTTGAGGCCTGAAACGAACACACGATTCCTTGTGTTGAATTCAAGTACACCTCGATAGATGAATTCTGGAATCCAAAGACACTCTGCACGTTTTGAACGCGCTTCCGAAACCTTCCTGCTTGGCTGTCTACAGACATGATGACGCCACTATCCTGTGTAGATATTCCACGAACAGGAAGTCTTATGCCATCAGAAGCGTCTCGAGAGATATCAATTCGGATCTTAGTGTATGCTGGAATTGGGCGTGTTAGGGTAAGAATCAATGTCGAGTTGTGCCACTCTGCTATACTGCCGAAAAATGATCCGTGTCCATTGGCACCGGTTACGTCAACATTCCCATTGATGGCAATAAAGTCAGGTAGATTGAGGACAATGGTTTCGTTAACCTGCAAGGACATTGTCACCTCGAAGTCAAGGGCGAGTTTGGTTCTCTCTCCTGGTCGTCTAGGTTCAAATTGTATCTCCGCTTTCTGCAGCCCAATAACTGGGGAAAAGCCGACCGGCTGGTGGAAGTTCATCATCATATCTCGAGAGTCAATAGCGTAAATCTGTATCCTTGGATCGCTCTGCTCCAGGCCCTCAGGTAAATAGAATCCGTCACGGATAATCGCAACAGAAGCAGCACCCCCAACTTTAGGAGAACCGCAAATGCACCCATAGGAAAATTGTTGACAATGGACGCACGTAAGTTCGATTTCCCGGTACATTGCGCTCCATCTGGCCGTAAACTGATATGATGCTTCCGATGTATTAGTTGGTGACAAATCTCGTGTGTCAGTGAGATCCATTGATCTGGATAGTATTACGTCTTCGCTGTTGTTGTTTCCGTTGCTGTTATTGTTGCGTTGAAATTCTTCTGGAAGGACAATATAGATAGAGTCGCCTCGGAAGATTTCCCATGAGTACTCAAGCGTAATTTGCAGCGAACCTAATCGTCCCGGCCGTCGTTCTGTTGGCGTCATGGGCCACACGCTTGCTGCAGGGGGGAAATCTAGTGCAAAAGTGGTGAAGATTCCAATCTCTTGCACATTACTTACTTGCGTTGCGTCCACAGGGCCATTCAGAGCTTGTGTTTGTATTTGTACCGGATCATCCCTCTTCAGACCAGCAGTTGCTTCAGGACGCAGCATGCTTTCTTTTGGTACAAAAATGTTTACAAATTCTGCTTCAGCGATAGGTTGCAGGCACCTCAACACAATAGATTCAGATGCCGCCTGCCAATAAAGTATCACTTTGCTACTTACAGTGCCACCTAGTGGATAAAAGATTTGCGCCGAGAAGGCAAATCCTGGTTTGACTTCGTTTGCGCTAGGGATAAAACTTGGGCCTCTGAATCCTGGAAGAAGGATTGTAATTGTATCTCCCCGGTTCAGCTGCATATAAGGCACCATAGTCAGGTTCAAGTTAACGTGCTCTCCAGGTTGAGCTTCATCACCAAATGTTACCGAGGTTTGCTTGAAAGATCCAACAGGAGGTTCGCACGTTATCGCTGTCGGTATGACCTTACCAGCACTGGCATCACTCTCCATAGTAACACCGTGTTCACGTTTTTCTTTCCGAACCCCTAAATCAGGCAATACGATGCCGGCAGTGTGCTTGATATACACTAGTACTTTGGAGTGTTTCTCTAACAGTTGCCCAGACGGAACTGTCATGGTCAATTTGCCTGACTGCCAGGTGTAATCAAAGGTGTGCGCCGAATCAACGTCTTCAGAGCAAACAGTCCTGGCCAGAGGCAGGGGTGTCAAATTTCCGTTGGACAATGCTTTTTTTGACTCCTCTAGCGAGATTCTTCCAGACTTGTCTTCGTCAACCTCTGCAAAACTTGTCTTCAAATCCTCAGGCCCAACGACGTGGCCGTACGCGGTAAACAGTTCCTCGTACGATAAATCTGAAGATTTGTCCGTGTCTGCCGCCTCAAATCCACATACGACATTTGGCACAGAATAATCCATTCGTTTGAATCCTGGCAAAACAATCACGATGGATTCCCCTGCCCTTATGTGCATGGTCGGCTCGAACTCGATTTGCATGGTGACGACTTCTCCGGCACGCAAGGGTGCCATTTTTGTATAAACAAGCAAGACCCGAGCTTTCTCTCCAAAGTAGCCAACAGCTCCGTTTCGGATACGGGAGGGCAGGGAAGGACCGATTTGCTGTTCTAGCAGATATGTAGCGACATCTGTGGGAACACCTTCCGACGGCAATCTAAACATTTCGACGCTTGGAATAAGAATTTGAATTTCTTTCCCGCTCCGTATCGGCGCACCGACAGTCAAGACGAGTCGATCTGAAGTTTGGTCCCAACTTGCACTTGAAAAAATTGCGACGCTTGCAATAATCTGAGACGAGTTTAGAGGAGATTTCCCTGACTCCCGGATTGCGGAATATACGCTGAGAGATGCATCCTTCGAAGAGGATTTGAAGCCCGGAAGAAAGATGGTGATCGTTTCTCCCGGTTCAAATATCCTCAAATCTGCAACATGCTTGAAACTGAAGAGAAACGCAACAGCTTCTGCAACCCTCGACGGTTCCATCACAAATGTAAAGTCAGTCAGGACAGGAACCTCGGGTGATTGGTAGATTGGAGTCATCGCAACATTTCCTGCTGCAAAGGACCCACCGATTCTTAAAGTCGAATGTTTAAGTTCGAGCCCATTTAGGGGCAAACGAAGTCCGAAAGAGTATGGGACGGTAAGCACAACAAGCTGGTTCTGAAAAAGCGGAACAGCAGTCGTGAGATACAACATTTGAGAAGTGAGATTCCAAGAGCCGCGAGTGAAAAAATTTCCAACCCCCCCATCAATTGTGGACCTGCGCTCTTCGCAGGTTTCCGTCTTGGTTGTGTTTTCAATTCCGAAACCAGGAAGGAAAATTTCAATAACTTCGTCAGATAGAATATCCATGTCCACCTCAAATGTAAACTTGATGCTGACAAATGCTCCGGGGCCCACTGAGTCACCTTCATGCTCCGGGAAGTATTCTATAATCACACCCTCTCCCAAATCGTTCATAAATGCTCCCACTGAAAGCACGGAAGATATCCGCTGAGCAGCAACAGGAGCAGACTTCGCAGTTGATGAAATCTGAAAGTCTTGTTGATTGAGCCTGATCGCTTGCGCAGGCATGCGAATCCCAGCGGTGCTACTGATGGCCAGGAGAAAGTTTCTGTTTGCAGCCACGCTTTTCCCGCAATTGACCATCAGCACCAACATGTGGTCTGGATTCGTGTTCGACCACACCCCATGGAATGGCATATCGCTATCGGGCGAATTTAAATCCTCGATGTGGTGACTTTCGATGACCCCAAATTCAGGTCCGGAAAAGGAAGGAAGGTTCAGTTCGATTGCATCGTACTCGTCCAACGGCATAGACGGACTGAATCGAAGGACGATTGACGTGATAGCAGAGGCCATGGGCGGATCATATGAGAGAGCCAGATCTCGCAGCGCACCGACAGGGGGGTTGCTTGCGATAGGAAGATTTTCAACCGGTCCGGCCTCCGCATCCGTCGATAGTGTTAAATACGGAGAATCTCTTATTATGCCATCAACAGGCAACCGAATTTTTCCCACATCTCTCTCGATCAAGAAATCTTGTCTGAAGTTGTTCCTCACCACATGCTTGACCACGAATTTCAAAACTTCTTCGACGGGGTCCCATGTGACATCTTGAAAGTGCGGATTATCGTGCGGTATTGAGCTGTAATTAGCGTTACAAGTAAAGCCCGGCAGAGCGAGCACAACACGCTCCCCCACCTGGATCTCCTTTATTGACGTGAAGCGCACCAGAAGAGAGACAGGCTGGTCTGGAACCAACCCATCCGGTGACGAAAATTGGACATTCCTTTCAGAAAAGTATCCAACATCTGGAGACCGGCGAATGCTGACTGGATGTACCAGGCCAGCTGCCGCTTTGCAAGAAATTTTGAGTCGTGGGTCGTTTCTTGAGATACCATCTAAGCCAATGGCCAGACCCACAGATTTTTTGACAGTTATTGTAACGAACGCACCCGGGTTGATAGCTAGAGTCTGCCCTAACAGAAATATCCGTGGCATTGTGAAAGAGATTTGACGATTGCTATTACTCCAAGTTGAGACCATAGCGTTTTCGAGGGGTTCGGTGTTGTTGTTCCGTATTACGAGGTCACTCGAAAATAAGCCAGACTGGCAAGAGCCCTCGGAGCAAAAGAAATTCGGAAGATGCAGTACAACCTTCTCCCCCTCAACGATGCTCATGACAGGGACAAACTCCAAGATCATCTCTACAGCAGAGCCTGCTGTTGATGGCTTGAAAGAAAGCTTTGTAGAGTCTGTGAAGGAGCCAACTGGTAGAAGACCTTCCACGAGAATGGGTTGCGAAGGCCCGCCATTGACAGCATTTGTCGACACCATTATACCGGTATCGCTACTTACACCCGTTTCCGGCAGACGAATACCGGCACCAATTGGCACATCTATCTGGTACTTCCTGCCGTTGACTAACATGAATGCAGCTGTCAGCGTCAGAGTTTCTGACGCCTGGTCCCATGTGACTTCTTGGAAACTGTTTGCATCATTGCCGCTGGCGACTATCTTCTCGTCGTCCAAATCCGGCAACCTCTTAAAGCCCGGTAATATAAGCTTGATGTTCTCTTCTGGCAAGATGCCTCCACATGCGATGCAAATTCGCAGTTCCACAGCCAGGTTCGACGGCTGGCCCGCAGTCATCTCTGCATACCGGAGTTGAAAAGTACCTTGCTGCCATATAAGGTCCTCAAGCAGATGTCTTCGGGGGGGCATCCTGGTGGGCGCCCCCGCAATAGATTCACTGCCATACCAGTCGTCTTCCGACGCTACGACTCCTGATTTAAACGCCTCGCTGTGCTGCTCTGGTCGCAGCGCGTCGGGCCTCTCTAATAATCCCCATCTTCTGTCATGCGCTGTTTCTACAGCGTGTGCCAGGTCGTACTCGACGTGGGACGAAATCAAATCAAATGTTGGCAATATTGAAAGCAGCAGCACACACACCAGCGTGTACCGCCATCCTGCAGCCATCTTTGCAGGCAGGCCGAAGAGCACGCACACCGTGCGTGGCCCCTGGGTGATCAGCAGCACTGACGTACGCTCGTCGGCAGAACAGCCGTGCTGCCGCCAAGTGTGCTGCACACGCCACTGCTTCCCCAAAAGCAACAGCCGCAGCAGAGCCAAAACGCCAACAGCGCACGACGTGTGAATCCGCGTT